>VOFJ01000451.1_pt1 | contig 20506 bp, 31 predicted proteins | sample 5384081 | NCBI WGS metagenome assembly VOFJ01 (sample SAMN12384729, study PRJNA508395) | human gut metagenome | isolation source: healthy gut I | host: Homo sapiens | reverse complement strand
GGAGAAATATTTTTAAGCTGTGCCACTCTGCCCTGAACAACTTCGGTGTGAAGGAGTTGCTGGATTGCTTTTTATCAAGATTGCTCCGTCTCCCCGTCCCTATCCAGGCGGTGGAACGTGTGGTTGAACCGGAAGAGGATAGCTTTACCGGCTTTATCTTTAAGATCCATGCCAATATGGACCCGAATCATCGCAGTTGTATTGCTTTCGTGAAGATCTGTTCCGGCCGTTTCGAACGTAATGCCAACTTATAAACATGTCCGCTTTGGCAAACAAGATGCGTTTCAGCAGTCCTCGACTGCTTTCATGGCACAGAAGAAGGAAGTAGTGGACGAGGCTTTTTGCCGGCGATATCATCGGTTTGCCTGATACCGGAAACTTCAAGATCGGTGATACGCTGACTTCCGGTGAAGAACTTCATTTCAAAGGATTGCCGAGTTTTCCTGAAATGTTCAAATATATCGAGAATGCCGATCCGATGAAAGCCAAGCAATTGAACAAAGGTATCGAGCAGTTGATGGATGAAGGCGTCGCCCAGCTTTTTACCAACCAGTTCAACGGACGTAAGATTATCGGTACGGTCGGACAATTGCAGTTCGAAGTGATCCAGTACCGCTTGCTCCACGAATACGGCGCACAGTGTAAGTGGGAACCGATCAGCCTGTACAAAGCCTGCTGGATCGAGAGTGACAATCCTGTTGCTTTAGAGAATTTCAAGAAACGTAAATCCCAGTATATGGCGCTCGACAAAGAAGGCCGCGATGTCTATCTGGCCGATTCCAGCTATGTGTTGATGATGGCACAGCAGGATTTCCTTGGATATCAGGTTCCATTTTACTTCGGAATTTGATAAGGAACGTGTCCGGCTTTGCCACTTTTCACCATAAATTGGGGGATTGGGATTCATCCAAAATTTATCAAATATGAACTATCCGATTATTGACCGGTTGTACCTGGCTCCCCTCTTGAGAGGGGGAAGGGGGTGTGTCATATCCCCGCCATACAACCACCATAATCAGAGTCACTTGGCTATTACAGGTTCATTTGCCGTCTGCTTCAGCTGACGGTTTACAAGTTGTTTCTCTCTTTTTGGCTTCAGCCACATTTCTCCTAGATAGGAACTTGTAAGAAATGGGACTAAAGTCCAATGAGATAAACCCTTTACTAATCCGTCAGCTGAAGCAGACGGCAAATAAACCTGTAACAAGGCTTGTTTTATTGACTGGCTTTAACACACCCCCTACCCCCTCTCAAGAGGGGAGCCAGTTACAACCAGTCAATAAACAGATGATTCAATTTTTTCTATATTTGAACCTTTTCCAATAAGGTTTTTCAGCAAATCAACCATCATACTGTCATAAATGGATGTAATGTGTTTGTTACTAATCTATTAGTGTTTGATAGTTGAAAGCCACAACTATCATATCACCTATCATACCCTCATTTTATCCGGGCATATGATACATATTTAACAAAATCATTGCTCTTTTTACCTCCCGAAAAATCACTGTAAAGAAGAGTATTCTGCATCTCATATTGCTCTTCCCTACTTAATAATTTCTCTAAAACAATAGACTAATTCTCCGGGAATACTTGCTTTTTGTTTTTAAGATGCCCGTTTCGACCTGTTTTACACCCGGATGTCGACGATGCTCAGACCCGGGTGTAAAGGTTGTTGAAGCTGGGTGTCAGGCAACATAAATAACTATACTGTTGAAAATAAGCAATATACTTAGTAGAAAAAAAGACTGTAGTGTATCAGGTTTCAAGACAAGGTTATGACGGATTATGACAGTTAAATGATAGTTGAAAATGATAGCTGTCATGGTGTAATATGCTTATTACATGCGTATTAAAAGAGAATATGATAGTATGATAGTTCATTTTGATAATGCAATTAGATTATCTACTCTCCCTCCCCTTTGGGTATTCTATTTACAAAATATTTTTTATCTCTTCCAGGCTGCTGACCGTATAGGTCGGGGGTAAACTCCTGGGGCGGCAGTCCCTGCGGGTTGAACCAGAGTTGGTCTATCCGCGATTGGCGGGCGCCGAAGATGTCGGCCTCGAAGCAGTCGCCGATCATCAGCGTCTCGTTGCGGCGGGAGTTGGTATTGATCAGGGGCAAAGTCGAAGATGCCCTTGTGCGGTTTCTGGATACCTGCGTCTTCCGACAGGATCATCCGCTTGAAATAAGGTGCCAGGCCGGAGTTGCGCAGTTTCTTGTCCTGCACTTCGCGGAAGCCGTTCGACAGGATATACAGGCGGTAGGAAGGACGAAGATATTCCAGCAGTTCGATCGCGCCCGGGAACCAGCCGTGTCTTGGTGGTCGTGCGCCTGAGGAAATCATTGTTGACGGCCAGTACCGCCTGGGTATCTTCGATGCCCATCGGGCGCAGCATATAACGGAAGCGGTCGATGATAAGCGTCTGCCTGTCGATCTCTCCCGCACGGTATTGCTTCCAAAGTAGCTCGTTGTGCGGCCAATAGATAAAAGAAAGCCTCGAAGGAGGCATAATACCGGTCAAAGTGGTGAGCGGTATATACTTCTTCGAGGCATTCCTTATTATTATGGTACGTGTCCCAAAGGGTATCGTCCAAATCAATAAAAAGACTTTTGTATTTCATCATCCTACTTCAATCACCAAATACTTGCCAAGGCTCCAGAACGCTTTTTCGTCCGTGATCTTCAATGTCATATTGCCGTCCTCGTCCTTCACAAATTCGTAAGAACCTTCCGGGTGATTGGATTTCAGCTTTGCCTTGCCTGCGAACAGCGGGATTTCCTTCACTTCGCGGATATCGATAGAAATGAAATAATCTTTATTGAAGCCGCTCTGCAATACTTTGGATTTGGCAAACAAGCCGCCACCGGAAAGGATTTTTTGGTCTTTCAGTTCTTTCGCCGTGCCGAAGCAATAATAAGCAGTATGAAGTTGTTTGTCCTGTTCCTGCAACTTTTCGGACTGGGCCGCAGTTGTAGTGGACAAGTCTTCCACGTCTTCGTTCAAAGAAGCAACCATTTCGTCCAATTCCTGGATACGAACATTCTTCTTTGCCAGATCTTCCTGTAGCGTGACAATCATATTGGCTTTCTGGTCAAGTTCGGAAGAAAGGCGGCTGATTGTTTTCCTCAAAGCCGAGGATTGGATTCCGCTCTTTTTCAGTTTCTCTTCCAGTTCGCTGATCTGCTGTTTGTTCTTTTTCAGTGTTTCGCTGATCAACTGCATGTTTTCTTTGATCTGTTCGCGATTACTCTTATTCAGATCTCCCTCCAGTTTGTTGCTGTATGTTGAGATAATTTTCTGCATCACGAATAGACTGGATGTCAGCCTCTACGTCATTGAGGGTTCCGTGAGGATTTCATCCATCTCGGCAGGTTGCTTTTGGTATTTTCGATTCTTCAGAGAGTCGTTTTCTGCTTTCAGCTTCTTGTATTCTGCTGAATTCTGTCCGCAGGAAACCAGCAATGTCGCGCAGGTCAAGCTAATTAATAACTTCTTCATGTTCTTTTTGTTTTTTTGAGTTAAACATCTTTTTCCTGTCTCTTTTTCCTTTTTATCTTTTTTAAGCCTGCTAATACAATAACAATCTCTACCTCTCGGATCGTTCACGGTAAAATGTGCTATAACCTCTTCCAGGGTTCCGCGGACGGTCTCTTCGTGCAGCTTGGATATTTCGCGCGACACGGATACTTGTCGGTCGGTTCCGAAGAATTCGGCTAGTTGGGTTAGCGTCTTTACCAGTCGGAAAGGTGATTCGTAAAAAATGATCGTCCTGTATTCGACGGCCAACTCCTTCAGGCGGGTCTGACGGCCTTTCTTCTGGGGAAGGAATCCTTCGAAACAAAACTTTTCGTTCGGTAGCCCGGAGGCCACGAGGGCCGGAACAAATGCGGTTGCTCCCGGCAGACATTCCACGTCGACACCCTGCCGCACACATTCCCGCACGAGCATAAAGCCCGGGTCGGAGATGGCCGGTGTCCCGGCGTCGGATACGAGTGCGATGTTTTCGCCGCCTTTGATGCGGGAAGCGATCTGCTCCACAGTCTTATGTTCGTTAAACTTGTGGTGCGACTGCATCTTGTTCTGTATCTCGAAATGTTTCAGCAGAATACCGGTCGTGCGGGTGTCTTCGGCCAGGATCAGGTCGGCTTCCTTCAGCACACGGATGGCCCGGAAGGTCATGTCTTCCAGGTTTCCTACGGAGTCGGTACAACTGTTAACTTTGCCATAATTTTCAATTCTTCAGAGGAATCGTTTTTCCAATAGCTTGATGAAGTCGGCTACGGCTTCATCTTCTATGTTCCATTTCAGTTCGTTATTCAGGTAGGTTACCGATTCTTCATACGAATGGATCTCGTTGAGGTCGGTAATCGCCTTGTTCATTTTCTCTTCATTGCCACCGAACAGTTCGCGACGGAAACGGAAACGGTCGTTCAGGCTGAATGCCTTGCGGAAGTCGGACAGGTTCTTCTTCTCCAGCATGTCACTCAGGAAAACACTTTGCTTTTCCGAAGTGACGGATTTATAGGGGAGGTTCGGGCTGAGTTTTATGTCCTACCGGTCCGATAGGGCGTACCGGTTCAGGCTGTACGGTGACGGCCGGTTCCGGGATAACAACTTCCTCTTTGACTGTTTCCGGCTGACGGACCGGCTCCGGTTGGACGGTAACCTTTTCCTCGGTGACGATTTCCGTCTTTTTCGATGATAACTTCCTGTACGGGTTCCACCTTTGGCTCCGGGGCGATTACGGGTTCTGCGACCGGCTCTTCTTTTACTTCCGGTTCTTTTACTTCCGGTTTGTATTCTTCGGGAGCGGGTGCCGCGGTGGCAACCGGGTTCGGAAGTGACTGTATCAATGCCTGATGGGCTTCCATTTGTTTACGTAACATTTCAATCTGTGCAGTTTCCAGCGAATGAAGGTCATTCAGTATTTTATGCGTCAGATTGAATGTCTGGCTAAAGAAGGATACCGGATATACTTCTGCGTCGCGCATACCGGCTATCAACGTCTCCAGTTCCTTGATATCCAAGTAACAGATAATCTATTTTTTTCTTTATTTGCCATTCCTTTATTTTAATTTTGCAAGAGGCGTTGTGTCCCAAAAGGCACTATTTGCGACCTCTCTGTCTTATATTGCAGCAAAAAAATAACTATTTCTATTTATGTAACGTACTTAATATGTGAAAAAAGTGTGCTGTCACTCAACAAATTCATCCGGTAAATTAACCAGATATAGCCGATGGGTGGCACGGGTGAAAGCGGTATACAGCCACCGGTAGAAATCTTCTCCCAGCATTTCTTCCGTCATATATCCGATATCGAGGAAGACATTCATCCATTGTCCGCCCTGTGCCTTATGGCAGGTGATGGCATAGGCATATTTTACCTGCACTACATTGTAATGCGGATCGGCTTTCATCTTCTTCATCTTTTCCGGCCTTAGTGGGGATATCGTCATAATCTTCCAGGATGGTGAAGAACAGCTTGTCGTTTAGCTCTTTCGGCAGGGCAGGGGTGTCGGTCTGTAGGGTGTCGAGCAGTATCTTTATATCCAGTTCCAGGTCGTAATCCTGAAAGCGGACGGTCACATCGGCAAAACGGAAGCCGTAGAGCTCGGTCGTCCGTCTGACACGGAGTATCTGTACGATTTCGCCGTTGGCGATGAAGTCCATTTCCTTGCAGTCGCTGGTCCAGTAATAATTGTTTTTGGCAACCATTAAGCGGTCGCCGGTCGATAATTCCTCTTCCCGGTACAGTATCCGGTTGCGGATGCCGTTATTGTAGATGGTGGCTCGTTTGTTGGAGCGCGTGATGATCATTGTTTCTTCGATCCCGTCATGGCTGTAGGCCGATGATATTTCCTCGATCAGTTCATCCCCGTTGACCTTTCTGAAGTCGGTGAAACCTTTCAACTGAAGTTTAGGATAGATTTCTACGGTGTTATTCCGCAACGCATCCCGCAAACGGGTTGCATTGAGCAGAATACCCGAATCTCCGCTTTGCCTGACGACCTGTGTCAGGGTGATTTCCTGTACTTGCAGGTTGTATCCTCTGAGTATTTCCGGATTGAGAGCCGGGCTTTCGGTTTGCATGACGGGAGGTAACTGTGCCACATCGCCCATCAGGATCAGGCGGCAGTTTTCTCCGGAATAGACATATTGGACCAGGTCGTCGAGCAACCGTCCCGTTCCGAAAGAAATCGAGTCGAGTCCTTCATTGGCTATCATGGACGCTTCGTCTACGATAAATAGCGTGTCTTTATGTAAGTTATCAGCCGGATGAAAACCTGTCGGTTCGTTGGAAAATGCTTTCTGGCGGTAAATCTTCTTATGGATCGTAAATGCTTTCTGCCCCGAATAGCCGGAAAATACCTTAGCTGCCCTGCCGGTAGGGGCGAGCAGAAATGCTTTTTTGTTGCAGCTCTGCCATCGTCTTGACCAAGGCTCCGACCAACGATGTTTTTCCGGTTCCTGCATATCCCTTCAGCAGTAAAAGCGAATCCGATTCTTCCGAAAGCAGGAAATTGGATAGGAGATTTAATGCCAAAACCTGGTCTTCGGTCGGATCATATGGAAAATTTTGCGTAATTTGGCGGCTTAAATAACTATTTATCATTTTGATTGCAATAATTTTCGCGATAAAGGTAGTGTATTAAATATTCTTTTTTAAATTTGCCGAACGAAATAAATTCAAAAAAAAACAATAAAACCATGAAAGTTACATTAAAGATTTTATTAGCTGCTGCAGTTCTCCTGCTAGTTTACATTTGCTACAGAAGCATCATGACGCCGATTGAATTCAATGAAGCAAAAGATGCGCGTGAAAGTCTTATTAAAGCTCGTCTGATCGATATTCGTAAAGCTCAGATCGAGTACAAGAATGTGTATAAGACTCATGCTGGTAGTTTCAATGACTTGAGTTAAGTTCCTGAAGGAAGATAAGCTTCCGTTCTTGATCAAGGAAGGTGTTTTGACTGACGAGCAGCTGGAAAAAAGGTATGACAGAGAAAGAAGCTGTGAAGAAAGGTTTTTGATCCGACGTGATACTATCTGGGTCTTGGCAAAAGATACCTTGTTCGGTGCCAGCTACAATGCTGACGATCTGGCCAATGTTCCGGGAACAAGCGTTAAGTTCTCTATGGATACAGCTACACTGACTTCCGGTTCCGGTTATACTGTAAAAAAGTATTTGAAGCAGGCGTTAAGTATGACGATTATCTGGGGTGACCTGGACAAACAGTTGGTTGTAAACCTGAAGGACAAAGCTGAAAAGCTGGAAAAATATCCGGTTTACGTGTTGGTTCACTGACTGAAATTAATAACAACGCAGGTAACTGGGAATAATCAATTGCTTATGACTATCAGTATTCCTGATACGTTGACTGCTGATAATTCTGGAAAATACATAATGTCCATTCGGCTTAGGTCGGATGGACTTTCTTTTCAGGATACAGCCCTTCGGAGAGCGAGACTTTCTTTTTACAGAAACGTGGAGTTCGACCGGACGAAACCTTATGTCTCTTCCCTGAAAGAGTTTTTCTTTGAGCACGAGTTTATGACTTATTCGTATAGGCGGACGAACCTGGTTTGTGTCACGCCGCAGTATACGGTGGTGCCGGAGGAAGTCTTTACGGACAAGCAGAAAACGGATCTGCTGTCGTTTACGTTTTCTGCCCCGGAGAATAAATGTCTGCATAATTTGCTGACACGTGAGGCGGCAGAGGGCGTGTTCGGCATGAATGAAGAGGTGTAGGATTTTTGTTCCCGCTCGTTGATCAATCCGTCGTTCATCCACCATATTACTCCCCAGTTGGCTTTATGGAAACAGCAGAGCCGTATGTTGATCCCCGGCAATTGTATGTAGTGCTGCACCGGAAGATGATGGACGTGGTTTGTTTTGCACAGGGGAAACTACTTTTTGTCAATACGTTTGAGTATGATAAGCCGGATGATATCCTGTACTATATATTATATGTATGGAAACAGGTCGGTATGGACCAGGAGAGGGACCAGCTTCATATCTATGGAGGTGTCTCCCTGCGTAACAGCATAACAACTACATTACGTAATTATATACAATATATAAGTCCGGCCGAGATACCGTCGGATGCTTATTTGTTGGGTGCCGAGGTTGTTCAGGCTCCGTTGGATTTAATAGCTTTATCTGTATGCGAATTATAAGCGGAATATATGGCCGGAGGCGTTTTGACGTACCGTCTTCTTTCAGTGCACGGCCGACTACTGACTTTGCGAAAGAGAATCTCTTTAATGTGATCAACAACCTGACCGACCTGGAAGGTGCCGATGCGCTGGATTTGTTTGCCGGAACGGGGAGTATCTCTTTCGAACTACTGTCGAGAGAATGCAAAAGCGTGACGGCTGTCGAGAAGAACAATGCACATGCCTCTTTCATCGCAAAGGTAGCGAAAGAGTTAAAGACAGATTCGCTTCATCTGATCCGTGGCGATGTGTTCCGTTATCTTCATTCGGCACCGAAACAGGGTTTTGATTTTTTATCTTTGCCGATCCCCCCTTATGCGTTGAAGGAACTGCCGGAGGTTCCTGCCTTGGTTTTTGAGCGTGACTTATTGCGTGACGGCGGTATCTTCGTGATGGAGCATCCGAAAACGAATGATTTCTCCCACCTACCGTATTTTGACCAGCAACGTGTATACGGTTCGGTGAATTTCAGTATTTTCATAAAAAGAAGAAAAGGCTTAAAGGAGCGGCGAGAACAGGCGCATGAACGATTCGGCGAGGCGCTGTTTGATTGGCCGTTTTAGCCAGCGTGAAGGAATCAGCCGTTCGCAGCTGTGCATATCGTGCATGAACACCCGCTTCATCTGTATGGCGAAAGACGGTTGATAGACGAATGCATTTATCTCGAAATTGTGTTCGAAGCTCCGGAAGTCCATATTGGCTGATCCGATGCAGGCAAGCGCATCGTCGGTTATCATCAGTTTGGAATGGAGGAATCCCGGCTCATAGAAATATACTTTCACACCAGCCTTCACCATCTCGTCAATGAAAGGAGTGTGTCGCCATATTAGCGCTGCGGGTATCCGAGCGTTTGGGTAGCATAAGACGTACATCGATACCTCCCAACGCTGCGATCAGCAGTGCCTGGTTCAATCCTTCGGTCGGAAGGAAATAAGGGGTTTGTATATAAATGTACTTTTTGGCATTAGCGATGGCAAAGATATAGGCCTGCAACAGCGTGCGCCATTGCCCGACCGGACCACTGGTAGCTATCTGCATGATATTGTCGTCATGGTATATCGGAGTCGGCGGATAATATATTTTGTCGTTCAGCAATTTCTTACTGATAACATACCAGTCGATCAGAAAAGCGGACTGGAGGCCGTGTACTCCTTTTCCTATTATCCTGAAATGAGTATCGCGCCAGATACCCCATTCCGTACCTTTTCTCATAGCGATCGGCAATATTCATACCACCCATATAGCCGATCTGCCCGTCTATAACGACAATCTTCCGGTGATTCCGGTAGTTCACTTTGCTGGTGAAGACCATGGGAATGCTACTTTCAAAAAGGCATATACCTCAATTCCGGCCTCCTGCATTTCGTCGAAGAAACTGTTTTTTACGTTCCAGCAGCCTACGTCATCGTATAAAACTCGTACCTGGACCCCTTCTTTTTGCCTTTGCAATCAGGGCATCTTTGAACCGTGCCCCGACTTCATCGTCACAAAAGATATAATATTGAAAGTGGATATGATGTTTTGCCTTTTGTATATCGTCCAGTAAATCCTTGAATTTGTCAGCTCCGTTCGTATATATTTTTAATCTCGCTGCCATAGAGCAGGGAAGACTGATTGTTGTTACTCAGCAATGTGACTAACGGTTGGTACGGACCGGGGACAGTACAGGCGTCCTGCGGAAGTTTGCCTTCCTGCGGTCGCTTCATAATACGTTTGTAGGTTCTTCGGGAGATGATACGCTGTTTCCGGTTGTCCTGTCCGAAGAAGAAATAAAACAGCAGGCCGATACCCGGAGCCAGCAACAATACGATGACCCAGGGAATGGTTTTTAACGGATTTCTGTTTTCCGCTATAATAACCAGAACCAGTCCCAGGATGGTGACGGAGTATAATATAATGAATATTACTCCAACGACCCATTGTATGTGTATGGCTGCCAGCATTCTTTTTATACTTTGTTACAGGTTGATAAAGGTAGTAAGGTAATTTGTAAATAACAAATCTTTACTACATTTGCCGGATATATCAAATAAAAGAAGATGATTACATATATTATTATAGGTATAACCGTTTTAGTGTCTTATCTCTGTTTCAATAATGCGGAATTGTTCCGTAAGCTGGCGTTGATACCTTTTCGCACGGTAAAGAATAATGAATGGTACCGGTTGATAACGCATGGCTTCGTTCATGCGGATATGACGCACCTGTTAGTCAATATGTTTACGTTCTGGTCGTTCGGAACCTATATAGAAACGGTTTTCGGTTATCTGGGTTTCGGAACCTGGGGATTTCTGGCACTTTATTTCGAGGGGGATGATCTTTGCTTCCATTTATGACTTGGTGAAACATCATAATGATCCTTATTATGTCTCCATTGAGCATCGGGGAGCCGTATCGGCGATTCTGTTTTCCTATATATTGTTCGACCCCTGGAGTAAAATATTACTGTTTGCGATCATTCCTGTACCGGGAATTATCTTTGGAGTAGTTTACCTGGCTTATTGTCAATATATGGCTAAACGTGCGGAGACAATATCAACCACAATGCCCATTTTTACGGGGCGGTATATGGTTTTCTGTTCCCGGCTTTACTTAATCCTTCATTGATAAAAAAACTTTCCTGTCTCACTTTTTAGACGGAAGATATTCAGAATATAATACTGTTCAAGTGTTTGTATTTTAAGGTATTATTTATAGATTTGTGGAAATATCTCAATTTCTCTAATACCATAATGCAGACATAATGAAAAGAAGAAACTTCATCAGGAGTGGGGCATTGGTTCTTGCCGGCTTCACTATTTTACCCCGTCACATTTTAGGTGGAACGAATTTTGTCGCTCCCAGCGATCAGATAAATCTCGATTATCGGTTGCGGGGCACAGGGACGTTGGACGTTAGCTCCGGAGTTTGCCCGCCGTGCGAATCTGATCGCAGCATCCGACTGTGAATCCCTAAGAGTTGAATGCTATGCAGGCAATTGTCGAAAAAGAAACCGAAAAAGGCAAAAAGGACAGGCCTATAAAGGTTTTAAATTGTATGCCGACTATCATGAACTACTGAACCGCAGCGATATCGATGGCGTGATTATTGCCACACCGGATCACTGGCATGCGGTACAGACTATTGAAGCCTGCCGTGCCGGAAAAGATGTGTATGTGGAGAAACCCATGTCGCACAGTATCGAGGAAGGACGCCATGGCCGATGCCGTAGAGAAAATATAACCGGGTATTGCAGGTCGGCAACATGCAACGTTCATGGCGAAACTTCCGCCATGCCTGTGAACTGGTCCGTAATGGGTATATCGGTGAGATAAAAAGAAGTAAAAGTTTCCATCGGACCTTCCCTCCTGTTAAATATGATCTTCCGGCGCAACCGGTTCCCAAGACGCTGGACTGGGAAATGTGGATCGGGCCGGCTCCCATGAATGTATATAATGAGGAACTGGCTCCGCCTATGGAACGGAATATGTTCCCGAACTGGCGTAATTACCGGAATACGGTGGCGGTATGATCTGTGACTGGGGTGCCCACATGTTTGACATAGCCCAATGGGCTTTGGGTATGGACGATTCCGGCCCGATTGAGTGTACTCCTCCTGAGGAAGGAGAACTGAAACCGATTAGTATGCGTTATGCCAACGGAACAGTAATGACGCATGAGCCTTTCCGTAAGGCGGATGGAAATGCAGTCCGCTTTATCGGTTCGGACGGTGTGATCGATATCAGCCGTAGTTTTCTGGATACGATACCTGCTAAATTACAGGATGAAGTGATCGGTGATGACAAGATCAAATTGTATAAGAGCGACGATCATTACAATGATTTCCTCACAGCAATGAAGACTCGCAAACAGCCGCTTAGTACCGTTGAGATCGGACATCGTACGGCTTCGCTTTGCCATATCGTAAATCTTTGTTACGAGTTTGACCGCAAACTGGTGTGGAATCCGGAAAAAGAAGAATTTTTCTTTGACGACGAAGCCAACAGACGGAGAGGAAACCGATACGCGAACCGTATAGCCTGAAAGTGTAGCTATATATAATAATGTATAGGAGAACGGTAGCGGCGATAAAAAGTTTATGAAGACTTTTACCGTCGCTATCTCTTTTATTCAGCCCTTGTTTAGAACCGTGGAGGAGGGCCGCCCGGTCCGCCATGGCCTCTGCCACCCGGTCCGCGCATATCGCTTGCAGAAGCTCCCCTTTAAAGATGCTGAACCTGTAAATGAAGTGAACCATGAAGTAACTACTCAACGTATTGTATTCCGAATATTGTGTATAGTCAGCTGTTACGCTCTGAGAGATATTACTGCGTTGTTGTTGCAGGATATCATAAATTTTGAAACGCAATGTCGCCTGGTTCCCTTTCAGGAAAGATTTGGATGCGGATGCATTCCATAAAAACTTCCTTCTGTTGGTATCCGGCTGCGTAACCGGAGTTGGTCGACCAGTTGATATCACTTTCCACTTTGAAATCGAGTGGAAGATAAATGGTCGTAGTTCCTCCCACGCCATAATTGTAAATATTCTGGTCGTTCTGGTTTTGCAAAGAGTTCTTAGTCCCACTATAACGGAAGTTTCCGTTTACTCCCAGGTCGATATAATCCGAACGAAAATCGATACCGGCACGTTCCATGGCCGAATAATTCTTGTTCGTATTTTTTTTTCTTCGTTGATGAAACCGTTTACATTTGCAAAAGAGGCCATTGTCATCGAGTTAACGGAGAACTTTCTGTTCTTCAGTGGCGTGTTGAACATGACGCGGAAATTACCGTTGTAGTTCCCGTTGACATTTTTTCATAAGTCGTCATCTTCTTTCCTGATTCCCCAACATAAATAGACTTCTTAACGATGTCGTTGACAACATAGTTGGCATTCAACATCAACATGAGAGCTGTCTGCTTTTCCGGAATAAATTTCTGGTAACGGGCAGAGAAGTTATTTGAATAAGTAGGTTTCAAATCCGGATTACCGGTGATAGTGTTCAGCGGGTCGGAGATGTCGGCTACGGGTTGCAGCTGGGTCATCGACGGCTGGCTGGTACGTCCGCGATAGTTGATGCGAAGGTTCGTGCGTTTGTCGAATTTGTAGTTGAAGCGAACCATCGGTGAAAGGTTCACCACGTTGCGCGTCAGCTTTGAAAGGTCGTGTCGCCTACAAAATTCTCACTTACACTGTGCGAAGGCTCCAGGTTCATGCCGATGGTATAATCATATTTTTCCCCGGATAGCTTTGAAGGCGAGGCTGACCTGCTGGTTGATGAAGTTGTTGCGGTAGCTTTTTTGCTGTATGCAGTGTCAAGTACATTATAATCTTCGTGTCTTCTCCCCCTTACATAAGAGTTTTTCAGGGATTCCTGTTTATTCTGGCTGATACTGTAGGTTGCCTTGGATGAAATTGTTATGCCCGATCGGCTCGACCCATGATAAATAAACGCGGTAGTTAAACCCTTTGTTATCATATCTGAATTGCTGGTCGATCAGTTCATCTTGGTTTTTCCCCATGAAATATTCTGTGTTCGAGTAATTCAATCCTTTGTTGTAGGAATCGCTGAGCCCTCCGGTTAAAGAACCACTGAAGACACGCCCTTCGTCATTCAGCTTACGGCTGAACTCCAGTCGTGCATTAAGGTTGTAACCTTCACCGTCGGATACGTAATCGGATTCTCCGAGGTTGACCGTATCGCCCAGGTTTGTCAGTGTGTTTGAACGAACCGAACTCCCGGTTATGGCTGTTGCTATAACTGAAACTAGGCTGGAAAATGATCTGGGTTGCCGAATCCGGCTTCCATTCCATACGGAAATCGGCACCGACGTTATCGCTTTTTCGTATTACTGTTGTTTATTTCGTTATAGATAGTAGAACTGTCGTTCGGCAAAATATTTGTCCGGTTGATTTTACTGTTCGCTTCATTGTCGGAATGTGAATAACGGACATTACCTCCCAGGGTCATTTTTAGAGTTGAATTCTTTTGCTGAAGTTCAGACCTACGTTTCCGGAGGTGGTGATACCGTTCCCGGCTCCCTCCCGACCGTCCGCCCTGTCGTCCTCCCATACCGGAGAACATGTTAGAGGCAATATCGGAGAATCCCATATTGTTCGTGTTATTGATACCTCCCCATAAGTGTGAACTGGTCGTTGTTGATAAACCGATTCACCATGAAATTACCTTCGTACCGGTCTTCGCTACCGTAACCGGCAAAAGCGTTTCCGAACCAGCCCTGCTTCATGCCGGGCTTGACAGTCAGGTTGATCACGGTTTCTTCATCCCCGTCATCGAATCCGGTCATCCGTGCCATATCGCTCAGGCGGTCCAACACCTGTACTTTTTCCACCATTTTAGAAGGCAGGTTTTTGGAAGCTACTTTCGGGTCGTCGGAGAAAAATTCTTTTCCGTCTATCAATACTTTCTTGACTTCTTTTCCATTGACGGTAATCTTTCCTTCGCTGTCAACTTCCACGCCGGGCATCTTTTTTCAGAAGGTCTTCCAGGACAGCCCCTTCCGGTTGTCTTGTAAGAGTCGGCATTATATTCGACCGTGTCGTTGCGAACGACCACTTCCGGAGCCTTGCCGATCACGACGGCTTCACCCAGCTGGATAGCTCCGTCGCTTAATGCTAATTTACCTAATTTGACAGGATTTGTTTTTCCGGTGATACGGATGGGTTGGTATAAAGGATCGAATCCCACAAAGCTGACATGCAATAAATAACTGCCGGCTTTAATACCTTTCAGTGTAAAATTACCATTACGCGAACTGGCTACACCGCCAACCATCGTGCTGTCTTTTACATTCAACAAGCGTACTGTCGCCTGTTCGGATTGGCTCATTGCTTCCATCTTCTACCACCGTTCCGGTGATGTCAACTCCACCCTGCTGCGCAAATGCCGGCAAAGAAAAGAGGATAAAAAATAACCATAATAAGTACCTTCCCAATTTCATAACTAATGTATTATCTGTATCTAACAAACATTCTCCGGACTGGTTTCCGGGTACGAGAAGATAGACACGACGAAGGTTATTAAGTTTAAAAATATATGTGATGATTTTGATTTATTAACGAAAACATTTGTCAGCAAATTGACAGATGAAAATCCCGAACTGCCGGAATATCAAAATGCTATATCAAGTGGCTGGTGAAGGATCTGTATAAGATTGGTGGAAGAGGTGCTGTTTTTTATACAAACCTCGGAGGGGTTGAAGATGTTATAATGCTCTTTGATGGTGAAGTAATTCTGCCATAATAGGAAATTAAAAAGGATATATGAATCCTTTTTCTGAAATAAATGATGATTGTTTGATATAACGATATTTTAATTATGCACTGTTTTTGAATCGTTCTGGAGAAAAAACTGTTCGTAAACATACAATTCGGAGCTTGAAAAGTCCTTTTTGAGATTGTCAATTAACATCTATTTGCACTGTTTTTTTTTTATAATAAATCTTCATCTCGTTTAAAACGAAAAAAAAACTCGTTTTAAACGAGATGGAAATTTCTTTTTAAAATGAACTGAGAGCTGGATGGTAAGAATGATCGTTGTTAATTATTGTAAAAACAAATCCTGTAGGAGATAAGATTTGAAGAATTCACGTGTTATGATAAAATCTATTTGTGTAACATATTGACGCAATATGGTTGTGTTTTGACTTCTTTTGTCAAATCTATTTTCTCTTTTTCAGGAAGGGAATCCGAATAAAAAAAAGCAGTGGCAGATAATCCCTTAGTCTGACACGCAGTATTTTCAACGCTTGGCTGATTCTGTATTCAACGGTTTTGACGGATACGCCGAGTTTAGTAGCTATCTGAGTATTCGTGAGTTCCCCGAAACGGCTTAAAGCGAAGGTGTCGCGGTAGGTATCAGGGAGTTCTTTAATAGCTTTGTTAATGTGTTCAGTTAGTTCATTTATAAAATAGTAATCAGGATCTTCAAACTGATCTTTAAGTTTGTCATATATATGGTTATGTATTCGTTCGTGATATAGTTGTTTCTTGATAGCATTCAGGCAACGGTGTTTGGTTGAAATGAAAAGATAGGATTTTAGAGAGGTTTCTATTATAAGGCTTTTCCTTGTTTCCCAAATGAACAGCATCAGATCCTGTACTAACTCTTCAGAATCTTCATCGGAAATATACTGGGAGGCATATTCGCATAAAGGTGAATAGTATTTTAGAAAAAAGCTGTTTATAAGCGTTCTCATCACTATTTTGTAGCAAATTCAGAATCTGATCATCATTCATGGAGTTGGATTGTTTGTCTGTTGTGGTATCTCGAATCTATAAGCAAATGTAAATTGTTTCTTTTATACATACAAAATATTTTTATACGATTTACTAATTACTTTTTTTAAAAAGTAGAATATGAGTTTAGGGTACTGTACCTGTAGTTTTGTCGTATATATAGAATGGAAAAAAGAAAATAGACATATTATCAGTAATGAACCGGATGAAGCTGTCCTTTTTTGAGATATATATCGGAAACCGCTTCGGAAGAGGAAAGAATCTGGGTTGACGGTTGGTTAAAGGATGATGAAGCCAGGGAGAACGTTTTATTGCAGTTGGCTACTATAGATTATGCTCTTCGCACGAAAAAAAAGAATAGCAGCCCGTAATTCGCTGGAGGCTTTTTGTAAAAGTGGAAAGGCGTATTAAACGTTTACAGAGAAAAACTGGATAAATCGCACTTATCTGGCAGCAGCCTGCTTTTTGGGTGTCTTGATCTTATCCACTGCAATATCTTATTGGATGCAAAAGGAACAGGGGATGAGGCACAGATAGTAACAGTTCAGGCGAATGCAGGTATGCGTACGCATTTTAACCTGCCGGATGGGACCGTTGCTTATTTGAATTCAGGAAGTGTACTTTCATATCCGTTGTATTATGATAAAAGGGAAAGGCGGGTAACGCTTACAGGTGAGGCTTATTTTAAAGTTACGCATAATCCGGAGCAACCGTTTTATAGTTAGTGTGGCTAATGACCGGATGCGTGTTAAAGTGTTGGGGACGGAATTTAACTTGCAGTCTTATAACAATGAAAGTATAGTACAAACGACATTGGTTAGTGGGGCTGTAAATATAGAAGCTGTAAAAAAATGGTGATATAGTTGTCTAATATTAAACTTAAGCCTTCGGAAAAGGGCTGTCTATGATATTTCTTCCGGTTCTGTTTCTATAGCTACCGTAAATACGGAGTATGATACGGCCTGGAAAGAGGGACGTTTAATGTTTAAAGACATGCCGATACCACAGGTTTTTGAAGAAGTTGTCTTATTTTTATAATGTAAGGTTTGATGTAAAGGATTCTGTGATCAATACTTATCGTTTTTACCGGAACATTTGAAAATAAACAATTGTCGCAAATCTTGGACTACTTGAAAATTTCTTCGCAAAATAGATTATACAATTAAGCAAATGACATCGGATGATAGTTCGGGTATTCAAAATGAGACTGTCACTCTGAAGAAAATGAGATAGTGTTAAATCTGAATGTTTAACTTAAAATATATGCCTATGAAGTAATACAGGATTATTGTAAGCCTTATTGAAAACATACGGAAATATGCTGGTAACATATTCCCGTATGAAAATTCGAAAGGTCTTTGGAGACAAATCAAATATTTTTTTTAATCTTAAATCACTGCAAAAGTATGGTAAAGATTTATTATTTCCAATATAAAGGGAATATTAGTGCCTTTATATTACAATCTAAAATCACAAGAATCATGAAGTTAACCAGTCTATTGCTTTTTTGTCAATCGGATTAGCTTGGGCATCGAATTCATATGCACAAAAGGCTATACTTTCGATGAACATGACTAAATCGGACGGTTTTTGATGTATTGGAAGAGATTGAAACGCGAACTGATTTTCATTTCTTTTATAACAGCAAGATTATCGATATCCATAGAACAGTTTCGGTAAACGTAAAAGATAAATCTGTTTTTACAATCCTGGATCAAATATTTAAAAATTCAAATGTTGCTTATAAGGTCGTAGATAAGGATATTATTCTTTCGGCAAAATGAAGCATCTGGAATTTTACAGGATAGGCGAAGGATAACAGGGGTAGTTAAAGATAAAAAAGTACAGGTGAACCTGTTATCGGAGTGAATGTCTTAGTGAAAGGCTCAACAAACGGAACGATTACTGATATAGATGGCAGGTTCTCTCTGGAGGTTTCATCGTCTGATATATTGTCTGTTTCTTATATCGGCTATATGTCACAAGAAATTACAGTAAGTAATAAAGAAGTGATCGATGTTGATTTACAGGAAGATTCGACTAGTTTGGATGAAGTTGTAGTTGTGGGATTCGGTACGCAGAAAAAAGTCAATTTGACAGGATCTGTATCGGCATTAAGCACGAAAGATATAGGGAAATTGAAAGTGACACAAACCTCTCAATTGTTATCGGGAATGGTTAGCGGTATAAATGTTACACAAGGTTCCGACAACCTGGAGCAGATCAGTCTTCTGTAACGATCCGTGGATTGGGGACTTTCAGTAGTGCAGGAAACTCTCCATTAGTATTGGTTGACGGATTGTCTTCTTCGTTGGATAATGTGAATGCGAATGATATAGAGAGTATTTCTGTTTTTAAAAGATGCAGCATCAGCTTCTATATACGGAACCAGGGCTGCAAATGGTGTCATATTGATTGAAACGAAAAAGGGAAAAGAAGGAAAAGCACGAATTACTTATCAGGGTAACTTTGGTTTTTCCCGTCCGTCAGAGACTCTAAAAATAGTGGACTCCTGGGTCTATGCAGAAATGTATAATGAAGCATTGATAAATGGAGGAGGAAGTCCGCAATATACGGCAGATGAAATTGCTAAATTTAAATCAGGGGGAAGATCCGGATAATTATCCTAATAAAAAGGCATTATGATGACCTGATAAATTCCGGAAGTGGTTTTCAGACCAATCATTATTTAGGTTTGACAGGTGGTACAGAAAAAGAATTTTATATGTTTTCTCTGAGTTATCTTAATCAAAAAGGTATTGTTGCGGAAACAAACTATCAACGTTATAATGTAATGTTTAATGCAAGCAGCAAGCTAAGAGATAATTTTAGAGTAAATGTGAAATTTTCCGGACAAAAAGGGGATAGTAATCAGCCAACAGCTGTTGACAGCAGTGCTCCTGAAGGAGTAGAAGGTTTAATAAGCTATGCAATAAAAGTTCCGAATACAATAGCCGGCAAACGTTCGGATGGTTATTATGGTAATCAGACGGGATTTACAATTGAAGGTTGGATGGACAGCGAGTCTTTCATTAAGAATGATGATGGGACGTTATTGCCAGTGCCAATTTTGAATGGAATATATTGAAGGATTTAAAAAACTGACAGGAGTAGCAGGATATGATTATTCAGCTTCTGACTACAAAAGATTCAGGCCGACGTTGGTAATAGATCAATATCTGACTGCATCACCTTCTGATCTCCGGATACGTAAAGCTCGGAATACTCTTTTTAACGTTGCAGGCATATCTGGATTATGACTGGTCTGTAAATTCTCATTTGTTCCATGCTCTTTTTTAGGATATTCTCAGGAAAGTAATAAAAACGATTGGGTTGAAGCCTTTCGTGATAATTTCCCCAGTAATACTTTTTAGTATGAACTGAATGCCGGTTCGGCTTCTAACCAGCAAAATGCCGGTTCTGCATCAGAGTGGGCTTTGGTCTCTTTTTTTCGGAAGATTGAATTATTCATTTCTGGATAGATACCTTTTGGAAGTAAGTGCTGGTATGATGCATCTTCAAAGGTTCCCAAAAAGAACAGATGGGGCTTTTTCCCCGTCAGTTTCCAGGTGGATTATATCACAGGAAAATTTCTTCAATGTACCGGTTATAAAACAATTTGAAACTGAGAGCTTCTTGGGGTAAAATTAGGTAACCAGAATATTGGGGATTATCCTTATCAACAAGTAATTGCTTTGGGTATTAATGCTCCGTTTGGTGTCTCGGAAGAATTATGGCCCGGGCTGCTGCTGTAGATGTTCCAAGTACGGATATCACTTGGGAGTCCACAGAGGTAATGAATGTCGGACTCGATATCGGTTTGTTTAGTAATAAATTGACATTTACTGCAGATTACTATGTAAAAAGAAACGTCTGATATTTTATATAATGTAACAACTTCAAAAGTATTAGGAATGACTCCGTCTGTGCAGAACGCAGGAACTGTAATCAATAAAGGTGTCGATTTTTCAGTTCAGCATAGAAATGTTATAGGAGATTTTTCTTATGGAGTTGCAGCAAATGTGTCTTATGTAAAAAATC
>VOFJ01000777.1_pt1 | contig 20514 bp, 17 predicted proteins | sample 5384081 | NCBI WGS metagenome assembly VOFJ01 (sample SAMN12384729, study PRJNA508395) | human gut metagenome | isolation source: healthy gut I | host: Homo sapiens | reverse complement strand
ATCAAATGACCAGAATTGTACGATTCTGGTCATTTGCGTTTCTTAATAATTCCATCATTGCTGTTCAGGAAAAGATACCACTTTACAAAGTCCTTAAAATGTTGTTCCGAGAGTCCGCGATGGATTCTTAAATTATCCTTCTGTGACCGAAGAACGACTCAATAGAATTTGAAGATTTAGGTACATTAGGGTATCGCGTGTATGAAAACAGATCGGGTATGGCACGCTTGATATGCGAGACACTTCGATGCAGCATCTTATGCGTAAACCACCATCTTCCCGACAGCTCATCTACGGTTTTTTCATTGATAAATGGTTCGTGTCGCCGATACCAGTAAATAAAAAGCCCGTATCCATAACTGTGCCTCATCATCATGTGTTTGTACTCCATTTAACAAGTGCACCAGTTCGAGGAGTTCCTGTGCCGCTACGGTCTGTGGTTTGCGTGTAATCCACGTCTCTATCTCTCGCGCTACATGTACCGTACAACGCTGCAAGATCGCCTCCGGACACACTTCCCGCACCGCTTTTATGATATTGGGAGATCCATCACAGGTGACACTCTCAATTTGAATTTTGCCGACATCGCGTATAGCCGTTAGGTCTGCTTTCAAATCCCGCAGCGTTTCACTCCTGGTTATGCGATAGAGGAGGGTCATCTTGATGTTGTGATCCCGATATACAACCAGACAAATCTTATTTGAGAAGTAGGTGCCGTCGATCAGAAGATTTACCTTCTCGCGTCGCTGTATCTGCCATAAAGGGCACTGGGGCAAGAGCCGATAGAAGTATCTTTTTTAGGGTGCGTTCGCTGTATCCGCTCTCACTCGCAAGGTCACAAATACGCTGTTTACCGCGAACCCAACGCGCGAACCATATAAACTTGTTTTTATCGGAAATCCAGTCTCGACGATCCGTAAAATAGCTGCCACAATTCTTACAATAATAGCGGCTGCAACCGCTACGAGTCCCCCATTTTATTGTCTCTAAAAAGCCACAATGAGGACAGCGTATTTTTTTTCGTTTTTTGACATAAAAATAGAGATTAGTAGAAACCCGTTTCTACTAATCTCTATTTTTATCCTTATAACTACCAAATATTATGTCGGTTACATTTTATACCACCAACCACTTTTGGCATCATTACCAGTCTTTTTATACACCCTATTATAAAAAATCCGGATGCGCCGAAAGCACATCCGGATTCATCTTTCGCGGTCCGACTATTTTGCGGGAGCAACCTCGGGCTTCTCGGCCGTTGCGGTCGAATCGGCCGGAGCAGGCTCCACATAGGGAGTGACGTCGATCAGCTCGACCTCGAACTCCAGGGCCTCGTTGGGACCGATGTCACGGCCTGCGCCGCGTGCACCGTAAGCCAGGTCGGCGGGAATCCAGAGCGTGATCTTGCCGCCCTTGCCCACCAGCTGCAGACCCTCGGTCCAGCCGGGAATCACACGGTTGAGCGGGAACTCGACGGGCTCGTCCTTGTCGAAATCGTCGGGACGCTGTTTCTTGATCATCTCCTGCTGCTCCTTCGAGCGGTTGGCGAACTTCGAGGTGTCGAACACCTTGCCCTCGCGGGTACGGCCCGTGTAGTGCACCTTCACCACGTCGCGCGGATCCTTGGGCATCACCGAAGCGTCGCCGGCGTCGGTAACCTTATAGAGCAGACCCGACTCGGTCTTCTTCACGCCCGACTTCTTCTCCATTTTCTCCAGCCACGCCTTAGAAGCCTCGGCGTTCTCGGCCGGACGCTTCACCATGAAGTAGTATTGCAGGTACTGGTTCACCTCGTCCTCGGTCATCTTGGCGTTGTTGTCGCGGACGTTCTGCATGGCCTCGCCGATCCAGACCAGCTGGATGGGCATGCCGCTCTGTGCGATGTTGTAACCGATGTCGTTACCGAAGGCATAGGAGATTTCGGTACGCTCCTCCTCGCTCTCGAACATGTCGGGATCGGCGGCGGGATACTCCACCTTCGTCGTGTCGCCGCCGGCCAGGCGTACGCTGTCCGCCTCGGCACGCTTCTGCGCCACGGCCTGCGCACGCTCGCCGCGCTTGGTCATGAAATATTCGCGCAGCATATCGAGCGATTTGTCATGCTCCTGGGTGGCCTTGCCCAGAGCGCCTTCCCGGACGCCCTTGTCCACAGCCTTGAAATCGAACGGAATATCCTTCATTTCGTAGCTCATGCCATAGCCGATGTTGGCTCCGAGCGAATACGACAGCGAGTCGAACTCGGACAGACTGCCCAGCTGTACCCCGCCCTTGTTTCCTCCGCAGGAGGCGAGCATTGCAGCACCCGCGAGCGCCGCAGCAAAAAAGATTTTTTTTCATTGTTGTTTTTACTATGTATTTGATGTTTGCCTTTCAAATCGTATGCGCAAGATAGTGCAAGCCGGGCACAGAGGTGAATTTATTCGACTCTGCCGAGGCGCCGCCTATCCAAGCGGGGGTTTATTCCCCGCAAAGATATAAAAATTTTGTTAACGAAATGATTCCGAGCAACTATTTTGGCGAAATCCCCGGCCCGCCCGTTCGGCCGCGGAACCGCTGCCGCCGACCGGACCGTTAACGCCGCCGCGACCGGGTCGCGTATTTGTCGAGGTCGACGAGTTCGATCTCGAAATAAAGCGTCGCATTGGGAGCCACGCCCAGCTCCTTGTCGCCCTCGGCGCCGTAGGCTGCCGACGAAGGCATCCAGGCGTTGATCTTGCCGCCCTTGCCGATGAGTTTCACGCTCTCCTGCACCCCGCGGCGCAGGTTGCGGACCAGCGAACGCACCGTATCCCCCCGCTCGTAGGAGGAGGTGATCTCGTCGCCCGCCGCCGTGCGGATCACCCACCGCAGGGCCACGCTGTCCCGCTCGGAAGTGGGAATCAGGTTCTGGTCGCCGACAGCCGTAACCGTGTAGGTCACGCCCGACGAGGTGCGGGCATAGGAGCGGTTCGACTTGGCGATGTCGAGGAGGAACTGCTCCTCATAGGCGCGGGCCTTCTCGGGAAGGGCGTAGTTCACGTAGCTCAGATAGAACGTCTCGGCATCGGCCGCCGAGAGCTTGGGATTGCCGCGGAAAATGTCGCGGATACCTTCGCAGACGGCATTGACGTTGATCGTCGAATCCATTCTCAGCAGGTTCATGCCCACGTTCATGCCGATGACGTAGGCCACCGAATCGGTATCGTTCCGGAGTTTCACGCCGCCTCCGCCCGAGTTTTTCGAGCAGGCTCCGGCCAGCAGCAGCACAAGGACCGGGAGGATCGGGAAGGTCTTTTTCATCATTATCGAATCTTTTTTGCAAAGATAGTGCAAGGTGCGGGCAGAAGCAAATTTATTTGCCTTTGCCGAACCGCAGTCCTTTGAGGGCGAAGCCGATACCAATGCAGGGCGCGTGTCCCTCCCCGCATTCTGCCGCGCCGGTCCGGACCGGGCGCCATTTCCGGCAAAGGCCGCGCAGGCGGCGGATAGCTACCGCCCGTCCTGCCGGGTCCGGCGGTTTTTCACCGAAAAGGCCAGGATCAGCAGGCACCCCACGACGGCGGCAGCCAGCGAACCCATCAGGATCGCGATCTTGCCGCGGTCGACCAGGTCGGGGTCGGTGAAGGCCAGCGAATCGACGAACAGCGACATCGTGAAGCCGATACCGCCCAGGCAGGCCACGGCCAGCAGCATGCGCCATGTAGCCCCCTCGGGCAGCTCGGCCAGACCGGTCTTAACGGCACCCCAGCTGGCGAGGAAAATGCCCAGCGGCTTGCCGAGGACAAGGCCGAAGAAGACGCCCATGCCGATCGAACCGATTTCGGGCGAATAGTGGAAAATATTGAGGTATTCGAACGACGTGATCTCGACGCCGGCGTTGGCCAGCGCGAAGACCGGCATGATCAGGAACGTGACGTAGGGCGCCAGTCCGTGTTCCAGGCGGTAGCTCATGCCCACCGAGTTGGCCGACAGGTCGTGCATGCGCCGCAGGTAGAACCGCTGTTCCTCGTTGGGGAAATCCTCGTGCGAGGCGGCACGGAGCATCAGCGCATTGAGCCAGCGCATCTTATGGGCGAAATACTCCTTGCTGTAACGGGGTTCCATCGGGATCAGCAGGGCCATCGCCACGCCCGAGATGGTCGAGTGGACGCCCGAGTAGTAGAACAGCCCCCAGACCACGAAGGCCGGGACCAGGTAGGAGAACATCCGCTTCTCGCCCATCTGTTTCATGAAGTAGACCCCGAGCATGATGACCAGCGCCACCAGCAGGCAGCCGATCTGCACCTTGCCCCCGTAGAAGAGCGCGATGACCAGAATGGCCCCCAGGTCGTCGGCGACGGCCAGCGCCGTGAGGAAGATTTTGAGCGACACGGGAACGCGGTCGCCCAGCATCGAGAGGATGCCGATGGCGAAGGCGATGTCCGTGGCTGTGGGGATTCCCCAGCCGTTTGCGGCCATCGTACCGTGGTTGAACGCCGTGAAGAATATCGCAGGAACCAGCATGCCGCCCGCGGCCGCCAGCACAGGAAGGATGGCCCGGCGTGCGGACGAGAGCTGACCGCAGACGATCTCGCGCTTGATCTCGAGCCCCACGGCGAAGAAGAAAATCACCATCAGCCCGTCGTTGATGAACTTCTCGACGGTCATGCCCGCGGGAAGATCCAGTCGATCACCCCGTCCGGCGAACGGACCATCAGCGAGAGATCGGTCTCCAGCAGGTGATGGTAGTAGAGTTTGGTCGCGGGGAGGTTGGCCAGCAGCATGGCGGCGATCACGCACACCAGCAGCACCACGCCTCCGGCCCAGGGCGCTTCCAGGAAGTTGCGGCCCCGAAGCCCCATCATGTGTCGCTGGCGGACCCAGCGGTACATCGAAAAAAGTCGCATTTATCAGTCGTTTTATTTTTCGTTTGACTTGAGCGTCTGCCCGCAGAGTTTCCACAGGATGCGGGCCCCGGTGATGGCGTCGATCCGGTCGTCGGCCGCGGGGCACACCTCCACCACATCGAATCCGATGATGCGGCGTCCCGAGCGGGTGAGCGTGTCGAGCAGCCAGACGGCCTGGTTGAACGTGAGGCCGCCGGAAACCGGCGTTCCGGTGTGAGGGCAGTTTTCGAAGGTCAGTCCGTCGATGTCGAAACTCACGTAGACCTCCTGCGGCAGCGCGTCAACGATACGGCGGCACTGCGCATCCCACGTCTCGCCGCGGAAAAGGGCGGCGGCGAGCGAGAGGTCGTCGAACGTGGCGATACGCCCGGACGAAGCGGCCATCGCGGCCTCCGCCTCGCTGAAATCGCGCACGGCGACCTGGGCGATCCGGCTGACCTGCGGCACGTCGCGCAGGACGTTGAACATGACCGAGGCGTGGGAAAACTCAAACCCCTCGTAGGCGTCGCGCAGGTCGCAATGGGCGTCGACGTGCAGGATGCCGAACGCCGCATGGCGCGCGCCCAGCGCCCGGATCAGCCCGTAAGGCGTCGAGTGGTCGCCGCCGACCAGCCCCACGGTCTTGCCCGCATCGAGCCAGCGCGAAGCCTGCGCCTCGACGTTGGCGTTCATCGCCATGCACCCCTCGTTGACGCGGCGGACCTTGCGCACGACATAGTCGTCCTCCAGGCAGCCACCCCCTTCGAGGTGGTCGATCACTCGTGCGGCGTCGGTCCGCAGGCGCTGCGAAGACTCCTGCAGCGAATAGTCCACGTCGGCCGTAGCGATGCCGCGGCGCCAGGCGCCGGGGGCCAGCGGATCGTAAAAATCCAGCTGCGTCGAGGCTTCGATGACGGCGTCGGGGGCATAAGCCGCACCGGCCCCGTAGGAGACCGTCACGTCCCACGGCGCCGAGATCAGCACCAGTTCCGCCGTTTCGGGAGCGAACGGAAGCCCGAAATAGGTTCCGTTGTCCACGCCGACTCCATCCGGGTCGAAGATTTTCTGTTCCATAACATGCTTTTGAACTGCAAAGGTACGCATTTTTTATTTTTTACCTATCTTTGTTTACTTAAAGACGAAAATCGACGAAAAAACACCCATATCATGAAAATCATTGCTGACAGCGCCATACCCTTTCTGCGGGGCGTTCTGGAGCCGTTCGCCGAGGTGGAATACCTCCCCGGAACGGCGATTTCGGCCGCCGCCGTGCACGACGCCGACGCGCTGGTGATCCGCACCCGCACGCGGTGCGACGAAAAACTCCTGGCGGGTTCGCGCGTAAAGCTGATCGCCACGGCGACCATCGGATTCGACCACATCGACACGGCGTGGTGCGCGGCGCACGGCATCACGGTCACGACGGCCGCCGGATGCAACGCCCGGGGCGTCCTGCAATGGGTCGGCGCGGCACTCGTTCACCTCTCCCGCACGCAGGGATGGCAGCCCGCCGAACGCACGCTGGGGATCGTGGGCGTGGGGCACGTCGGGTCGCTCGTGAAAGCGTATGCTGAAGGGTGGGGATTCCGCGTCGTCTGCTGCGACCCGCCGCGCGAGGAGCGCGGGAGCGGTGCGGGTTCCGGCCGCTGGAGGAGGTGACCAGCGAGGCCGACATCCTCACCTTCCACACGCCGCTCGACGCCTCGACGCGCCACATGGCCGGCAGCCGCCTGTTCGGCCGGATGAAATCCGGCGCCGTCCTCATAAACTCCTCGCGCGGGGAGGTGGTCGACGGCAAGGCTCTGCTCCGAAGCGGTCTCGGCTGGGCGCTCGACGTCTGGGAGCACGAGCCGAACCCTGATCCGGCGCTGCTGGAAAACGCACTGCTCGCCACGCCCCACATCGCGGGCTATTCCGAGCAGGGCAAGGCCAACGCCACGGCCATGTCCGTCGCCTCGCTGGCCCGACGTTTCGGCCTGCCGCTCGACGGGTGGTATCCGCCCCAGGCCGCCCCGGCGGTTCCGCGGCCGATCTCCTGGCAGGAACTTTGCCGGACCATCGGCGGGGCATACGACATCGCGGCCGAAAGCCGCCGCCTCAAGGAGCGGCCCGGGGATTTCGAATCCATGCGCGACCATTACGCCTACCGCCGCGAATATTTTTAGCACAAACGGCACGGATTGCGCACACAACCGGTGTCCGAAAAAGGCGAAACCCGCTTTTTATTAGCTAATTCGTCCTTTTTTTAATTACCTTTGCCCGCGATTATCAGTTAAGAGCCATGTACCGGAGAGTCATAAAGCCCGTACTTTTCTCGCTTACCATCGAGCAGGCCCACCACGCGGTGCTGCTGTTGCTGCGCATCATCGGGCTGATACCCGGCGGCCGCTGGCTGCTGCGCAAATGCTACGCCGTGGAGCATCCGGCGCTCGAACGCGAGGTGTTCGGCATGCGGTTCGCCAACCCCATCGGACTGGCGGCCGGATTCGACCACAACGGCGAGGCGTTCCGTGAACTGGCCGCGCTGGGATTCGGATTCGTCGAGGTAGGAACCGTGACGCCCCGTCCGCAGGCAGGCAACCCGCGGCCGCGGGTGTTCCGCCTCCCGAAGGACAACGCCATCATCAACCGCATCGGACTCGCGAACCGCGGGCTGGAAGCCACCATCCGCCACCTGCGGCGCCCGCACGACGGCGTGATCGTGGGCTGCAACATCGGCAAGAACACCTCGACCCCCGCCGAGAACGCCCCGGCCGACTACCTGAAACTCTTCCGCAACCTCTACCAGTATGCGGACTATTTCACCGTGAACATCAGCTGCGACAACTCCTGCCGCGAAGGGGCGACGCACACGCGCGAACACATTCTCCAGATACTCAACCCGCTGTTCGACTTCCGCCGCGGGCAGAACCAGTACCGGCCGATCATGCTCAAAATCTCGCCCGACATGCCGGACGAGGTGATCGACCGGATCACCGACGTGCTGCTCGAGACGCCGCTCGACGGCATCGTGGCCACCAACGGGACCCACAGCCGCGAGGGACTCCACACGAGCCGCACGGCGCTCGAAAAGATCGGCAGCGGACGCCTCGGCGGCGCCCCGCTCACGCGCCGCGCCGTGGAGATCGTACGCCGCGTCCACACCCGCTCGGGCGGAACCTACCCCATCATCGGGGTCGGCGGACTGATGTCGGCCGACGACGTGCGGGCGATGCTCGACGCCGGGGCCGACCTCGTACAGCTCTACACCGGCTACGTCTACAACGGTCCCGGAATGGTCAAAGAGGTGTGCCGCGCGCTGATCGCCGACGCGGAAGCCCGCCAGGCGGCGGAAAAGGCCGCACGGCAGGCCGCCGCATCGGAAGCCGCCGAACCGAAAACCGCTGTATCGGAAGTCTCCGCTCCGGAAACCGAAGTCCCGGAAGCCGCCGAACCGACATCCCCGGCCGACGCCCCGCAAACACAGCAGGAACCCGCAGAAAAACAGGAATCCATCCGGTCATGAAAGCGACAATCATCACCATCGGCGACGAGATACTCATCGGGCAGATCGTGGACACCAACTCGGTCTCCATCGCCAAGCACCTCAATACGGCGGGCATCGTGGTCCGCGAGAAAATCTCGATCGGCGACGACCGCACGCAAATCATCGAAACGGCAGAGCGCGCCCTCGCCGCATCGGAGGTGACCGTCATCACCGGGGGACTCGGCCCCACGAAGACGACATCACCAAAAAGACCCTCGCGGAGATGTTCCGCAGCGACATGCGCTACGACGAACAAGTGGCCGCGCACGTCGAGAAGATGCTCGCCGAACGCGGTATCGAGTTCAACGAGCTCAACCGCTCGCAGGCGATGGTCCCCGCATGCTGCACGGTGCTGTTCAACGCCCACGGCACGGCCCCGGGCATGTGGTTCGAACGCGACGGACACGTCGTGGTCTCGCTGCCGGGCGTGCCGTTTGAAATGGAACACCTGATGGAGGACGAGGTGATGCCCCGCCTGAAGGCCCGCTTCGCGCTGCGGCAGATCATCCACCGCACGATGATCACCGCGGGACTGCCCGAATCGATGCTCGCCAAGCGCATCGAAGCGTGGGAAAACGCCCTGCCCCCGTACCTGAAACTGGCCTACCTGCCCAATCCGGGTGCGGTGCGCCTGCGCCTGTCGGCCTACGAGGTGGAGGGCGAGAGCGTCGCCCGCGAAATCGAGAGCCGGTTCGAGGCCCTGCGCAAGATCATCCCCCACAACATCCTCGGGTTCGAAACCGCGACCATGCAGGAGGCGGTGCACAAAATACTCACCGCGCGCGGGCTGACGCTCGCCGCGGCCGAAAGCTGCACGGGCGGCTCGATCGCCGCACGGTTCACGGCCATGCCCGGCGCTTCGGCCTACTTCCTCTGCGGAGTGGTGTCGTACAGCAACGAATCCAAAGCCGAACTGCTGGGCGTCGACCCCGCGGACATCGCCCGCTACGGAGCCGTGAGCGAGCAGGTGGCCCGCCAGATGGCCGAGGGCGTCCGCCGCGCGGCAGGCGCCGACTACGCCGTGGCCACCACCGGGATCGCAGGACCCTCGGGCGGCTCGGCGGAAAAACCGGTCGGTACGGTGTGGATCGCCGTGGCGACACCCCCGGAAGACGGTCGCAATCCTCAAACAGTGCGGAACCGACCGGGGACAGATCATCGACCGCGCCGGCGCCTTCGCCATCGGCCTGCTGCGCGACTGCCTGAATGGAAACTAAACACCTCCAGCCATGAATAAACTGATCGTCATGCTGGCTGCGCTCTCCCTGACAGCCTCCTGCAACTGCTTCAAACCGGAAAAGAGAGTCCACCGCCTGCTGACCGACCGTACGCAGACGCTCGCCGTGGCCGAAAGCTGCACGGGCGGGACCATCGCCGCGCGGTTCACGGCCATGCCCGGCGCCTCGGCCTATTTCAAAGGCGGCGTGGTGGCCTACTGGAACCAGAAAGAACTGCTGCTGGGCATCTCCCGCGACACCATCGCCCGCTACGGCGTGGTGAGCGAAGAGATCGTGCGCAAAATGGCCGAGGGCGTCCGCCATGCCGCCGACGCCCATTACGGAATCGCCACCACCGGCATCGCAGGCCCTTCCGGCGGCACGCCCGAACTCCCGGTGGGTTCGGTCTGGATCGCCGTCAGTTCGCCCGAACGCACCGTGTCGCGGCTGATCCGCGTAAGAGGCAACCGCAGCAAAGTCATCCGCAAGGCCGGTTCGGCGGCCCTCTCCCTGCTCGAAGAAGAGATGCTGACGGAAAAAAACAGCCCGTTATAATCCTTAAAAAGCGAATTTATATACTTTTTTATTTGGTTTTCTCGGTTTTTGCGGCTAATTTTGTACACTTTTAGCCCAAAATGTAATGAAAAACGCCCTGCTACTTCTGGTGATACTGGCGGCATCGGTATCGCCGGTTGCCGCCCAATCCTCGGCCGACGGTCTCGACAGCACGCTCGTAGCCTACTACCGCTGGTGCAACCGCCACAAACAGGACCCGGAAATGCTGCTCAAGGCCGACACCATGTTCCGTCTCGCGGGCGAAAAACAGAACCGCCGCATGCAGGCCGTAGCACTGTGCCTGAAAACCGACTACTATTATTACACCAACAAATTCGACTCGGTCAAAGTGTGGGTGGCGCGCACCCAGCAGTTCACCCGCCAGCACAACCAGCCGACGCACTACTATTTCGTCTGGACACGACTGATCTCCTACTACACCAAGTACAGCAAATACACCCTCGCCCAATATGAATTGGAACGCTTCCTCGACCAGGCCATCCGGGACGACTACAAACCGGCCATTGCCGAGGCATACAAGCATTTAGGACACATTTACCGGACCAAATCGCTCTACAATACGGCCATCGACACCTACCTCAAGGCCATCGATGTCGCCGAGCGGAACGGGCTGAAAGAGGTGGACGTCTCCGACCTTTACCTCCAACTCGGCGAGATGTACACCCAGCAGCGGAAATACGACCAGTCCGAGAGAGCGCTCCGAATGGCCGAGAAGACCATCCTGCTCCCCGAACATATCTGGCGCGTGCGCATCGCCCAAGCGAATCTCCATGCCGAGGAAGGGGAGTTTGCGCGCGCCCGGCAGCTCCTGCGCGAAATCCGCGACGGGAGCAACGGATACGCCTCGGAAAACAAGATCAGGGAGATCGAACTCTCCATCTACAAGCACTCCGGCGAACTGCACAAGGCGCTGGAAATCGTCAACAAACAGCTGGCCCCCTATGAAAAAACCCGGGACAGCACACATTATTTCTATATCCCGATGCTCGGAACCCGGGCCGCGATCAATTACGAACTGGGCAACTACAAGGCTTCGGCCGAGGACCTCTCGCGGCAAATGGCTCTCGCACAAAAGAAATACGACCAGAGCAACCGGGAGACGCTGAACGAATTCGCCACGCTGTTCGACGTCGAACGCCTCGACCGCGAAAAGGCCGAAGCGCAGCAGCAGGCCCAGGCCGAACGGCTGCGCCGCGCCCGCGTGTTCGAGATCAGTTTGGGTGTCATCCTGCTGCTGGCTTCGATATTCATCTTCATCCTGACGCGCCTCAACCGCCGCCTGGCCCATGCCAAACACGCCGCCGAGCAGGCCAGCCGCATGAAGGGCGTCTTCATCCGCAACATCACCCACGAAATCAACACCCCGCTGAACGCGATCGTCGGATTCGCCGAACTGGCCTCGACGGCCCCGGAAAACGACCCCGAGCGCGATGCCTACATCGACATCATACGCGAGAACAGCGGGTTCCTGCAGAAACTCGTGGACGACGTGCTCTACATCGCCGACCTCGAATCGTCGGACACCCCGCCCGTCAGTGCGCAGGCCGACATCAACGCCTGCTGCCGGGAGTGCATCCGCGGGCTTTCGAAACACGGCATGGCGGAGACCGCGATCCGGTTCCTTCCGGAACGCGAGAAATTCACGGCCGGAACCTCGTGCGTGCTGCTCACCAAAGCGCTCACCGAACTGCTGCGCAACGCCGTGCGGTTCACCGGACAGGACGGAACGGTATCGCTCTCCTACGCCGTGGCACAGGACGGCCGGAGCGTCACCTTCGCCGTTGAGGATTCCGGCCCGGGCGTCCCCGAAGGAGAGCAGGAACACATCTTCGACCGCTTCGTCAAAATCGACCCCTACGGCCAGGGCCTCGGGCTGGGACTGTCCGTGTGCCGGCTGATCGCCCGCACGCTGGGCGGCGACGTGCGCCTCGACACGCGGCACGCACCCGGAGCGCGGTTTCTGCTGACGATCCCCGTCGAATAGCGCAAATGCGCCCCGAATCGGGTCTCCGACCGAAAAAAAAGACGGCCGCTTTTGCTATTTGTCGAAAAGGTTGTATATTTCTGCATGTATTCAATCTTTTAATTGATAATCAACTAATTACACTCTGGGTAACGTATTGAGAGTAACAAATTGGTAACAAAAATATCTAATTTCAATGATTTTTTCACAGATATAAGATATTAATACATAGATTCTTGCGAATCCTCAACCTTGACTGGTTGGGGATTTTTTGTTGCAATTTTTTAATCAAAAGCAAAAACCGATGATATACTATATATAAATATTAATTAAAAATTAAAATTTCATAAATATGAGAACAGAATTACAAACTGAACTACAAGAGATTAAACAATTGTTGTTGTTGAACAACAAAACCGTATTGACACCCGACGAAGTATCGTTGATGTACGGACTGAGTAAAGACTACTTGTATCACCTGACCAGTGAACGGGTGATCCCGTTTCATAAACCGAACGGCAAAAAAATCTTCTTCGACAAGGAGGAGGTAGAGAATTGGTTGTTGCAGAACCGACAGGATACCGTCGAAGAAACACAGCAAAAAGCAACGTTGTACAATTTGAAAAATATGGGAGGGGTACGATGACGAATATATATTATAAATCAACGTATCGAACGACTATGGCGAACAATATCAATATCATGCAGTGGATTTGTACCGAGAATCACTCGATGACCTCCGACGAATCCGTTGCACATATTAATATTGTTTTTAATACAAAATATTTGTTTGAATCATGTTCGATACTATCAATATAAACCTTCGATCAATTGATACCCAACAATTGAATTTTGTCAAGACGGTTACTCGTGATCTGAATGCCGAACCTGTTTCCACTCGATTTGGAACCACATACACCTCTCATATCGACAACCTGACTATCCGAACAACAACACAGGGAGTATCTATTGGCAACGGCAGTCTTTGCAAGTTCCTTTACGGGAACAACGTGGTCAACTTTACGAGGACTGACACCCGACTTGCATTTGAAAAATTGTCCGACACGTTGCATATCTCGTTGAACAATGCAACTGTCTCCCGGATGGATGTTGCATACAATTTTGAGGTTACCTACCCTCCGGAATCCTATTTCTACCACTTGGGGAATTTGCCTTACTACAAACGACTGGAACAGTTGTACAACGGTGTAGAGGGATTGTATTACAGTTCGGTCTCCGACAAAAAACAATTGGTATTCTACGACAAGATCAAGGAGACGATCCATCACAAAGATTACATTCCACCGGAATATCAAAACAAGAATTTGTTGCGGTATGAACTTCGTTTGAAAAATCACATCAAACAAATTTTCAACGAGGACAAGGTGACTGTTCCGATGTTGTATGATGTACGGTTCTACAATCGAATTGTCGATTATTGGAGATCGGTATACCGAAATATTGTCAAAGTCAACGAATACGAGATCGATATTGCCGATTGCAAGGGTATCAGGGTTTTGAACAAAATCGGAATATTATTGTTGGTCGAACAACAGGGAGGGATGAACGAGTTCTTCAAAAAATTGGACCAACAATTTAAAATCGGAGAACTGGACAAACGGCAACTCTCGGAGATTAAACGACAAACTAAATTGTTATTGCAAAACAAATCGATAGGAGTAGTCCGTAGTCCTCTTATCGAGGAGTTGAATACACTTGTTGAGGGGGGGGGTGTAAACAAATATACAATCACAAGAAAAACCGAGAAAAATTCGTCAAAAAAATGAGGATTTTTCTCGGTTTTTCAATTGATTTTTGTTGTGAATATCAATCCAAAAAATGAAACGATTTGGAATTGCTATTGATATATCACTTGTAGATCACATTTGTTTGGTTATCGGTACGTTCGGTTGTGAATACGATGATGTTTCACAGAATCGTTTCCCATAAGATGTAATTGTCAATTCTATCTGGTGACCTTGATAAGAAGCAATTACATATCCCTCACGAGAAAGAATGTCGACATAATAATCTTGGGAATTATATTGATCCGCAAAAATCTCATTCAGAGAATACAACCTTTGCAGATTGCCATCTGCTAAATCTTTTTTATATAATTCTAATAAAATGTGATCTAAGATTTTATTTTTGTAATCGCTAATTTTATTCAATATCTCCGACATAACAAATGGCATTTAAGATTAATAATTGAACATTAATTCATGGGATAACCATCGACATAAAGAGTTGTATGAGGATCAAAGAATTTTAGGAAATCCGGATAAATACTTGACGTGTATTGGTATTGGTTTCTTGTCATATATACGGATTGAAGATTGGGATTTTCCATACATATAATTAAACAACCATTACGATTACACATGGTGACATCTATTGAATTAGTCAAATTATTATTGTGTATGATTGCACCTCCTAACTGTGTATTATGTGTGAAATCCAATGTTTCTATTTTGTTATTATAACCAGTCAATTGTTGCAGTCTTGAATTTGCCGATAAATCAAGTTTAGTCAACTGATTGTTTTCACAACTTAATACCATCAGATTTTTGCACTCGGATAAATTTAGTTCCCGTATTTTGTTATTACTGCAATAAATCTGAGAGAGATTCGGATTGTTTGAAATGTTTAAAGATGAAATCGTATTCCCAGAACATTCGCCGGGGAAATTGAATGTTGGAGAAGATATAAATTTTCCATTCGAATAATCCAATATTGTCAATTGACCGTTTTGGGATATGTCCAAATCTGTTAGTTGATTGTCATTACAATATAAGGCAGATAGTTTTGTATTGTTTATTGTGCTAATTGACGATAATCTATTGTTCCCACAATTTAATAATGTCAATTGTGGATTATTCATGACATCCAACAGGGAGATTTCATTTCCAGAACAATCCAACGTACTTAAAATCGGATTTTGAGATACATCCAATCCAGATAATTTATTGTTGGTGCAATATAAAATCTCCAATTTTGAATTTTTGGTTACATCCAATATCTCTAACAACGGATTAGATTCAATTCTCATAATAGCAAGTTGATCGTTTTTACCGATGTCGATCGACTGTAACGACTCATTGTTGGTACAATCCAATTGCAGAATCTGTGTATTCGCAAATGATAATACAAGATTATTATACGATGATTTGTCAATCGTCACCATATATGATTCTTCTATACTACTGCTATTGTCCGTAATGACGTTCTTGCCATTTTCAAGCAAATAGAGTGTTATCAAATCCTTGCAATTACTGAAATCCAATAATTGCAAATCGTTTCCATAGCAAGACAGGGTTTGCAGAGAGGTGTTTTCACTTGTATCCAGTTCTATAATCTGATTGTTGCTGCAATCAAGGATTTTGAGTTGCAAGTTTCCTGTTAAATCCAATTTTGCAATAGAGTTATTGCTACAATTCAACGAAACAAGATTCGGGAAATTCTTGATTTCTGCAATTGACGTAATTCCCAGACCACTACAATCAATAGAAATGATTTCGTTTACTTCTGATTGGGAGAGAAACCCATTTTCATCCTTATCAAAATTCGTTAAGATATATTCTTCGAATTTTGAATCTTCAAATTGGTAAGGTTCTACTTTTTACAGAAAACGAGAACATGACAAAACTCTTGGAATCCGTCCCCATTGCAGTAATTGCAATTTCACCACTCTCTTCTGCAAAAGTATTCTCTTGGGGAGGTGCAATAACAGTCATTACATCTCCAAGAACAGAGACTTTCCATCCGTCAGGTTTCGAGATTGAAATTTTGGCAATATTGTTCTGTACAATATCAAACGTTCTTGTTTCACCATATACAAACAATTGCCGATCAGAAACATTTGATACAGTAAAAGATACCCCTTTAGACAAGGGGATAGACACTACCTTCCCATCGGTGAATGTAAAATACACGAAATTATCGTCATAACGGACATTGTTGAAGAAAGAACTACCGTCAACCCCATCTTTTCCGTCTGTTCCATCCTGTCCGATTGCTTTTACATCTTTTCCATTTGTATCTTTCAGTCTTTGAATACCATTCCCCATGTCGATTGTCCAATATCCTTCGGAATCGACACCCAAAACCGGAGTGATGCCATCTTTGCCGTCTTCTCCGTCAGAACCGTCCTTACCATCGGTTCCATTCAAGGATTCCAGCCATTCTTCGATGGTTCCGGAATATCCTTTCTCTACTGCCAGTTCGTATGCAGATTTGCCATTCGATCCTTTCAATGATTCCAACCACTCGTCCAATGTCCCCTCATATCCTTTTTCAACAGCAAGTTCATATGCAGATTTGCCGTTCGACCCATTGGTTCCATCCAAGGACAACAACCATTCTTCCAATGTTCCTGTATATCCTTTCTCTACTGCAAGTTCATATGCAGATTTCCCCTCGGAACCATTCTGACCATCTGAACCTTTCAATGATTCCAACCACTCCTTCAATGTCCCCTTATAACCTTTTTCAACTGCAAGATCATATGCAGTTTTGCCATCTACTCCGGAAACTTTCAGTTTATTTCCATCGTTATCCAACAACCAAGTCTTGTTTCCATTGGTTGTGATTGTCCAATAATAGATACCTTCGTAGATGTCAATACCGATAATAGGGGAATCTTTGCCATCGATTCCATCCTTGCCATGTTTAATGGTAATGGTATTCCCTTTTGCAAAAGTGATTGTATATCCACTCTTGTCTGCAAGTTCTTCTATTTTGACAATGTAATCCCTTGCATTGATTGCATCGATGATACTCTGAATCGAACTGATGTCCGAGTTCATGGTTTGTACCGTTTTCTCCAAGGATGCAATCCGATCTTTCAGATCATTGACATTTTGCCACAGTTTACTGTCGTCATACTCGTCACTGCAACTTACAAACAGCAATGTAGCAATACACAACACCGATAGAATTTTTTTCATAGTAACTATTGTTTGAATTGGTTGAACATTCAAATTGTAGTTACCATTCAACTCCCAAATGGTGGATTCAATCAAAAAAAGAAAGTGTGGAGTTGTTTGTTTATCTGACAGGAGGTTCTGACAAAACCCGAATACAAATAAACAATACCCCACACCTGTCTGATATGTTGAGATATGAACATACCAATACAAGTGATGAGTGTTATTGTTATCCTTGTATTCTTGAAAACTGTCAGATTTCCTGTCAAGGATAAAAGCAAAACACTTTCATCAATAATATGTTGTTCCCACGGGAACACCACAAAGGTATAAAAATGTTTGCTAATATCAACACACTCAACGGGGTATTGCCGAACAAATTTAACCCGAATATTCCAAAAAATCACTATTTTACTTTCAGTATCTTCTCAGTATGTTGCCGGTTTTTCCTCTCGATAAATATAAAAAAACGAATCTACCTATGGATTTTCCTACTTACAAAGTCACCGAACGAACTTATCGATACGGAGTTCGTATCCCCGATTCCAATTTCTTCGATTATCTGGTCAGTACCTATGATCTCATCGTCGATAAAGAGGGCAAAATCTCCCCCTACGACACTTCGCGAATTACGAAGATAGATTGTTCCCACCGAGGGATCGAGTCGTTTGCAGGGATCGAATCGTTCCCGAATCTGACCTATTTAAATTGCGGATGGAATCCCGTCAAAAAACTCGAATTACGGAATCACTATAAACTGAATTATTTGTTTTGTCCCGGATGTGAATTGTCCCACCTCGATATAATGTCGTGTCATTTCCTTACGGTTCTGAATTGCAGGTTCAATCGTCTCCGAACTTTGAATCTCGACTATTGTTATTCCCTACGATTTTTGTCGTGTTGCAACAATTTACTTAAAACACTCGACGTCACACCTTGTTCCGATTCGATACGAGTCAACCGTAACGACAATCCCGGTCTTTTTTGAGATAATACACCGGGTTCAACAAAGATCAATATAGGACAGGGATACTATTGACTGCCTTTCGTTTCGTTCTGTCAACGACCTTTGCATATTGCATGGTGGTTCCGATATCGGTATGTCCCAATATCTCCTTGACGGTATAGATGTCCACCCCGGAGTTCAACAACAAAGTTCCGCAAGTGTGTCTACTGCAATGGAATATACAAGGCGAAGCAAGCAATAATGAACAGGTAAAGATTAAACGTAAGTCGTTTGAAATGAGCTGTATTTCTGTATTCTGCAAAATGTGGAAAATGCAAACGACAACGGAATATTGAGGTTGTTCAGTTACCAAACCGTTAGCCGGGCGGTTACCGAAACGGAAATAGGTAACGGCAAGCGATGAAAAAGAAATCCTCACCGTTTTGTTTGCGCTCATACACAGTATTTTGCGTATCAAGGAGAGCGCTTATATGGCAAGTAAATTTGCACTTAAAAAATATAAGCGTATGAAAGTAGAAAAATTCAAGGTGTTGCTTTACCTCAAAAAGAGCGGACCGGACAAGTCAGGTAAGGCTCCCATCATGGGACGCATCACTGTAAACAGGACAATGGCACAGTTCGGTTGCAAGCTGTCCTGCACTCCCGAACTATGGAATCCCCGTGAAAGCCGTCTGAACGGCAAGAGCAAGGAAGCGGTGGAAACAAAATGCCAAGATTGAGAAGTTGCTGTTGGCGGTGAACAACGCCTTCGATAACCTTGTAAGCCGTAAAGTGGATTTCGATGCCACCGATGTGAAGAATCATTTTCAAGGAAGCATGGAAACACAGATGACCCTCATGAAAATGACAGATGCAGTCTGTGACGACATCAAGGCACGTGTCGGCATAGACCGTGCGAAAGGGACTTATCCCGGCTATCACTATATGCGTCTGACGCTCGGGGAGTTCATCGAGAGCAAGTACAAGGTCAAGGATTTGGCTTTCGGACAACTGACGGAACAATTCATCCACGACTATCAGGCATTTGCCTCCGGTAATAAGGGTTATGCGATTGATACCGTCCGCCATCATCTTGCCATCCTGAAGAAGATATGCCGTCTGGCGTATAAGGAGGGATATGCCGACAGAATCCACTTCCAGCATTTTACCTTACCAAAGAAGACGGAAACGACACCACGGGCATTGAGTCGTGAATCGTTTGAGAAAATCCGTGATGTGGAAATACCCGCTTACCGCAAATCCCATATACTGGCAAGGGATATGTTTCTCTTCGGGTGCTACACCGGGGTCTGTTATGCGGATGTTGTCTCGATTACCCACGAGAACCTATATACGGATGAGGACGGTGCTTTGTGGTTGAAGTATCGAAGAAAGAAAAACGAACTTCGTGCCAGTGTGAAACTGTTACCGGAAGCGATTGCGCTGATTGAAAAATATCATAGTGAGGATAGGGACACCCTGTTCCCTTTGTTGCACTGGTCAAATCTCAGACGACACATGAAAGCGTTGGCGGCACTGGCGGGCATCAAGGACGACTTGTGCTATCATCAGGCGAGGCACAGTTTCGCATCGCTGATCACGCTCGAAGCAGGTGTGCCGATAGAAACCATCAGCAGGATGCTGGGACATTCCGATATTTCCACAACACAGGTCTATGCCCGTGTCAGCCCTAAGAAACTTTTCGAGGACATGGACAAGTTCATAGAAGCCACCAAAGATTTTCAATTAGTTCTTTAATCCTTTAATACAGAAAACGATATGCGAAGCACATTTTCATTATTGCCCTACATCAACCGCGGCAAGGTAAGGGCTGACGGCACGACCGCCGTACTCTGCCGTATAACCATTGACGGCAAACAGACTGCCATCAGTACGGGAATTTATTGCCGACCGGAAGAATGGAACAGCAAGAAAAACGAGATTAAATCCGTAAGGGAAAATAACCGTTTACGAGAATATTTACGACTGACAGAGGAAGCCTACAATGAGATACTGCAAAGCACAAAGTGTGGTCAGTGCCGAAATTTTGAAGAACCATATATCCTTGAACAACATCCATCCGACCACTCTTCTACAGATGGGTGAATGGGAACGTGAGCGGTTGAAGAAGCATTCCGAAGAAATAGACTCGACTTCTTCCTATCGAAGTTCAATGTATTATCAGAAGTACCTGACGGATTTTCTTACGTCCATCGGTAAAAAAAAGGACATTCCCCTTGAAGAAGTGACGGAGGATTTCGGCAAGTCCTACAAAGCCCACTTGAAGAAATGCAAGAACTTCGGGGTTTCCCAGACCAACCATTGCCTGCGTTGGCTGAACCGCCTGTTGTATCTTGCCGTAGACAAGGAGATTCTCCGTGTAAATCCCTGTGAGGACCTGGAGTATGAGACAAAGCCGGAAGCAAGGCACAGGTACATCAGCCGTGAGGAGTTCAAGAAGATACTTTCCACACTGATAGACATGTTGCATAAATACGTAACTAGAACGAAAAACAT
>VOFJ01003124.1_pt1 | contig 20531 bp, 34 predicted proteins | sample 5384081 | NCBI WGS metagenome assembly VOFJ01 (sample SAMN12384729, study PRJNA508395) | human gut metagenome | isolation source: healthy gut I | host: Homo sapiens | reverse complement strand
ATGTATCGGCCAATTATTTGAATCAGGAAGGGCTAATGATAGGAGATAAGTTTGCCCGTACTTCTTTATTGGCTAAAATGGAGGCAAATTTGACCGATTGGATAAAAGCCGGTGTTAATTTAAGTGGAAATGTACGTGATTATTCCGGTGTATCCCCCGATATGTATACGGCCACTTACATTGGTCCGTGGGGATTTATGAATTCAACCTTTGCCGGTTTTGAAGATAAAATGGAACGTTATCCGGGTGGTAATACGACTTGGGGAAATCCGATGTGGGCAACAAATGGAATAGATGATAAAGATATTCGTTATGGCTTTAGCGCAAAAAGCTTCCTTGATATACGTTTGCCTTGGGTCGAAGGTTTGAGCTGGCGTATTAATGGAGCTTATAACGTAAACCAAACTCAGCAAGCTCGTTTTTTATCACGAAGACCAGTATGTGAATACATTAAAAGAGAACGAATTGAGAGATCCTTCGCAATTTCTGAAAAATGCAAACGGTTACAATAAAAACAGTAACTCTAAAAGCTGGTTGAATTAATCAGATATTGAATTATAACCGTGCTTTTGTAGGGAACACAAAATTGACCTGACTTTCATGTCTGAGCGTCAACGTTCGCACAGTGATGGTTCTGAAGCTAAAGCATCCGATTTTGAACAAGCCGGAACTACGGTGTTGGGATATGATGCGCTGGAGATGGGAGATCCGACGAAGCGAACAGTCGATACCTGGAAAGGTCAGACTTCTCAATTGGCTTATATGCTGCGTGCCAATTATGTATGGCGTAGCCGTTATCATGTATCGGCTAGTTTTCGTCGTGATGGATATTCGGCTTTTGCAGAAGGGCACAAATATGGTAACTTCAAATCAGTGGCTTTGGCCTGGACTATTTCCGAAGAAGACTTTCTGAAGAATGACCTGTTGAATTATTTGAAACTACGTCTTTCTTACGGTGAAAACGGGAATCCTTCCATAGATAGTTATTCAACCTTTCCAAAGGTCGGTTCAGGAGGATATATTTTTTGGGACAGAATATTTTCTAAAAACTCTTTATCAGAATTCGTTGGCAAATAAGAAATTAGGATGGGAACGTACGAATGCCTTCAATTTAGGGTCTGGATTTTGGCTTGTTCAATGACCGTTTGAGTGGAAATATTGAATATTATAACTCGAATACGAATGATCTACTTGTAGAACGTCGTTTGCCGACAACCAGTGGTTATAATAAGATTTTGGACAATATGGGAAAAGTATCCAATTGGGGTATTGAGGTAGGGGCTTCATTCCCTTAACATTGAAACAAAAAGATTTCCAGTGGAGCACTGATTTTTTTTTTTGGTTAAATCGCAATAAAATCAAATCTCTTTATGGTATTGATTCGATGGAGACGGTATTGAGGATGATGACTTAAGCAACGGATGGTTCATCGGAAAATCTCTTGGGGCAGTTTATACATATACTACGGACGGAATTGTTCAGGAAAGTGATAAAGAGTATATGGATAAATACAATATGCAAGCGGGTGATGTGAAAATTGTAGATTTGGATAATAATGGAAAAATTGACTCAGATGATAAATCCATTATCGGATATACAAAGCCTAACTTCAATATGAATATGCGCAATACGTTTACGTATAAGAATTTTCAGTTATTTTTCAGTTTGGACTATATAGCCGGAGGAGGTAAGAATAATTATTATATATCTGATAACCGTAAAGGGTTTAATCCAAATCAGATGCCTGCTGCAAATTGGCTGAATGAGGGAGTATTGGACCCCTGAGAATCCGTCGAATATCTCACCACGTGCAAACTATAACAATTCATATGGGTTAGGCTTTTTACCAGTCTCGTTCATTTGTGCGTCTGCAAGATGTGACCTTCAGTTATACCTTTGACAAGCAATTATTGGATAAAACAAAATTTCTAACCAATGCACGTGTTTTTGTTACCGGAAAAACCTATTGACATTCAGTGGATGGAGAGGCCTTGATCCGGAGGCAGGACAGCGTATTGGAGAAGGAAGCCCCAGTTTTAAAAACTGTGAGCTTTGGTTTAAATGTTTCATTTTAATAATTAAAAGAAAGACATGGTTATGAAAAAAAAATAGCAATAGTAGCAGGCTTTTTCTTGTCTGTTATTGACAGGTTGTAATGATAGTGCCTTCCTGCGTGAAAAAATCCGGATGGCTTTTTAACTGTAGATAATGCATTCTTGAATGTGAATCAGTTTAAAACAGGTATAAACCAGATGTATGCCCAAGTGCGTGCTCTTTATAATGCCAATGATGGTAGTGCGGACTGGATTTTGATGGGGAGCAGGAACTGATGTTTTGATGATTCCTCGTGGAAATGGTTCAGATATGGCATATAATGATTGGGAACGTGTAGAATCTCAGGATGGAATAGCTAGTCGGTGGTGGAACTCTTGTTATGCTATCATAAAAAATAGTAATGAGTTATTAGTACAAACGGAGAACTTAAATGTAGTATGGGACACAAGAGGGGCAAAAGGAAGAAATACAGGCCGAAATACGTTTCTTCTTCAGGAGTTATGCTTATCGTTGTTTGGCCAATTTATTTGGGGGAGTACCTATTTTAGATACGCCTGTAACTGAACCAAAATTGGATTTTGTACGGGCTACACTGTGCCGAAGTATATGATTTCGCTTGTAAGGATGCTGAATTTGCCGCAAAATATCTACCTATAAAGATTACTCAGGATGGGCGTGTTACACGTGCAACCGCTGACCATTTGTTGACAGAATTGTATATTGCTTTTATCAGATAATGGAGGTATTAAAAGTTATGATAAAGCAATTGCCGCCGCTACTCGTGTGATTGACGGGACAGACGGGGATTATCGGTTGATGACTGAGCGTTTTTGGCTCACGCATGGATGAAGCCGGTAAGGATGTTTACTGGGATTTGTTCAGAATGGGGAATCAAAAAAATTATTTGGAGGCTGGCAATAAAGAATGTTTATGGGCTATACAGTTTGAATATAATACCCGGGAGGGACGAATGTATTTGATCGCCCTCTGATAGAACGAACATTTTGGCCTGCTTTTTGGCAGAATAAGAAGTTTGGTTATGATGGTGTTGCTCGTGATTGGAGAGGCCGTGGTGTTGCATGGTTACGACCGACAAATTTTATGATTTACGATGTTTGGGCTAATGCAGGAGATGACATCCGTAATTCGGATGCCAATATTGATCGTAAGTTTTATGCTCCAAAACCAATTATCAACGGTGTATAGTCCGATATGGATACTATATATAAAAACGCCGGTTATTCTTGCTGATGGAACAGAAATTAACCATTGATTTAAAACCGGGTGATGAAATCAAGAAAGAATGGTTGACTACCCGTATGGATACGATGGAGCGTTATTTCCCTCGTTTCTTTAAGTTTGGTACGGATAAGCACCATGATGCAAAACCAGACAACGGGTATGTCCCCGATTATTACGTTTTCCGAGTTTCGGAGACGTATCTGTTACGTGCCGAAGCTTATTTGAAAGCAGGTAATAAAAGTGCTGCAACAGCCGATATCAATATAGTTCGTTCTCGTGCCAATGCTACTCCAGCAACCGAAGGGCTGGTGGATATCGACTATTTGTTGGATGAACGTGCTCGCGAATTGTTTGGCGAAGAATACCGTTATATGACCCTCTCACGTATGGGATTGGTATACGACCGTACCAAACGTCACGGATGGGAGTATTCTGCACAGTCTGTCCAGAAACATAATAATTTGTTGCCCATTCCCCAGTCTGCTATCGATGCAAATTTGGAAGCTGAATTGACACAAAATGAAGGTTATTGATTGATGTTTTATATGCCCCTCTGATACGGGAATAAATAAGGTTTCCGGTATCAGGGGGGTACTTTTTTTGCTTTTATTACAATTCCCCGTCACTATCTCCGGGGTGGAGTTAACGTTAAGGAATGGGTGGAGTTAACGTTAGGGAATGGGTTACCCTTTCTCCTGCTTCTTATACTCCCCTTGGCGACATCCCCATCACCTTGCTGAATAGCCGAAAAATAATAGGTATCTTCTATACATATTTTATAACAGATCTGGTTTACCTTCATATCCGTAAAGTCCAGTAGCTGGCATGCCTGTTGTATCTTCAGTTGGTTGAAATAAGTCAGGGGGCATATCCGGTACGCTTGCTGAACAGGACGGAAAAATGGGAAGGGGAATAGCCTATATGGGTAGCCAGGTCTGCTAATGTTATTTTCTTTTCCAGGTTTTCTTTCATATAGTGGATGGCAGCGGTAACGATATCGTTCTGATCCGATTCGTTACGGGCTGCTTCACGATATTGTTGGAGATAGCGTAAAGAACCTAAAGTAATAATGAAAAGCAGAACAGGCATACAATAAGTTTTCATGGCTGTATCCCATCTCCAATGTGCGGAATATCTCTTCGAAAAGATCGTTTCGGTTGCTGATCCGGGACTGGACGCTCGGTTTTATTTCGATCGGACGGCTGGCCTGACCGGCAAAGTAAGAGGCCAGCTTCCCTTGAAATGTATCCAGTAAATGGTCCAGGGATTCGTATCATCCGAACCGTAGGCATGCGTAACTCCGGCTGGCAGGATAAAATACTGGTTGGCTGTGACCGTATATTCCTGGTCGCCGCAACGGAACCATCCGGCTCCCTCTATACAATAAATGAAGACGAACTGGCAGATCGGCTCTTTCCGTTCACGGAAATGATGCAGGGCCTTCGGGTAATAACCGATGTCCGTAATGTGCAGGATTGATGAAAGCGCGTCTTTCTCCATCTCTTGTACGATAGACTGAGGTAATACAAGGGCCCGTTCTCCGCTAAAACCGTCTTTGAGTTTGATCATGATACTGGATTTATAGATGTGCACAAAGATATGTTATTTATATTATATCTTGTTATTTTTTGGAATGTAAATCGAAAGATTGTCCATCCCTAAGCCGGTTTTATCTATTTCACTATTAACCGGAAACCTGTTTCTTTTGCACCATAACTTTAATACTAATGTCATGAAGCGAACAACAGCTTACTTATTACTTATTTTGCCTGGTCTCAGCTATGGGCGGATTATTATTCGGTTACGACTGGGTAGTGATCGGAGGTGCCAAGATATTTTATGAACCCTTTTTCGGACTTGAAGGCTCTGCTGCCCTTCGTGGGTGGGCGATGAGTAGCGCCCTGATCGGTTGTCTGGCCGGTGCGTTGCTTTCCGGTGAATGGAGTGATAAGTACGGGCGAAAAAAAAAGATGTTGATTATCGCTTCTTTCCTTTTTTTGTACTGTCTGCCTACGGGACGGGGGCGGTCAATAGTTTTAACTGGTTTATCATTTATCGTATAGTCGGTGGGTTCGGTATCGGTATCGCTTCGAACATTTCACCGGTATATATTGCTGAGGTCGCTCCGGCCTCTGTCCGGGAAAGTTTGTTTCCCTGAATCAGCTGACGATTGTTTTGGGTATCCTGATGGCGCAGCTGGCTAACTGGCAAATCGGAGAGTACTTTACACAGGGAGGTGAAACGCTGAGTGCCAACAGCATCGAGTGGGCCTGGCGATGGATGTTCTGGGCGGAACTGATTCCGGCCGGATTGTTCTTTATCCTTTCTTTTTTATTATTCCTGAAAGTCCGCGTTGGTTGGCAACCGTGCAAAAAGACGACTCAGGCACGGGCTATCCTGTTGCGTATCGGTGGAGAGCAATATGCCGATCAGACGTTGGATGAACTGGCGCAACTGACCGATAAGAAAGAAGAAAAAAAGTAAACTGGGGAGCTCTGTTAAAGCCGGGTGTCCGGAACGTGCTCATTATCGGAATCGTATTAGCGATCTTCCAGCAATGGTGCGGTATCAACGTGATCTTTAATTATGCTCATGAGATATTTTCGGAAGCCGGTTATGCGGTGTCGGATGTCTTGATGAATATTGTAGTGACAGGGGTGACTAATGTGATCTTTACTTTTGTTGCCATCTATACGGTTGACAAATGGGGTAGACGAAGCCTGATGTTCGTCGGTTCGGCAGGACTAGCTGTTATCTATGGAATATTGGGAACCTGCTATTTCTTTGAAGTAAGCGGTTGGCCGATGCTTCTGCTGGTAGTGATGGCGATTGCCTGCTATGCTATGTCTCTTGCACCGGTGGTTTGGGTGGTTCTTTCCGAGATATTCCCCGTAAGGATACGCGGGATGGCAATGGCTATCTCCACATTCTTCCTGTGGGCAGCCTGCTTCCTGTTGACATATACTTTCCCGATATTGAATGAAGCGGTGGGTGCTTCCGGAACGTTCTGGTTGTATGGTGCCATCTGTTTGAGCGGATTCTTCTTTATACGTGCAAAACTTCCTGAAACAAAAGGAAAAACATTGGAAGAACTGGAAAAAAATTAACAAAATAAATATACTGAAATGACTGAAAATGTGAAAGTGTGGGAAGAAGATATCCTTCTTCCTACCTATGGTATTGGCAAAGCCGAAAAGAATCCGATGTTCCTGGAGAAGCGTGTTTACCAGGGAAGCAGCGGAGTGGTGTATCCTTATCCGGTAGTGGAAAAGATTGAAGATACCTGCGAAGAAAAAGAGTTATCATGCTGTTTATCTTGAAAACGAATATATCAAAGTCATGATCCTTCCGGAGCTGGGTGGACGTGTACAGATGGCATACGATAAGATCAAAAACCGCCATTTCATCTACTATAACCATGTGATTAAACCGGCTTTGGTCGGTTTGACCGGTCCGTGGATTTCCGGTGGAATCGAGTTCAACTGGCCGCAACATCATCGTCCGAGCACATTCCTGCCGATCGATTATACAATCGAACGTTGTGCCGACGGCAGTGCCATCGTTTGGGTGAGCGAGCGCGAACGTATGTTCCATCAGAAAGGGATGGCCGGTTTTACCCTTCGTCCGGGACGAGCTGTTTTGGAGATTCAGGGTAAACTGTATAACCCGACACCGATCCCGCAGACTTTCCTTTGGTGGGCGAATCCGGCTGTGGCCGTAAATGATGCCTATCAATCGGTGTTCCCCTGCCGATGTAAATGCCGTGTTCGATCATGGTAAACGTGATGTGTCACGCTATCCGATTGCTACCGGTACTTACTATAAGATGGATTATTCGGCAGGAGTGGATATTTCCCGCTATAAGAATATACCTGTTCCTACCTCTTATATGGCAATCCGTTCCAACTATAACTTTGTGGGAGGATATGAGAATGATACCCGTGCCGGTGTGCTTCACGTAGCAAACCATCATATCTCGCCGGGTAAGAAGCAATGGACCTGGGGTAATGGCGATTTCGGACAGGCCTGGGACCGTAACCTGACAGATTCCGACGGCCCTTATATCGAACTGATGACCGGTGTTTATACCGACAACCAGCCTGACTTCACCTGGCTTCAGCCTTATGAAGAAAAAACGTTTACCCAATACTTCATGCCTTATCGCGAACTGGGGGTGGTGAAGAATGCCTCTTCCGACCTTCTGATGAACCTTGAACCCGATGGAAAGGGCGCTTTATTAAAAGTTTTTTGCTACTTCCGTACAAAATGATTTGCATATTGTCGTGGAGAAAGCCGGAGAGGTTTGTCTGGATATTACCCGTGATATTACTCCCGAAAATATACTGGAGGAATTTGTTCCGGTTGCAGATTTGTGCGATGTGAAAGTCTGTATCCGTAATGCTAAGGGAAGCAGATGTTATCCTGGGAACCGGAACCCGATGTTATTAAGGAAGTACCTGAACCGGCCAAAGCGGCTCTTGACCCGAAAGATGTGCGTACTACCGAACAGCTGTATCTGACAGGCTTGCATCTGGAACAATACCGCCATGCCACTTATTCGGCAACCGATTATTATGAAGAAGCACTTCACCGTGATGTGACCGATGTACGTAATAATAATGCGATGGGATTGTGGTTGATTCGTAAAGGTCAGTTTGCCAAGGCAGAACCTTATTTGCGACAGGCGGTGAAAACACTGACGGAACGTAATCCGAATCCTTATGATGGCGAGCCATTATATAATACTTGGCCTTTCTTTGAAATATCAGGGAAAAACAGAAGAAGCATATGACTTTTTCTATAAAGCCTGTTGGAATGCAGCCTGGCAGGATGCCGGCTACTATTCCCTGGCTCAGTTATCGGCAGCACGCGGAGATTGGGAAGAGGCTCTCTATGAAATAGATAAATCTTTACTTCGCAACTGGCATAATCTGCGGGGACGCCATTTGAAAGCGGCTATCCTTCGCCATCTGGGACGGAAGGATGAGGCACTAGCTTTGATTGAGGATTCTCTGCGTATCGACCGTTTCAATTTCGGTTGTGGTTTTGAAAAATATCTGATTACCGGAGTTGAGGCTGACCTGAAAGAATTGCTCGCTCTGATGCGTCCGGAGGCCCATAATTATGAAGAATTGGTCTTGGATTATGCATCTGCCGGCTGTTGGGAGGAAGCATTGGTGGTGGCTGAAACGGCTATCGGCCAAAATGTTTCAGGGGCAGACTATGCTTCATTATTATAAAAAAGCTGGTTCCTGATTCAACTGGATCGTAAAGAAGAGGCTCTGGCAGCCATCCGTGAAGCTGAACAGCAATTGCCTGATTGTTGTTTCCCGAATGTATTGGAGGCAATTCTTGCTCTACAGTCTGTTATCGGGTTTGCAACAGAAACTCCGAAAAGCCTTGTATTATTTGGGTAATTTGTGGTACGACAAGCGTCAGTATCCGGAAGCAATCACCTGCTGGGGAGACTTCCATGCAGCAGGATGATACCTTCCCGACCGTCTTGCGTAACCTTTCCCTGGCTTATTTCAATAAACTGAATAGGCAGGACGAGGCGGTTACTCTACTTGAAAAGGCTTTTTGCGCTCGATATGACGGATGCCCGTATCCTGATGGAGCTCGATCAGTTGTATAAACGTCTGAATCGTTCGCATGAAGACCGTCTGGCTTTCCTAGAAAAGCATAAAGACATAGCTTTCCAGCGTGATGACCTGTATCTGGAATATGTCACCTTACTGAATCAACTCGGACAATATGAAGAAGCAATCCGTATGATCGATGCCCGTAAGTTCCATCCGTGGGAAGGGGGAGAAGGCAAGGTCCCCGGCACAATACCAGCTGGCTCGTGTAGAATTAGTAAAGACAGTTGTTAGCTGAAAAGAAATATGAAGAAGCTCTGGCCTTGATTGAGGAATGTTTCATCTATCCGCATAATCTGGGCGAAGGCAAACTATATGGCGCACAGGAAAACGACTTCAATTATTATAAAGCCTGTACTTTGTCAGGGTTGGGACGCAAAGAAGAAGCGACGGAGTTATTCCTGGCTGCCAGCATCGGAAACAGCCAACCGGCTGCCGCTATGTATTATAACGATCAGAAACCGGATAAGATATTCTATCAGGGATTGGCTTTACGCAAACTGGGACGTGAAGAAGAGGCTCGCGGACGCTTTAATAACCTGATTTCTTATGGCGAAAAGCATCTGTATGATGTCTTTAAGATGGATTATTTCGCTGTATCCTTACCTGATTTACAGATATGGGAAGATGATATGAATAAAAAAGAACCGTATCCATTGTAATTACCTGATGGCATTAGGCCACTTGGGATTAGGAAATAACGAGAAAGCAATGAAATATTTCAATATCGCTGCCGAAATGGATAACAACCATCAGGGAGTACAAATACATCAGAAGATGATCTGATCTTTTCCGATAGCATGAGCAGTGCTTTTTTATAGTATTTTTGGAGATACTCATTTAAGGAAGAAATAATAAATATGTTGAAGGTTTTTTATCTATATGTATAACACTGATGTTGCTGACTTCTTGCCAAAAGCCATCGTCAGAGATCTCTTTGGCGGGCAAGTGGCAGTTTGCTATGGCCAGTACCGATATCGGGATAACGGAGAAATGGTTTGAACGTTCGTTTGCTGATAAAATACAGCTGCCCGGAACGACCGATGAAGCGGGATATGGCATGCCGAATACACTTCTTCCTTCAGTGGAGAAACCGCAGATTCTTCACCTGACCCGTAAAAATAGTTATGTCGGTCCGGCCTGGTATTCGCGGGAAATATCCATTCCATCGAATTGGGAGGGGAAGTCAATAGAACTAAAAACTCGAACGTGTTATCTGGCAAACTTCTGTTTGGGTAGATGATAACCCTGTGCAGGGAAGTTGTGAAAGCCTGATAAGTCCGCATCGATTCGATCTGACTGGTTATCTGACACCCGGTAAGCACAAACTGACGATTCGTGTGGACAACAGGAAACAACATGATATTACTGTAAACGATATGGCGCATGCCTATACCAATGAAACACAGATTATGTGGAACGGTATAATCGGTGATATCTCTCTGATAGCAAAAAGAAGCCCTTTCCATCGAAGATTTGCAGGTTTATCCGGACTTATCAGGCAAACAAATCCGTATAAAGGGAAAAGTTTCCAATACGGGTGAAGCTACAGAAGATTCGCTCTCGGTAAAGGTAGAAAATCAAAAAGTGGATTGGTCGTATCTGTCCTTAAACAAAAAGTGGATTTTCAATCAGGCGAAAACCTTGTAAATCTAACCTGTTCAATGGGGGACTCGATAGAAATGTGGAATGAGTTTAACCCTGTTTTATATAAAGTGGATTTAGAGGTGAATGCAGGTTCGGTTAAAACGGAAAGGAGTACAAAGTTTGGCATGCGCGAATTCAGCCGGAATCAATCGGATTTGCTATTGAACGGAAATAAGGTCTTTTCTGCGAGGTACACTCGAATGTTGTATCTTCCCGCTGACCGGACGTCCTCCGATGGAACCGGAAGGATGGAAGAAAGTGTTCCTTACGGCTCGCGAATGGGGATTGAACCATCTGCGTTTCCATTCCTGGTGTCCACCCGAAGCCGCTTTCCAGGTGGCAGATTCATTGGGATTCTATTTACAGGTAGAGCTTCCGCTATGGTCGGTAAAAGTGGGAGAAGATTCTCATACAAACGACTTCCTGTATGCCGAAGCTGACCGTATACTTGCAGAGTATGGCAATCATCCCTCTTTCTGTTTCTTCAGCCTGGGGAATGAACTGCAACCGGATTTTGAATTCTTGTCGCGGTTGTTGAAGCATACCAAAGAACAGGACTCGAGACATTTATATACAACCACTTCTTTTTACATTTGAAAGAGGACATGGTGACTGGCCTGAACCGGATGACGATTTCTTTATCACGCAATGGACTAAGAAAGGCTGGGTGAGAGGCCAGGGTGTATTTGATTCCCAATCTCCTTCGTTTGACAAGGACTATATCGCTTCTGTCGAAGGAATGGATGTTCCGCTTGTTACTCATGAGATCGGGCAATATTCTGTTTTCCCTAACCTGAAAGAGATAGATAAATATACCGGAGTCCTGGATCCTTTAAACTTTAAAGGCGTAAAGCAGGAACTGGAGAAAAAGGCTTATTGGATAAGGCTGACGATTACCTGAAAGCATCCGGTTATCTGGCGTCTATCTTATATAAGGAAGAGATTGAACGTGCGATGAAAACGGCAGGTTGCAGCGGTTTCCAGTTATTGGACCTGCATGACTTCCCGGGGCAGGGAACTGCTTTTAGTCGGATTGCTGGATGCCTTTTGGGATAGCAAAGGTGTAACTGATGCAGAAACATTCCGCCAGGCCTGCTCGCCGGTAACACCTCTGGTTCGTTTTCCCGAAAGCAGTTTATACGAGTGGGGAATCTTTTTACAGCGTCTGTCGAAGTTGCTAATTTCACAGATAAAGAACTGAAAGATCAGTCTGTTTCACTGGATACTGAAAGATGAAAAGGGAAAAAGAAATTGGAAAAGGCATGATGTCCTGCCCTTCGCTGTCAATTGGATTGAATAGATTGTCGGAGGTGATTACCTGTCCGTTGGCGCAGCAGGAAGCGGCTCGGTTACTCTTTGTCCGTTGCTTTGGATAATACTCCATATAAGAATGAATGGAAAGTATTTGGGTTTATCCGTCCGAATTGAATCCGGTGAAGGATGATGTCGTTGTTACCCGTGATTTACGGGAAACTCAGAAGGCGCTTTTGCCGATGGAAAGAAGGTTTTATATAATCCGGACTATAAAAAGATAGAAGGGTTGGAAGGTAAATTTGTCCCTGTATTTTGGAGTCCGGTTCATTTTCCGAAGCAGGCAGGTTCGATGGGAATCCTTTGTGAGGCGTCTCATCCGGCATTCGCCCATTTCCCGACAGGCAATTATTCCGATTGGCAATGGTGGTCGCTGCTGAAGCAATCAAAAAACGATTGTTATGGATAACCTGCCGTCCGTGACCCCTTTGGTGGAAGTTGTCGATAACTTTGCTAATAACCGCCGTTTGTCAAACCTGTTTGAAGTAAAAAGTAGGTGAAGGAAAATTGCTTTTCTGCTCAATGGATATATTGTCGGACTGGGAACAGCGTCCGGAAGCCCGGCAGTTGTATTTTAGTTTGCTTGAATATATGAAAAGTGATTCGTTTGATCCGTCAAGTGCGATGGAATCGGATGTTTTTGGCTCAATTGTTTAAATCCGGTCTCTCTTCGGGGAGCAAGTAATCCGGAAGATATTTATTGATTAATGTAAAGATGTAACTTATGAAGAAGCTGTTTATCGTATTATTTGCTTTAATGACAGGGATGACTTGGGCACAGCAATCTCCTGTTACTGCCGGCAGCGACGGAAAGTCGTGGACATTGGCAACACGTTCTTTTATCTATCAGATCCGTGTTTCGGATCAGGGAAAGGTGAATATGTTCTATTTTGGCGATAAAAGTCAGAATCCGGACATGCTGCGGAATCCGCTGGGGAAGAAGTGACTGTCCGTGGCGGTTATTCTGCTACGACACCGATGTTGGAAGCCGTTTTTTAAAGACCGGGTAAGGGATATCGAACTCACTTACGAAGGGTCGGAAATGCTGACGCAGGATGGGTATGCCACATTGGTTATCCGTCAGAAGGATAACTATTATCCGTTGGCTATTACCGAATATATCCGTGTTCTGCCGGAATACGATTTGCTTGAGAAATGGATAGAAATAAAGAATACCGGAAAGAAAGGGAATATTGAAATAGAAAATGCCCAGTCCGGAACGTTCTTCCTTCCGAAGAACGCTTATGAGCTGACGCATCTGTCCGGCAGATGGGGCTATGAGTATCAAATGAATGTAACCAAACTGACACAGGGCTTGAAGACGATTCAGACAAAAGACCTGCGTTCGTACGGTTCCTCTTTCTTTGCAATCAGACCCGAAGGCGAACAGGAAGAGACTTATGGCGAAGTATGGTTCGGCTCTTTACAATATAGTGGTAACTGGCGGATGGACTTTGAGAAGTATGCTCCCGGAGAAGTTCAGGTTACCGGAGGAATAAATTTTCTGGGACCAGTTGTTGGTTCTACAGCCGGGAAAAAAGAGTTTTACCACTCCTAAGATGATGATCGGATATACCAGCCGGGGGATGGAAGGCGTTTCACAGAACCTGGCTTCGTTTACCCGTGAAAAAGTCCTGTATCCTTTCTCATCGCGATCAGGTTCGTCCGGTTTTATATAACAGCTGGTATGCCACCACTTTTGATGTGAATGAAGAACATCAGTTGGCTTTGGCAAAAAGATCGCAAAAAGATTTGGGCGTTGAAGTCTTTGTTGTTATTGACGACGGTTGGTTTAAAGGCCGTATCAACGATAAAGGTGGTCTGGGTGACTGGACGGTCGATAAGAATAAATTCCCAACGGCTTGCAACCGATGATCGAGAAAATCAATGCTCTGGGACTGGATTTCGGTATCTGGATAGAGCGGGAAATGGTAAATCCGAACAGTGACCTGTACCGCCAGCATCCCGACTGGGTGTTCCATTATCCGAACCGTACCCGGCATGAAACCCGTAATCAGTTGATGCTGAACCCTGGCACGTGAAGATGTCTATCAGTATTTATATAGCTGCTTCTCTACGTTGTTACGTGAAAACAATATAAAGTTTATCAAATGGGATATGAATCGGGGTGTGACAGAACCTGGATTCCTGTCAGCTCCGACCGATGAACAGCGGGCCGTTCGTATTAAATACATCGAGAATCTGTACCGTTTGTTTGAAACATTGCGTGCGGAATTTCCCGAAGTATGGTTCGAAAACTGTGCCGGAGGTGGCGGTAGGGTTGACCTGGGTATGATGGCCCGTACCGATTTCTGCTGGGCAAGCGATAATACCGACCCGGTGGAACGCACGTTCATCCAGTATTCTTTCCTGAATTCCTTCCGTCTCATTCTATGATTAGCTGGGTGACGCAGGAGGACTAGCATAACCAGAGGCATCCGCTTGAATTTAAGTTCGATGTATCCCCTGTGCGGTGTCCTGGGTGTTGGTTATGATATTACGAAATGGTCTGACAAGGAAAAGAGGTTGCCCGTGAGAAGATTGCTCTTTATAAAGAAATTCGTGAAACGGTTCACAAAGGTGATCATTACCGTTTGGTGTCGCCTTACGAGAATAACCGGAGCGTGCTTCAGTTCGTCCAATAAACCGAAATCCGAATCAGTTGTGTTTGTGTATAATCTGGCAGAATATCCGGATAATGCCATACCGGAAACCAAACGTCCTAAAAGGTAAAACTGCGTGGTCTGGAACCTGATGCCTCTTACCGGATTGAAGGTATGGATGGCCTTTATGCCGGTCGTCAGTTGATGAATATCGGAGTGGAATTTCCCTTGTACGGAGCATTCAAAAGCCGTATATTTAAGATTGTAAAACAATAATACATGGTTTGTCAGTTGAATTTATTGTCTGCATCAGTATTCAGCGGAGAGGGTTCAACCTCTTCCGCTGAACTGGTTACATTAAAGAACCGTAACGGCCTTGTCGCCCAATTCACCAATTATGGTGCCCGCTGGGTGAGTATGTGGACACCCGACCGTGATGGCTGTATGGGGGATATTCTCCTTGGTTTCGATACGCTCGACGGTTATTTGATGGCAGGCGAGCAATATCATGGTGCGATAGTAGGCCGTGTCTGCGGAACGAATTAATAATGCCCGTTTTACATTAGAAGGACAAGAGTATTTACTGGCTTCCAATGATGCTTATGGAAAACCTGTCCGCAATCATTTGCACGGTGGAATGGCCGCTTTTCACAATCGTTTCTGAAATCCCGCCTGTTTGTCACTTCTTCCGGAGAGGAAGCCGTCGAATTTACAACCTGTTCCCCAAACGGGGAAGAAGGCTATCCAAACCTCGAAGTAAAGGTGACTTACCTGCTGAAAGATAATAATACCCTGCGGATGGAGTGCGAAGCAACAACCGACCGCCTAACACCTGTCAATCTCACGAATCATGCTTTCTTTAACCTGCAATCATCCTTTGGTATTACAGATAAAAAAAGAATGTTTTTATCTCACAATCTTACCCTGAATGCTTCCGCTATCATTGAATGTGATAATGGATTAATCCCTACGGGCCGGTTATTACCTGTAAACGGTACCTTGCTGGATTTTCGTTTGCCCCACACTATTGCTTCGTCTTTTGACAGAAGAACATTCACAAATACAAAAAGGCAAAGGTTTTTCCCTGGCGTATGCCCTGGATAAAAAAGCGAGCGAACTAAGTTTTGCCGCTTGTTTGTCGGATGAAATCAGCGGAAGAAAGATGGATATTTATACAAATCAACAATCTGTGCAGGTATATAACGGTTATTTTATGGACGGAACGGATATTGGAAAGGGGATACTCCTTATTATGCCAGTGCCGGCATCGCCATCGAAACCCAGGGATATCCGGATGCTCCGAACCAACCGTCTTTTCCCTCCATTTTAATAGATAAAACAGAAAAGTATAGGCATGTCGCTGAATACCAGTTTGGAGTTGATTGAGTTTGAAAGAAGGAACAAAAAATATTGAGGGTACGCCGCCTGGATTTTTATCAGCCAGGGACGTACCCTCTTTTATTTGTAATCAGATTTACTTTAAGCCTAATTTTGTTTTGATAGCTTTTGGGATAGCGTCTTTATGAACCATTACATAAAATGGTTTTAGCGCGGACGAAGCTTTCCGACATATTCAGGTAGCCACCGAACTTATTACGATCTGTACCCCAAGAATTTTTGGTGATATAGTATTTGGTCCCGTTCTGGTCTTTGGTAATACCGGTAAGATGCATCAGGTGGTCATCTGTAGTGACAAATGCTTCATAACCTTCCTGACGGACTTCGGGGGTTACTTTTACTTCCGGATACGGCTGTTCGAATTTGTATACTTCTTCCAGGCGCTCTTTTCTCGTCCATCTTTTCGAAACGGGCGCGGTCGGAATTCGAAAGGTCTTCCACTTTTTTCACTACCGGATTGATGGCTACACCATTTTTGAATGAAAAACCTTTTTCACTGACATCACCGTCCCAACATACGGTGAAACCGTTGTTCAGGGCATAATCGACTGTCTCGATCATTTCGTCGAGCGGCAGGTTATACATGAGCTGATGTTCCCAGTTGTCCGGTACTTCGACGTCGAATTTTACATAATACGGATGATGGGTGAAGCTCGTCAGTTCGATGTAATCGTCCATATTCAGACCCAGACTTTCGGCAAATGTCTTGGGAGTATATTCTTTCCCTTTGTAAGTGAATGTTGCCGGAAGCTGTCCCAGGTAGGTATCGAACAGGTTTTGTATCAGCTTGTCGTATTCAGGGCTGCGTTTTCTTATTTTTTACCGCAACATCAGCGATAGCTTTCATATATTGAGCCATTTCGCTGTGATTGTGGTGTTCGGAATTGTAGTTGATCCCTTTGTAAACCTCTTCAGGAACGATTCCTACCTGACGGTATGCATTTTTAAAAAGTATGTGCCAGACTGCCTTGTCCGATATTTCCTTCGCCACGTCGCAGGTAATTGTCCTGTAACTCGTTCATATATTTCTGGCGTACGATGAACATTTCGGAGAGGTCGTATTCTCCCTTTCCCATGCGTAACAACTCCGATTCCATAAATGAGGTGGTGGCGAAACACCAGCAAGTACCGGTGGCTGCTGCCTGATTTTTACCGGGGTAGCCGGAACTGTCACGACTTCGGTAAACTGATAACCTTGTGCGAATGTGCTGAGTGCGGAAAGCAGCAAGGCGCAGGATATGAATAATGCTTTCATAAAATATGATTTAATAGTTTGTAATCGTTATTTAGAAACCTCGTGCAAACATCTTCCAGAACTCGTCAGCCATTTCGCGCCAGCGTTGATGCGTAGCCCCGGCAAAGTCGGAAGTATAGCCGGTCAGATAGGCATTTGCAGCTTCATCGCCTTTCGTTTGTTGAATTTGTTTGTATTGAGCCTCAACAAAAGGTAATTATGTTTGTCCTTTTTTTCTTCGAAATGGGCGATAGCCGTTTGCATTTTCTCTTTTTGTCAGTCCCCAGCGTACGGTTGCCAGTTTATTGGCTTCGCGGAACGACCAGATGGCGGCATCAGTACGATGGCGATGCTGTCCGCAGATACCGAAACTGGGAGGAAGTGCGGTGGAGCCGGAGAAAAACAGGAATACGCGGGCTCTGTCCCGGATTGTCGAATGACAACCAGTAAGGCAACCCCTCCGACTGCATCAGGCAGCCAGTTTCGTAACTGGATAACATGGGAGTAAGAACATTGGGGAACGGCTACCAAACGGTTGCGGTCGACCGTCCCAGGCTTTATTTCATTCAACATATTGATCATATCGGTTGTCATCCAGGGATTGGCGGCCGGGCTGGTGATAGAATCTTTATCCGAACTGTCTTTCTTTTTTGGATGGGACTTTCAGATTTTTGGTTGTATCCCAGTCTGTCCCTTCATAGGTTGCACGCAAAAGAGCCATTACATCGGTTACGGCTACCTGCTTATCCGGTTTTACGCTCAATGGCAGTTCTTCCGAATCATACGATAGCTTCAGGGGGAAGGAGCAAGGCTGTTCAGGATAAAGAACTCACGCAGGCTAAACGATTTCAGTTCGCCGAAATAGTTCCCTCCGCTGTAAGCCTTCCAGAAACGGAACGGTTCTTTCCCATCCCAGAATCCCATCTTTTGGCAACATCGAAGACATTGGCGGAAGCCATATAATTGTCTTTATCCTTTAAATCCAAAGTAGATATGCGGGAGATATTAGCCGATACGCTGACATGGTCGTCCGGAATGCGGACAGCTGCCCAAACCCGCCGATTTTGTCCGGCCCTTCGCCGAAAACTTCAAATATCCAGACTTCATCCGGGTCGGCAATTGTCAGGCATTCGCCGGAATCGCCATAACCGTGTTCTTTTGACCAGTTCACCGATCAGGCGAATGGCATCGCGGGCAGTCGTGCAACGTTGAAGAGCAATCTTTTCCAACTCTTCGATCATGAACATACCTTTCTTGTTAACCAGTTCTTTCCGTCCGGAAATAGTCGTTTCTCCGATGCCCAGTTGTTTTTCGTTGAGGCAAGGGTAGGAGGTATTCAGGAACTGATAGGTGGAACGGGCCTGCGGGATGGTTCCTTTTAATTCGACGTTGGTCTGGTCGTCCGGATATTCCGTATGCATCAGTCCGTTCCGGATGGCGACGGTCGTGTCGCGGTCATAGGTGGCGGCTGGGACAATATCCATCCAGGTACGGTAATTTCCGTCGCAAGTGTGGCTGGTCATTACCGAGCCGTCGGCAGAGGCTTTCTTTTGCCGACCATAATACTAGTGCAACTTTCCGGTGTGTTGACCGGCTGGGCGTATTCTATCTCCTGCGCTGATGTAATAAGACAGTGGCAGATAAGTGTAAGAGTAAAGATAAACAATCTGTTCATGTGTTTGTCATTTGATTTAATGGCTAAAGATACAAACTGTATCGGAATAATTGCATATATTTTGCCCAAATCTAAGGTGTGTACGATAACATAACAATTATAATCCCATGAGAAAACTATTATCTATTGTAGTATTGCTGGCTTTTTCTTGCTTTGCCGGCATTTGCACAACTTGCTTTGTTCCCCACACCGGCGAAAAAGTTTCGGGAGGCAAAGGATCGTTTACAATCGGCACGGCTTCCCCGATCAGCGGGAATGGCGGATATGCCGATGAATTGGCTAAAAACTACAGTCTGAACTGAAAGGACTGGGTTTATCAGGAACACCTTCCAAAGGCACGGTTCGACTGGTATTGGATGAAAAACTGAAAATGCCGGATGAGGCTTATTCATTAACAGTCAGTCAGGAATCCGTTTTACTGGAAGCATCTTCGGAATCCGGCCTGTTCTATGCGAAAGAGGCCCTGAAACAACTGGCCCGTTTTGGAAAAGGAACAGTGAGAGCTTGTAAGATCACTGACCAGCCCCGTTATAGCTGGAGAGGTTTTATGCTGGATGAAAGCCGTCATTTCTTCGGTAAGGAGAAGGTGAAACAATATCTGGATATTATGGCTTCCCTCCGTATGAATATTTTCCACTGGCATTTGACCGACGAACCGGGCTGGCGTATCGAGATCAAGAAATATCCGAAGCTGACCTCTGTCGGTGCTATCGGTAACTGGCATGATCCGGAAGCACCGGCTAAATTTTATACCCAGGAAGAGATAAAGGAAATCGTAGCTTATGCTGCAGAACGTCATATTATGGTAGTGCCGGAATTCGATATGCCCGGACATGCTACCGCTGTCAGCCGTTCTTATCCGGAACTGTCCGGTGGCGGCGAAGGCAAATGGGACGGTTTTACTTTCCATCCTTGCAAGGAGACGACTTATCAGTTTATCAGCGATGTTCTCGATGAAATCGTTTTCTTTATTCCCTTCCCCTTATATTCATATCGGTGGGGATGAGGGTTCATTACGGTAACCAGAGCTGGTTTACCGATCCCGAAATCCAGCAGTTCATCAAAGATAAAGGATTGCAGAATGAAACCGGACTGGAACACTATTTCGTGAAACGCGCAGCCGATATCGTTGCCTCTAAAGGTAAAACCATGATCGGTTGGGACGAAATCATCGATGCCGGCGTTTCTCCCGATAAAGCAATTGTAATGTGGTGGCGTCATGACCCCGCAAACATCAGTTGGTAAAAGCTCTCGAGAATGGTTACAATGTGATAATGACACCGCGCCGTCCGTTTTATGCAGACTTTGTCCAGTATGGCGAACATAAGGTGGGCCGTCTGTGGAACGGCTATAATGCGATTGAAGATGTGTACCGTTTCCCGGAACCTATTATTCACCTGACGAAAGATTATGAAGACCAGGTGATGGGCTTACAGTTCTCATTGTGGACAGAACGTGTGGCAGATGAGAAACGTCTGGATTTTATGACCTTCCCCCGCCTTGTCGCTGTTGCCGAAGATAGCTGGACACCTGCCAAGGCAAAAGAATGCAGTCTCTTTATGAAGAAGCTGCCTGTTTTCCTGCAATATTTGGATTCATTAGGCATCTATTACTTCAACCCGTTTGATCCGGCTTCGACTCCTGAGCCGAATGCTCCGGAAAAAGAAGATGTGTTGCAGAATGGTTGATCTAAAAAGCAACACGCAATTCCGAACGAAGTACAACAT
>VOFJ01003408.1_pt1 | contig 20552 bp, 18 predicted proteins | sample 5384081 | NCBI WGS metagenome assembly VOFJ01 (sample SAMN12384729, study PRJNA508395) | human gut metagenome | isolation source: healthy gut I | host: Homo sapiens | reverse complement strand
TTCGTTTAATCCTTTATTCCTCAATCGAGTTTCCTCAACCAAGTTTCACTCATTCGGAATTACTGTCTTGTTTGCGTTGTTATTGTTCTGTATCGTTTTCAAGGTTCGGTGCTTTCTCTCGACCGCTCAAGCGGCGCAACGAGGAAGCCTGTTCATAATATCATGAATTCACGGATTCGTCAAGCGGTTTTTTCAAAGTTTTTGCGGTTTTTTGCGTTCTTTTTGGAATCACGAACGTTATTGCAAGCATCAAAGAAAATGTTCCGGCGTTTCCTCCGATTTGGAAACGCCGGAACGAAAATCATACGTTCATTTTCCCCTGTCCCGCGTCGAGAATCTGCTCCACAATCGCCCCGCCGAGGCACTTTTCCCCCTGATAGAACACGGCGCTCTGTCCGGGTGTGACCGCACGCTGGGGCGTGAGGGCATGAATCAGCAGTTTTTGCCCGTCGCGGCGCACCTCCACCGCCTGGTCGCCCTGCCGATAGCGGAACTTGCAGGTGCAGTGCAGTGGTTCGCCGCCTGCCAGCGGGTCAGCGCCAATCCACGTCGCCTCCGCGCCGATGCTCATCGTCGAATACAGCATCGGGTGATCCTCGCCCTGCGCCACCAGCAGGCGATTGCTCTCCAAGTCCTTGCCGATGACGAACCAGCTCCGTCCATCGCCGCATCCGCCGATGCCCAGGCCGCGCCGCTGGCCAAGCGTGTAGTACATCAGCCCATCGTGATGACCGACGACGCTCCCATCCGGCGCCACCATATCGCCGGGCTGCGCAGGCAAATAGGTCGACAAAAACTGCCGGAAGTTGCGCTCACCGATGAAGCACACGCCGGTCGAATCCTTCTTCTTGCACACGGGCAGTCCATTTTCCTCCGCAATGCGGCGCACTTCGGTCTTTGTCATGCCGCCGACGGGAAAAATTGCCTTCCGCAGCTGTTCCTGATGGAGCATATAGAGGAAATAACTCTGATCTTTGTTCGGGTCAATGCCGCGCAGAAGGTCGCCATTTTCGTTCGTCCGCACAAAATGCCCCGTCGCCATTTTCGATGCGCCAAGCTGCATGGCAAAATCCAGAAACGCCTTGAACTTGATTTCGCGATTGCACAGTACATCCGGGTTCGGCGTGCGCCCCGCGCGGTATTCTTTGAGGAAGTAGCTGAACACGCGATCCCAGTATTCGCGGGAAAAATTGACCGCATAGTAGGGAATGCCGATGATTTCGCACACCTCGCGCACGTCGTTCCAATCGTTTTCCGCCGTACAGACGCCGGATTCGTCCGTCTCTTCCCAGTTCTTCATGAACACGCCGACCACGTCGTACCCCTGCTGTTTAAGCAGCAGCGCCGCGACAGACGAATCCACGCCGCCGGACATGCCCACCACAATTCGCTCGCTCACGCTTCTGCCTCCATAAGCCGCTGGATGACCTTCTCCGTCATGTCCCGGCTGACTTCCTCTGCCAGTTTTGCCGCATCCACCACGATGAACCGCTCCGGCTCGCGGCGGATGAGTTCGTGATATGCCGCTTCCGTCCGTGTACGGAAGGCGTCGTCTGCCTGCTCAATGCGGTCAAGCTGACTGCTGGCGGCGCGGCGGCGCAGAGCGGCTTCCCGGTCAATGTCCAGATAGACCGTCAGCATCGGCATCGTGCCATCCACCGCCGGGCGGTTGATATTCAGCACCGTGTCCACGCCAAGCTGACGCCCGCCGCCCTGATATGCCACGGACGAATCCACAAAGCGGTCGCACAGCACCGTTTTGCCCGCCTGCAGCGCTGGGCGGATGACCTGCCGCACATGCTGCGCACGCGCCGCGGCGTAGAGAATCGCCTCGGTCATCTCGTCCATTGCCTTGTTTTCCGGATCAAGCAGCAGCGCGCGAATCTTCTCGCTGATGGGGCAGCCGCCGGGTTCACGGCTGCGGATGACCTCGAAGCCCCAGCGGTCGAGCGCATCCTCCATTGCCGCCATCTGCGTCGTTTTGCCGCTGCCGTCCATGCCCTCTATTGACAGGAACGCGCCCGGAACCGCTTCTTCGCCGGGGCAGAGATGGCGGATGATGTCCTCCACTGTCTCGCAGTACACATCGCACCCGCTGTTCATCAGCTCTTCACGGCTGCCGTAACCGTAGCCCGCGCCGATTGCGCCGATGCCAACCTTCTTCGCGCCCTCCATGTCAAATCGGCGGTCGCCCACCATCCACGCTTCGCCCGCATCCTCCGGCAGCGCCTGCCGAATCAGCAGTTCTTTGTCCGCACCGCGCCCATCCTTTGGGCCTACGATTTTCGTAATGTAGCGATTCAGCCCGAAATGCTCGATAATTCGCTCCGAGGAGCGCTGCGGCTTGCCCGTCGCGATACCGATGTACCAGCCGTCGCGGTGCAGCATCCGCAGCAGACGGCGGATGCCCGGATACACCCGGTTCTCAAACAGCCCGACAGCCTCATAGCGCTCACGATAGGTGTTCACCGCCTTGTTCGCCATTTCCTCGCTCATGCCCATGTATTCCATGAACGACCAGCCCAGCGGCGGGCCGATAAATTTGCGCAGCGTCGCCGCATCCGGCACGGGAAAGCCGAGCTTCTCCGCCGCATAGCGTACGCAGTTCCAAATGCCTTCCTCCGAGCGGGTCAGCGTACCGTCCAAATCAAAAATTACACATTTGCGCACCGCAAATCGTCTCCTTCTACGCCGAAGCGCTCCCGCGTCCCGGCTTCCTGCAATTGCCTGATGATTTCCCGCGTCACCCGTTCGCCGGGCGCAAGCAGCGGGATTCCCGGCGGATACAGCCCGACCGCCGCCGCCGCGATTTTCCCCTCCGCTCTGTCCAGCGGCACGAGAATTTCCTCCGCCATCGCCGCCTGACGCGGGGTCAGGACAGCTTCCGGCATGTCCGGCATCAAGGTCAGCGGCGCAAACTGCTTTCCTTCTGCCGCCGGGATGTTTGCCAGCAGTTCCGGCAGTCGGCGGATTTCAGCGGTGTCGTCCATCACCGATAGAATCAGCACCACGCGCCGCTCGTCCGCCATTTCCACGTCCAGTCCGGCTTCGCGCAGCTGTTCCGCCAAGCATTTTCCTCCCTGCGGCGCGGAAATGACCAGCCGCGTCGGGTCAAAGCGCACGGGCAAATTCGCCCAATCCGCGTATGCATCGTGATACGGCGTACCGACAAGCCGCCTGCGCACATCGTTGACCGCTTCGGATAACGCCCGCAAGCGTGCCCGACCATTCTCTTCCATCCACGCGCGGCTGTCGTCGATGGACAGCATCAGCAGGAACGATGGCGACGACGTCTGTTCCCGCCGCAGCAGCGTCCACGCGCGCCGCTCATCCGCCGAATCCGCCAAGTGCAGCACCGCGCTGCCCGTCAGCCCCATCAGCGTCTTATGCACCGACTGCACCCACGCATCCGCGTCAAGCGCCCCGGCGGACGTCATCCCGTCGCACCACGGGAAATGCGCCCCGTGTGCCTCGTCCACAACGACTTTCGTCCCTTGACGATGCGCCGCTGCCGCAATCCGCCGGAAAACATCTTCCCGCATCGCGCCGCCGTAATAATCCGGGCGGACAAGCAGCATCGCCCGCGCGTCCGGATTCGCCCGCAGCGCCGCCAGCACATCCTCCTCCGCCAGATAGCAGTACCCGTCCGGCGTGCAGCGAACCGGCATCCACTTCACCCGCATTCCGCCCAGCACGCAGGCGTTCACCGCCGATAAGTGCGCATTGCGCGGCAGCAGCACCGTTTCGCCCTCCCGCGCGTACAGCTGCAGCATCACATGATTGCCCGCCGTCGATCCATTATGGAGGAAAATCGTCTTTGCCGCGCCCGCCGCCTGCGCATACAGCCGCATAGCTTCACGCAGTCCGCCCTCTGCCGCGTACAGGTCATCCGTGTTCGGCAGTTCCGTCGTGTCCAGCGCATACAAATCCGCCGCGCCGAACGGCGGCCGCCCCTTATGCCCCGGCATATGCCCGCTTCTGCGCGCCGATGCCGCCGTCAGCATGTCGTATACCGGGCGCATGTCCGCCATCTCCCTTCCGTCTTTCTGCATCCCCCAGTATAGCAGAAAACGCCGCGTGTGGCAATGGTGTTTGTTCGCATTGCCTTTCGTCAAGGGGCGGAGAAAATGCCTGTCTTCGGGCAGAATCCGCATCTGAAATTTTGTTGCGTGTTCCCCTTGCAAATCCCACATTTCGTGCTATAATAACAGACGTCGAAACAATATCTTGTGCTCTATATGGCGCGATAGCGCCGTGCAACCACAAGATTTAGGGCTTGCTGATTTTCCAGCGAGTACCATAGAGAGGAGAAATACCTATGTGCTGCCAAGTGAACGTGACGAAGGGAACCCTGTCTCAGGCGGAAATTGACGCCTATGTGGATCATGCGCGCCAGAAGTACAACCGCGAGCCGCTTTCGATGGACATTGCGGTGGATGGCGACGAAGTGGAACTGTCCTACGATTTCGGCAACGTGCCGTTCCAGCGGATTCGCCGCATCACGGGCTATCTGGTGGGCACGCTCGACCGCTTCAACAACGGCAAGCGCGCCGAGGAGCACGACCGCGTGAAGCATGGAATGCCGGCGGCGGTGTGATAATAGCAAGGGTGATTTTTTCCCCGTTCGGGTGTCGAAGGATGACGCCCGAACGGGTTTTGTTTTGGTGAAAATTTGAAAAAGCGTGTTGACAAAGGGAAATGGTATGGTACAATGGAAGAAAAGGAGGTTTTCATATGAAGCACAAATGTCTTTGCTCAATTCTGTTGATCCTCACGATGCTATCTACCTGCTGGACGTACTCGGTCGCAGAGGAGATGAGTGATGCCTTCACGTCTGGCGACTACGAATATATTATACTGGATGACGGAACTGTAAAAATCACAAAATACAACGGTTCTGCACAAGAGCTTGCTATTCCGGATACGCTTGACGGAAAGAAGGTCACTTCCATTGGCAATCGTGCTTTCTCTGCTTGCCGTTCACTTACTTCCATTTTTATTTCGGATTCTGTTAGTCAACTTGATAAACTCGCATTCTTTGGTTGTCGTTTCTTAAAAAGTTTTGCCGTTTCTCCAGACAATCCATATTTTGCCGCTATCGACGGTGTGCTATTCTGCAAGTCTAACAAGTCCTTAATTTCCCATCCTTCTTCCCAAGAATCATCAACTTACAACGTTCCACAAGGTGTCCTTTCCATTGATGATTATGCTTTTTTTGACTGTAATTTTCTAACTTCCGTTATTCTTCCTGATTCTCTCTCCTCCATTGGCGATTATGCCTTTGCTTCCTGCTCATCGCTAAGTTCCATCTTTATTCCTAATTCTGTTACCACCATTGGCGAATGTGCTTTTATATCTTGTTCATCTCTAAGTTCCATTTCCCTCCCCGATTCTGTTGTCTCCATTGGCAGTCACGCCTTTCAATTCTGCGATTCTTTATCCACTATATCACTCCCTAATTCTATAACAGTTATCAGCGATTGGTCTTTTTCAATATGTAAGTCGCTATCTTTTGTTTCTGTCCCTGATTCTGTTACTACAATTCATGCTTCGGCGTTTTCCGGTTCTTCTTCTTTGATTTCCATCATCATCCCTGATTCCGTCACAGAAATCGGTGAAAACGCCTTTGCCTACTGCCCCAACCTCACCCTCACCGTCCCCCGCAACTCCTACGCCGCCGAGTACGCCCAAGCCAACAACATCCCCTACACCTACCCCGACGCCAACGACTGGCTGAACAACTAATCCACCCCACGCAAAAAGGAGGTCGCTCCCACGGACGACCTCCCTATTTTTATGCCATTCTTTACCGAATCTCGCTCCTTATCTCATCCAGACACCGATTCAGCGCGTCCTCCCACCTCGGCAGGTGCGGTTCGGCGTCGCTCAGCAGCTGCACGCTCGACGGATGGTGAATGCCCACCGAGCCGCGGTAGCCGCTCACCGGCTGTACCCGGCAGCGGCTGCCCACCATCCCCAGCGTCGCCATCGCCAGCGTCGCAAGGTTGCATTCGCCCTCGTTGATGAGGTGGTAAATGCCGAATTTCTCCGTCTGAATCAGGCTGACCATCGCGCGGGCAAGGTCAAGCGTGTACGTCGGGCAAGCCATCAGGTCGTCGGAAATCGTCAGCTTCTGATGATCCTGCGCTGTCGCCAGAATGCCGCAGATTTCCCCCTTCGGCGCGGCGGAGAACAAGCAGCCCGTGCGAACGATGAAGGACCGCGTCATCAGCGCGCGCACAGCTTCTTCCGCCTGCACCTTCGACAATCCGTAAACGTTCGCGGCGCACGTCTTGTCTCTCGTTCCGTGGATAACGTCCGGCGCAGCGCCGAACACCTCCGACGAGGACATCAGCATCAGCTTCGCCCCGATCGCCAGCGCCGCACGAACCATGTTCAGCGTGCCCATCGCGTTCACGTCGATGCACTTTGCGGGTTCCGTTTCCGCTTTGAGCAGGTCAGTATACGCCGCCAAGTGGATGATGGCATCCGGCTGCTCCGCCGTCACCCATTCGCGCACTGCCGCGCCGTCCGTCACATCGAAATCCGCCACATCCACGCCACGCGCATTCACATGCTTCTCGCGCAGTGCACGCATCACGTCGCGCCCCAGCATTCCGTCCGCGCCCGTCACCAATACCTTCATCATGTCCACCCTTTCGCCATTTCCGTCCATCTTTTTGCCAGATATTCAAGCTGATTATACCATTTTTTCTGCCTTTGCGCAACTGGTGAGGGGGATTTTTCATTGACACAAGGCGCCATTTCGTGTATAGTGAATAAAGAAAAGGAGGTCGATTTTATGACACGCAAACGTTTCTCTGCGTTTTTACTGGCATCCGCGCTTCTCCTCGTCTTTCTGACAAGCGTCAGCTTTGCAGATGGCGGCAAGAAAAAAAGCAGACCATCCTCACCTCGGGGATTATCAGTACGTCCTGCACAAGGACGGTTCCGCAGAGCTTCTCTACTGCCTAAGCGACGACGCGGAAATCGTGATTCCGGACATGCTGGACGGTCATCGCGTCACAAGCATTGACACCATCTCTTTTTCCCTCTCCCTGACAGCCGTAACCCTTCCCAATTCTGTTGTCGACCTCGACCATAACCCCTTCGGCTGTTGTCCGCTGCTGCAAACCATTTCTGTCGCCCCGGAGCATCCGTCTTTTTATACATTGGACGGCGTTTTGTTCCGTAAAAAGGACGATGCGCTTGTTGCCTATCCGCGGGGAAAGGCTGCTTCCAGCTATACCGTTCCGCAAGGAACATCGGCTGTTGGCGAGCGCGCCTTTGACAGCTGCTCCTTTTTGACAAGTGTTTCTCTGCCCGCTTCCGTTACAGAGATTGACGATTATGCTTTCAGCGATTGCTCCGCCCTCGTCGAGGTTTCCATTCCTTCCTCTGTTGACGAGATTGGTTCATGTGCTTTCAACTACTGTACCGCGCTGTCTTCCATCGTCATTCCCGATTCCGTCACAGAAATCGAGGAGGGAGCCTTCGCCGAGTGCCGCGCTCTGACTACGGTTGTGCTTCCAAATTCCCTTACAGAAATCAGCGACTATCTGTTTTCCTGCTGCGCTTCCCTTTCCAGCATTCTCATTCCTGATTCTGTGACGGAAATTGAAACAGGCGCATTTCAGCGCTGCACGTCGCTTGTCTCCATTGTCATTCCCGATTCCGTCACAGAAATCGAGGACATTGCTTTTTCCGAGTGCAGCGCCCTGCGTTCCGTCCTTCTCCCCGCTTCCGTAACGGAAATTGGCGTTGGCGCTTTCGACAAATGCCCCAACCTCACGCTGACCGTTTTCCGCAATTCCTACGCCGATCGGTACGCGCAGCGAAACCATATTCCCTACACCTATGCCGACTAATTGAAAAAGAAACATCCCCTGAAAATGCAAGGAGGCCGCCCCTCATCAGGACGGTCTCCATTTTTGTATTGATAAGTAAAGCAGCAAGCAGGGTCATTTTGCTAAAAATGACGATTAGCTTGTTGGAAACACATTTCCCAAACCCTATGAATGCAGCACGGGCACTGCGGTTGTGAAGTCGTGAGAAATGCAGTCGGTGTCCAATCACATTGCCCCCGCACGAAGATTGAGGCGACCGCCAGTGACGGCGCCGAAAATGCGAGTGATCATTTTGTCACGTCCTTTCTTGTTTTTTTTGGCATAGAAAAGGCGGAGCTTCGAAAGAAACTCCGCTGATGAGAGAATATACGATGTTAAGTATTGGAGAACAACTCGTATTGGAGACCTACAAGGGTATGGGGAGTACGTTCAAGATACAATGTTAAGTCATTAACTGTAAATATGTCAGAAAAGAAATCAATCGCCTGTTTTAGAACCGAAACTATAAACGAGCAAATTCCAAAAGGGAACCAAAAAGGATAGAGACATTTCCTCTCTATGGTGGTAGAATGAAGATACCAACACCACTCAACGTCCACCACGAAAGGAGATGTCTCATGAGTACATTGTAAAGCAATCGGAAGAAATTTGCAAGAGCCTGAACCAGCTGCGGTTCAGAAAAATTCTGTCCGATGTATACATGGAACACATAATGGCAATCATCCATTCGGTTTTCATGCCCGGCTATCATGGGAAAAAATAGCCAATACGAAGTATTTCAGCGAAAAGCACAGAACTTCCGTCGCCCATTTTCTGAATGACGGGAAGTGGGATAGCCTCGAAGTTGAGCGGTCATTCAGAAAGCAGGTTGTTGATACGGTTTACCACGAATCCCGCAAAGCAGACAGCCCGTTTTCTGCATCGTGGACGATACGATTGCTTCACATACAGCGCCTTCGTCACAGGCGCTGCACCCCATTGAAGCGGCGTATTACCACATGTCGCACTTGAAAAAGTGCCACGATTACGGGCATCAGGCAGTTGGCGTGATGTTGTCCTGCAATGGACTTTCTTTGAACTACGCGATGGTGCTGTATGACAAGTCGCGTTCCAAGATCGAGATTGTCCGGCGCATTGCGCACCAACCGCATCATCTACCCCAACCAAATCCGACAGCAGGCAAAAGCATTTGCCCCTGCCATCCGCAAAGATGATCCGAATGTCAGCTTCGTGACCGTTGGCAATCGGCGCTTCTATGCGTATCGGTATGAGGGCAAAGTGAGCGACTGCGAAAAAGCGGTTGTTTTGCTGTGCTATTCGGAAAAGTCCTTGGGGAATCCCGATGCACTGCGAGTGTTTATCTCGACGCAGACGAATCTTTCCACGCAGGAAATCCTCGAAATGTATGCAAAGCGTTGGAGCATTGAGGTGTTTTTCAGAAACTGCAAGCAGAAACTCGCCTTTGATAAATGCCAGCTTCGGAAGCAGCGAGGCATCGAAAGAATGTGGCTGCTTCTTTCGCTTGTGCATTTCCTTTGCTGCACGCTTCCGGATTATAGGGGCGCTTTTGAAAAAGGCTTTGCCTATTTTCGAGAGTGTCTGTTGCAGGCGTAGGGTGAGCTTCAGCGCTATGCTCAAAGAAAAGTTGGGATGTTTTTTGGAATTTGCTCATTCATAGTTGACAACACAAAGCCCATTTGCTATAATATCGCGAAGAAGAACAGCCATGTTGTTCTAATTTCAGTATCGGAGGGGGTATTCATATGGCAAACTGCAAAAACAGAAACAAGTCTTTTAACGGCGCTTTGGGCACTTTAGGGAGGCCTTTTTTCTAAAATCACTGTTAGAAAGGGCTGAGAAGTTTGCCCTTCCTGCGCGGCAGTCGGGCTTGTTTCACAAAACAACCCACTGATTCGTAAAGGAGAATGTAACTTCATGTTTGCTAAAAATTCAAAGGCATATTCTGTCTACCTGCTGTTCCGATTTGTCTTTTCCCTGGCGGTTTCTATGTCCACAGTGCTTTCCATCGTGTACCACCTGGAGGTGGTGCAGCTGGATGCTTTCCAGCTTGTCCTGGTAGGGACGGTTCTGGAGACCTCCTGCTTTCTGTTCGAGATACCCACCGGTGTGGTGGCGGATTTGTATAGCCGTCGGCGCTCGGTGCTGATTGGAATGTTCCTCTACGGCCTGGGCTTTCTGATGGAGGGTGCGCTACCGTGGTTCGCGCCGGTTCTGCTGGCCCAGGTTGTCTGGGGTTGCGGTGATACCTTCATCACCGGCGCTCTGGAGGCGTGGATTGCCTCGGAGGAAGAGGACAAACCCATAGACAAGGTGTTCCTGCGGGGCAGTCAAATGGGGCAAATCGGCGGCGTTCTGGGCGTGGTGCTGGGCACACTGCTGGGAAACATAAACCTGCAAATGCCTGTCATCTTGGGGGCAGTTTGTGCTTGTTGTTGGGGCTGGTGTTGGTTCGCATCATGCCAGAAACCAACTTCTCCCCTGCTATTGAGGAACGGCAGGGCTTGCTTAAAGACTTTGTCTGCCTGTTCAAGCTCAACCTGGGCTTTGTGAAAGGCGCACCTGTGTTGCTGGCGCTCTTAGCAATCACACTATGCGGGGGGACTTGCCAGTGAAGGCTTTGACCGGCTCTCCACCGCTCATTTTCTGGATGACACGGTAATACCCGTTATCGGGCCGCTGAACAGCGTCACTTGGTTCGGTGTTATCAGTCTTATCGGCAGCGGCTTAGGTATTCTGGCTTCTCAGTTGCTCATCGCCCGCATGGAGAAAAAAAAGGGACTGTCAGCCGAACCAGTGTGGTCATGTCCACCAGCGCCGGGTATATCCTGTGCCTGGTTCTCTTCGCGGTGGGGCGGAGCTTTTGGTTCATGTTGTTGGTGTTCCTGCTGGCGGGGCTTATGCGCACCATCAAGGAGCCTGTGCTGGCCGCCTGGATGAACGACCATGTGGATGAGAAAATGCGCGCCACAGTCTTTTCCACCAGCGGACAGCTGGACTCTTTCGGGCAGATCATCGGCGGGCCTATTGTGGGGCTGGTAGCCCAGCAGGTGTCCATACCCTGGGGGCTGGTCTGTACCGCTTTCCTGCTGTTGCCCGCGCTGTTCTTAGTGCCGGTGGCGGGAAAGAAGCGGGATTGATATGGCATAGTTAAGTTTACTGACGAGCGGGAGATTACTTCCGCTCGTCTTCATTTAGTAGCGCAAAATTTGAGGACTCTTTATTTCCTTATTCGGTATATAGCGGAGGCGGCTGTCAATTCGACATAATTTTCTTGTGATACTTTACCGTACATGAGCATTAGCGCCGGGATTGTCGGAGCCGTACCCTTCCAGCAGGTTCACAATGCCCCAAATGCCCAGGGCAGCGCCGATAAGAAACAGGATTGCCTGCACTACACTCAGTGCCTGAATAAAAATATCCATAAGTTTCCTCCATAAAAATCTATACAAAAATAGGCGCTATTCAAAAAGAATGCGCCGTAATCAAAAAAGCTTCGTCCATATCCGGTTCAGGGGTGAGAGGTTCATCCGCGATTTCTTCAATTATTTTTTCCCGTTCAGGCGGTCTGTCCTTTCGTTCCTCTCGCTCCATGGCCGCAATATCGGCGTCGCTAACATCCATTTCATAGCTATCGTACTGTTCATTGGCTTTCAGCTTCAATTTGCAGTGCAGATAGGCTTCGATATCAAATGCGTTTTTCGGATCAGCGTCCGAAAGATACTGATAATTTGGATGCTTTGTTATATCGTACTTCCGGGAAAGAAAAGGCCGGACGCCGCGAAGCTGCAAAATGCACTTACTGCCGTCCAGCACGGAAAGCTCATCCATTGTCATCAGTTCTTTGCCACATTGTCAAGTGATGAATTCAAGAAAACGGCAGCCGCAAAGAAAAATCTTTGTGGCTGCCGTTCTAATTGGCGGCTTGAAGCAAAAAAATCCCCGGTTGTACCAGGGAAATAAAAACTTTAGTATAGCCTAAAAGAGAAAGCTAGCGCCTTGAGGCGCGGCCAAGTAGAGAGGGCTTAAAGCCTGCGTCCCGAGCCACCCGTTTTACGGGTGGCAGCGACTCCTTGTCTGTTTATCTTATACTTGTCAATTTATATTATCCAATAATGTGAATTATAATATGACAGTACGGATGCATATTATAGAAACATAACTTTGAAAGAATCAAGCATAACCTGTGGAGTGGCTCTTCAACGGATAAACTATTTTCACTTCATACAGTTCCCGACATATGGAATAAGGAACACCAATCGCCCTCAATACAACTTTCTTTCTATTAGTTAAAAATGCACATAATCAAAAAAGAAAATCGACTTATTTTAGACAAATTCATTGACAAGTTCTGCTTTAGGTGATAAAATAAAAGTGAAAAGTCGAAATTTATATTGTTGGGAGGTAAGACCGATGATTTGTTTTAAGGTTAAGTTGCCTAACTTAATAATGGAGCATTTTTACCGACGCTGCCAGCTTTGGAGGCTTAGAATTAAAATTGTTTCTATTTGCGCATAAGTTAGGCATGATTATTTGTCTACTTATGCGCTTTTTTATTTGAATTTTCAGTATTAGCAGAAAGGAAGTGTTATACATAGATAACATATGGCTTATCCTTTTGCTTCTATTAAGTTTTTTTATGATTTTTAAGCCGGAACTTTTATGGAAAATTGAACACTTCTTTTCTGTAAAAGGCGGTGAACCTACAGATTTATATCTTGGTTTGATGCGGGTTGCTGGAGTATTCTTTTTTTATTGCATCCATCATTTGCATTATTGTTTTGGTTTTATAAGAGAAGAGGGGCTTTTAATGAAAAAAGCTAACACGTAAGATTGTTGCACTTACTCTTTCCTTGGTTATGTGCATAAGTTTTTCTAACACTACTTTTGCTTATGCCGACAACGAGAATATCAGTTCTTCTGCTGAAGCAAGCAAAGTGAATTGGTGGAAGATTGGCTGGATTATCCTTTCAGATTATGTGGAAAAAGCTTATCGATCTCGATGGACAGAGTGAAAAGGATAGTAGTTGGGCCTATCTTGTTTCACCTAGCATAGAATATAACACGGGTGATATGGGGCCTGAGGTTTATTTTCGTCCAGAAGTAGATAACAGCGTTGGTTCTATCCGTATGCATGGACATAGGATTATCTTTGTCGATATTTTTACACAGATTGCACTCATCTTGTCAGATGCCTCTGGTGATACGGTAAGTCAAGCAACTACTGGTACAAATCAGTATATGTTTTATACAAAGAAAGCAGGAGACAGTTCTGGTACATGGAAAGCACAGTTTGTTTCAACTGAGACATACAAATGGCAGTTGTATTATGCCCATTATTACAATGCCAATGCTCGTTCAAGTGTTCCTATGACGGAAGATGGATTTTACTTTGGGGATAATAACAGAGTTTATCAATTCTCTGTTGCAGAATCTTACAGACTTAATTCTCTTCCTCCAGAGGTTGTTGATATGACACAACTTAATGCTCAATTTATTAATCCTGCTGATGGAAAAACTGTAGATTATCTCAAAGACTTTAATGCTGGAGATCAAGTTCATTTCTCTGATATAATTATTGACATTAGTTATGATGCGACTGAGGATGCGACTACATTTTATTTTACCGAGGATACTTATGAGGAAAACATAGGATGGAAATTTGCAGGAAATCTTCTTGACCAATATTCCGCTGGTGATGTTCTGAATCTAACTTTTGATGTGTTGAATGTCGGAAACTATCAGGGCATTACTTTTGAAAGCCTCGACTACTTTGAAGCAGCTTACGCGCATAATAACGGTGCCGCTTATCCCAATATTCAAGATTACCAATAATTTGATTTTGACATAAGGACTTATAGAAGAGGGCGTGTTGCGGATAATTTTCTGCAACGCGCCCTTTTTAGTATGCTTTAGCAAAATAAAGTTATCCCTTTTACTCTGGCCAAAGGAATAACTTTATTGCCTGATAGCATTAAAAGAAAATTGTTGTATCACTTTTGATATAAATTAAAAGTATTTAGCGTCTAAATTCTACCTTGACATTTCCCCAACAAAATTGTAAATAATCTTAACCTCCTGTGTCCTCTGACCATCAATCTTCTTGATTTCTCCAATCAGAATCCGGCTAATGAGCCGGTTCAGCACCGCCTCGTCCAGTTCCTCGATGGCGGCATAGCGCCGGATTTCCTTGATAAAAGTGCGGACTTCGCTTTCTTGCGCATCGGCACGACCTTGCATCATTGCCAGGTCATGCAGGCGTTTCTGGTTGGATTCCTGCTCCTGTTCCAGCGCCGCCGTCAGCTTCACAAACCGCTGCTCGGTCAGGATGCCTTTGGCCTTATCGGTGTACAGGCTCAGGAACATCCCGTCAATTTCCTGATTTCGGGCTTCCAGCCGCAGGCGTTCCTTTTCTGTCTGGGAGGCGTCCACCAGATACCGGTGCTCCATCCGGCGGCTGAGCCGCTGGTAGAACGCATCGGCATCCTTCATAGCCTGCGCCGCCAGTTCCTGAATGTCTTTCAGCACCAGATTGTATAAATCCCTGGCCTCGATCTTGTGGCTGGAACAGACCTTGCAGCCCATGCGGTTGTAGGTCTGGCAGATATAGTACGCCTTGTCAATCGGCTCCCGCATTTCGCCGGTGAAGCGGTTCTTCCCGGTTCGGCCCACTTTCTCATACCGCACCTGCATGGACTTCCCGCAGGTGGCGCAGTAGACCAGACCGTGGAACAGATTATAAAAGGGGCAGGAATTCCCCTGAATGGTCGGCCTGCGGTCAATGAGTTCCTGCACCTGTTCCCATTCCTCCGGCGTCACAATGGCCTCATGGCAGCCCTCGATCACTTCCCACTGGTCACGGGGAATAATGTCATAGGTGTTGGAGCGGATGCCTTTCTGATGCGTCCGAAAGACCAAATGTGCGCCCTTATAGAATGGATTTCTCAGGATGTGACTGATTCTGGCTCCGCCCCAGAAATAATAGTTGGCGTCAAACTCCGTGTTGGCTTTGACATGGGTGATTGGGATTTTTTCTTCCATCAGACGTTTGGAAATCCTCATGCAGCCCAGCCCGTCAAGGGCATAGTCATAGATTTTGCGGATGATTGGCGCTGTCTCAGGGTCAATGATGAGATGCCCCTTGTCCTCCGGGTCACGCATCAGGCCGAAGGGCGGCGTCCCTCCGCAGAACTTCCCCTGCCGGGAGCGGGTGGTGATGCCTGCCAGCACCTTTTTAGAAATATCCCGGCTGTACATATCGTTCAGGATATTCTTAAAGGGCGTAATGTCCATCTCCTGACGGGTCAGGCTGTCCACGCCGTCCGTGATGGCGATATAGCGTACATTGTGTTTGGGGAAAAAGATTTCGATATAGCTGCCAGCTTCAATATAGTTCCTACCAAGCCTGGATAGGTCTTTGGTGATGACGCAGCCGATCTTCCCCGCCTCAATGTCAGCGATCATGCGCTGGAAGGCAGGGCGGTTGAAATTGCGGCCCGTATAGCCGTCATCCACATAATATTCATACTGGAACATTCCATGCTTTTCAGCAAAGTCCCGAAGCATGATTTTCTGGTTGCTGATGCTCATACTCTCGTTGTCGCCGCCGTCATCCAGAGAGATGCGGCAGTAGAGAGCGGTGATTTTCTCATAGACTTGTTTTTTCCTGCTCATAGCGTTCTCCTTCTATGAACAGGGACACGATACCATTATAGTACCATGTCCCTGCCCCTGAATCAACCGTTTTTACGCAGCGTTTTCGGCCATTTCCCGCTGTTCCAGCCATTCCTCGAAGTGTTCGCAGGTCTGGCGCTCGATCAGCTGCTCAAAGGCTTCCCGCATGGACTTCTCCCCGGAGAACTCCCGCACCACCACAAAACGGACTTTATTTTTCTGCTGTTTGCTTTTTTCCATAGGCTACCTCCATAGAGTAGCAGGCCAGACGGCAGCACTGGCAACGAAGTCCGGCAACGAACCTCTGAAAACCTGTAAACTACCGTCTGACCTGCAAATCTTACTTTATCAATTTTCTTGAAAAATCTCGTTGTTTTCGTTGCCGGCGATAGAGATAGATATTAGAAAATACCTTATTTACAGGCTTTTTCCGTATCCAGACCGGAGAATCCCCGGCAACAAACCCGGCAGCCAAGTGGCAACCATCCCGGCAACAGACCGCTAATTTTATGCGATCCACTCCTTCGGCAGTTCCAGCTGGCAGCATTCTTCCTCGGTCAGCTCCACAAATCCATCTTCGTTGCCGGGCAGTTCGTTGCCGGAAACGTCCCGTTCCCAGCCCCTCTGCCTGCCATATCCGGTGAACATCCGGGGATTGGAGAATGGTTTCCAGCCCGTCACCACCGTGTTCATGATCTCGTTGATATTGTGCAGCTGCCACCGCTTCGGCTCATCGTAGGTGTGGCCCAGCGCCTCCTTGAACAGCTGTTTGGAGCAGACCATGCTGCCGGTGTAGTGTTCCAGAAAGCCCTGTATCTGTCCGGCCTCGGTGTCCTCCGGCATGAAATCCTTCTGCACCTCCACCAGCTGGCGCTGGATGGACTTGCTGAACTTCATAGAGTAGTGGCCGCTGCGGTAAATCGTCATGGCCTCCGCCCAGACCTGTAAAAGATAGGCTCTGGAGGCGTCCTCGTCCTCCAAAATGTGAACCTCTGCATTCTCCGGGTAAATCATGATCGGCAAAAAGCGCCGATTTCCGGCCCGGTCAAGGGGCAGGAAGTCCAGTGTGTTGGACGAACCGCCGAACACACACTGCCGCAGCCGGTCTTTGGGCTGGGCCTCGTAGGGCGTCCGGTAGGTTTCCTTCTGGCGGCTGATAAAGGAGCGGATTTCTTCAATGCTTTTGGCGCTGCTGGTAGCCAGCATCTCCGACATTTCGATAATCCAGTGTCCTTGCAGCTTCAGATACACCCTGTCATCGTCCAGTTTTTTCAGGTCGTCACTGAACCACTCGTCCCGGATCGCCAGCAAGCGGAAGAAGCTGGACTTGCCAGCCCCCTGACCGCCCACCAGACAGAGCATTTCCTCATATTTGGAGCCGGGGCGGAATACCCGCCGGATAGCCCCCAGCAAAAAGTGTTTCAGCATTTCCTCCACATAGTCGCTCTCGTCCGCACCTAAGAAATGATGGAGACAGGAGCGGATGCGGGGCGTCCCGTCCCAGACAAGGCCGTTTAGCACGTCCTGTATGGGATGGTAGCAGTTCTCATTCGCCACGATGGAGAGCGCCGCCGTCATCTTTTTCTCACTGGTCAGGCCATAGGTCTGCTCAAAATAGAGAAGCAGATATTTCACGTCCGTATCCGTCAGGGCACTGGTATTCCTGCGCCAGCCTAAATCCTGTACAATGTCCACCCGGTCAGTCAAAAGGTTCAGGCGGATCGCCCCACGCAGGAGAGGGTCATGGCAGAACACCGTCCGGCAGTTGCCGATGGTGTTGGCGGGCTGGCCCTTCTCGGTGACGGACAGGCTTTCCCGCACCTCATCAACGCTCCGCTCCGGCGCTAAGGCTTCGGCTGCGCTCATGGCGGCCTGCCGGGTGGCTAGCGGTAAACTCTGATATTCGCTGCTCAATCTTCCTCACCTCTTTTCCATACTCAGCGACCACGGAAGCACGTTCCTCCATGCTGCCGGACAAGAGAATATCCAGCAGATATTCCGTGTACGGTTTCTTTTGCAGGGCCTCCACGAACAGCGGATTCCACGCTTCATCCGGCGTCTGCGGGGCGTATTCCTTCTCCCAGCGTTCCAGCAGATGCAGGTAATTGCACAGCACCCGGAAACATTTCTGCTCCGCCTGCCGGTAACGCAGTTCCTCGCTGATTTTTCGCTTGACCGGCCTCCTGCGGGGCGGGTCATGGCCTTTGGCGTCATAGTGGACAGAGAAATCCTCCGCCAGCTTCAGCGCCGCCTCCTTACTGCTCAGACTAAACAGACGGGCGGTAAAATCAATCACATCCCCATCTGCCTGACAGCCAAAGCAGTGGAACCGATGGTCAATCTTCATACTGGGATGTTTGTCATCATGGAAGGGACAGCAGGCCATGCCATTCCTGCCAACCTGCACCCCGTAATATTCCGCAGCCTGCCTTGTGGTGACAGACTCCTTCACCGCTTCAAATATATTCGATTTTCTCACCTCCAGGCAGAGAAAAAAGCACCCGTTTCCGCAGAAAATCAGGTGCCTCATAACTCCATATCGTGTTTCTTCGGAGCAATCCGCCCCTCACGTTCCCAGCGTTCCCGGTTATCTCGGTCAGCGTTCAGCCTGCCTTTCGCCAGCTTCTCCCGGATGGATTCTCTGGCCTTCTCCTTAATCTGCTCCTTACCGGCCTTCTTGACCTCCGGCTGCATGAGAGTTTTCTGGATTTTTGCCAGGGCGTTCTGCATGACCCGTTTGATTTTGGTAATCACTCCATCCAGACGGGCGGCAGCGTAGTCACGCTCCTTCTTCGGGGCCTTGCGCTCCGGCGAAAGCACCCATTTTTTCGTTTCCTCAATCAGACGAATATCTTCTTTGTGTGTCTCCTGCCGGACGGTATCGGTCACGACCTCCACCGCCTTGTCATAGGCCGCATCGGAAACATCATCTAACAGCGTCTCCACGTCCTCAATTTTGAGCGTCAGTTCTTCCAGCTTCTGCTCCTGCGCCGCAAGCTGCTCCTTCTGCTTCATCAGGATATAATCCTGTTTTTCCAGATAGTCCCGCCCGCCGTAGGACGGCTCCTGATCCAGATGCAGCCCATGCCGTCTGGCGATGTCAAACAGGATCGTTCGGCAGACCGCATCAAAGGTCTGCTTGCGGTTGTTGTTCCGGCCTTTGGGCTTCTCCGGGTTGGGGAGAGGGATGCCAAGTTCTTCCAGCGCCTTTTCCTGCTGGGGGCACAGTTCCCCATAGCGGTTCTCACAGTCAAAGACGTGCCGCTCATGGATGTGGGGCGTCCCCTCGTCCAGATGGAGCGCCCAGTCCAGGATGTGGATATGGGAACCGAAGCGGCGCTCAAATTCCTGATAAAACTCATTGACGATGGAAAAGAGCGTATCCGGCGAGACGGATTCTCCCATCGTGCCGATCTGGTAGATACTTTCCTCCGGGCAGGTCTTGTTGTTTTTCAGCAAGTCCTCCACAGTGCGGTTGCGCTCGGTGTGCCGGGTTTTCTCATTCCGGGCGTTCTGAGCTTCCACATAGCCGCCGTAATGCTCGTAGTAATACATCCGCTCGATTTCCTCAAAGCTGAAATCCGGCTGCTCCGGGTTCTCCCGGAACTCATGGGTGGTAAAGCCCCGGTAGCAGTCCCAGTAGACATTTTGCCTTGCCCGTTCTGCGTCAATGTGTTCGCTGTTCTCCACATCGAACCGGCGGTCATTGTGGCGGGGATTATAGGTGCCATGCTTGCCGGAGCGTCCATTGTGTCGTGTCAGTTTCAAACAGATTTCCTCCTTCCTGCGAAGATGTTCTGGGGCCGGGGAAGGGGCGGCGAAGCCGCAAATCCTGCGAATTTTGCGTCAGGTAATACCCAATACAAGTTGACGCAGGCATCAACTTTCCCTGGGCAAGGCGTTTCACCCTTGACCCGATGGGGCGGCTGCCCTCAACCTGCCAAGGCACTTCGTCCTTGACCCGATAATGGCTGCCGCCCTTAACCTGCCAATGGGCGTTGCCCCTTGACCCCAGCAGTGCGCTGCCGCCCCTGCACCCCGGCACAAAGGGCTGGCTGCCCTCTGTACTCCCGCACCGGCGAAGCTGGCTTCCACCGCAGGAGCGGTGTTTGCCAGTTTCACCGGCTCCGTATCCGCACATTTGCGCCCATAGGCGGGGAGTGGATACGGAATACGCCTGCGGGGATTGCCGGTCAAAACAGCGGGTGCAGACCCGGCATTTTGCCCGTAATCGCCCCGATTTCAGGCGATTTTTTCTTCCGCTCCCACCACCTGAAAGCCATGCTCCTTTGCGTACTCCCTTGCGGCGGCTTTCCGTTCCTCGCTGTACGGCGGCACCAGCCGGATCGACAGCCGGGACTTGTCCAGCACATAGGTCACGCTGCCCTCCGGCGTGCTGCGCTCCAACCGGCACAGCAGCGGGTACTTCCGGCTGAAATCAGCCAGCCTGCGCTTCAAGCTGGCGTTGAAGGTGTAGATGCTGGCAAGGTTCTCCGCCTCGTTCCAGTTGATGATGGTTTCTTTCTCATACTTAGACAGCTTCTTCATACAGATCCTCCTCATAATCGGTGTAAGATTTCAGCACACGCAGGTTGCGCTTGAGACGGCGGTACTCGTCCATCTCCATGCGCAGATGGTGATAAAAATCCTCGTACCAGCTTTCGTTCATCTCCGTCTCCACCTTCCGGGCCAGCCCCAGCATCCGGCGTTTGGCCTCCGGGTCAACCGTCAGAGCCGTCAGCCATTTCAGCCGTGTCACCGTATTGTGGTGGCTGAGACAGCCGTAAGCGTAGAGAATCTTCTTTTCTTTCATACTCAGTGTCATAATGATTTCCTCCATTTCTTTGCTGCGGAGCCATGCGCCCCGCATGATAAACTTGTTTCCTGTCCGCCGGTCTGCCTGCAAGCCGCTCCTGCCCGGAATTTCTCCCGGCGTATCGGCCTCTTTGGTGTGCTCGATTTCTGTCCTGGCGTCACTTCCCCGGAGGCCATACCCCTTGCAGCCGGTCATTC
>VOFJ01001962.1_pt1 | contig 20569 bp, 20 predicted proteins | sample 5384081 | NCBI WGS metagenome assembly VOFJ01 (sample SAMN12384729, study PRJNA508395) | human gut metagenome | isolation source: healthy gut I | host: Homo sapiens | reverse complement strand
ACATCTTCCGGCATAACCTGGCATCCTCTATGCTGGAAAACGATATACCACAGTCTGTGATCACACAGACTCTCGGGACATACAGCTCCCTGATTCCCTTGAGCCTTATCTAAGGGCAGATTTTGTACATTTAAAGGAATGCGCCCTGAGTGTGGAGCAGTTCTCCTGGCAAAGGAGGTGCTGTCCATATGAAAGAATTCCGTTCGTTCCTTTTCCCCACAGATCCATAGCTTTATAAGGTACCGGCAGGCATCCCAGCGATGGAATGATTCTTCCTATGAGGAAAACCTGATGCTGTTTGACCATTACTGCCACGCGAATGATCCGTGTGCTACCGCACTGACACAGGAAATGGTTGATGGCTGGTGCCGTCAGCGGAGGACGGAAACCAACAACTCCTGCAGGTCGAGGATTCCATGTGGTAGACAGTTTGTTCGTTTCTGAACATGCGGGGCCTGTCCAATGTTCAGCCGCCGCAGATTCCCCTGAAAGAAAGGCGGAGATACCTCCCCTGCATGCCTTTTTACAGAGGAAGAAACTTATCCGTTTTTCCATGAATGTGACAGGCTGTCGGTGTCGCCCGCGGTGACGTCGGCTCGGTGATTCGTGCCGGCGCACGCGGATACGTTACCAAAACCATCACCGGCGACGATCTGATCTCATCCATCAAGCAGGTGCACGAAGGGTATGCGGTGTTCTCGCCGAAACTGGCCGGATTCGTGCTGTCCGCCTTCCAGGGGCGCCGATGGACGGGCCGGCGGCGCGCGGGGCCGCGACGAGGAGCTGGACCTGCTGTCCGCGCGCGAGCAGGAGGTCATGCGCCTCATCGCCCGCGGCTACACGTACAAGGAGGTCGCCGCCGAATTGTTCATCTCCATCAAGACCGTGGAGACCCACATGTCAAACGTGCTGCGCAAATTGCAGCTGTCCAACCGCACTGAACTGACCCGCTGGGCAGCCGACCGCCGCATCGTATGAGGCAAGGCACGACCGGCGCGGCGACATTTCCATGCCGACGGTGAAACGGACGCCACCCACGTAGAGCGTTCTTCATACACTGGTAACGAACAAAACCCTATCCTCGTCGGAAGGAAACAGCATGACCGCTGAAGCAAACGTCGGTGTCGTCGGACTGGCCGCAATGGGAGCGAGCCTCGCCCGCAATCTCGCCCGTCACGGCAACAAGGTGGCGGTGTTCAACCGTCACTATTCGCGTACCGAGAAACTCATCACCGAGCATGGCAGCGAGGGCGAGTTCTTCCCCGCGAAGACGATGGAGGAATTCGTGGCATCGCTGAAGAAGCCGCGCACCGCGATCATCATGGTCAAGGCGGGCGAGCCGACCGACGCGATGATCGGCCAGCTGGCCGATCTGATGGAGCCGGGCGACATCATCGTCGACGCCGGCAACGCGCACTTCCCCGATACGATCCGCCGCGAGAAGGCGATCAGCGCCCGCGGACTGCACTTCGTCGGCTGCGGCGTGTCCGGCGGCGAGGAAGGCGCCCTGCTCGGACCCTCGATGATGCCCGGCGGCAGCGAGGAGTCCTGGAAGACGCTCAAGCCGATCTTCGAGTCCATCGCGGCGAAGGCCGAGGGTGAGCCGTGCGTGACGCATATCGGCGAGAACGGCGCTGGCCATTTCGTGAAGATGGTGCACAACGGCATCGAATACTGCGACATGCAGCTCATCTCCGAGAGCTACGACCTGATGCGTCGCGCGCTCGGTATGACGCCGGCCGAGATCGGCGACGTGTTCGAGGAGTGGAACAAGACCGAGCTGGAGTCCTACCTGATCGAGATCACCGCCGACGTGCTGCATCAAGTCGACAAGAAGACCGGCAAGCCGCTGGTCGACGTGATCGTGGATCACGCGGGCATGAAGGGCACCGGGCACGTGGACCGTGCAGTCGGCGCTTGATCTGGCCGTGCCGGTGACCGGTATCGCCGAGGCCGTGTTCGCGCGAGGACTGTCCGGGCAGGCCGAGCTTCGCGCCGAAGCCCAGAAGCAGGACTTCGAGGGACCGTCCGGCGTGGTGCCGATGGCCGAGGAAGACAAGGTCGCGTTCATCAATGACATCCGCGAGGCGCTGTACGCTTCGAAGATCGTCGCGTACCGCCCAGGGCTTCAACGAGATCACCGAAGCCGCCAAGGTGTATGACTGGAAGATCGATCTGGCTGCGGTGGCGCGCATCTGGCGCGGTGGCTGCATCATCCGTGCAAAGTTCCTGAACCGCATCTCCGACGCGTTCGAGAACGGCGAAGCCAACGTGTCTCTGCTGTTCGCCCCGTACTTCAAGGACGCGATCGAGACCGCCGAGCGCTCGTGGCGACGCGTGGTCTCCCGTGCGATTACATTCGGCATCCCGGTGCCGGTGTTCGCCTCCTCGCTGGAGTACTTCGACGGCCTGCGCTCCCCGCGCCTGCCCGCCGCCCTGATCCAGGGCCAGCGCGACTACTTCGGCGCCCACACCTACCAGCGCACCGACATGCCCGGTGCTTTCCACACGTTGGCTGAGCCTGGCCGTGAGGAAATCATTGCGTGATTTCCGGTGACAGCCGCGAGGAGACACCGAGCCTCGCGAAGCGAGACCCCAATCGTAGGGGCCGAAGGCGAGCCTGGTCATAAGCAAACACCGAGCCTCACCACAAGCCCCTCTCTACCGCTCGCAGATCGAACGCGAACCATACGAATGATGGCGCAGGCTCCCCTAGGGGCGTCTGCGCCATCGTGTTTCATCGGCACACCATTCATATCGTGTGATTCCCATTTTTCACACAGACGTTTTTCGCGCACAGTAATCGCAACCAGCCGCATCCCAACATCACCAATCAACGCCCAGTCACCGCCGGCGGTGCATATCGTCCTGTACAACGCGCGCATTGTAGGCAAACGCAGCAGTTGTACATACACCGTCCCGAGAGACCTCGCACACCATTCCTCATTTCGTTGGAATTCCAACGTTTCCAGGAACCCGTCGGTGTACAACAGTGGGCGCAATCGTTTTCAACGGCTGTTGTACAGATTCCGCCCGTACAACGCGCGCATTATGCCATTTCGCGGGAGTTGTACACGCATCGGCGTCGCAACCCTGCGCGCTTCTTGCGCTGCATCCCATTCGCATGCCGGACCGCACCGGGCACGCAATGAACCCTCGGGCGGGTGAACGAAATTCGCAATACGACCGGATTGTCCAGTACGATCGTCGAACCGCATCGCCATGATTGACAGACCGGCCTCAATCTCATGCCATGATGAACACCAATCAGATCATATTTCACGACGGGAGACGTGGCACGAAACGGCAAAACCGTGCATCTTTGCCGTTTCGTGCCACGGAATCCTCGAATTGTTCGCTATCCGAAATAACAATCTTCAAATACCGAACTATCCGATAGCCGAGACAAACCTCACAGCTTGGCTGGCGGCGGCCTGGTCGATGTACCAGATGAGTTCCTCGCCGTCGGCGAAGGAGCTCGGGCCTGCGGATTGCGCGGCTGGGCGAAGGCGGCGGCGACCGCATCGGCCTTACGCTCCCGGACGCGAACACCCACGTGCGCCGCGAACGGGCGATCATGGGAACGGTGAGCGTCACGCGCAGCGGCGGCGGCTTCGGCGAATCGCGCACGCCGGCGACCAGCACATGCGGGTCGTCGATCAGCACTTCAGGCCGGCCGGGAAACAGCGACGCGAAATGCGCATCCGGGCCGACGCCGAACAACGCGATGTCCAGCGTGGGCTCCTCCCCCAGCTGCTCGATCAGCTCCTTCTGGTAGGCGGCGGCCGCATCGGCCAGCACCGCATCGTTCTCCTCGTCGGTGGCTGCGGCGATCTGTGCGGCATCGCGCGTGTCAGCGGGCATCTCGTGGATGTTCTCCTCCGGCATCAGCCCGCGCTCCACCAGGATGTTCAGGAACCGCCGCGCCTGCTTGGCGTTGCGGTCGTCGCTGTCCTCGGGCACGAACCGCTCGTCGCCCCACCAGATGTGCACGCGCGAGGCGTCCAGGTCATCGGCCAGCGGGTCGGTGCCGATCGCGCGCAGCACGCGATTGCCGTCGGTCCCGCCGGTCAGCGCTATATCCACGCGGCTGCGCCCCGGTTCGGCGAGCAGGTTCCTGATCGTGGTCAGCACGCGCACGGCCACAGCTTGCGCCAGAACATCGGGGTTCGGGCATGTTACGGTTTTTCTTTGCGACATCAGTTACAGCTCCTTTGTCGTTCTGATTCGGTCTTCACGCGTCCGAAACCCGCGCCCGGGCATGGGCGCGTGACGGTTCCGTGACGCTCACGCATCGTCGTTCATTCGTTGATTCACCGATTGCCGTCGGGCCGGCGCCTTGCGGTCGAGACGCCGGCCCGACAGTGCTTATTCGGCAGGATGAATCAGATTCCATCCCTGAGTGATGACTTCAGCATACACTTCATCCGGGTCGAGCTGACGCAGCTCTTCGCTCAGGCATTCCTCAAGCGTCCTCGTGGGCACGCTGATGGATTGCGGCGACTGGCCAGGCGTGCTGATGACGGCGATGCCCTCCTTCGCGTCTGGCCGCTCCAGACTGAGCGTCCCGTCCGCGCGCGTCAGGTATACGCCGGTCACGGCGGTCGCGCCGGGCACCTCCTCCATGATGACGGGCACGTTGAGCTTCAGCCGCAGCCAGGCCGCCAGCAAATCCATGGGCAGGAAGCCCTTCGGACCGGGAGACCTTCACCGTGCTGATCGGCAGGTGCGGCGGCTGGTCGAGCATGGTGGCGAGCATCGCACGCCACACCGTCAGGCGCGTCCATGCCATGTCCACGTTCTTCGGCGACCAGTTGCGGCGCAGATCCTCGATGGTGCGGTAGGGGTTCGACGAGTGCATGGCGTCGGTGATGCGACTCCTCGCCATCGCGCCGAGCAGGTCCTTGGACGGGTTGGCCGGCGCCTCGTTCGGCCACCACGCCACGACCGGCGCGTCGGGCACGAGCAGTGGGATGACCAACGTGTCGGGATGATGGACCAGCCCACCACGCGGGTGCAGCACGATGATCTCACCCGCACCGGCGTCCGCGCCGAAGCGCACCTGGGCGTCCAGATTGGAATTGTCGTACGCCGCATCCGCGTCCTCGGCGGGCTTGGGCGCACCCTCGACGGGCTTGCGCGCGCCATTTCCACGCCGCGGGGAGATGGCGATGACACGGCACGGGTGCTCGCGGCTGGCGGCGTTGGCCAGTTCCAGCGCCTGCTCCAGCTCGTCCTCGGTGGTGGAGATCAGCAGCGTCAGCACGCGGCCGGTCGCCGACTCGCCGCGCTCCTCGTGCAACTCGTCAATCTTCTGCGATATCTCGCGGGTGCGGGTGTTCGGCATTTCGATAATCATGGCATCCTCCAGTGGCGTCCGTCGCGTGCGAGCATTTCATCGGCCTCCGTCGGCCCCCACGTGCCGGCACGATACGGCTGCGGCTGACCGAGCGTGGACCAGAATTCCTCGATCGGGTCGAGGATCTTCCACGACAGGTTGACCTCTTCGGTGGTCGGGAACAGCGGCGGGTCGCCGAGCAGCACGTCGAGAATCAGTCGCTCGTATGCCTCCGGCGAGCTCTCCGTGAACGAGCGGCCGTAGCTGAAGTCCATCGAGACGTCACGCACCTCCATCGCCGTGCCGCCAGGCACCTTGGAGCCGAAACGGATCGTCACGCCCCTCGTCGGGCTGTACGCGGATCACGATCGCGTTCTTGCCGAGCTCGCGTGTCGCGGTCGACTCGAACGGCAGGTGCGGCGCGCGCTTGAACACGACGGCGATCTCGGTGACACGCTTGCCGAGACGCTTGCCGGTACGAAGATAGAACGGCACACCGGCCCAGCGGCGGGTGTCGATGTCAAGCCGGATCGCCGCATAGGTCTCGGTGGTAGACGCCGGGTCAATGCCCTTCTCCTCCAGGTATCCGACGACGTCATGCGAGCCCCTGCCAGCCGGCGGCGTACTGTCCGCGAGCGGTGTGTGCGGCGAGGTCCTTCGGCAGACGCACCGCGGAGAGGATCTTCGTCTTCTCGGCGGTCAGGTCGGAGGCGGTGAACGAGACCGGCTCCTCCATGGCGGTCAGGGGCCAGCAGCTGCAGCAGATGATTCTGGATGATGTCGCGCGCTGCGCCGATGCCGTCATAGTATCCGGCGCGGCCGGCCACGCCAATGTCCTCGGCCATCGTGATCTGCACGTGGTCGACGTAGTTGGCGTTCCAGATCGGCTCGTACATCGCGTTGGCGAAACGCAGCGCCAGCATGTTCTGCACGGTTTCCTTGCCGAGATAATGGTCGATGCGGAACACGCTCGACGGGTCGAACACCTCGGAGACCACACGGTCGAGCTCCTTGGCGCTGGCCAGATCGTGGCCGAACGGCTTCTCGATGATCACGCGTCGCCATGCGCCCTCGGACGAGCGGGCCAGTCCGCAGTCGGCGAGCTGACGCGCCACCACGGGGAACGCCCGCGGCGGCACCGACATGTAGAAGGCATGGTTGCCGCGCGTGCCCCGGTCGCGGTCCAGTTCAGCGACCGTGTCGCTCAACCGCGCGAACGCCGCGGAGTCATCGAACGTCCCCTGCACGAAACGGATGCCCTTTGCGAGCTGCTTCCACGTCGATTCGCGGAACGGGGTGCGGCAATGCTGCTGCACGTGCTCGCGGACGAAATCCCTGAAATGGTCTTCGGTCCAGTCGCGGCGTGCGAAGCCGGTCAGTCCGAAGCTCGGCGGCAACAGGCCGCGGTTGGCGAGGTCATAGATCGCGGGCAGCAGTTTCTTGCGCGACAAATCGCCGGTCACGCCGAAGATCACGATGCTGCACGGGCCTGCGATGCGCGGCAGGCGCAAATCGCGCGGATCGCGCAGTGGATTGGTCCACGCGGTTGGCGTGGCGGAAACGGAATCAGTCATACGCACCATAGTAGTGATGCGCGTGCATCTCATGGCCCATTCCTCTCAGAAAGAACCATGCAGTGCATCATATCGCGGGATTCTGGCGCGGCGAGAACCGCTCCGGGACCACCCCCAGTCGCTACGCGACAGTACCAAGCTGGCGTCAGAGCGTGAGCTGGTCCGTCTCCCCGCTCTGCTCGCCGGTCTCGCCCTCATCCTCCCGCAGTCCGGATTCGAGTCTCCGGTTGCGTTCGCGGAGCCTGTCGTTCTCCGCGGTCAGCTCGTGGATGTACCGGATCTGCTGCGCTATGAGCATATCGCGCAGGTCCTTGGCCGCCGATCCGCCGAAATTCTCGCGGATCGTGGCCGCGCGAATCGGCGCCGGCGGAATCAGCGGATTGCCGGTACGCGGGAACTTGTCAGCGGATATCGGCTCGGCGTCGTCATCAGCCGGTTCCATCATCTTCCAGCGCGCGATGCACCGTTCGATGCGCTTGTATCCGATAAGCGACGGGTCAAGCCCGACGTCGCGGAATATACCCGTCGGCGAGTCCCCCGCACGATACCGCTGCATGCAGTATTCGCGGAACTGGTCGGTGTATCGGATGCGGTTCCGTCCGACGCTGTTCACGGCAGGCAGTGAACGCAGGTAGTCAATCTCGTCGTCGTCAAACTCTCTGTCTTTTTCATGATGGTGCCCTCCAGCACTCTTCTCATCGATAGAGACGCACATGAAACGGAGGTTCGCCGGGATTCACTGCACTGTCTTCCCCCCCGCAGTATCCTCCGAATCGGGACGCCCGCCCTGCCTCGTGAAAGGCAGGCGGATGGCCGAGTCAGCCGCCGATATACGATTCGCGGCGTGCACGGGTCATCATCGGCGACGTGCCTGGCAGCCGTGTCTCGCCCAAAACAGTCGCGACGGATGTCACCGCGGCGTAGGTCTCCGACTTCACAGGGACTTCCGAGGGTTCGGGGGTGTTCGGCGCGTCGGGGGTGGAGGTTTTCAGCACGGGCTTGGCATCGGCCATGGAATCGATCATGTGACCATCGACTTCGCCGGTCAGATGACGTCGACGCCATTGGCGATGTCAAGCGTTGCGGCCAGAGCGATGTTGGCGGCCGGAGCGGCGGATCCGGCCTTGGCGGCGGTCAGCGGGGCCTCATCACCCACGCGCATGACTGGGGATTGCGCCTTGTGCACCGCGTTTGCGGCGGCGGCATCGCCTGTATATTTGCTGGATGATATTGATAATCGTTGCCTGAACCTGACGACGAAACGTCGATTTTCCCGAAACATGATACATCCTTCACTTCTTGCTTCGGGAGGGTTCATCCTACGCAAAAAGCGCAAAACAAGCCCCCCGTGATTTCGAAGTGTAGCGCCAGCGGGAAGATATTTGGGGGACTATGTTTCTAAGGGGTTATGACGGGGAGTTACGGGGGTGTCTTTGGCGGCGCGATATGGTCGTGAAGGAGACCGTATGTGCGCGCGAGACGTCGGTACGGCCGGTCACCCCATACAGGTGCCCGGCCATACCGCAGCCGGTCACCGGCGACGGGAGCGCGCCGTCGTGATGGAGAATCCAGCGGCAAGCATGATGCATGCCGTCACTGCGAGCAGCAGCGTCTGGGCGCCCGTCTTCGAGAGGGTTTCCGTGCCCGCCGTGCCAGGTTTGGAGGTATCGGCATTGCCGCCGGCGCCGGGCTTGACGCCACCGGGACGCTCGGGCTGCCCGCCGCTGCCAGGCTGCTCGGGATCCCTCGCCACCTCCTGGTTCCTCACCGCCGCCGGGCCGCTTGCGCTCCAGCCCGTCGCGAGCCTGAGTCAGGGCCTTTACGGCCTTGTCCAGATCGCCCTGCGTGGTGGATCGCCGTCCGCACTCCTCCTGCGCGGCGGCCAACGCCTCGGCGAACGCCTTCCACGATTCGGCAGTGTAATCACCTTCCCTGAGAGCCTGAGCCGACGCGATGGCGTCGGACAACGGGCCACGGTCCAGACGCGCGTCGGACAGCGCGGCGATGGCATCATTCAGCCGTGCCGCAAGGGCGTCCACGTCGGTCTGGGAGATGTGCGCCATGTCGGTGGCTACGGCGGCGGCAAGAGCCTCGCGCATCGTCGCCCACGCAGCCCTGTCGTACTGCGATTCGACCAGACCGGTCGCCGCCCGCTTCGCCGCATCCAACGCGGCCGCATCGATGTGCACGATTGACTCGTTGAACGCGGTCGTCGCCTGGCGCAGCGCGTCCGCCGCGGCGTCCACCTTATCGGCGTCTCCGGCGGCCGCATCGTGTGCGGCCTTGGCGTCGTCGATGGCCTGGCGCAGAGCGTCCGCGGCGCTTTGCGGATGCTGCCCCTCGTATTCGCCGACGCTGCCCGCCGTCTGCGCGTCCTCCAGCGTCTTGACCGCCGCATCCAGCACGACCTGATAGCGCTCCTGCGCGTCAAGCTGCGCGAGCGCCGTGTCGGCCGACCGCCGCAACGCAGCCGCGGCGTCATCGAGATCCTGTTGCGTCACCGTGCCGTAGGCGTCGGAGACCTGCTTGGCGCTTGACCTCGCCTCGGCCAATGCGGCCGACGACGCGGGCAGGCCATGCGCGTCCAGAGACGCGATCAGCGCCGCGGCGTCATCGATCGCCACATACAGCGCGTTGCGGTCGAGCGACACGTAGCCGGTGCGGTAGAACTCGGACACCGCGTCTTCGACGGTCGTCGTCCACCGGCCGGCCTCGCGCGAGGTCAGTCCGGCGTCCAGCGCCGCCCGCGCCCGCTCCAGCACGACTTCGAGCTTGGTCTTCGCCGCCCGGGTGACGTTGCCGGCGTATTCGCCGACGGTGAGCTTGCCGAGCGCGGTCTCGACGGACGAGAGGTAGCTTTCCAGAGACGCCCCTGCATCCGCCTGATACAGGTACAACTCGTTGATGGCGACGGGGTTCTCGTTGAGCACGGTGATGCGTACCGCGTCGGTGTAGACGGGCCGTGCAAGGCGGGCCACGATCTCCGGCTTCATCTGCGCATTGCCGGAATAGTCGGTCAGCGTCTTCCACTGGTCGGCTGCACCATCGCCCGCACCGCCGCCGTCCTGCGGCACCACGCGGTATTCGGCCTTGAACCGCACCGGCTCGCTGTTACCGGAGGCCAGCAGGCCGAGCATGTTGATGTCCGCGGCCTTCGCGAGCGTGAATGTCAGGGTCTTGTCGGCCGTGGCCGTCAAGGTGGCCGCGCTGTCGCGGTCTCCGTCCGTCAGCTTGGCGAGGTCGGCGGCCGTGAGCGTCGAGCCGTCCGAGGCCGTCGTCTTGGCGTCGCGAGCCACGTTGCCGGGCGTCGCGTAGACCTCGATCTCGGACACCAATGGCCATGCGGGCGAGCCGCTGGAGGGGGATGCGGGCGTCGGCGATGTCCATGCGGATGCGTGTGATGCTCATGCCGACCGGCACGTCCATCACGATGCCCTGCTGTTTGCTCAGGTCGGCTTCGGTTCGTTCGGCGACCGTATGTTCGTCGCCGTTCGCGTCGATCACCTTCAACGTGAACTGCATGCTGCGGTCGGGCTGGCCTTCCTCGAACTTGAGCCGTATGCTGTCGACCTCACGGGCTTTGGCGTAGTCGAGCTGGAACCATGCCGGCGTGGCGCCGTCGCGGGACACCCATGCGGTCGCCTTGCCGTCCACCAGCGCGCCGGCGTTCTCGGGCGCGTCCTTGGTGGGCGACGACGTGATGGCGGCCGAGGTGGCGATGTTCACGCCTTCGATGGTGTCGCCGGCCTCCTGCAGCAGTTCGAGTTCGGCGAGCGCCGGCCATGCGGTGCCACCGACCGACCCCGTGAACTCCACGGTGACGTGTTCGACCTCCTCGCCAAGATTCGCCGCATACACCTGATCGAGGGCGCCCTGGTTCTGCGTCTCGTCGATCAGTGTCCGCTCGGTACCGTCAGCGAGCCCCGCGACGACCCTGAACTGGAACAGGCGGCCGGCCGTCTCGAACACGAGCCGCACGCGGTCCACACGCTGCGCCGACGCCAGGTCGATCCGATACCAGTTCGGGTCGGACCCGTTGCCGACCCACAGCGTACCGTCGTCGCCGTCGTTGCCGTTCGACGCGGGCCGCTCGCTGGGGCCGGCGCTTGCGGCGCCGCCGAGCGCCAGGTTCGTGTACTCGGGCTGCGGCTGCGCGGCTCCCCCAGACGGACAGCTCGCGGTAGATGCCGGTCAGGTCCCGCCCGTTCGTCGAATGCAACTTCCAACGCACCTTGGGAGCCGAGTATGTCGGCGGCGACCTCGTTCTTGGAGCTGACGGCATCGGCTTCGCTGCGGCCTATCTCGACCCATCCCGAGCCGTTCCAGACCTCGATCTCGTAGCGCAGCGGGAAGTCGGCCGCGATCTGCTGCAGGGGGTGATGCCGGCGCCGGTGATCGAATACGTGCCGCCGAGGTCGACCACCAGCGTGGCGTCGGTCTTGCCCGTCTGCGTCCAGCCGGTGTCGGTGTTGCCGTCGGTCACGTCCGGGACGACGGTGCCGGTGTCCTCGTCGGTCACGTCATGTCCCAGCGCCAGGTTCGTGCGTTCGACCGCGGTGCCACCGTCGGTGACGTCGTCCATCGCGGTGACCGAATACTGGTCGAGGATGATCTTGCCGAGCGCTTTCTGGTCGACATCATCCGCGGCTTCGGTCGCGAAACCATACCCGTCCTCGTCGCTTTTGCGGTTCGCCCACTGCCAGCCGTAGTCGAACCAGTCCGGGTCGGTGAAGTCGGTGCCGTGCTCCAGTTTGTTCAGCCGGTTGTCCACGTACGTCTTCCACCGCCGATAGTAGTAGTCGCCGGTCAGCCCGGCCCACTGGCGGTTGGAATAGTCGATGAGCGAGCCGTTCTTGTTCAGACCCCACGTGGTGACGAGCGCACGCGCGTTGAGCTCGAACAGGTCGGCGGTCCAATCGTCCGCGCCGTCGAGCATCGTGCGGGCATCGTCGATCCATGCGCCCACGAGGAAGTCGTCCGAGCTGGAAAGCAGCTTGTCCTGCGCCTTGATGATGTCCAGCATCCGGGACGACAGTGTCCGGAACGTCTCCAGATCGCCCGACTTGTACGCCTGCCCGGCGAGCGGCTGGTATTCCTGGAAGCTGTTGGCCAGCACCTGCCGCATCACGTCGACGTAATCGTAGCGGAAGCCGGCCGAGTCCTTGTACGAGTCATACGCCTTGCTCGAACAGGGCCGCGGCCTTCTCGAACTGCCGCTTGTCGTAATCTATGTCGCTGTGGCCCCACGTGGACGCCGAGCCGATGGTGTTGTCGGACGGGCGGGCGTTGATGATGGATTCGCTCGCGCCCTGATAGTATTCGCCGTCCGTGTGCTTTGTAGGCGGTGTCAAGCAGGATGTCCCACGCCTTCTCGATCGTCCCGTCGGTTCCGCCGTACCGGCGCTCGGCATACTCCTGCGTCCAGGAGCGATAGTCGACCGGATCCTGCTCCCAGGTCATGTCGAACAGCAGCTCGTAGACGATCGGCGAATTGTCGATGGCTTCGGGCGTGATGCCGATGCCGCGCATATAACCGCTGGAGTTGTAGGCTTTCGTGATGTCCTGGGAGATCACCTCCGGCACCTCCGTCAAGGCCCATGCGTCCGCCGAAGTTGTGCAACATGTTCCACACCCACGGCACGCCCTGGAAATTCTCCATCGCGCTGGCCTGCGAGCGCAGGTCGCTCTGCAGGTCGAGCACGAGCGCCTGGCCCTTGTCCGCGAGCCCGGAGAGCTTCGTCTCGTCGATGCCCCACTGCCACTGCTGCATCACCCACACGGCCGCCGGGTCATGGTCGAGCATCTTGCGCTGCACGGTGCGGTAGATGTCGACGATGTCGAAGCCGTCTGGAACCATGCCGCCCTCATGGAACGGATCGACCGCGTAGTAGTTCGACACCTTGCCGAACACGTTCTCCCTGAGCTTTTGTAGAACGTGTCGCCGACCTTCTGGAAGTAGTCCTCCTGCCTGCCGGCCGCCTTGTCGGCGTCGGTCAGATACGTCTTGATCATGTACGGGCGGTCGAAACCGGACCATGTGCCGGACGACGCGGCCACCGACGTCGGGTTCTTCTCCTGGAAGTCGGCCGGCACCTGACCGCCGAAGCCCTGGATGACCGGCGTGATGCCGTACGCCTGCATGCGGTCGTGGATCCTGCGGCCGAGCTCGACGCGCTGCTCGAACCATGCGGCGGGCAGGGGGCCTCCGACCGAGTACAGGTTCTGCATGTAGAACCATGCGTAGTATCCCGGCCCGGACAGGTATTCGCGCACCTCGTCGTCGCTGTAGCCGTATTGGGTGAGCGTCTCGCGCAGCACCTCCTCCTGTCCGACGATGTCGAGCATGAGGTTCACGCCGTTCATCGCCGCCCAGTCGAGGAACGGCTCGTAATCATCCCAGTTCCAGAACGCCATCGTGTACGAGTAGGTGCAGAAGTTGAGCGCGTACCGGTACTCGTAGTTCGTGTATTTGAGGATTTTCCGGCCGACTGCAGGCAGGCTCTCCGGCATGGACAGCTGGGAGCCGAACAGCGGGTTGTAGTCGACCTTGCACCAGTGGCGCAGATAATAATTGAGGCCGGACGCGCGAGACGCCGTTGTTGCCGCGGATGGAGATCCGGCCGTCGCCGGCGTCTGAGATTTCGAACACGTCCTTGCCGTCGGCCTTGCCGCGCAGCTGGAAGTCGAACTTGTCGACCCACCGCTCGCCGATCACGCGGCCGACGAGGTTTCTGACCTCGGTGACGGTCTTCTCGGCGGCATAGTCGGCGTCGGTCTCTACGCGGGCCCACTCCCCGGCCCCACGAGCTTGAGTCGAAGTCGGTGACGATGGCCTTGGGGGCTGGCCTGTCGTCGGAGACCTTGGTGCCGTGGAAAGCGACTTCGGCGAGGTTGACCTGCTGGGCGGCGGAGTTGTAGCTGACGCTGATGCGCGCGTATGCGGCTTCGGTGGCATCGATGGGATGCGTGTCGGCGGCACCGGTCGCGGGGGCGTCATCGCTCTTGTAGGCCACCTTGCCGTAGTCGGCGCCGTCCTTGGACAGATAGACCTCGTAGTGGTAGTACGATCCGGCGAGGTTGGTGATGTCGATCTGCGAGATGCTGTATGTGCCGTGCAGGTCGAAGTCGAGGAAGCGGCGGTAGTCCTGCATCGACGAGTCTGCGGGTGACTGCCAGTAGGTCGCCGGATCGCCGTCGACTGCGGCGGCCGCAGCATGGCCGTCCGCGGCGGCACCGCTCGCCGTGACGCCGGCGATCGCCGGTTCCACGGCGCGCGCGAGACGTCCGGATGTGATCAGGCCGCACATGAGTGTCGCCATGGCGACGAGCAGGGCCGTCGCGCGACGCCGCCATGATCGGTGGCAGGTCGGAGGATGTTCGGGCGAGTGCCCACGACGATGACGAGCGGATGAAACCATCATTGGTTGCCCTTGCCTTCTCTTTGATTTTCAGTAAGAACCGCACCGGCGGTTGCCGGATTTGTTAACAAATTATACAAAGAATGGGACATGTGGCGCGCCCGCGTCACGCCGCGCGACGCCGCTTTCAACCGCCCCTGTACCACACAATGCGATTTTTTTGGCGGTTTTGTGCTGGTGTGGTACAGCGCCGATTCAGGACAATTCGGGCGAATTCCTCAGATCATTGGAAAATGGCGGTTCCTGAATTTCTGTTCGTTGCCATACCAGCTCAAAAACGCGTCGAAATCGCATTGTGTGGCAAACGCTGTGCCACACAATGCGATTTTGACCACAAATTGACGTGGTGTGGCACAATCCCCAGATGCCGGACCGCGGATATACCGGCAATAGACAAAAGGGTTCCAGGCGATGCACCCGGAACCCCGATATGCGGACAGGGCGAGATTCGAACTCGCGGTGGCTTGCACCACAACGGTTTTCAAGACCGTCTCTTTAGGCCGCTCAGACACCTGTCCTTATGTGCGCCACGAAGCGCACAAGATTCAATTATACATCCGGCGTGGATGTTCTCCGCCACCGGATGCGGTCGACGCCGAAGCGATCAGGCTTCCCACTTGGTCGGCTCGATGACTTCCTTGCCGCCCCATGGGGGCGCATGGCCTGCGGAATCTCGATGGAGCCATCTTCTGCTGATGATTCTCCAGGATCGCGACGAGCCAGCGCGTGGTGGCCAGCGTAGCCGTTGAGCGTGGAGACCGCGCGGGTGGAACCGTCCTCGTTGCGCTCGCGGATGTTCAGGCGGCGGGCCTGGTAGGTGGTGCAGTTCGAGGTGGAGGTCAGCTCACGGTAGGTGCCCTGGGTGGGAACCCACGCCTCGCAGTCGAACTTGCGGGCTGCGGAGGTGCCCAGGTCGCCTGCGGCGGTGTCGATGACGCGGTACGGCACCCCTCGACCTTGGCGAGCATCTCCTCCTCCATGCTCAGCAGGTGCTGGTGCTCCTTGTAGAGTCCTCCTGCTTGGTGTAGACGAACATCTCCACCTTGTCGAACTGGTGCACGCGGATGATGCCGGACGTATCCTTGCCTGCGGCACCGGCCTCGCGGCGGTAGCAGGAGCTCCAGCCGCAGTAGCGCAGCGGGCCGTTGGACAGGTCGAGGATCTCGTTCTCGTGCATGCCGGCGAGCGCCACCTCGGAGGTGCCGACCAGGTACTGCTCGTCAGGCTCGCGAAGACGGTAGATCTCGTCGGCGTGGGAGTTGAGGAAGCCGGTGCCGGCCATGACCTCGGGACGCACCAGCGTCGGGGTGATGGCGAGCACGAAGCCGTGCTTCTCGGCCTGATCGACGGCCATGGTCAGCATGGCGATCTGCATGCGGGCGACCGCGCCGCGCAGGAAGTAGAAGCGGGAGCCGCCGACCTTGACGCCGCGGCGCATGTCGATGCCGGCCACGCCGGTGCCGAGGGTCAGGTGGTCTTTCGGCTCGAAGCCTTCGGCCGCGAAGTCGCGGGGCTGGCCGACCTTCTTGACGACAACGTAATCGTCCTCGCCGCCTTCCGGGGCCTCGGGTTCGACGACGTTCGACAGCTTCCACATGGCGGTGGTGTATTCCTCGGCGGCGGCGTCCGCGGCGGCCTTGTATTCGGCGACCTTGGCGGACAGCTCCTTGGTCTGCGCGATCAGCGCGGCCTTCTCGTCGGCGGGCGCGGCGGCAACCTTCTTGCCGATCTCCTTCGCTGGGCGCGGGGCCTCCTCGAACTCCTTGAGCGCGGAGCGACGGGTCTCGTCGGAGCGCAGCACCTCGTCGACCAGTTCGACGGATTCGCCGCGCTTGCGCTGGGACTCCTTGACAATGTCAGCATGTTCGCGAATGAATTGAATATCAAGCATGTGCCTAACACTACCGCCGTAAGCCGACACGGACAATACCCTCGACCGGCCCTTGAACGGCCCGCCGCGCACATCACGGCCGCTCCCTCCCTCGACCGGCACGGCCGTTGCATCGCCGCATCCGACTACGGAGCCGGAGAACAGAGTTCCGAGCGGATTCACACGACGTTCATTGCGGCTCCATGTGCCGTCTCTTCGGGCTTCCTACGCTGGCGTTGCACATCGGTTCCCGTGCGACGACCGTTCGCGCCCTGCGACGCGTCGCGCGGGAATCTTCAGCAAGAAGGAGTATCCATGCGTATTTCAACACGCATTCAAAGCCTGCTGGTCTCGGCAGCGCTGCTGGTGCCGCTGGTGGCGACGCCAGTCACCGCAGCCTACGCGCAGCCGACCGAGGAAAAAGACCGCGGCGTCCTGGTCGGGCGTCGTCATCAACGAGGCGTATCTGTCCGGCGGCAGCAAGGGCGCCGCATACAAGAACAAATTCATCGAACTGTACAACACCACCGACAATGACGTGACGCTCGACGGCACCTCGCTGCAGTACCGTCCGGCGAGCGGCACGGGCGCGAGCAACGCCGCCGCCGACCTGACCGGCATCATCAAGGCCAAGGGCCACTATCTGATCAAGGCGGGCTCGAACGGCTCCGACGGTGCCGAGCTGCCGCAAGCGGACGCCACCGCCACCAACCTCAACGCCAGCGGCACCAAAGGCACGCTGTTCCTCGCCGCCACGACAAGCAAGCTCAGCCCGGCCGTCGGCGACACCACGGCGAACGCCGACATCATCGACGCGCTCGGCTACGGCGACACCAACACGTTCGAGAAGGCGGCTGCCACCGCGCCGACGAACAACACCGACGTGAAGTCGCTGAACCGCACGAACGGCGTGGACACAAACGACAACAGCGCCGACTTCACGCTGAGCGCCGGCATCACCCCCGAAGGCACCGGCGAAGAATCCCAGCCGACACCGAAACCAGACCCGACGCCCGGCGACTGCCCGACCGGCGAGGCCGAAATCGCGCAGATCCAGGGCACCACCGACACCAGCCCGTGTGTCGGCAAGACCGTGACCACCACAGGCGTGGTGACCGCGGCCTACCCGACGGCGGATTCAACGGCTACACCATCCAGACGCCGGCAACCGGAGGCGCGGTCAACCTCGCCGAGCACAAGGCGTCCGACGGCCTGTTCGTATACGATTCGAAGAACGTCAAGGATCTTCAGATCGGCGACTATGTCAAGGTCAACGGCACGATCAGCGAATACTACGGCCTGACCGAGCTCAACGCGAGCTCCGTCACGAAGCTCTCCGACAAGGTCGAGGCCCCGAAGGCCCCACCGTGGCGTTCCCCGAAGACCGACACCGAGCGCGAAAGCCTGGAAAGCATGCTGATCGCGCCGCAGGGCGACTACACCGTTTCGGACGTGTACAACACGAACAAGTACGGCGAGATCGGACTCGCGGCATCGAACAAGCCGTTCCTCAACCCCACCGTCAAGGGCCTCAAGGGCGACGCCGAAACCGGTGCCGCATACCAGGCCGAACTCGGCCGCATCGAAGCCGAGGGCGTGTACCTGGACGACGGCTCCAGCCGCAACTTCCTCGACACGAAGTACCCGGACAACGCCGACACGCCGCTGCCGTACCTGTCGAACGACCAGCCGGTGCGCGTGGGCGAGAAGGTCACGTTCACCAAGCCCGTCGTGCTCGACTACCGCAACAGCGCGTGGCGCTTCCAGCCGACCGAACGCCTGACCGGAGACAACGCCGACGCGCAGCCGGTGACGTTCACCAGCACCCGCACCGACACGCCCGATCTGGCCGCGGTCGGAGGCGACATCAGGCTCGCCACGTTCAACGTGCTCAACTACTTCTCCACCACCGCCGACGAGACCGGCTGCTCCACGAGCAACGCCTACACCGACCGTGACGGCAACCCGGTCACCGCGAAGAACTGCGACGTGCGCGGCGCATGGGACAAGGCCAACATGGAACGCCAGCGGGCGAAGATCGTCAAGGCCATCAACAACCTCGGCGCCGACGTGGTCTCACTGGAGGAGATCGAGAACTCTGCCAAGGCCGCCAGCTCCGTGCCGGCATCATTCAAGGGCGAGCGCCGCGACTACGCGCTCTCCACGCTGGTCGACGCGCTCAACGAGCAGGCCGGCGAAGGCACCTGGGCCTACGTGCCCAGCCCGCAGACCGTCCCCGACCTCGACGTGGAGGACGTGATCCGCACCGCGTTCATCTACAAGCCCGCCAAGGTCGCGACCGTCGGCGAAACCCGAATCCTCACCGACTCCGACGCATTCAACGGCAAGAACGGCTACGAGCACGGCCGCCAGCCCGACGCCCAGGCGTTCAAGGCCAAGGGCGCCGCCGACTCCGATGCGTTCCTCGTCGTCGCCAACCACTTCAAGTCCAAGGGCTCGGCGAGCAACGCGCTCAACCAGGATCCTGGCGACGGCTCCGGCAACGCCGACTACACCCGTCAGGCGCAAGCCGACGCGCTGCTCGCGTTCACCGATGAGGTGAAGAGCGATCTCAAGCTGGAGAAGGTCTTCCTCGTCGGCGACTTCAACGCCTACTACGCCGAAAAACCGATCCAGAAGATCGTGGCGGCCGGATACACCGACCTGAGCGAGCAGGTGAGCGAAAAGACCGGCAAGTACACCTACGCCTACACCGTCAAGGACGAATCCGGCAACACGAACGGAGGGGTCGGCTCGCTCGACCACATCTTCGCCAACGAGGCCGCGATGCGGTCCGTGACCGGCGCGGACATCTGGAACATCAACTCCGTCGAATCCGTGGCGCTGGAATACTCGCGCTACAACTACAATGCGAAGAACCTGTACCAGGCCGATCAGTTCCGCGCCTCCGACCATGATCCGGTGATCATCGGAATATCGGCATCCGGCACGACCGGCGGCACGGCCACGCTGAATCTGCTGAACTTCAACGATTTCCATGGCCGTATCGGCAAGAACCTGACGGTGCCGTTCGCCGCTACCATCGAGCAGCTGCGCGCCGAGCACCCGGATTCGTCGCTGCTGCTGGCGGCCGGCGACAGCATCGGCGCCTCGCTGTTCAATTCGTCGGCGCAGAAGGACCAGCCGACCATCGACGTGCTCAACGCGCTGGGGCTCAAGGCCTCCGCGGTCGGCAACCACGAGTTCGACCAGGGGTACGACGACCTGACCGGCCGCGTGATCGGCACCGATGGCAAGCGCAACGCGCAGTGGGATTATCTCGGCGCGAACGTGTACAAGAAGGGCACCGGTACGCCGGCGCTTCAGGAATACAGCATCCAGAACGTCAATGGCGTGCGGGTTCCGGTGTGATCCGGCGTGGGTCACGCAGGAGACCTCCACGCTCGTCTCCCCCGGCGGCATCGAAGGCATCGAGTTCGGCGACCCGGTCGAGGCCGTGAACCGCGTGGCCCGTCAGCTCACCGACGGCGACGAGTCGAACGGCGAGGCCGACGTGATCGTGGCCGAATACCACGAGGGCGCCGCCTCCAACGAGGATGGCGCCACCGCCAAGCCGACCATCGACGAGCAGAAGGCCGCCAGCCCGGTGTTCAAGAAGATCGTCGACGACACCGACCCGGCGGTCGACGTGATCTTCACCGCGCACACGCACATGAAGTACTCTCGTACACCGATCCGGCCCAAACGGACGCCCGGTCATCCAGACCGGCAGCTACGCCGCGAACATCGGCCAGGTCGTGCTCGACTACGACAAGGCCACCGGCACCGTCACCTACCGCAAGTCCGGCAACGTGGCGGTCGACACCAGCAAGGGCGACGACGAGCTCGCGGCCGCCGGCGACGACACCGTCAGGAACGTGAAGGGCATCGTCGACGCCGCCGTGGCCAAGGGCCAGGAGGAAGGCGGCAAGCCGGTCGGCTCCATCGCCGCCGACATCACCACCGCCTTCGCGACGGCGCGCGCGACGACCGCGCCTCCGAATCCACGATGGGTAACCTCGTCGCCGACTCGCTGCTCGACTCACTGTCGTCCGAGGACCGCGGCGGCGCCGAAATCGGCGTGGTGAACCCCGGCGGCCTGCGCGCCGAATTCTGCAAGACCGGCGACAACGAGAAGTGCACGATCGCCGCCGACGGCACCATCACCTATGCCCAGGCCAACGCCGTGCTGCCGTTCCTCAACAACCTGTGGACCACCACACTCACCGGAGCCCAGTTCAAGGAAGCCCTCGAACAGCAGTGGCAGACCGACGCCGACGGCAACGTGCCCCCCGCCCGTACCTGCAGCTCGGCCTGTCGCACAACGTCTCCAAGCACCAGCAATACGTAACTGAACGAAGTAATACTG
>VOFJ01002378.1_pt1 | contig 20590 bp, 23 predicted proteins | sample 5384081 | NCBI WGS metagenome assembly VOFJ01 (sample SAMN12384729, study PRJNA508395) | human gut metagenome | isolation source: healthy gut I | host: Homo sapiens | reverse complement strand
TGTCAGCTGGGTATCGGAAGTTCTGTGGGCGGTGCTCGGCTCTCTCATCATGTCCATTGTCTCGGGGATCGTCGGCAGCATCGTGCGCGATTGAGCGTCGGCGTACATCCGGCCGGCATGATGGTCGGATTTCGGGCCTCGCATGATTGCCTGGCCGCGAGCCGACGGCGTTCGCGGACACCCCGGTTCCGTCGGCCACACACCGTGCTAGGATATGCACCGAAGTCAAGGCGATGATCCGTTATCAGCGGGGAGTCTTCGGAAGAAAAGCTTCATGACGGTCGATCGAACGTCGACGGCACGAAGCTGAGTAGAACCGACGGGATCGGCCCGTCACAGCCGAACACAAGCGGTCGCGAGTTTTCGCCGTCTTAGGATGGCCGGATGCGAGCGACAAGCGAGGTGGTACCGCGGTGGCGGTCGGCAGCCTGAGGGCATGCCGCCGATCATCGTCCTCGTAGGCGGGAATGGCCATGACGGCCGTTCCGGGCGGAACAAGGGTTCCGGCCGCGAGGACATCGCCGGCGCATATATGCCGCCGGTGTGGCGAACGGCCGTCTCAATCCCTGTTCTTCCCGTGAATGGTTCGCTATAGCCAGCTCCCGTAGGACCAGTGCAATGCGACATCGAGGAGAGCAATGGTGAGCGAAACCACCAATTCCCACGTGTATCCCAAGGCGAACGAGGGCGGCGAGACCGCCAGCGTCGCGCCGAACCCGAGTTTCCCCAACATGGAGGAAACCGTCCTGAAGTATTGGGACAAGGACGACACCTTCAACAAGTCCGTTGAACGCAATCCTTCCGGCGACCATAGCCAGAACGAGTTCGTGTTCTTCGACGGCCCGCCGTTCGCGAACGGCCTGCCGCACTACGGCCACCTGCTGACCGGTTACGCGAAGGACGTGATCCCGCGCTACCAGACCATGAAGGGCCGCAAGGTCAACCGCGTGTTCGGCTGGGACACGCACGGTCTGCCCGCCGAGCTGGAGGCGCAGAAGGAGCTCGGCATCGACTCGGTCGACCAGATCGAGAAGATGGGCATCGACAAGTTCAATGACGCCTGCCGCGCCTCCGTCCTGAAGTACACGCACGAATGGCAGGATTACGGGTGCATCGTCAGGCTCGCTGGGTCGACTTCGAGCACGGGTACAAGACGCTGAACATCCCGTACATGGAGTCGGTGATGTGGGCGTTCAAGCAGCTGTACGAGAAGGGCCTGGCGTACCAGGGCTACCGCGTGCTGCCGTACTGCCCGAAGGATCAGACGCCGCTTTCGGCGCACGAGCTGCGCATGGACGCCGACGTGTATCAGGATCGTCAGGACACCACCGTGTCGGTGGCCGTGAAGCTGCGCGACGAGGAGGACGCCTACGCGGTCTTCTGGACCACCACGCCGTGGACCGTGCCCACCAACTTCGCAATCGTCGTCGGCGCTGACATCGACTATGTCGAGGTGCGCCCGACGCAGGGCAAGTACGCCGGCAAGAAGTTCTACTTCGGCAAGCCCCTGCTCTCCAAGTACGAGAAGGAGCTCGGCGAGGATTACGAGGTCGTGCGCGAGCTCAAGGGCTCCGAGATGGCCGGTTGGCGTTACTGGCCGGTGTTCCCGTACTTCGCTGGCGACAAAGCCGAGTCTGAGGGCAACGTGCCGGGGCCCGAAGGCTACCAAATCTTTACCGCGGACTACGTCGACACCGTCGAGGGTACCGGCCTGGTTCACCAGGCTCCCTATGGTGAGGACGATATGAACACGCTGAACGCGCACGGCATCAAGAGCACTGACGTGCTCGACGCCGGCTGCCGCTTCACCGCGCAGTGCCCCGATTACGAGGGTATGTACGTGTTCGACGCGAACAAGCCGATCCTGCGCAACCTGCGCAACGGAGACGGCCCGCTGGCCGAGATCCCGGCCGAGCATCGCGCGATCCTGTTCCAGGAGAAGAGCTATGTGCACTCCTACCCGCATTGCTGGCGTTGCGCCACGCCGCTGATCTACAAGCCTGTGAGTTCCTGGTTCGTGTCGGTGACGAAGATCAAGCCGCGCCTGTTGGAGCTCAACCAGCAGATCAACTGGATTCCTGAGAATGTCAAGGATGGTCAGTTCGGTAAGTGGCTCGCCAACGCGCGCGACTGGTCGATCTCCCGCAACCGCTTCTGGGGTTCGCCGATCCCGGTGTGGGTGAGCGATGACCCGAAGTACCCGCGCGTCGACGTGTACGGTTCGTTGGAGGAGCTCAAGGCCGACTTCGGCGACTACCCGCGCGACAAGGACGGCAACGTCAACATGCACCGTCCGTGGATCGACAACCTCACGCGCGTCAACCCGGACGACCCGACCGGCAAGAGCCACATGCACCGTATCAGCGACGTGCTCGACTGCTGGTTCGAATCCGGTTCGATGTCGTTCGCGCAGTTCCACTACCCGTTCGAGAACAAGGAGAAGTTCGAGCAGCACTTCCCGGCCGATTACATTGTCGAATACATCGGCCAGACTCGCGGCTGGTTCTACCTGCTGCACGTGATGGCCACCGCGCTGTTCGACCGCCCGGCGTTCAAGAACGTGATCTGCCACGGCATCGTGCTCGGTTCCGACGGCCAGAAGATGTCGAAGCACCTGCGCAACTACCCGGACGTGAACGGCGTGTTCGACAAGTACGGTTCCGACGCCATGCGCTGGTTCCTTATGTCGTCGCCAATCCTGCGCGGCGGCAACCTCATTGTTACCGCTGAGGGCATCCGCGACACCGTGCGCCAGGTCATGCTGCCGGTGTGGAGCTCCTACTACTTCTTCACGCTGTATGCGAACGCGGCCAATGGCGGGGCCGGCTTCGACGCCCGTCAGCTGCGCGCGGACGAGGTGGCGGGTCTGCCCGAGATGGACCGTTACCTGCTGGCCCGCACCCGCAGGCTCGTAGAGCGTGTAGAGAAGTCGCTCGACGAGTTCGCGATTTCTGACGCGTGCGATGCGGCAAGTGACTTCATCGACGTGCTCACCAACTGGTACATCCGCAACACCCGCGACCGCTTCTGGAAGGAGGACGCGAACGCGTTCAACACGCTGTACACCGTGCTTGAGGTGTTCATGCGCGTGCTCGCGCCGCTCGCTCCGATGGAGTCCGAATCCGTGTGGCGTGGCCTGACCGGCGGTGAATCCGTGCATCTGGCCGATTGGCCGTACGTCTCGGACGAGAAGACCGGTGAGGCGACCGAGCTTGGCCGTGTGCTGGTCGACGACCCGGCACTGGTGGACGCGATGGAGAAGGTGCGTGAGATCGTCTCCGGCACTCTGTCGTTGCGCAAGGCCGCCCAGATCCGTGTGCGCCAGCCGCTCGCCAAGCTCACCGTCGTGGTCGAGGATGTGGACGCCGTCAAGGCGTACGACGAAATTCTCAAGTCAGAGCTTAATATAAAGGATATTGAGTTCTGCACGATGGAGGATGCCGGTTCGCAGGGGCTGAAGATCGTGCACGAGCTGAAGGTCAACGCCCGCGCCGCCGGCCCGCGCCTCGGCAAGCAGGTCCAGTTCGCCATCAAGGCGTCCAAGACCGGTGCCTGGCACGTCGATGCCGCGACCGGTACTCCGGTCGTCGAGACGCCGAACGGCGAGGTTGCGCTGGAGGCTGGCGAATACGAGCTAATCAACCGCGTGGAGGAGGAGAACGCCGCCGAGGTCGACGCTTCCGTGTCGGCCGCTCTGCCCACCGGCGGTTTCGTGATCCTCGATACCGTGCTGACCGCCGACCTGGAGGCCGAGGGCTACGCCCGCGACGTGATTCGCGCCGTGCAGGACGCCCGCAAAGCCGCCGACCTGGACATCGCCGATCGCATCGCCCTGGTGCTGACCGTGCCGTCCGCCAATGTGGCCGATGTCGAGCGGTTCCGCGATCTGATCGCCCATGAGACGCTGGCCACCTCCTTCGCGGTGAAGGAAGGCGCCGAACTGGGTGTGGAGGTCGTCAAGGCGTGACGCCGTGGTGAGCCGACCGCGCCCGCTGCGTGACGCACGGGCGCGTGGAATGCATGAAGTGGTCCTGCCGTTCAACGGCGGGACCACTTTTGTTGTTCCGCGGTATGCTTGCGTTACCGGGCGATTGACGAGGTGATGATAATGTGTGCGACGTACTATGCGAGAACCAGCGATCATGGGTATGAGACCTGCGACAAACCCAAGCCTCCGCTGTCGGCGACCGGCGCGAACGTGACCGCGATATCGGTCGCGGTCATGGCGCTCGCCAGCGCTGCGACGGTGCTGCTGACCATCAAGCGCCGTAGGGGCTGAACATGACCGGTGCCGGAGAGTCCAATGCTCTCCGGCATCGTCATATGTCGAACTCCTGCATAGGGTACCTTAAATCAGCCTGATCTGATAGACTGTCTGCAGGAATCTGAACACTTGGCGGAACGATGTCGTGCCTCCGGGGCAAAGATTCCGGCAAGAAGTACAAGAATGTTCAAAATCATAGAGGATTGAAATATGCTACACACAGCATCAAGAGGATGCTCGCGTTCGTGGCTGCGCAGACTCACCGCATTGATAGCGGTCTCGGCGCTCGCGTTCGTGGCATTGCCGAACGTCGCGGTGGCGGCGGATCCGATGGAATACCTCGATGTGTCGTTCGGCGGCACGTTCGCTGTAGACACCTACACCACAGGTGGCGACGAGGTGGCGAGGGGCTCCGTGACCAAGCACGGCAGCATACCGACCAAGCTTGACGGCGGCGGCATCACCCTCGCTGGCGGCACCAACGGCGTGACCTTCACCTCGAACAAGAGCTTCAGCGCGAGCGGGAAGGTGAACAAGGGATTCCGCGCCGAAATGGAATACCGTACGAAGCAGACGCCCAGCAACCTCGCCACATTGTTCTCCGCCATGGGCAACATCTTCGTGCGGGCGAACGGCAGCAACCTCGAATACGGCTTCTCCACGAACCCTTCCGGCAATACATGGAACGACTACACAAAGTCCGTGACGCTGCCTTCCAACAATGTGAAGCACATCATCCAGCTGACATATCTGCCGGGGAGCCGACGGCGCTGCCTCGACGTTGCAGTTGAAGGTGGATGGCGTGGCCGGCGAGACCGCCACCTCCGCGGCCGGTGAGGCTCGCGGCCGTCAGCGATTCCGTCGGGAACAAGTTCGGGATCGGCTACGAGGTGAACCCGCTTCCGGCGCGGCGAGCCGCGGTCTTGCCGGTGACGTGTTCCGCGTGCGTGTCGCCAATTCGACGCCCCGTGGGAGATTCTTGACGCATCCCAGCTGCTGCATGTCAATTTCAACGGCACGTTCAGCGGCACCTCATATACCGCGGCGAGCGGCGAGCAGATGCTGGGCTCGCTGGTGTCGCGCTCGGCCAATCCGTCCATCTCGAACTCCGCCGTCACGCTGGCCGGCGGCACGGCCGGATTCGATTTCACGCCCACGGACTTCACCCTCGGTGACAACGAGGCCATTACCACGCCGCTGGTCGCGGAGCTGCGCTTCACCCCGACGCAGACCGGCAACAACCAGACCCTGTTCGGCGCGGGCGGCAACCTGTTCTTGCGCTACGAGTCGAACAAGCTCGTGTTCGGCGCCTCCACCAAGTCCGGCGATAATTGGACCGACCACAAGATCGAGTCCGCGGCCGCCACGGGTGCGGAGCACGTCGTGTCGGTGGCGTATGTGCCCAATGAGGCCGGCACCGGCGCGAAGCTCGTCATGCGCGTGGATGGCGGCGACGCCCAGACCAAGGACATCACCGGTCTGGCTTACCTGAATTCGAACATCAAGGGCAAGGTCGGCTTCGGCAACGACGTGCATTCCGCCGCGCTCAGCCGCGGCTTCGTCGGCTCGCTGAGCGAGATCCGCCTGTCCAAAACCTCCGCGAACTTCACCACCAACGAATTCAAGCTGGTCTACTCTCAGGTCAGCTGCGACACGTCGGGCATCAAGGAGGCGAATACCTTCGACGTGAAGCCCGCCGAGTGCGAGGCCGCGCTTAAGACCAAGCTGTCCAAGCTGCGTCCGACCGAAGGGCAGGCCGACTACATCGACTGGGGTCAGATCGGATTCCTCCATTACGGCATCAACACGTACTACAACCAGGAGTGGGGTCACGGTAAACGAGGATCCCTCCCGCATCGACCCGACCGGCCTCGACACCGACCAGTGGGCGAAGTCCTTCGCCGACGGTGGCTTCAAGATGATCATGGTGACGGTCAAGCACCAGGACGGCTTCGAGCTGTACGACTCGCGGTACAACACCGAGCACGACTGGGCAAACACCGCCGTCGCCAAGCGCACGGGGAGAAGGACCTGTTCCGCAAGATTGTCGCCTCGGCGAAGAAGTACGGCCTGAAGGTCGGCATCTACTATTCGCCGGCTGATTCCTACATGGAGAAGAAGGGCGTCTGGGGCAACAACTCCGCACGCGTCGAGCGCACGATCCCCACGCTGGTGGAGAACGACGACCGCGCCGGCAAGGTGGCTTCCGGCAAACTGCCCACGTTCAAGTACAAGGCCACGGATTACGGCGCCTACATGCTCAACCAGCTCTATGAGCTGCTGACTGAGTACGGCGACATCTCCGAGGTCTGGTTCGACGGTGCCCAAGGCAACACCGCCCGCAGGCACTGAGCATTACGACTATGGCGTGTTCTATGAGATGATCCGCCGGCTTCAGCCTCAGGCAATTCAGGCCAACGCCGCATACGATGCCCGATGGGTGGGCAACGAGGACGGCTGGGCCCGTCAGACCGAGTGGAGCCCGCAGGCGGCATACAACGACGGCGTGGACAAGGTGTCGCTCAAGCCTAGCCAGATGGCCCCCGACGGTACGCTTGGCACCATGTCGAGCGTGCTGTCCGAGATCCGCAGCGGCGCCGCCAACCAGCTGCACTGGTATCCGGCCGAAGTCGACGCCAAGAACCGGCCCGGATGGTTCTACCATGCCAGCCAATCGCCGGCGTCCGTAGCCGAAGTCGTGAAGTACTACGAGCAGTCCACGGGACGCAACTCGCAGTATCTGCTGAACGTCCCACCGTCCGATACCGGCAAGCTCGCCGATGCGGATGCCGCGGGACTTAAGGGGCTGGGCGAGGAGCTCGCCCGACGCTACGGCACCGATCTTGCCCTGGGCAAGAGCGCGACCGTCGCCGCGTCCGCGAACGACACCGCGGTAGCGGCCCCGAAGAAGCTGACCGACGGTTCGAAGCTCTCCTCCGACGAGGCCGTGGGTAATACGCCGACGTACACCATCGATCTGGGCAGCGCTGTCGCCGTGGATGCAGTGAAGATCTCCGAGGACGTGCGCAATGCCGGCCAGCAGATCGAAAGCGCTACCCTGCAGGGACGAGTCAATGGAACATGGACGAATCTGGCGACTATGACGACGGTCGGGCAGCAGCGCGACCTTCGCTTCACGTCCCAGAACATCGATGCCATCCGTCTGGTGGTCAACTCCTCCCGCGGTCCGGTGCGTCTGAGCCGTCTTGAGGTGTTCCACACCGAATCCGAGATTCAGACCGGCGCCCGCGCCTACTACATCGACCCGACGGCGCAGACCGCGGGAGATGGATTTACGAAGGACAAGCCCATGACGTCGATCGAGCAGCTGCACGATGTATGACCGTCGCGCCAGGCTCCGTGATCTTCGTCAAGGCGGGCACCGAGCTGACCGGGGACTTCGCCGTCTTCGGCTACGGCACCAAGGACGAGCCCATCACCGTGACGACATACGGCAAAAGCGACAAAGCCACCACCGCGAGGTTCGACGGCATGACCGCCGGGCTGACGCTGAAGCAGGCGCTGAAGGCGCTCGGCAAGGACGACGCCGGCTGGGTCGTGGCTGATTCCGCCACTGCACCGGCCTCCCGCGTGTATGTCCCGCAGGATGAGATCAGCGTGCACGCCCAGTCGTCGCAGAACTCCGGCGCAGAGGCGGCGAGGGCGCTCGACGGCGACTCGTCGACGAGCTGGCACTCCCAGTACAGCCCGGCCACCTCGCCCGCCCCGCATTGGGTGACTCTCGATCTCGGCAAATCGCGTGAGAACGTCGCCTACTTCGACTACCTCGCCCGTATCGACGGCAACAATAACGGTGCCGCCAAGGATTACGAGGTGTATGTCTCCGACGATCCCAACGATTTTGGAGCCCCTGTGGCCTCCGGGCACGTTGAAGAACGTCGCCTACACGCAGCGCATCAAGCTGACCCCCAAGAACGGACGGTACGTCAAGTTTGTCATCAAGACCGATTATTCCGGATCGAACTTCGGCTCCGCGGCGGAAATGAATGTCGAGTTGCTGCCCACGGCCGTAGAGGGAGGACAAGGTCGCCACCCCGCAGAAGCCGACAGTGGACGATGATGCCGATACATACACCATCCCCCGACATCGAGGGAGTCGTGTACAAGGTCGACGGCAAGGTGTTGGCCGCTGGTTCCGTAGTGAACGTGGGCGATGAGAACGTGACCGTCACGGTCACCGCCGAGCCCCGCCGACGGATACCGCTTCCCGGATGGTGTGACGTCCCCAGTCACGTATGAGCTGACGTTCACCAAGAAGGGTGGCGAGAAGCCTCCGACCGAAGTCAACAAGGACAAGCTGCACGCCACGATCACAAGGCTCAGGCGATCGACCGTTCCGCCTATACGGACGAGTCGCTCAAAGGTGCTTGATGACAAGCTCGCCGCAGCGCTCAAGGTCTATGACGACGACAAGGTGAGCCAGGATGATGTCGATGCCGCCGAGGCGGCTCTGTCTGCGGCGATCGACGCGCTGAAGACCAAGCCGACGACCCCCGGCGGTGAAGGTGAAAGCCTGGTGAAGGTGAAAAGCCCGGTGACGGCAAGAAGCCCGGCGACGTGATCGCAAAGACCGGCGCCTCCACAATGGGCGCTGTCTTCGCTGCACTCGCGATGGTAGCGGGTGCGGTCGTGACGCTTGAAGCCAAGCGTAAGTCCAACCGGTAACATCGGTTCTCCGGCCATCTGATGCGCCGGCCCGTCTCCTAGAAAAGACGGGCCGGCGCATCGTCATTTTTATCACCGGCGTCGCGGCAATATTCCATGCGCCTACAATGTCGGTATGTGCCCGTCAACAAGGGGAGCGGCGATGGCACGATGTCGGCCGTGCGCTGAGCGTGCCGGCTCCACGGTGCTGGTGGTCGGCACCGGGGACATCGGCTCGCATTTCGCCAGCATATGCAAGGCCATGGGCGCGAACACGCTGGGAGTGCGTCGTGACCCGACCCGCACGGCGGAAGGCATCGACCGGATGTATCGCATTGGAGAACGTAAAAAGGCGTTATGTAGTCGGCGAACCTCTGACAAATCGCCTGCGCTGAACGGATAATGGCCTCGGCCTCGCCCGTTCGACACCGGCGAGGCCGAGGCCATTATCGCTTGAGATTCGTCGTCTAGGATTCCAGGTCGCGCACCGACCCGCGTTCCACCAGCTCCGCGGGAACCACGGTCTTCACGCCCGAAGGCACTCGAAGGCCCTCGCACAGACGCTTGGTCATGAAGAACGCCTCGCGTCCGATGTCGTTGAATTTCATGCGCATGGTGGTCAGCGACAGCCGTGGAATCGTCCCGCTCAGCGAATCGTCCACTCCGACGATGCTGACGTCTTCCGGCACGCGTTTGCCGGCGGCCTGCAATCCGAGCATCGCGCCATACGCCATCTGGTCGTTGGCCGCATAGATCGCGGTGCAATCGGGGTCGTGAGCCAGTGCGAGTCCGGCTTGATATCCGCTGTCCGCCTCCCAGTCGCCCATATAGGTCGGAGGGATGCGCAGCCCCAGTTGGTCGAGCGTGTCGTGCCACCCCTGCGCGCGGCTTTCCGCGGCTCGCGATGAGGACGGCCCGGCGATGTGGTAGACGGTCTTGTGCCCCTTTGCTGAGCAGATAGTCCACGACGGCGGCTGAGCAGCCGTACTGGTCGGCATCGATGGTGGGGCAGTAGTTCGCGGGATCCTCGGAGATGATAACGACCGGCAGCTCCTTGGGCGGGCGGAACTCCGAGAAGTCCGTCACGTGCTCCTCCATGACGGCGATGACGCCGTCCACGGGAAGCTGCTTCATACGCTCGATGGCGGCATGCAGGGTGCGTTCCCGATTGCGTCCGAAGGACTGCATCGTGATGGCGTAACCATTGCTGTTCGCCGCGTCGGCGATGCCGCCGAGGATACGCGCGTTGCCATAGGTGAGCATGTTGAACAGCACGACGCCGACATCCTTGAACTTGCCGTGCTTAAGCGCCCTGGCCGCATAGTTGGGCCGGTAACCCAGCTTGGCCATGGCGGCTTCCACACGCTGCCGTGTTTCCGGCCGGACGGCATTGCTTCCGTTGGCGACTCGTGAGACCGTCTGGGGCGACACGCTGGCGGCTTTCGCCACGTCCTGCATGGAAGCGGGTTGCGAATGATCCATGGTTCCTGCTTGTTTTTTTGGCATTTCTATGTTTTGGTTACCATCAGTATAGACTATTTCCTGATGACTTGCCGTACCCTGAAGTGGACAATTCCAACAATATTGATATTATGGTAACGCAAACATTTATAGAGGGTGCATTTCGCGGAACAAGTTCAATGAGCTGTTGCGTTGTGGCAAGTTCTGTGCGGTTGTGCTTCGCTTCGAGTCCTTCGAAGGAGAGGGGCATGACATCGGTGAGTGTGTCGCCTTTGGCTCGTGTGAATAAGCACAAGCGGGATTGGCGTGGTTGGAAGTTCATGTGGCCGTTCGCGTTGGTGTCGTGTTCATCGTGCCGATCTTCGCGGTCTGCTGCCTGTTCCCGTTCGTCTCCATGCTCATCAACGCGACGAAGACCCAATCGGACTTCACGGGTGCGTTCGGCCTGGGCTTTGGCAAGACGTTCGCGCTGTGGGACAACATCGTGACGGTGTTCACCTATGACGACGGCATCTTCGCGCGCTGGCTGGTCAACACGCTGATCTACGTGGTGGTGGGCGCGGACGGCGCGACCCTGCTGGCGATCATGGGCGGCTACGCTTTGACGAAGTTCCGCTTCCCGGGCCGCAAGGCCGTGTCCGCGGTGATCATCGGCTCGATCTCGGTGCCGGGCATCGCGTTGGCGGCCCTGTTCACGATCGTTGCCACGTGGAACGACTGCTTCTTGCCGTTGATCATGTTGAAGGACTCGGACTGGTTCCCGCTGACCATCGGTCTGAACCAGTGGAAGGACCAAGCGTCCACTGCGGGCGGCCAAGCCATCCAGAACCTGGTCATCACGGGCTCGCTGATCACGATCATCCCGCTGGTCATCGCGTTCCTGTGCCTGCAGAAGTACTGGCAGTCCGGCCTCGCCGCCGGCGCCGTCAAGGAGTGATCTCGCGGGAGGGTCAGTGTCCGCTTGCAGCATGCGTCACGTTCGTCTGACGGTCTTGACGTGCGCCTAGCGGCTGGCTCTCCATACGGAACATGTATATGATATGGAGGGACGCTCACCGTGTGCGATGCGGGCTGGCGCGATATGGCACCAGCCCGCTCGCATGTCACAGTTGATTTTTTCGTCGATGCGACGGTTCGGCCGGGGGCGTCAGACAATGAACAAGTAATGGAGCGGAATATGAGTAAACGCAGAAAGCACAGTTGGCCGCAGCCGCTGAAGGGCGCTGAATCCGTCTCTGGTATGGCGGTGATTACAATCCCGACCAATGGCCGGAGGAGGTCTGGGACGATGATATCCGTCTGATGAAGAAGGCCGGCGTCAACCTTGTATCAGTCGGCATCTTCTCATGGGCGAAGATCGAGCCGGAGGAAGGCAAGTACGATTTCGACTGGCTGGACCGTGCCATCGATAAGCTCGGCAAGGCGGGCATCGCTGTAGACCTCGCCTCCGCCACCGCCTCCCCGCCGATGTGGCTGACCCAGGCCCATCCGGAGGTGCTGTGGAAGGACGAGCGCGGCGACACCGTGTGGCCGGGTGCCCGTGAGCATTGGCGCCCGACGAGCCCCTGTGTTCCGCGAGTACGCGCTGAACCTGTGCCGTCGTATGGCCGAGCACTACAAGGGCAACCCATACGTGGTGGCCTGGCACGTGAGCAACGAATACGGCTGCCACAACCGCTTCGACTACTCGGACGACGCCATGCGCGCCTTCCAGAAGTGGTGCAAGAAGCGCTACAAGACCATCGACGCGGGTGAACGAGGCCTGGGAACAGCGTTCTGGGCCCAGCACATGAACGATTTCTCCGAGATCATCCCGCCTCGCTACATCGGTGACGGCAACTTCATGAACCCGGGCAAGCTGCTCGACTACAAGCGGTTCAGCTCCGACGCGCTCAAGGAGCTCTCATCGCCGAACGTGACGTGCTGGAGTCCATCACGCCGGGTCTGCCGCTGACCACCAATTTCATGGTGTCCCGCCGGCGGCTCGATGCTTGACTATGACGACTGGGGTGCGGAGGTCGATTTCGTCTCCAACGACCACTACTTCACGCCGGGCGAGGACCATTTCGACGAGGTTGCGTACGCCGCGTCGCTGATGGACGGCATTTCACGCAAGGAACCGTGGTTCCAGATGGAGCATTCCACCTCCGCGGTGAATTGGCGTCCGATCAACTACCGTGCGGAGCCGGGCTCGGTCGTGCGCGACTCCCTCGCGCAGGTCGCCATGGGCGCCGATGCCATCTGCTATTTCCAGTGGCGACAGTCCAAGGCCGGCGCGGAGAAGTGGCACTCCTCGATGGTGCCGCATGCGGGCGAGGATTCGCAGATCTTCCGTGATGTGTGCGAGCTGGGCGCCGATCTGGGACGTCTGTCCGACGAGGGTCTGATGGGCACCAAGACGGTCAAGTCCAAGGTCGCCGTCGTGTTCGACTACGAGTCCCAGTGGGCCACCGAGTACACCGCGAACCCGACCCAGCAGGTCGATCATTGGACCGAGCCGTTGGATTGGTTCCGCGCGCTTGCCGACAACGGCATCACCGCCGACGTGGTTCCGGTGCGGTCCGATTGGGATTCCTACGAGATTGCCGTGCTGCCGTGCGTGTATTTGCTGTCCGAAGAGACGAGCCGCAGGGTTCGGGAGTTCGTGGCGAACGGCGGCAAGTTGTTCGTGACGTACTACACCGGATTGAGCGACGAGAACGACCACATCTGGCTTGGCGGCTACCCGGGCTCGATTCGTGACGTCGTCGGCGTGCGCGTCGAAGAGTTCGCCCCGATGGGCAACGACATGCCGGGCGCATTGGATCACCTCGACCTGGACAATGGCACGGTGGCGCATGACTTCGCCGACGTGATCACGTCCACGGCCGACACGTCCACGGTACTGGCCTCCTATAAGGCGGAACGCTGGACCGGCATGAACGAGGTGCCGGCCATCGTGGCCAACGGGTATGGCGACGGGCGGACCGTATATGTCGGATGCCGTCTGGGCCGTCAGGGGCTTGCGAAGAGCCTGCCGGCGATGCTGGGTTCCATGGGGCTGTCGGACCTCGCCGGTGATGGCCGCGTGCTGCGTGTCGAACGCGCCGACGCCGCGGCGGCGAGCCACTTCGAGTTCGTGTTCAACCGCACCCATGAACCGGTGACCGTCGACGTTGAAGGGGAGGCCATCGCGGCTTCGCTCGCGCATGTCGACGACGGGCGGGGCCACCATCGATCCGACGGGCGTTGTCGTGCTCAGGCGATAATCGTTGGAAACACTGGGCTGTAAGGGCTTAGGAAAGGCGTATGTTTGCGGTGACACGCGACATACGCCTTATGGGAAAGAAGGCGCTGGCGCTTACCGGGCTGCGGCGATGCTGGTCAGCGTCGCTGCGTGCGGCAACTCAAGCAGCAGCTCCGCTCCGAAGCAGGAAGGCGACGTCAAGGAAATCACCGTGTGGGCTTGGGGTCCCACGCTGACTCAGGTGGCCAAGGACTTCAAAAAAGGAGACCGGCATCAATGTCAACCTGGTGAACACCGGCCAGGGCGACAAGACCTGGGACGAGTTCTATCAGGACGCCAAGAAGATTCACGCCCTTGGCGACAACTACTACATCACGTCCGACACCGGTGTCGCCGGCTTCTACGACTCGATGACCTGGCTGGCCAGTGCGACGCCGTTCTCCACCGAAGGCGAGACGGTCACCATCAACCTGACTGGCGCCCCCGAAGGTCAAGGCCCGCGGTATCTTCGGCGACTACCTTGGCAAGTCCTACACCGGCAACCAGAAGCTGAGCGATGGCGTCGCCGCTTGGGAACAGGCTCTGAAGGACTACGCGAAGGATCAGGGGCTACACCGTCAAGTAACCTTCGCAGTCAAACAATCTGGCGTGGTAATGACCGGAATACGGTGACCTTCGGTCATCCCTCCTCGTGTGAAGGCCCCTCCCTCATCAGGGAGGGGGCCTTCACGTATCTTCACCTGTTGCAGCGCGCGTGTAGACTCTACGATGAGCGAATTCTTCCCGATACATCGAGCACGCTAAGGAGATGACATGACGATATCGGCACGGTTGCGGCGGCTGCGCCTGCGTATCTCGGCGTTGCTCACGATCTGTGCGATGACGCTGGCAGTCGCCTCCTGCGGGCAGCCGGACACGCGCACCGTCATCACCGTCTGGTCGTGGGAACCCAGCATGACGACGCTGATCGCCGATTTCGAGAAGGCTAATCCAGACGTCCGCGTGAAGCTGAACAACATCAGCGGCTACGACCACCTCAACAGCGCTATACAGGACGGGTACGGCACACCCGACGTGGTGCAGCTCGAATACTATGCCCTGCCGCAGTACGCGGTGAGCGGCCAGCTGATGGACCTCACCGGTCGTGTCGGCAGCTACAGCTCGTTCTTCACCCCAGGCACCTGGGCGTCGGTGCAGCTCGCGCACGTACGCGCTACCCATGGATTCCGGGCCTATGGCGTTCTTCTACAACGATGACGCATTCCGCCAGGCCGGTGTCGACGCGACCAAGATCACCACATGGGATGATTATTACGAGGCCGCGAAAAAGCTGAAAAACATCGGCGTGTACATCGCCGCAGACGCCGGTGACGCCAGCTTCTACAATGCGATGATATGGCTCGCGGGCGGTCGGCCTTTCCATACGTCATCCGACGGCAAGACCGTGACCGTCGATCTCAAGGGCGACGCCGGAACCAGGACGTTCACCGAATTCTGGCAGCGCATGATCGACGAGGGACTGGTCAACACCCATCTCAAAAGTCTGGTCCGAGGATTGGAAACGTGCGCTGGGTGGCGGGTCGGTCGCCTCCGTGTTCGCCGGAGCCTGGATGCCGTCGCTGCTGCTGGCCGACGTGCCGGGCACATCGGGACTGTGGCGCGTCACGCGCATGCCGACTCAGGACGGCACGGTCACCAATGCCGAGAACGGCGGCTCCGCGCTGGGCGTGCTGCACACCACACGCAAGCCTGAAGCGGCATTCCGTTTCGTGGATTATGTCTGCCACAACAAATCCGGCATCAAGACCGCGTCGATGGTGGCGCCTTCCCCGGCCGACAATGCGACGTTGAACAGCGGCGAATTCCTCAACAAGACCACCGTCACCAGTGAGCATCACGCCGAGGTGGAGTATTTCGGCGGGCAGCGGTTCAACGAGGTGCTGTCCGAGGCAGCGGAGTCCGTGTCGGTCGGATACCAGTACCTGCCGTTCGAAGTGTACGCGCGCAGCCACTTCCGCAGCGCCCACCGCAGACGCATACGTGGTCGGCGGCCAAGCAGGCGCATACGACCGGGCCAAGGCGCGCAAGGACGCAGGACGACCAATGACGATGGCGGTCCGATTACACTGCCGGACCGACCTGGCAAGAAGATCACGCTGATGACGGCATCGCCGCATGGCAGCGCGACCTCAAGGAACGGCGTACGGCGTCAATCAGGGGCTTCACCATCAAATGACCTGCGCCGGCGTGGCCAATGCCGAAGCCGGTCACGCGAACCCGCTGCCTGCCCGCGCGATTCAGCGATGCGAGTTGCGGCTGTGGATCAGCGCCATGCCTTTGAAGATCAGCTCGGGGTCATACACGTCGATCAGCTCCGTGTCATCCTTGAACACGCGGCCCAGGCCGCCGGTCGCCACGACGGTGAACGGCTCGTCCAGCTCCATGCGGAACTGCCGGATCGTGCGTTCGATGCCGCCGCCGAGGAAGTTGTAGTAGAGTCCGGCCTGCATCGCGGTCTTCGTGCCTGTGGCGAGAATGGATTTAGGCTTGGTGATTTCCACCTCGGGCAGCTGGGCCGTCTCGCCCCACAAGGCCGCCGCGGCCGTGCGGATGCCCGTGGTGATCAGGCCGCAGGTGATCACGCCCTCGTCATTGACGTAGTTGAACGTCGTGGCGGTGCCGAAATCGGCGACCAGCACCGGACCGCCGTACGTGTAATACGCGCCCACGCAGTCGGCGAGGCAGTCCGAACCCAGCGACTTCGGGGTCGTCGATGCGAATGTTGATGCCGGTTTTGATTCCGGGGCCGACCACCATGGGATTGATGTTCAGGAACTTGATGATGCTTGCACGGAACGAGTGCATGACCTTCGGCACGACGGACGCGATGATCACGTCATCGATATCAGAGGGACGCAGACCGCTCAGCGCGAGGAACTGCGTGATCATCAGGCCGTACTCGTCGGACGTGTGGTTTCGATTTCGTCGTGATTCGGTAGGTGCCGATGATGTCGTCGCCGTCCAGGAAGCCGAGAACGATGTTGGTGTTGCCGATGTCGACCGCTACGAGCATGCGAATCCCCTTATGAATCGTGATGCGTGGGCGCATCATGAACGGATGCCTCCACCCATGATAGAACGCCAGCGCGGCATGCGCGCGAGTCAGGTTCGACCTGACGCTACAATGTCCTGTGGCGGACGACCCGCAAGGGCGGCCAGCCGCAGTATCACAATACAAATGAAGAGGAATCATGACTGAAAAACCATGGTGCGCACGGCGACGCCGGCGCAACCGACAACGAAGATCTGAACACACAGGAAACCGCTGCGACGAACGAGAGCGCCGCGGCCAGCATGGACGCGCAGCTGGAGAGCCGCGCCAAGAACGCCGCCGGGCACCGGCGGGCTACATGGTGGATCGTCGCCATCGTCGCCATCGTCGCCGTGATCGCGGTCGTCGCCGTCGTCGCGGGATGCATCGCGGCGTTCGCCGGACGCAAAAACGACACGACGGGCGCCAAGGCGAACGATACGGTCACCATCGGGTTGAAACTCGCGCCCACCAACCTCGACATCCGCAACACCGCCGGATCGGCCATCGACCAGGTACTCATCGGCAACGTCTACGAGGGACTCGTGGCGCGCGACGAGCACAATCAGGTCGTACCAGCCATCGCGAAGACATGGGATGTCAGCGACGACGGCACCACATACACGTTTTTCATCTCAATGACGGCATGACGTTCTCGAACGGAGACAAGCTCGACGCCGACGACGTGGCATGGTCCATCAACGAGCTCGTCACGAAGCAGTACCACGACGCCGATTCGCTGGTCAACTTCGTCTCCGTCAAAGCGAGCGACCCGAACACCGTCGAACTCAAGCTCAGCGCGCCGTACGCGAACCTGCTGTGGGTGCTGACCGGCCGTCCCGGACTCGTGTTCGACAAGGACGCGAAATACGACGCGAAGACCCAGGCGATCGGCTCCGGCCCGTACACCGTCGAGAAGTTCGTCACCAACTCGTCCATAACGCTCAAGGCGAACCCCAACTACTGGGGCGCCAACAAGGCGAAGACCGACACGGTCGTCGTGCGGTATTTCACCGACGACAACGCGGCCGTGAACGCGCTCAAGTCCGGCGATGTGCAGGTGCTCGCGCCGATCAGCGAGAACCTGGCCGAACCGTTCACCAAGGACAGCGACCATTACGTGGTCAAGGCCGGCGACGATACCGACAAATTCGTGCTCGCGTTCAACGGCACCGGAGCGAAGACCTCCGACAAGCGCGTGCGCCAGGCGATTCGCTACGCCATCAACCATAAGGAGATCATCGCCTCGCGCGGCGGTTCGGACACCGCCCTCGGCGGCCCGATCCCCTCCCTCGACCCCGGCTACGAGGACCTGACCGGCATCTACCCGTACGACCTTGACAAGGCGAAGTCGCTGATGTCCGAGGCGGGATACTCCGAATCGAAGCCGCTGCAGCTGAGCCTGACCTACGCGAACATATACGGCACCGAGATCGGCGACCAGCTGCGCAGCCAGCTCAAGAAGATCGGCATCGACCTGAAGGTCAACGTGGTCCGAATTCTCCCACGTGGCTGCAGGACGTGTATACGACGAACAGGAATTACGACATCTCGCTCGTTGACCACAACGAAAGCCACGACTTCTACCAGTGGGCCGACCCGACCTACTACTACAACTACGACAACAAGGAGGTCCAGGCCCTGTACGCCAAGGCCATCGCCGCCACGAACGACGACGACCGCGACAAGCTGCTCGCCGAAGCCGCACGCAAGGTGTCCGAAGACGCCCCCGCCGACTGGCTGTTCAACTACCGCGTCACCACCGCGTACGCGAAAGGGCGTCACCGGCTTCCCGATCAACCTCAACCAGACCCTGTTGCCGCTGTACAACGTCGCCTACACCAAGTGACGGCTGAAATCGCCGCGTATCCCGGCACAGGCGATTCCGGCCGTCAGGGTCTCGGGGGCTGTGACGGGATGCGCGGCGCTCTCACCGGAAGGAGTCCACTTGCGATTCGTCATACGCCGTCTGCTGCTGTTCGCGGCGGCGCTGTTCGGCATCTCCATCATCGTGTTCGCGGCATTGCGCGTGCTGCCCGGCGACGTGGCCTCGGTGATGGCCGGGCTGGAATTCCCCGCCGGAACGGGTCGCCGCGCTGCGCTCGCAACTCGGTCTGGACCGGCCGCTGATCGCGCAATACGCCGACTGGATCGGCGCGTTGCTGCACGGTGATTTCGGCACCTCCATTCTGACCGGCCGCTCCATCAGCGCCCAGGTCGGCGAGCGGGCATCGGTGACGTTCCCGCTGATCGTCCTCGGGCTGCTTATCGCGATGGGGCTGGGCATTCCGCTGGGATGCGAGGCGACACTGGCCCGCAGCCGCGCCGCTCGCGGCATGTTTCACATGGTCGCCATCATCGGCGGCGCCGTGCCCGCTGTGGGGCGGTCTGCTGCTGATCCTGCTGTTCTCGCGCGGAACCGGACTGATTGGCGTGTTTCCGTCGCAGGGGATTCCCCCAGGCGGGTGGTCCGATTTCGGTTCGGCGCTGATAATGTCGCTGGTGTGCCAGCCTGCTCGGTGGGCATCATCGTGGGGGCCGGGCTGATGCGGTACCCGCTCGGCATTGGGCGGACTGGCATCCTCCGGTTTACATCGACATGGCCATGTCCTGTGGCATGACCCGCCGGCAGGCGGTGCTGTGCGTGGGATTGCGCCTCGCCATGCCGCAACTGGTCTCCGTCATCGGACTGACGTTCGCGGAGATGGTCACCGGCGTCATGGTCATCGAGAACCTGTTCGCGCTGCCGGGCATCGGAAACGGTCTGGTGACCGATGTCGGCAACCGTGATCTCATCGCCGTGCAGAGCGAGCTGTTCATGCTGGCGGCTTTTTCCTGCTGATCGGCCTGCTGGTCGACCTGCTGCATCGGGTGCTTGACCCGCGGCTGAAGTCGGCTGACGATGTCACGGAGGTGAACGCATGACGCGACCGATCGATGCCAGGGACTCAAGATGCCAAGACTCAAGCCGGAGCCGGAAAACCGTCTTCCGGGAACAGCGCGACGACGGCGCAAGACCGTGCCCGCACTGCCCGCGGCGTGTGCGCCGCACGTGTCGTTCTGGGTACGATGTGGGGCTACGCCGCGGGCAAGTTCTCGCTGATCGTGCTCGGCCTATGGCTGGCATCATCCGCGGTGTCGCTGGTCTGGACCCCGTATTCGCTGTGGAGCACCGACGGCTACCATGTGGGCGAAGCCGTCGCGCGACCACTGGCTGGGAACCGACGGCACCGGTGCCGACGTGTTCAGCTGGTTGCTGGCCGGCTCCCGCACCAACCTGCTGATCGTCGTGCTGACCGTGGCCGTCGCTGCGGTGTTCGGACTGGCCATCGTGGCGTTGATGGTGTCCAGACACGCGGCGCTTTCGGCGGCATCGGTGGTCGTCGTCGACGCGCTGATATCCATTCCACGGTGCTGATCGCGCTGATTCTCGCCGTGCCGCTCGGTCCGTCCGTGGCCGTCATCGTGATCGCGTGCGGATTCGGATACGGGTTGAATCTGGCGCGCGTGTCCCGCCCGCAGGCGATGCTCGCCGCGCGTTCGTCCCTATGTCGAGTCGGCGCTGTCGAACGGCGCTTCGGGACTGAACGTGCTGGCGCGCCATATCCTGCCGAATATCTCGCCTGTGCTGACGGTGCAGCTGTCACTGTCGGCAGGCACCGCGGTGTTGGCCGAAAGCGGTCTGACATACCTTGGCATCGGCGTTCCGTCGGGCGTGCCCAGTTGGGGGCACTCCCCTGGCCACGTCCGTGAAGTTCATCAACGTGTATCCGCTGACCGTGCTGTGGCCGGGGCTGATCGTCACGCTCGTGGTGGTCGCGTTGAACCTGTTCGGCGATGCGTTGCGCGACGCCGCCGACCCATTGACGAATTCCCGATTGCG
>VOFJ01003465.1_pt1 | contig 20593 bp, 27 predicted proteins | sample 5384081 | NCBI WGS metagenome assembly VOFJ01 (sample SAMN12384729, study PRJNA508395) | human gut metagenome | isolation source: healthy gut I | host: Homo sapiens | reverse complement strand
TTGAGGATGTAGGTCACAATGACGGCGTAGCCGATGGCGATGCACATGGAGCCCGCCAGCGGCAGCCAGCCGAGCAGTCCGCCGGCCTTGCCCGCGCTCCTGCCGCGCGTGGCCCAGGCATTTTCATAGGCACCCAGCGTGCCGGTCGCCGCGCGGCGGCCCATCGCAAACTCCGCCGGCAGGCCGACGTAGCTGAAAATGAACACGAACAGCAGGTAGATCAGCAGGAAGGCCCCGCCGCCGTTGCTGCCCAGCTTGTTGGGAAAGCCCCATACATTGGCCATACCCACCGCCGAGCCGACCGAGGCCAGAATAAAGCCCCAGCGGCTGGCAAAGCTCTTTGTGTTTTTCGTGTGCTTCATGGTGTTCTCCCCTTGGGCCGTCCGCATCCCGGCAAGGCGGCCCGCTTCCTTCCGTAATCATAGCAAAGCCCCGACCCGCAGCGGTCAGGACTTTGTCATTCTAAAGCTTTGATGCGTAAAAGTCAAGCGTTTTCCAGAAAACGCATCCGGATCGCGGCGACGGGATCCGATTCACCGCCGGGCTGTGGTAAGCGAAAGCGAAATTTGCCGCGGCGTGCGCTAAAAAAGGCTTGCGCGCCGCGGCTTTTTTGCACATAATAGGGACAAGAATTCCCCGACGGAGGTTATTTTATGTCTAAGCCGATTCGCAAGCGCAGCGAGGTCGCTGCCGAGTTTACCTGGGACCTCACCGATATCTTCCCCTCAGACGAGGCGTGGAGGGCCGAGTACGAAGCGCTCAAGCCCTATACCGAAGCAGTCGCCGCCTATCAGGGCCGCCTCGGTGAGAGCGCGGAGACGCTGCTGGCCTATTTCCGGCTCGACGATGAGCTGAATGTCCGCATCGGCCGGCTCTACGGCTACGCCAACTGCAAGGCGGACGAGGATACCTCGAACGGCTTTTATCAGGACCTGCGCGGCAAGGCGCTGAGCCTTTCCGTCACGCTCTCCGGCGCGGGCGCGTTCGCCGCGAGCGAGCTGCTTGCACTCAGCGATGAAACGCTCACGCGCTTCTACGCCGAGCAGCCGGAGCTGACGACCTATCGCCGCCCCATCGAGCGGGTCCGCCGCCGCAGGGCGCACATCCTCTCCCCGGAGTGCGAGGCGCTGCTGGCGAATGCCGGCGAGATGGCCGACGGCCCCGACGCCATCTTCGGCGTGTTCCACAACGCCGACCTCCGCTTTCCCGCCGTGACCGACGGCGCGGGCGCGGAGCAGCCGCTGACCGATGCGACCTTTGTTCCCCTGCTCCAGAGCGGCGACCGCACGCTGCGGCGCAATACGTTTGAGACCTACTACGCAACGCTCGGCGGCTATCACAATACGCTCGCCGCGACGCTTGACGCGCAGTTCAAGCAGCTCCGCTTTTTTGCGAACGCGCGCAGGTACCCCTCCACGCTCGACGCCGCGCTCGACGCGACCGAGGTGCCGGTGAGCGTTTACGACAGCCTCATCGAGAGCGTCCACGCGAACCTCGACAAGATGTACCGCTATGTCGCCCTGCGCCGCCGTCTGCTCGGCGTGGACGAGCTGCATATGTACGACGTCTATACGCCCATTGTCCCCGATGTGGCGGAGAAAATCCCCTTTGAGCAGGCGAAGGCCACCGTGCTCGACGCGCTCGCCGTGCTCGGCGAGGATTATACCGCCATGCTGCGCGAGGGCTTCGACCATCGCTGGCTCGACGTGTACCCCAACGTCGGCAAGCGCGGCGGCGCGTACTCCTCCGGCATCGCGCGCCCGCACCCCTATGTTCTGCTCAATCAGACCGACGACCTCGACAGCCAGTTCACCATCGCGCACGAGATGGGCCACGCCATGCACAGCTATCTGAGCTGCAAGCATCAGCCCGTCTGCACGAGCGACTACGTCATCTTCGTCGCCGAGGTCGCCTCGACCTGCAACGAGGTGCTGCTCATGCGGCATCTGCTGCGCAAGAGCACCGACAGGCGCGAGCGGGCCTATCTCATCAATCATTTCCTTGACCAGTTCAAGGGCACGGTCTACCGTCAGACGATGTTTGCTGAGTTCGAGCGCGAGCTGGGGCGCATGGCGGAGTGCGGCGAGAGACGCTGACCGCCGACGCGCTGGACGAAAAATACCTCGCGCTCAACCGCCTCTACTTCGGCCCCGACATGGTGAGCGACGCGCAGATCGCGCTTGAGTGGGCGCGCATCCCGCACTTCTATTACAATTACTATGTGTTCCAGTACGCCACCGGCTTCTCCGCCGCGGTCGCTCTGGCTGATCGCATCCTGCGCGAGGGCGAGCCTGCCGTTGCGGACTACAAGCGCTTCCTTTCCGGCGGCAGCAGCACCGACCCTATCTCACTTCTGAAGCTCGCGGGCGTGGATATGAGCACCCCCGCACCGGTCGGCGCCGCGCTCGCCATGTTCGGCGAGCTGGTCGATGAGCTCGACGCCCTCACCCGCTGAACGATACTTCCGGCGCTAAAATATTGCAAAATAAAACTCTTGTTCTAATTTAAACGTTGTGGTATACTGTCCGACAGAGGGGAGGGCTGCGCCATGCCGCAAAACGAGCGGACCTATATCGCCATTGATCTCAAGTCGTATTACGCGTCCGTAGAGTGCATGGAGCGCGGCCTGGACCCGATGCAGACGAACCTTGTGGTGGCAGACCCGAGCCGCACAGAAAAGACCATCTGCCTCGCGGTGTCGCCGGCGCTGAAGGCCTACGGCATCCCGGGCCGTGCGCGGCTCTTCGAGGTAGTCGAGCGCGTGCGGCAGGTCAACGCCGAACGGCAGCGCCGCGCGCCAGGCGGGCGGCTGACCGGAAAGAGCGCGGACAACCTCGCGCTGAAGGCCGACGCATCCCTCGCGGTCGACTATCTGGTGGCGCCGCCGCGCATGGCGAAATACATCGAGGTCAGTATGCAGATCTACGGCATCTACCTAAAGTATATTTCGCCCGAGGATATCCACACCTACTCCATCGACGAGGTGCTGATGGACGTCACCGGCTATCTGGAGACCTACCGCACGACCGCTCGCGAGCTGGCGAGGGCCATGATCCTCGATGTGCTGCACACGACGGGCATCACGGCGACGGCGGGCATCGGCAGCAACCTCTATCTCTGCAAGGTTGCCATGGACATGATGGCCAAGCGCGTTCCGCCGGACGAGAACGGCGTGCGCATCGCGCAGCTTGACGAGCGGAGCTACCGCGCGCTGCTTTGGGAGCACCGTCCGCTGACGGACTTCTGGCGCGTGGGCGCGGCTATGCGAAAAAAGCTGGAGGAGCACGGGCATGTATACGATGGGCGACGTCGCGCGCTGCTCCATCGGGAAGCCGAACGAGTATTATAACGAGGGACTTCTCTACAAGCTCTTCGGCGTCAATGCCGAGCTGCTGATCGACCACGCATGGGGCTGCGAGCCGTGCCGCTTGGCGGACATCAAGGCCTACCGGCCCCAGACGCACAGCGTCAGCTCCGGTCAGGTGCTGCAATGCCCGTATCCGTTTGAAAAGGCGCGGCTCGTCGCGCGGGAGATGGCGGACGCGCTGGCGCTGGAGCTGCTGGAAAAACAGCTCGTGACCGACCAGCTCACGCTGACGGTCGGATACGACATTGAAAACACGGCAAGCGGCAGCTACCGCGGCGAGACGGTGCTCGACCCTTACGGCCGAAAAATTCCGAAGCACGCGCACGGCACAGCGACGCTGGGGCAGAAAACATCCTCGGTGCGCCGCATCGTGGATGCCGTGCTCGGCGTCTATGACGAAAAGGCCGACCCGAAGCTGACGGTCCGCCGTCTGACCGTCACCGCCAACCGGCTCATGCGCGAGGAGGATATCCTGTGCGAGCCGGAGCAGCCGGTACAGTTCAGCCTCTTTGACGATCCCGCGGCGCGGGAGCGGCAGCTTCGGCAAGAGGAAGCCAAGCAGGAGCGGGAGCGCCGGATTCAGGAGGCCATGCTGGACATCAAGAAAAAGTACGGCAAAAATGCCATCCTCAGCGGCGGCAGCTACCTTGACGGTGCGACCGCACGCGAGCGGAACCGCCAGATCGGAGGACACAAGGCATGAGCGGAAAATACGACGATATCATCGACCTGCCACATCCCGAGCCGCAGACGCATCCGCGGATGCCCATGCGCGACCGCGCGGCGCAGTTCGCGCCCTTTGCGGCGCTCACCGGTCACCGCGCCGCCCTTGCGGAGACGGAGCGCCGCGCCGCCGACGCGGCGGAGCCGGAGAACGAGCGGTTCTCGGAGCCGTAGCCTGCGGCGCAGAGCTTGTATTCAGGGACGGAGTATGTTTGGGAGGAGCGGCGGCAATACAGGCGCCATCGCGCCCCGACAAAACGTCAGGAGACGAAGCAGCCATCCGGCCGCCCAATGTCATTAAGTTAAGCAAATCCGCGCACACGAAAAAATACCCACCTCGAAAAATCGAGGTGGGCATTTTTTATGCTTTCGTTATGTGGTTTGCTTGTGCTTACTTCGCGGGCAGGACGATGACCTGTCCCTCGTAAATGGCGTTGGCGTTCACAAGACGGTCGGCGTTGCGCTCGAAGATGGCCTTGTACTTCATCAAATCAAGATTTATCGTTCCTGTATTTCCTTGCCGCTGAGGTACTCCACTTCTATTTCAAAAATTTGCACAGCCTTTCCTGCGTGGGCAATTTCCTCATCAACTAACTGTTCGCTGGGATAGTATTTCATTGCAAATCGTTTTAACAGAGTTGTTGCTCTTGCACCGGATTCTACGAGGTGACATCTGCCGAATACCACAACGCTCTGCACAAACGGTGCCCAATCTTCTTCTTTGATGGTTTCATTTCCATATACCGTGAAACATACTTTGTCACAGGCACGCAGTGCATCTACTTTATGGCCTGCACGTGCTCCATGAAAATAAATTTTCTGCGCATCGTTATCGTAGACATAGTTGATAGGAATTGCATAGGGATATCCGTCATCTCCATTTACGGCAAGAACGCCACGTCGGCTGGACTGCAAAAGAGCCTTTGCCGTGTCGATGCTGATTTCATTTTTCTTTTTACGAATTGTTCTGAACATGATATTGCTCTCCTTCTTACGCTGATACAAATTTTGATTTTCCGGTTTCTTTCACCGCTGCCAAATCCATCATATCATGCGTTTCCATACAGAGCAATAAAAAGATGGACCGCAGAAAACCCGTGATGGAATTTTCAGAGCATTGACAGGACTTGTTGAGATTTCCTTGGAATGATTTCGCTCTGCTGGTTTGCGGTAGTTTTCGCTGATTTCGGTATCTATGCGCGGACTTGTTGTGAGATCGGTCAGCTTTTCTTCCGATATGTCCCTATACGTCACTCGAAAGTCTTTCCGCTATGGGATGTTAAGTTAAGCGCGGTCAAAAATAACACTATTCCGTTTTTTGTAAAAATCGGTTGATTTCTGATACATTCCGCGCAAATGTTGAGATTTTAGGGACTATCGCGCTTTCTGCGGATTTCAGCTGATTTTTGGGGCGCTTTACAGACTTGTTGAAACGCTGACCATTTCCTAACTTAACGGCTGTTTTGGAAGTGTTTTTCTCAAAAAATGCCTACCCCACCAAAACGCAGTCCGCTGACTTTTGATACATGGGCGGGACTTGTTGAGATTTTCTTTGAATAATTTTGCTTTCACGGTTCGCGGCAGTTTCTGTTGACTTTTCTATCTTTGCGCGGACTTGTTGTGTTGTCGGTCAGCTTTCGCTCAATACGATGACACGTATGCTTACACTTGGCGAAGGCTTTGGTTATCTCTTTTCTGCGGTAAAAGAGGCTAAAGTTGTTGATGAATACACGGTTGAATTTGTATTGCAATATAGGTGAAGCTGGCAGAAGATTTCTGCGTTAGCTTATCCGGCTCCGGGACATCTCTACATCGACAAGATCACCGCGCGGCAGCTTCAGAAGTTTATCTCCGGCCTGTCTGAGCCGGGGAGCAAATGAGAAAGACGCCACCAAGGGCCTCCACCCCTAAATCCATCCGAAATTACCTCTCGTTCGTCTCCAGCGTGTTCGCCTATGCCTTGCGGATGGGCGTGGCCAAAGAGAATCCCTGTTCGCGTATTGTGCTCCCGGAGCGCCAGGAGAGTGAGAAGAAGATCTTCACCATAGAAGAGACACAAGCGTTCCTCGACGCGCTTGACGGTGAGCCGCTGCGCTATGTGGTCTTTTTCGTGCTGGCAATCTTCGGCGGATACCGCCGCGAAGAGCTGCTCGGCTTCGAGTTCCGAGATTTCAACTTCACAACCAACGTCGTCACGGTCGAGCGCGTCTCCCTCTACGATCCAGCGCATGGAATATTCACAGGCCCGCCAAAGACAGCACGCTCTCATCGCTCCCTGAAACTCCCTGTGTGGATCTTCGACATGGTGAAGGCGCTACGGGCAGAGCAATCCATGCGGCGTATGGAGCTGGGTGACCAATGGCACGAGAGCGGCCGACTCTTTACCAAGCTCGACGGATCGCCGGCACGCCCCGGCGATTTCTATGACTGGGGAAAAGAGCTTTGCGAACGTCACGGCCTGCCGTGGTACGGCATCCATCAGTTTCGACATCTCAATGCCTCGCTGCTCATCGCCAATCACACCGATGTGCGCACCGTTTCTGCCGCGCTCGGCCACTCTTCAGACATCGACCACGCTGAACATCTATTCCCACGCCTTCGAGACTGCACAGGCTGAAGCAAGTGCCGGTCTTGCAGCAGCGCTCCCGGTCAATTTCGGAAAGAAAAAGGCATAGTGGAACAAACGTGGAACAAAAACGCCGTTTTAGGCAAAAAGAAAAAGTCTTGAAAACCATTCGGGTAATATTCATAGGGACACAAGTTGACACCATATCTTGCAAGGGGGCGGACAGCGTTTGCTGTCCGCTTTCTTGCGTTTTTTCTCTGCTTTTTTATTATGCGGGAAGCTGGAATACCTTGCTCAAGGGCGGCGCAATGCGCGGTTGCACTTCGCCCTGCTCCATTTCGCTGTCCACCGTGCCGATGTCGCGGTACACGATGCGGATGCTCTGGTGGGAGCTGCGGGAGTATTTCTCCGTCCGCTCTCCTACCTCAATCCGCTGGATGAACAGCCGCAGCAGCTCCGGCGTCAGCTCGTCGATGGCGGTATACTGCTTCGCCTTCTCAACGAACGTGTTCACTTTGGCGGAGGCGGCTTTCAGCTTTTCCAGCCGGGCCTCCTTTTCGGGGATCTGTTCCTCCAACGCTTTCTGTTCGACGGTGTAATCGCCCGCCAGCATCCGGTACTGCTCATCGGTCACCCGCCCCAGCACATTGTCCTCATAGAGCCGCTTGAACAGCTTGGACAGTTCCTCTCTGCGCCGCCGCATGGTATCCAGATCTTTTTGGATCGTGTTCATCTCACGCCGCAGCTCCAGCGTATTCTTGCTGCTGATGTAGGCGGCGAACTGCTTTTCCTTCATCCGCGCGAAGTGCGTCACCCGGCGTAAGTCCTCCAGCACAACGGCTTTCAGTTCAAACTCCCGGATGTGATGCGGCGTGCAAACGGTCTTGCCCTTTTTGCCGTAGGTGTAGCACTTGAAGTTGTACTCCGTCCGCTTCATCGTGCTGGCTCTGTGCAGCACCAGCGGCTTGCCGCAATCCGCGCAGAACACCAGTCCAGAGAAGATGTTCGGCTCGTCCATGTGCTTGGGACACGTTTTTTGTGCTGACGCACCTCCTGCACGATGTCCCACTGCTCCTGCGTGACAAGAGCTTCGTGGGTGTTCTTCACCACGAACCGCTCACTCTCGGGCGCTCCACGCGCTGCTTGTTTTTGTAGGAGATCGTAGTGGTGCGAAGCCCAACCGAGTGTCCGAGGTAGATCTCATTGTTCAGAATGCTGGTGACGCTGTTGGAAGACCACAGGCAGGGTCTGGTGGTGTCCAGTCCTCGATGGCTTTTCCCGGTCTTGCGGTAGTAGGCGTTGGACGGGTTCACCACCTGCTCCTTGGTGAGGATGGTGGCGATCCGCTTGGGGCCGTTTCCAGCGGCGCAGAGGGAGAAGATGCGCTTCACCACAGGCGCGGTGTCCTCGTCCGGAACCAGCGTGTTGGCGTCACCATCACTTTTCCGGTAGCCGTAGGGCGGTCTGCCGCCCAGCCGCTCTCCCTGCTCCGCTTTCATTTTCATGACCGCGCGGACCTTGCGGCTGGTATCCTTGGCGTGAAGCTCGTTGGCCCAGTTGCGGATGGGGTTGAAGTCATTGCTGCTCTCCACTGTGGAATCCACGCCATCGTTGACCGCGATGAAACGGACATTCTTCTGCGGGAAATAAATTTCCATGTAATAGCCCACCTGAAGGTATTCACGCCCCAAGCGGGAGGCGTCCTTTACGATGAGGTTTGCCACCTGTCCCACTTCGATCATCTCCACGATCTTTTTCCATGAAGGCCGCTCGAAGTTCGTACCAGAGTAGCCGTCATCCGCAAGGAAGATGGTGTTCTCGAAGCCCTTTTCTTTTGCGTATTTCTCCAGCAGGGTGCGCTGGTGCTGAATGCTGTTGGACTCTCCGGCCCGCTCGTCCTCCTGACTGAGCCGCCCGTAGAGTACGGTGTATTGCTGATTTTCTTGACCTGCCATAGTTACCTCCTTTCGTTGGGGCAGGCCGGTACGGTAACAGGAAGTATACCGCACCGGCCTCCGCAAGTCTATTGAAACTTTACTGCTCATGATGCTCCCGCTCTAACTTCGTGTCGATGAGCTGCAGGAGCTTGTCTGTGGGTGTTGCCGATGCGCCGCCGGGGAATACGGAGGTCACAAGAAGCACTTCCCACCGACCAGCATCGCCCGTTGACGGGTGAGGTCATCGCCCTCCCATTTGGCTGTGCTGTCGCGGAACAATGTTTCCACGCCGCCGTCCTCGGAGCGGCGCAGGATGACCTGCTCCGGCCGGTAGGCACCGAGGATGCCCGTGTCACGATAAATTTCCCAATCCTGTTTCATCCTAATCCTCCCATCGTTTGCTCATACTGTTGCTTTTTCTGTTCTTCCCGTGCGGCCTGTTCATCCAATTTTTCTTTCAGCGCCAGAGCTGCGCCCGCGGCGAGTCCGAGCGCCGCACCGAAGTTTTCGGCGGCGATTTTCGCCTCTATGCGCCGCCGCTTTTCCTCGGCGTCCTCATCCTCATCCATCAGTGTTCCTACGGCGGTCAGTCCGGCCACGGCGGGGATCAGAGGAACAGGCTGCGGATCGCCGCCGCGCCATACCACCCCGCCAGTGCCGCCGTGCCAAGGATCAGCACCAGCATGATCCACTTGAGGGCCACCAGCAGGCTGAAATCCGGGAGCCAGTCGATCCACTTGGAGGAATACCTCTCGCTCAGGTTCCCAACCCGTTCCAGCAGCTTGTTCGTCTCTGTCAGCGATCTCTGCATCTCCGTCAGAGACTGCTGCACCGGTGTCAGGTCGATGTGCGTCTTCAATTCTGGCAGGGCTTCGAATTTCCTCCAGCTCCCAGTTTATTCCGTCTGCCTGCTCCGCAGCTTGTTCATCGCCTGCGGCAGATCGCACTGGATCACGATGGGCTGCATCATCTGCGGCGGTGTATTTGTCAATGCGCTGTTCGGCTGATTCATCCGCTTCAATTCCTCCATCGGTTTCCGCTGCTCGACGGAGTTTTCTCTTGACGAGCTTTGCCCGTATTCTGAATTCATGCTCCATGGCCTCCTTGCAATACTTTTCCTCGTGTAGTTTGTTGTCGCGGCACTTTAGTCCGTCCGGCGTGGTGTAGGTGATGTACTTGCGGGTGCTCTCCCACCTCACCTGGTAGCCCTCGGATTCCATCATGGAAACGAAGGCGTCCTTGTCGGCGGCGTATTTCATGCACGCATCGATGGTGTTCATGAGCCGCAGCTTCCAGCTTTGGCCCTTCAGTGCCGTGTGATATTCCGCGCCGCCCATGCCGCGGGCCTGCTGCGTTGGCGCATCAAAGACCGGCAGGCCCATTTCCAGACAGATTGCGTCGTTGCGCCGCATCAGCTCCCGCAGTTGTTCCTTCGCCATGTGCAGCTTCTTGCCGGTGTCGAAGTTGACGGAGTTGATGACACAGTGGGAATGGATATGCTCCCGGTCTATATGGGTGCAGACCAGCACCTCGCAGCCGTCGAAGTATTCCGCCAGCCGCCGCGCGGCTTCGTGGGCCTGTTGGGGATCGACTTCTGCGCCCTTCGGAAAGCTCTGCACCATGTGGTAGAACATCACGCCGCCGTCCTGTGGTAGAGCAGCTTCGTGTTCAGGAAATCATCGTAGACGCTCTGCGGCTGGCAGTTGATGCCGCTGACGAGCGGCTCGCCCTCCCATGCGGTTTTCTTTTCCTGCATGACGTAAAGCATCACGCCGCGCATGGCGGCGCGGGACTGTGTGCCCTGTTTGTAGTTCCCGAAATGTACGATGGCCATACGGCTCACCGTCCTTCCATGACAGCCCGCAACGCGACGCTGACCTCGGACAACTCACCGGCGGCTTTCTCCAAGCCGATGACCTGCACTTTGCCCATGTTGGCAAGGACGGTGAGGCGGTTGATGTTGCTGCCGATGCCCTTGAGCTGGCGGAGCAGTTCTTTTGCCCGTCGATGACAACGATCCGCTTGCCGAGACAGCAGGCGGTGACATAGTCGCTCATGGACATGTGGGCCTTCGCCGCCAGCGCTCTGATCTTCTCGCGGTCGGCGGACGCCATGCGCGTGCTGAATTTGATATTTTTTTCATGTTTTTCTCCAATCGTAGCTAAAAGTGGGTGTGGGCTTCTGCCCGCAGCTTGGGGGTGTGGGGCCATGCCCCGCCCAGTGCATTTGGCAGGGCAGCGGCTTCGCCGCAGACCAGACAAATGCGATGCTGGCCACCTCCAACGGAGGTGATTAAACTCCCCGTAAAAGGAAACCTCTGCGCCTATCGGGAATAACAGCTTACGCAGAGGAATTTTCCATCTGCGGCAGAGAAATAAAATGTTTCTTCTGCTGACTTTTAAGGAATTTTTCTCCCTTCGCACAGCGCTATTTTTTTGCATTTCCGTGTAGGGTGGTATCACTACCCTCGGGCCGCTGTGGCTGTGTCGGAACAACCCGGCGCGGGGTTTATTTCGGCAGAAAAACGGCTTTCTCAGAGTGGGTGCTCTGCGCCGACGGACGCGCTGTTCCCTCCTGCACACAGCGCTTTTTCGGCGTTCCTGCAAGGGGGTGGTATCACTACCCTCGGTGTGCGATTCATGCTGTTGAAACGCTGGACGCCCGCAGGTCACGGCGGCGTATTTACCGTTTTTATGCCGCCCCGGAATTCGCCCTGCGTGGGCTGAATCTCCCCTCGGCGGGTACACACGCCACCCCGGCCCCGAACCGCGCACACAGCGGCTCACACGCCGAAACACGGCGGGTTCTCAGGGTCGGTGGTGACGATGTTTCCGGCAGCGGGATCATCGACCCCATCGACCCTTTTCAGGCAGATCAGACGGTCGCCGTTGCTCTTGCGGAAGGACACCGTGATGCCGTTTCTCCTTAGAGCGTCAACGCTTTTGCGGATTCGGTGGGAGAAGCTGTTGGGGGTCAGTCCCTCCACACCGGCAGGGTCGATCTTTTCCAACAGCACCTTGGCAGGGGCGCTGATCTCCGGCTGCCGGCGCAGCAGTTCAGAGAGAAGAAAAAGAATTCTCTCGTTGGGGTGCTCTTTCTGTTCGCAGTCATCTGACAGCAGTTTCCAGACATGATCCTCACCGTCGAACTCCAATGCCAGTTCCCGGTAGGGGATGTCCCGTCCGGTGCAGTAGAGCGTGGCTGTGTTCTCTCTGCGCTTGCTCTTGCGGAGGACGAAGTTGCTGTCGGTGGCGCCGCTGAGTCCGGTGGTGCCGGAGATCATGTTCATGGGATCATCGTCATTCATCTTCCGCAGGTGATGCACCAGCAGAATAGCAATGCGGTGCTTGTCCGCCAGCGCTTTCAGAACGCCGATGTCCCGGTAGTCGCTGGCATACGGGTTCGCGTCATTGCCTGCGGTGCGGATACGCTGGAGCGTGTCGATGACGATGAGCCTGGTCTGCGGATGCTCCTTCAGGAATTGCTCGATCTGTTCCACCAGCCCGTTGTGGAGCTGCTGGGACATGACGGCGAAGTGCAGCGTGGGCGGTGCGTCCTCTGTGAGATCAAAGAGGCGGCTCTGGATACGCTGGAAGCTGTCCTCCAGACAGAGGTACAGCACCTCGCATGGCCGTGTGGCGAACGTCCAGAGCGGCTTGCCTTGCGCGGCGCAGAGACACAGCCACAGCGCCAGCCACGATTTGCCGATCTTCGGCGCGCCTGCCAGCAGGTGCAGTCCCTGTGGGAGCAGATCGTCGACCACGAAGGAGACCGGTTCGTAAGCGGTGCTTTGCAGCGTGTCCGCGTCAATGGTTTGCAGTCGGTTGATTTGAGACATAAAAAACCTCCGGATAAAAAGATAAGGGCAGAGACCTCGCTGCAGTCGAGGCTCTAACCCTTTCACTTGATTATTCTGTATTTTTTGTAGAATGAGAATATCGCAGGACATTGTAAAACGGATATGGGACAGGGGCGATGCTATGCCGCTGGGAGTACGGCAGAACAACGATTTCACGCAGTTTACAATGGATGTCTGGAATGACAAGATCTTTTATCAGGAGAAGGAGTTCCCGGCAGGATTCATGGCGATGTCCATTCTGAACATTCCCGAAGAAGAACTGCCGGAGCTGATACAGGCCGGCGGCGCACCAACCTTCCTGTTCCCTGTGGTGGTACAGGGCAGCGATGAGGAGGCTGCGGCGGTATTCCCGCAGCTGCGGGAACGGATATTGTATCTGACCGAACTGCTTTGGAAGTATCCGCCCTTTTGCTACAATGACTATGAGAAGGAAATGCGCCGGATCAATATCCTGTTTGACGAGAGAAACCTCCTGCAAATACGGACGCCCGATTCGGAGTTCCAGACGGAGTTCCTGAGATTCTGCGTCGGGATCATACGCATTCCTATCGCCATGTATCACTTCTATGCAGCGGGGCGGTTCTTTGAGCTGGATTATCTGCGGCGGCTGAAAAAACGGAACGAAACGCATTTTGCCGTGGCCGCGCATGACTGCTTCAACAGCGAGCAGTTTTGGATGAGATGCGGAGCTTACAGAGCTTGGATATGGAGCCGTTCACGGTTTACCCGGAGCTGTCCTCCACCTATGTGTTTGCCCGCAGTCCTAAAAACGAAAAAGAAATGGTGTTTGTGGAACGGGTATCTTTCCTGCGGCTCACAGATTTTTATACCTACGACCTGATGAACGGATTGCACCACGGCCACGCGCCCAGCCAGTGCCAAGGCTGCGGGAGATACTTTCTGACCACCAACGGTCACATTCCAAAATACTGCGACGGCGTCGCACCGCAGGACAGCCGCTATACCTGCCGGCAGTACGGCGCGATGATGCACCAGAAGGAGCAGAACAAGCAGCACCCTGTCTACCGCCTGTTCAATACCCGACCGGGACGATCCGCAAGCATCACCAGAGAGGAAAGATCTCCGATGATCTGCGGCGGGAGGCACTGTATCTGGCGGGGAGTTATCGGGACAAGGCACTGATGGACAATGACTATGCCGCTGACGGATATGCGCGGGACATGGAATTGGAACACATTTACGCGGAGGCAGAAAAGCGGCTGAAGTGAGGAAGGGGGGCGTTCCTGTGGCGAAGAATATGTACACCGTTGCAGGAGATAGCCCCTGCAATGAAGAGCTGGCTTTGCGGATACAAGCCGGAGACAAAAACGCCGCGGAGCGGCTCGTCTCACAGAACGAGGGTTACCTCACCGAACTGGCACGGGCGTACACACCGTGGTGTGAGCTGGAGGATTTGAAGCAGGAGGCGGCGCTGGCGCTGCTGGACGCGGCGGGGCGCTTTGATCCCGCCTATGGAACAAAGCTGCTGACCTATGCGACACCCGTGATAGAAGCGGCGCTGTCCGACTATGCCTCGCGGTACGCATTTCCTCTGTCCGTCCCCGCCAGCCGCGGCAGCCAACTCCGCACTGTGGCGCACCTCTGCGCCGAGGCGCAGGATGCATCTGAATCGGAACTGACCAAGGCGGTATGCGAAAAGCTGAAGGTATCCTCCAAGGTAGCTGGGGCGTTGATAAAAGAATATTGGACGCTGTGCGGCGCGCGGCAGTTGGGGGATGCTGTGTTCTCCGTCAGCTGCGGCGGCGATCCCGCCGTGCCTATGACCGCATGATGCGTCGGACGCTGCTGATGCAGCGGATGGAGGAGGTGCTGACGCCCAAAGAGCTGAATCTGGTGCGAAGCTACCTTGGCATCGGTCAGCCGGACGAGGTTGGCTTGACCTTTCAGGAGCTGGCGATCCGGCTCAACTACAATGGCCCCAGCGGAGCGGAGAAGGCGTACAAGGCCGCGCTGCGGAAACTGAAAAAGGACTTGTATGGCGGCGCCTACAGCCGGTGGCTCTCCGCACAGAAGGCCATCCGCGCCGCCGAAGCGGAAGCGGAACAGGACACGGGGCATGACGCAACGCCGCAGAGAACATGGTAGGAGGAGAAGGAACTAACGGATCGATTTAGCTGTGAGGTGGCGTCGCTTGTTTGCGTCTACGAGATGCTCAAGAGCTCTTTTGACCATTCCTTTTGATGGCGGATTGCGTAGCAGAACAGCTCGAGTCGATCTATTTGCGCCGCTCTATAGCGATAGTCTTGCGGATCATCCCATATTTGGCTATACTGAGAGAAACCTTTGTAAAGAACAATTGACCGGCGAGGAGGGAAAATTATGCTCCCCATGCTCTTAGCAACGATTGAAAACGATGCAGATCGAGCACTGTTTGCGGAGATCTACGAGCAATACCATGAGCGAATGGAGCAGGCAGCGCTTCGCATTTTGAAAGACACTCATGATGCGGAGGACGCTGTTCAGAATGCCTTTTTGAAAATAATTCGTAATTTCGAAAAGTTTTTAGAGCTTCCCTGTAAGAAAAGACCTTTCTGGTGCGTCTGTATAGTAAAGAACGAAGCGATCACGCTCCTGCGGAAGAAGAAAAAAGCCATCATGCTGGAGAGCATGGAGGATGCATACGATGCCAGTGCCGATATTGAGAAGGCGTTGTCCTATGAGGATATCATCCGCCTGTTCGCGGGGCTGCCGGAGACCTATCGGGCAGCTCTGGAGATGAAATTCCTGCTGGACTGCTCGGGGAAGGATATCTCACAGAAGCTCGGCATTTCAGAAAATGCGGTCAATGTACGCATTTCCCGCGGCCGCGCGATGCTTCGGGAGATTATGGAAAAGGAGGCGCTGCATCTATGACAGAGAAAGAGCTTGATGCCTTCATGAGCAAGGTGCTGCTGGATGCCATTGCATTTGATGAGGATCGCCTTGAGGAGAAAATCCCCTATGCTGCGTCTGCACGACACCGGCGTCAAATGCGAGCGATGCTGAAAGATCCCGTGCGTTGGGCAAGAGAACGGGGCAAGCCTGTCTGGAAAAAGGGTGCTGCAGACAGCAGCAGTCATATTATTGATGCTGTCATTGGGACTTGGCAGCGTGATGCTTGCCAGCCCGACCGCTCGGGCGACGATTGTTCGGTGGGTTACCGAATGGTATGAAACACATATTGTGTTTCGCTATGCCGGAGAGGATGCCCCGGGGGAGATGCCGCAGTATGAGCTGGGGGACTACCAGAAGGTTTTGTGGAAAATCCGGAAACTCAATTTGTAGGCGCAGGAATGACTTCCCATTTCTATGAGAACGAAAAAGAAAGAAGTGATTTTGTTCAAATATGCCTATATGCAGCAGGGAGCTTTGAGCAGTGTCGACGCAGAAAATGCGAATGTGATTCCGGTGTTTGTCAACAACTGTGAGGGTCTGTTGGTAATCCCCAAAGAAGAGGACAGCAACAGTACGCTAATGTGGTTTGATCCAGAGCGTAACCTACAATTTACCCTTGATGCGCCGCTTGGTCAGGGAGGACATTCTGCACATGGCAGAGAGCGTATATTTGGTCGAAACGACGAAATAAGATATTTTCGCAAAAAGCTGTAAGAAAGGATACCCCTTTCCGCGTCTATTGGGTAGAAGCAGAAACAATCTGCCGAGAACACGCGGAAGGGGGTGATTTTTGTGAAAAAGGATGGTAGCTGCAATGCTCTGCGGCATTCTGCTCGCAGGCGGAATCGTAGCACAGGCTTTGGAGCCACGAGTTGCCAACTGCTCGTTGTCGCTGACTTTTGATGGAACAACCGCCATTTGTGAAGCAATCTGCACTGGGAATTCTTCGACGGATCAGGTGAAGGCAACGATAGAACTCTATCAGGGGAACACCTATCTGGCCTCATGGAGCAACGAAGGGACCTATTTTGTTGCAGTATCCGGACAGCGTGGCGTGACACGTGGAAAGAGTTACACGCTGAAGCTCAACTATACTATCAATGGAGTGACTCAGCCAGAGCAGAGCGTGACAAAGAGATGCCGGTAGAAGCTGGCAGGCATGGGGGACATGCTTTAGGAATTACAAAGGGAACATGAGATGATACAAGGCTTGAGCCATATAGGAATGTGACATGAAAGGAATACGCTACGATGCTTAACCGTGTGTTCGACCATTTGTGCCAGTCTCGGCGCAAATAAAGGATTGAAAGGATGTTGGCGATTACTATGTGTAAAACAGCGAAAAGCTAACCGCCGCAGTGATGTTATGTTCTTTCATTGTGGCAGGAATTGCAGGTACAGCACTTGCGTATCAAAAACAACTAAAAAAGAGATTGCGAAGGAGTGGACCTATGTAGACGACGCATACTACTTCTTATTGTCAATACGGGGGAGGGTTTCCCTATTTTGGTAAAAGCGTCTCCAGAATAGTGACTACGATGATATACTTACAAACCTAATTGATACCTCACTGAGGCCTGATACAGTAGCAGTTCAGAATGCGGCCTATAATCCTGATGCAATTTTGCCTGACAACATGTTACCAGATGGTAGTTTTCTTGTGGAAAATTGGGAAGATTTGTATGAACAGCTCATCAACGATACCTATGAGGTTAAAAACGCTTCACGTTACAAAAAAGAACAGCAGGGTGACCTTGGAAGAAGTCTCAACACAAAACCAGAAACTTTCAATTACAGATGGGAACACAAATACCATCAATGCAAAAAAATAATTACAACAAAAAAAGGAAACATTGCGCTCCCGACTAACTTTGATATTACGAATGTAACCTATATGGTAGCCCCAGACGGTAAAAGCGTTCTTTACATGACCGAGGGCGAATTAGTAACAATCGATGGAACGGGCACCACAACGGTAGTATCTCCTTCCACATATAACGGCAAGACATACGAGGATCTGATAAAGGAATCCATAGAAATCTATGGCGAAAATCGAGTTTTCTGGAATGGACAAGCGAGTATCTCTCCCGATGGCTCCAGTATTGCCTACATCTCAAATAAAGCGAATATCCAAGGCACATGGGATTTGTTTGTTTTGGACTTAAGCACAGGAAAAGAAGAAAAAAAAATTGGCGATGATAAAGCAATGCACTATTTTTTTGTGGTTCGGTGGTTAGATTCAAAGTATGTCTTGTGCATGAAAACACGAGATTCATACTATGAATTAGTAGCGGTTGGTCTGGATGGGATCGAGTATAAAACTTAATTTTGCCACGAAGAACCCAGTTATCTTAGGCGCAAGAGATGGCCTGATTGCATATGGGAATGAGGCAAACGACACCATCTACCTTGCCCAATTCAACCATTCAGAAAAGCTGGAGAAAATTGCAGAGTTTAAGATCAACGGAACTTTTAGAATCCGGCCTGGCATTAGTCCTTTTTAGCCCAGATGGGAAAAAAATTTGCGTATGTATCGGTTCCAGAGACTAATTATTATGGAAGAGATATTGTCGTTATTGATCTTGAGACAATGACGGCTACAAGCAACCAAACCATTCCGAGCGGCACAAAAAAACAACAACTGCTGTATTGGAGTTTGATTGGTTGGATAACGATTCTCTTCTTACTTCTGTCATTGAGAATTCCACACAGACAATTACTAGTTGGATTTATCATACAAAGTGTGAGGTGTATCAAAGTGAGAAAAGGACAATTTAGTACTTCTATCTCATGCTTGCTTATGCTTTTTCTCAATGGCTCTGCCGGCCTCCGCGTATACTGAATATGATGAAACCTTTATTGGGGAGGCAATTGATGGCACAACACATTGGGTTTCACCACTAAAAAATGGTTCCAGTTATTATTATGCAACAATAACATCGAAGTGGAACGAGCGTCGTACAACAGGAACCTCCCCGCATGTTGGAATTGATCTCAGTATTAGTCAAACCAATGTTGTGGTTGCAGTTACAGCAGGAACCCTTAAAAAAGATACCTCATCGGATGGAATCTCCTATAACAATGTCACCCTTGACACCGGCCATTCGACCAAAAAAATGTATTCTGCCATTACGAACATTGCTCCTCGCTGCAATCCAATGGTTACTATAACCAAGGTGACCAAGTTGCAACAGGTGGATCATATGGATATCCTAATCAACCACATCTCCATTTTGCGGCATATAACACCGATAGATTAGATACTCGCAAAGGGTATCGGAATGAAACGCTTTACCGCCACGCAAGTCCATGGAACTATGGGCGCAACTGTGACACCTTTTCCCAATTGCAATGGAATAACAACACTACCGCAGCAGCAACACTCGTGTTTAGTGGCGCAGGAAACCCACATAATGAAAAAGCCATATTCAGCCCAAATTTACTATCGCGTGAAGGGATCAACTACCTGGATTGGTCCCTATAATATGACTAATTCAACTGGATATGTTTATTCTTATGATTTTAGAAACCTTGTCTCATCAGGAACTGAGATTGAGTGGGTTGTGCGTTATAGGCGGTCAAGTCCTTCGGCATATATGTGGGCTCCAGCCAAATTCTACAATCAATCCGGCTTCTGACCCAAATGGCTCGACTCGAAAGTGGGCTTACGCGACCAATACGGTCCAGTATTAATGACAGATACTAATTGCGCCTACTGGAAAGGTGCTCTATAATTTGTTAGCGCCGGGCGAAACCGAATGGCTAATACCGCCCGGCGCTAACAAATACCAAATATGTTCTCCAGAGCCATAGTGTATGACATATTAACACAAGCGCTATAAAGCTGCTTGTGTTAATATGTAAGGGTTGAAGCAAAACCGCGAGTTTTGCAAAAATTGAGTAACAATATATAGCGTTCAAACGATATGAATAGCACTATTTATTGTATAGCCTTATGAGCAAATCGGTGTTTTGCTCAACCCTATTAATATGTTAAATTGGAGGTTTTATGAAAAAATAATTATAACGCTTGTTTCAGTTTTTTTTACTGGTACTGACTTCGTGCCAAACCGTGGGGGAAGGTTCTGCTGAAGATGTGTTCAATTTGTGGGTCCAATCTCACTTTTCTGAAAATCGTACTGCGGTCGACCTGAAAGTGCCTGGCGACCTCGGTGATGCTGCCGTAACGTTCCATCGCGGCTGAAAGGACCTTGTTCTCAAGGTCCTTCATGATCTCCTTGTATGTCTTGCCGTCGAGTTCAAAATCGAGGCCGTCCCTGCGCGCCGATGCGGCAGGCTTCGCCACGCCCGAAATGGGGACATCCGAGGCCCGGATCACGCTGTCCTTGCTGGTCACGGCCAGCCCCTGCACAAGGTTTTCCAGCTCGCGGATATTGCCCGGCCACTTGTAGTCGAGGAGCAGCGATTCGGCTTCTTCGGAAAACGCCAGCTGTCGATGGTACTTGCTGCCGTAAAACCGCAGGAACATGCGTGCGAGGGGCAGAATGTCCGCCTGGCGGTCGCGCAACGGCGGAATGGCGATCACCGCCACCTTGAGCCGGTAATAGAGATCACTGCGGAATTCCCCGCGCGCGATGGCGCGTTCGAGATTCTTGTTGGTGGCGGCGACGATGCGGACGTCGATCTGCTTCGGCGTGGTGGAACCCACGCGCATGATCTCCCAGTCCTGAAGGAACCGGAGCAGCCGCGTCTGCATGGGCATGGGCAGCTCCCCGATTTCGTCGAGGAACAGCGTGCCGCCCGCCGCCGCTTCGATGAGGCCGATCTTGCCCGTCTTGCTCGCGCCGGAAAACGTGCCCGCCGCATAACCGAACAGCTCGGTTTCACAATGGCGATGGCGGCAAATACAGCGAACACACGCAGATAACGGACAATCCACAAGGAATAGGAAATATCGAATATGCCTATCACCGGATGGCAAAAGCCTGCGGTATCGATATGATGGAATGCCGGTTACTTCAGGAAAAAGAGTCATATCACTTTATGACACGACGTTTTGACCGTATGGAAGACGGAGAGAAGATCCATGTACAGACATTGGCCGGGCTTGCCCACTATGACCGTGACCAACGCCATTCATACGAAGAGATATTCCGTATCATGCGGCAGATGAACCTCCCTTATCCAGAGCAGGAGGAACTATACCGAAGAATGGTGTTCAACGTCATGAGCCGGAACCATGACGACCATAGCAATTGCTTACGTAACCGAACGAAGTACAATGA
>VOFJ01002313.1_pt1 | contig 20595 bp, 32 predicted proteins | sample 5384081 | NCBI WGS metagenome assembly VOFJ01 (sample SAMN12384729, study PRJNA508395) | human gut metagenome | isolation source: healthy gut I | host: Homo sapiens | reverse complement strand
GTTCAGCTGCTCATCCATCACAGAATTGATCCGGTGCCGCCCACATCAAACCATTGCATTTCATGTACAGACCCTCCTGCGCTTTTTTTTCTATTGCAAATCGCTCTCCAAATGTAAAGAGCCATGCGCTCCGCCATCACGGAAAACAAAAAAAATCCCACGCTGCGGCAAAGCAAAAAACGCAGCGTGGGCACGAAGATAGCTTATTAAAATGTCAGCGCCTCACGGGCGACGACGTACTTGTGCAGGGTCTTGCGGACAGCGCCGTTGCCAGCGTACAGCTCCTGACCATGCCTTCGATCTGCTCACCCAGACCGACCTCATACAGGTTGACACCGAAGATGTCGGCGCGGCTGTACAGATTCTTCAGGCAGCTGAAGTCCTGCTCCCCTTCCTTGACCTCCAGCGGGGCCACGATGGCCTGCAGCTCAGCCAGCATCGGATCGGGAGAGATCTCGAAAGCCTTGCCGTTGTCATCGACACCCTTCAGGTAGCGGGCATAACCGGCCAGCACCAGCGGGATCAGGACGAGGTTGGACTTGTCCAGACCCCGTGCCTCGTAAGCCTTGATGGTTTCGCCAAAGCGGATGGCCAGCTTTTGCGAAGTATCGGTGGCGATGCGCTGGGGTGCGTCGGGCATGAAGGGGGTTGGGCAGACGGCGGTTGATGACCGCGCCGATGAACTCGTAGGGGTTCAGGACGCCCGGATCCACGACAACAGGCATTGCCTCGATGTAGCCGATCTTCTGGATGAAGGAGCGCAGATCCTCGTCTGCCATCTCGGCGGAGATGAGGGTGTAGTCCAGCATACAGCCATAGATGGACATGGCGGTGTGCAGGGGGTTCAGGCAGGTGCAGACCTTCATCTTCTCGATCTTATCGACGGTCTCGCGGTCGCAGTACAGGACACCGCCCAGCTCCAGCGGAGGACGGCCATTGGTGTAGTGATCCTCGATGCACAGGTACTGGGTCTCCTCGGCGTTGACGAAGGGAGCAGTGAAGGTGTGCTTCTCGGTGACGATGGTGTAGTTGTCCTCAAAGCCGTCGTCGGCCAGCATCTGCTGGACCTTGGCATCCGGGCGCCGGGGTGATCTTATCGATCATGCTCCAGGGGAAGGTGATCTTGGTCTCGTCCTGCACATAGGCGAGGAACTCAGCGGGGACCAGACCCTGCTCGACCCACTTGGTCGCGTAGGTGATGACCGCATTCTTGACCTTGTCGCCGTTGTGGGAGCAGTTGTCCATGCTCTGCACGGTCAGGGGCAGCTTGCCGGCCTTGAAACGCTCGTACAGCAGAGCGGTGACCTTGCCCATGGCCAGAACGGGGGTCAGGCCGCGCTCCAGATCGGCAGGAGCCTCACGCCGTAGCCCTTCTCGGTGATGGTGAAGGAGATCATCTGCAGGCTGGGGTTCTGGAAGATCTCCACCAGACGGGCCCAGTCCTCGGTGAAGGAGGGGTCAGCCTTCAGGCTCTCGGTGACGGAGGCCACGACCTTCTTCTCGATGTCGCCGGTGGACTTCAGGCAGACCAGCAGGCTCATGTTGTCGTAGGGGCGGTAAGCCTTGTCGATGATCTCGTAGTCGAAAGCTCTCGGCCACGATGACACCGCGGTCATACTTGCCGCTGTTCAGCGCGTCGTTCAGGACGGCGGCCGGGAAAGCGCGGAAGATGTTGCCAGCGCCGAAGTGGACCCAAGTGGGTTCCGCGTGGGTCTTGGCCTTGACGGCCTCGACATCGAACTTGGGCAGCTCGTAGCCCTTTTCTGCCCACTCGGCGGACAGATTGCCGTTCTTAATATCAGTCAGCTTCATGATATTCAGCCCTTCTTCTTCTCTTCGTCCAGACGGTCCAGCAGGTCCCAGACGCCCAGCATATACTGGATGCCCAGCGCACGGTCATACTTGCCGTAGCCGGGGCGGCAGCTGCCAGGGCCTTCCTCCCACAGCTGACGGCCATGGTCGGGGCGGATGTAGCCCTCGAAGCCGCAGTCATGGTAAGCGCGCAGGATCTCGATGATGCCGGTCTCGCCGCAGCAGTCGCGGTGAGCAGCCTCGGAGAAGTCGCCGTTGGGGAAGTGGTGGATGTTTGCGGATGTGAGCAAAGGCGATGCGGTCGCAATGCTTGCGCACGATCTCAGCACACGTTGTTGTTGGGGTTGGCGTTCATGCTTCCGCTGCACAGGGTCAGGCAGTTGTACGGATCATCCACCATGGACAGGAAGCGGTCGATGCTCTCAGCATCCACCAGCAGACGGGGCAGGCCGAAGATATCCCAAGGGGGGATCGTCCTGATGGATGGCCATTTTGATGCCACACTCATGGCAGGTGGGCATCAGTGCTTCCAGGAAGTACTTCAGGTTTTCCCAGAGCTTTTCCTTGGTGACAGGGGCGTAGGCCTTGAACAGCTCGTCCAGCTTTGCCATGCGCTCCGGCTCCCAGCCGGGGAAGGTCATGTTATACTTCTCAGTGAAGGACATGATGTACTCGGCCATAGCCTTGTAATCATCCTTGATCTTGTCCTTCTCGTAGAACAGTGCAGTGGAGCCGTCGCCCACGGGGTGGAACAGATCGGTACGGGTCCAGTCGAAACACCGGCATGAAGTTGTAGCAGATGACCTTGACGCCAAACTTGGACAGATTGCGGATGCACTGCTTGTAGTTCTCGATGTACTGGTCGCGGGTGGGCAGACCGATCTTGATGTCATCGTGAACGTTGACAGACTCAACAACATCCATATCAAAGCCGTAAGCGTGGATCTGATCGGCTACCTTCTGGATCTCGTCCACTTCCCAGATCTCACCGGGCATTTTGTCGTGCAGCGCCCAGACGATGCTGGTCACACCGGGGATCTGCTTGATGTCAGCCAGCGTGATGGGGTCGTTGCCCTCACCATACCAGCGCCAACCCATTTTCATAGACATAGGAAAATCCTCCTGTTTTATATTTTTTTTGCTTTGCATTTTCCACGCAGCCGTGTGCCGCGCTCTTGTACTTATATTCTAGTATATCAGTTCATTTTTTTTTCAATGGACGCTTTGCCGGAATTTAGTGTTTATTCTTGTATACTTTAGACAAAAAGAACAAAAATCTCTCCTCTCATGCAGGCAAAAATCCGAAAGTTCGTTTATAAATTCACGATCTTTACGCCCCTCGCGGCGGGACAAGCAGCTCCCCTTCTGCAAGGTATTTCTCCCCTGCCCCACAAAAAAATCCGCCGGGCACAGACACCCGGCGGACAGTTTTTCCTATATTGATATTACAGTTTCTGCTCTAAGACGATCTTGCAGATGCGGTCCACATCCTCCATGGAAAGGTCGGCATACTGCGGCAGGGTCAGCACCCGTTTTGCCACATGCAGGGCCACCGGCGTTGCGTCCACATCGTATTTACCGTGGAAGCACTCGAAGGTGTTGGTGAGCGGATAAAAATACTTGCGCGCGCCTATTCCGTTTTGGGCCAGTGCATCCATTACCTCATTGCGGCTGGCACCAAAGAGATTTTCGTCAAACACCACCGGGAAGTAGGCATAGTTGGACCTGACCTCTGGCTGCTGCACATTCAGGCGCAGACCGTCTACGCCTTCCAGATGCTCACGGTAGCGCTCCACCACAGCCCTGCGCTTGGCGATCTCCTCATCCACATGACGCAGATTGCACAGACCCATAGCGGCACAGAACTCGTTCATCTTGGCGTTGGCGCCCACGGCATCCACCTCTTCCGGGCCATGGATGCCAAAGTTTTTCAGCTCGTACAGCCTGCGGCCCATATCCGGGTCCCGATAGCAGACCGCACCGCCCTCAATGGTGTTGAACACCTTGGTGGCATGGAAGCTGAAGCAGGAGGCATCGCCAAAATTACCGATGCCCTGCCCCTTATAGGTCTCGCCAAAGGTGTGAGCCGCATCGTACAGCACCTTCAGACCATACTTGTGGGCGATGCGCTCGATCTCTTCGATGTTGCAGACATTGCCGTAGACATGTACCGGCAGGATGGCACAGGTTCGGTCGGTGATGAGCCGCTCGATCTGGGTCACATCCATGGTGTAGGTCTCGGGGTCGATATCACAGAACACCGGTTCCAGTCCATTGCGCACGATGGCGTGGGTGGTGGACGCAAAAGTGAACGGTGTGGTGATGACCTCGCCCTGCAGATTCATGGCCTGCAGAGAAAGCTCCAGCGCCATGTGGCCGTTGGTGAGCAGCTCCACAGCAGGCACGCCCATGTACTTTTGCAGTTCAGCCTGCAGGGCTTTGTGTTTTTTTCGCCCATGTTGGTCAGCCAGTGGCTGTCCCAGATGGAGCGGATCTCTTCAATGTATTCTTCCATGCTGGGCATGGAGGAACGGGTAACAAGGATATTATTGTCCAATTCTGCTCACCTTTCCGTTCTTGATCAGAAAAGACTCTGCTGCGCAGACTTTTCCATTTCCATTTTCATATCCTGCAGCATCGAAATGTAATCATACTCAGGTTCGTACCCAAGTTCCCTACGGGCAGGGGCAATATCCATCACATACTGTGGTGCATTAGGTTTATCCGGGCGCATAATGATCTCAGATTTTTTTATTCTCCGGGCCAAACACTTCTATCATACCCTCGATCTGTCGGAGCAGCGATGTTCCTACGCCGGTTCCAACATTATAATAGCCTTCTGTCCGGTCTGCGAAAACTGCCTTATAGAGCATCTGGCAAAAAAATCTTTGACATAAACCATATCCTTGACGCGGTTCGGGTCGCCCCAAACTTCGATCGTTTCGCCTTGAGCGGCTTTGTCAATTAAGATTCGATAACCGATTTTTCGATTCGTTCCATCAACATAGTATGTATCAATGGGCGAATACAGGTAGATCGTAGGAAAGTCTGAAAATGAATCGTTTCAGTCCATACATCTGATGATAATTTTCAATCAGATCCACCGCAAAATCTTTTGCTCATAACATAAACGGTATGATCCGATTTAAAAGCTGAATTTTCTTGGCAAATCTACAGTCAACAGCGGGTCTTTCTCTCTGCATGGTCCTTGATGTCGCCAAAGCTTTGTGCGAACAGGATGCGATCCGCTCCGGTTTTTCGGCAAAATTCCAGAATATTCAGAGTGCCGGTGATATTCACATCAATATATTTATAGGGGTCGTATCCTTTCATCCTTGCCGGCATTGCGCCAGCAAGGTCCACCACCGCATAGATATCTTTGGGCAAGCAGTCAAATGCATTTTTCTGCGTGATGTCCACACGATAATACGGCACGCCCATCCGTGCAAAACGGTCCGTTTCCCGTGTACCGACAGCAACCACTTCATATTCACTGTCGTTGTAATGATCCAGGAAATAACGCACGAAATATGTCCCGGTATCACCGCTTGCGCCAAATACAAGTATTTTTTTCATTTTTCATTTTCCCTTATTCGCAAATCAACTGATACCGGCCAAGCATTTCTCGGACAGTGTCTGCTGAATTGAACATCATCACATCGACGATGGATAGATTCGGCTGAAATTCTCCGCCGAACTGATCGTAAGTGATCGATTCTGTTTTCAGAAAGCTAAAGCTTGACTCCTTGCTGACGGAAATCCGCAAACGAGTAAAGTTTCCTGTCCTCCGATGGCATTGTAGTATTCTGTCGCGCCCAAAAGCTTGCAGATTTCCAGAACCTTGTCCTGTCCTTTCAAAGTGCAGTCTTTTTTCCAGCGTTGAAGAAACGATCAGTTTTGTCGTGATTCCCAGATATTTGTTGATAAGCCGGAAAGATTCGGCATTGTACTGTGCAAGATTTTCCTTTCCACTGGTAAGAATTTTCTCCCATAAGTGGGAATACTTTTATCATAATATGGGGCCTTGCTGTATGCCCGCATCAGCTGATCCAGATTTTTCCGGATCAGTTTTTGGGTCATTGTTGACACCTACTTCATTGATGTGTTTCATAGAGCTTGCACCAAGCATTGGTACATTAAAGTATTTTGGCTGGTCATTGACCAAAATGCGGTTCCGGTTAATCCAACCGCCCTTGATAAAATTCACATCATCGTAAATCACATATTCATCGACCGCATTCATCAGCTGCCAATAACCAATGTACGGCACAAAAATACGGTTGCATAATACCAAGTTTCACAGAAACAATTCGCTCCTTTGCAGAAAAGTATCAATGATATGCATTGCATGCTAAAAAACTCTTCCGTTTTAAGCCCCTGCGCTGTTCACTCTTCATTATCAGCCCACGGCTTTTTCTGAATTTTGGGCTTCACGACATTCCAGAGATACTCAAACGTATCCAGCTTCAGCAGTGCAGAACCGCCCAGATACATCGCTGCACCGATCAGGATCTGAATGACCAGCGTTACGATGTCCGGCAGATGTGCAAGGTTGACCAGCCACATGCAGCAGCCCATGAAAACAGCCAGCAGAATGCTGGGCAGGATGTCTTTCAGCTGTTCCAGATAGCGGTAATCCAGCAGTTTTCTGTTCGGCCATGTATTGATGAACTGGCTCAGCAGGCTGCTCAGGATCAGGCTGTAGGCCATTGCCATCACGCTGATGCGGTAGGTCAGCAGGAGCAGGGTCAGGCCCATGATCTTCTTGCTGATCTCCAACTTCAGATACACTCCGCTGCGGCCCATTGCCTTGATTGCATTCAGGTTTGCCGTGTGGATCGGATAGAACATGTAGGTGATGCAGAAAATCCGCAGATACGGTACACAGGGCAGCCATTTCTCGGTCAGCACCAGCCGGACGAGCGGTTCTGCGCAGAAGAACATCGCCATCATCAGCGGCGCAATGACGTAAACGCAGGTCTTGATGGCACGGCGGGTCATGTTTTTCACCCGCGCAGGCTCGTCCTGCACGGCAGACATTGCCGGGAGCAGAACGCTGTCAATGGAAGAATCCACGTTGACCGCAATGACATCCGGCGCAAGCATACCCTCATTATAAAAAGCAAGATCAGCCGATGTGTAAACGCGGCCGATCACAAACTGCGCAGATTATTGTATACGGTATCCAACAGGGAGGAAGCCAGCAGTCTCCAGCCATAGGATAGCAGCCCTTTCAGGCGTTGCCAAGAAAAGACCGCTTTCGGTCTCCAATGCACCGTGAGCCAAAGGATCAGCGTATCAATGGCCGTGTTAGAAAGCTGCTGTGCCACCAGCGCCCAGACGCCAAAGCCGGCATAAGCCATGCCAAGCCCCAGAAATGCGGAGAACAGCGTACCGCCCAGCGTTGCAAAGAAAAAGCGTTTGAACATCATATTGCGGGACACATAGGCCTGCTGGATGCCTTTGACACCGGAAAACACCAGCGTCAGGCTGGCAACGCGAACCACGGGCGCCAGCGAAGGATCTTTATAGAATGCCGCAATATAAGGTGCCGCAATGAACATTCCGGCATACAGCACCAGACACACCGCAAAATTGAAATAGAATACCGATGAAAAATCCAGATCGTCTGCATCTTTTTTTCTGGATCAGTGCTGTACCAAGACCGCTGTCGATGAACACCTGCAAAATGTTGATGAACACCGCCACCAGCGCCGTCCTGCCGTAATCTTCCGGCACCAGAATACGGGCCAGCAGCAGCGTTACAACGGCTGTCACCAAGCTGGGCACCGCAGCGCTCTGCAAAGCGCCAGATAAAGTTGTCAAGAATAATGTTCTTATCTTTTTTCATTTCGTTCTGTCTTAAACTCCGTCCGTACCGTATCCAGCACATGTATTTTTTCTTTTCCAGCGACAGTCCCATAAAAATGCCCAGCTGCGGACCATGCAAAAGGCATCTGCCGCCTTTCTGGAGAACTGCCAGCTGCAGCTGGTCACGGTTCGCCACATCATTTACCGCCTTCTGGTATTCGGGCGCAACCCCCTGTTCGCGGCAGTACCGGCGGAGCTTTTTCTGTAAAGTCCGTTCTCGCTTTCTGGCTGCAAATGCGCTGTTGCTTAGATGCGTTGTTCTGGTTCCGGGCAGTCCACGAACCGGCGGTAAACATCCGGTAGACAGACATGATATCCTTTAAATAGTGGATCTTCCCGTTCAGCCGCATATAAACTGCACGCGGATAATCGCCGAATCCATTTGCTCTGAGTTCATCCGGTATGCAGAACCACTCTCTCCTGCATAAAATCGAGGACGTATGGAAACAGGCTGCACTGTAATTGACGACCTCCTTGAATGTGAGGTCACGATCCTGTTCTCCTTTATACATCGGCCACGAACCGCCCGTGCGGCAGTCCAACAGCCGGGTATTGTGCACACAGGCCGCATACCCCTCATGCGATTCCAGAAAATCCACCTGCTTTTTGCAGTTTGTTTTCATCGCACCAATAGTCGTCGCCTTCACAGATCGCCGTATACTTTCCCTTCGACCGAGGGAAAAGAATGCTTTTCGTGATGAATACTCCCTTAGAATACTGATTTTCAGTCTGGTAGACCGGTTTAATGATGTCCGGATACTTTGCCTCATATTCTGCGATGATCGCAGCCGTGTGATCTGTGGACGCATCATCATTTATAAGAACTTCATACCGGAAGTTCGTCTTTTTTGATTCACGAATCCGTCCAATGCGCTACGGATGTATTTTTCATGGTTATATGCGATACAAAAGAACGGACACCACTACATCATCGTTCATTTTTATCTCCCCCGATGCTTCAACCGCACCGTTGCTTTTCCATAGTTGTACTTATAATATCACATGTCCCGATGCATTTCAACTTGTGCGTTTTTTCTGGGCATGAGTTTTCCGGCGATCTCCCCTCATACAACCGCTGTATCTATGCTTACGCCGGATTTTTTTTTTTCAAAAAAGGGAAAAAAGAGCTTGACTATCCGACAGGAACGTGGTAATATATTCAAGCAGTCCGCAAACACAGCTTCAAACCTCAGGAGTTGGATGGACGGCACGAACAGAATATGCGAGGGTGGCGGAACTGGCAGACGCGCACGTTTGAGGTGCGTGTGGTTTATCCTTGGGGGTTCGAGTCCCTCCCTCGCACCATAGGGGAGCCCGCGAAGTTACGTTAAAATCTCGTAATTTCGCGGGTTTTTTCGTTTTTGGCAGCGGTCAGATACTGCTCAATACTGCCTGATTTTGCGGGAGCAATACATGATATAAACAACAAAATCCCTCTCTGACGGTACGTCCAGAACAGAGAGGGGATCTTTCAGTTTTCCTTTTTTGATACCGAACAGCCTGCGCAAGATCCCGCGCAAGGCCTTGGGGGCTCTGGATCACAACTACCTGCATATGCTCCCCCCTGCCTTTCCGTTTTCTGGCCCATCCTATGCAGGCAGCAGACAAAACGTTCCGGCAGAAGCAGCAGGCATCAGTCCGGGATGGTCTCCACCGCCACCAGCGCACCGCTGCGGGTGGAGATGGTGATGCAGTCCGAACCTTCGGCGTACTCGTTGCTGACCCCCAGCGGATACGCGGCGGTCAGCTCTGCGTTATCCAACTCATAATAAGAGCCGTGTTCGCACGCCCCCTCTGCCCTGCCCTCCATCGGGAAGGCCGAGAAGAAGAAGTACTTCTCCTTCGGGTAGCGGCGGGTCTCGCCGGGCATCACGTAGGTGATGCGGCTGCGCTCGTCCAGCAGGGTGGTGCGCACACCGCGCTGTTCCAGCCCAAGGCCTGTGCACAGGTTTGCAAGGGTGTGTTCTACCCGTCTGCCGCCAAGGCCGCCCAGCAGCAGCACCTCGTCAAAGCCCTTTTCCGAGACCAGCTTTGCAGCATACTCGGTGTCGGTATCGTCCTTCACATGGGGCAGCACGATGATATCGTCGTCCTGCTGTTTCCGGGCAGGGGGCGGTGTCAAAGTCGCCCACGATGATATCGGGCTTACAGCCCAGCGGGACACAGTTGCGGTAGCCTGCATCACAGGCAATGATAAAGTCGTCCGGCCGCAGGGCCTCTGCCAGCTCCGGAGAAACCGGGCAGGCCGAAATGATCACACAGCGTGACATGAATCTCTTCCTTATCCTTTATACTTTCGGGCGCTGCCAATCCTTCACGTCCTTAACTTCCTCGTACATGGCGCAGTAGCTGTCGTACCGGGTCTGGGAGAGTCTGCCCTCGGCCAGTGCGGCGCGCACGGCACAGCCTTTTTTCGCTGCGGTGGGAGCAGCCGGTGAACTGGCACTGGCCCAGATAAGGCCCGAACTCCGGGAACGCATGCTCCAGATTTTCCTTGGGGATGAACCCGGCGCGGTTCGCTTCCAGACTGGCAAAGCCCGGCGTATCCGCAATGCGCCCGCCAAAGGCTTCAAAGATCGTCACCTCACGGGTGGTGTGGCGGCCGCGGCCCAGCTTCTGGCTGATGGCACTGGTCTCGCGCTCGGCTTCCGGCAGCAGGTGGTTGAAAAGCGTGGATTTGCCCACACCGGAGTTGCCGCAGAACGCACACAGCCTGCCGCTGATCCACTGCTTCACCTCGTCCAGCCCGCCGCCGGTCTTGTAATCGATGCGGATGAACGGCAGGGTCGATTTTTCATACGCCTTACGCAGGAATTCCGCCTCCGCCAGATCGCTCTTGGTGCACACGATCACCGGCTGCACGCCCTTGTCCACTGCAATGGCGGACAAAGCTTGTCCAGCACCAACGGTGCTGGGCGTAGGCTGGGTGGTGCTGGCCACAAGGAACAGAAGGTCCAGGTTTGCCATCGGGGGCGCACAAATACGTTCTTTCGCGCGGGGCGATCTGTGCAATGACCGAAGCACCGTTCTCGGTTTCCAGCGTCACTTCGTCGCCTGCAACCGGCGTGATCTTCTGTTTGCGGAAAATGCCGCGGGGCTTGCACTCCACAATGCCCTCCGGCGTTTTTACATAGTAAAAGCCGCCGATGCCCTTTTGTGATATATCCCTTCATGCACGCCTCCGTCAGCTCAGCAGCGAGGACCACCAGTCGGTCAGCGGTTTCTGCGAAGGCTCGCCGCTGCCCGCTGTGCCCTGCTCACCACTCGCTGTTTGGTGCTGGAGGAAGAGGAGGACGAACCGCTGCCAAACAGGCCGCTCCACCAGTCGCCGCCGGTGGTGCTGTCGCTGGGTGCTTCCGGTTCCGGTGCAGGCTCCGGCCCTGCGCTTACCACAATGTTCACGCGGCCGTTCAGCTTTGTGGTAGAGCCTGCCGCCGGGTTCTGACTGATGACAGTGCCCACCGGCTGGTCGCTGTACTGGTCGGTCTGGCTGCCAAGGCCCAGATGGTTCTGCACCAGCAGGGTGCGGGCATCGTCCATGCTCATGCCGGACAGCGACGGCACCTTGGTAGTGGTTGCCACCTGCGGGCGGCTGATATACATCACCACAGTGCTGCCTGCAGCCACCTGACTGCCCGCCGCCGGGTCGGTGCGGATCACCGCGCCGGATGCCACAGAGGTATCCACAGCCTGCGTTACCAGCACCGAGACACCCAGCTCCTTGAGCTGCTGCTCTGCATCAGCCTGCACATAGTTGGTCAGATCGGGCACCGTGACATACTGGGTGCCCAGACTGACAGTCAAGGGTCACATTCTGGCCCTCACGCACCGTGCGGCCGGAGACCGGCGACTGCTTATAGATATAGCCCGCCGCATAGTTACTGTTGTACTCCTGCTCCCAGGTAACGCTGATCTGGCCGGAGACCACCTGCTCGGTGGCAGCAGCCTCGTCCTGCGTCATGCCGATATAATCGCCCAGCGTGATATCGGCCTTGTTGTTCATCAGGTTGGAGGAATCGTTCAGGATCATCCAGCACAGCGCAAGGCACGCCAGTGCAAATGCAATGGTGATGCCCAGCAGCGCCGGAAGATAAATGGTACGGCGCTTCTTTTTTTGCGGGATGCAGTCTTTTTGCTGCGGGGCGCAGGTTTTTTCGGCAGGTCGATTTGTGCGGTTCTGGTTCATGGTACGTTTCACCACCTTTTCGGGAGCATCTTCTGTAATATACTTGTACTCGAACATCACGGAGGGGTTGTGCACGTAGGTGTCCAGCGCATCCAGCATTTCGCGGGCGGATGCGTAGCGGTTCTGCGGCAGCTTTGCCATGGCCTTTTCGGTGATCTCCACCAGTGCATTCGGTACCTCCGGTGCGACCTCGTGCAGGGACTTCGGCTGATCGGAGATCTGCTTGATGGCAACTTCCACGGCGTCCTCTGCATCAAAGGGCAGATGACCGCTGAGCATCTCGTACATCATCACGCCCACCGAGTAAATATCACTGGTGCAGTCGGTCTCATCGCCCTTGGCCTGCTCCGGGCTGATATAATGCACGCTGCCCATGGCCTTGCCGCTGAGCAGCTGGTTCTCGGCACGGGAGATGCGCGCAATGCCAAAATCCATCATGCGCAGCTGGCCGTTGTCCAAAAGCATGATGTTCTGGGGCTTGATGTCCCGGTGCACCACACCGTTGGCGTGGGCATGTTCCAGCGCCTTTAAGATCTGGGAGATGAAATGCACGGTCTCCCGGTTGGTCAGCCTTGCCGCCGCGCTGGTTGAGGTACTCGCGCAGGGTCATGCCGTCCACATATTCCATCACGATATACTGCAGATCATCATTCACCGATACATCGTACACTTTTACGATGTTCGGGTGGTTCAGCAGCGAAATGGCCTTGGATTCGTTCTTGAACGCGGCGCACAAGCTCCGGGTCATGGGTGTACTCCTGCCGGAGCACCTTCACCGCCACCACAGTACCGGCGGGAACAGGGCCGTTGCGGCCACAGCATAACCGCCTTGTACACATTTGCCATGCCGCCGGAGCCGATGAGTTCCCGGACTTCATACAGGCCATCCAGCTTTTTGCCGATCAGGTTGTCCATCAGCGCACCTCCTCCACACACAGCAGCAGCGCGGTGATGTTATCCGGGCCGCCGTTTTCGTTGGCCGTGCGGATCAGCAAGGTCCGGCAGGTCGTAGAACCCGCCGGTGCGCAGCAGCTGTTCCAGCTGTTCTCTGGGCACGGCATTGGTCAGGCCGTCCGAGCACAGCAGCAGGATATCTCCTCTGTAGCGGCGTGCGGTGGCAAACTCCGAGTCCAGCCGGTAGTCCACACCCAGAGCACGGGTGATGATGTTCTTCTGAGGGTGGTGCTCGGCTTCCTCCACAGTAATGGTGCCACAGTCCACCAGCTCCCTGCACATAGGAGTGATCGTGGGTGAGCTGGGCAAGCCTGCCGTCCCGGTACAGGTACGCCCGCGAGTCGCCTGCATGACACAGGTACAACACCTTGCCGCCGCGCACCAGTGCGCACACAGCGCCGTGGTGCCCATGCCCGCCAGCGATTCCTCACGCAGGGCCTTTTGGAACACAAAGCGGTTGGCGCTGAGCAGCGCTCTTTTTCAAAAAGGTCTCCTCTTCGCCGGGCAGGCACTGGTTGTACTGCTCCTGAAAGCAGCGCTCGATCACATCGCACGCGCTCTGCGAGCTGGCTTCCCTGCCCGCCGCGTGCACCGCCCATGCCGTCGCATACCAGCAGCCATGCGGCATCGCCGGGCAGTTCTCCTGCGCGATAATCGTCCTGATTATCCTGCCGGACGCTCCCCACATCCGTTTTTCCTGCAAGTTTCATAGGTCTCTCCCTCTGTTTATGCCTTGCCGTTCATTTCGTCGCGGCGCAGCTGGCCGCAGGCGGCACTGATCTCGCTGCCAAGGCGGCGGCGCACCGTAGCGTTTACGCCAAGACTTTCAAGCTTTTGCTGGAACCGGCGCACATTGGCTGCATCCGTAGCGGAGTACGGGCTGCCGTCCACCGGGTTGATGGGGATCAGATTTACATGCGCACCCATGCCCCGGATCAGGTTTGCCAATTGCTTTGCGCAGACATCAGAATCATTGACACCGCGCACCATGGAATATTCAAAGCTGACCCGGCGGCCGGTGGTCTCCTGATACCGGCGCACGGTCTGGATCAGCTGCTCCACCGGGTAGGCATCGTTGACCGGCATCATGCTGCTGCGGATCTGGTTGGTAGGTGCGTGCAGTGAGATGGAAAGGGTAAGCTGCAGCTTTTTCTCCGCCAGCTGGTCGATCTTGGGCACAAGGCCGCAGGTGGAAAGGCTGATGTTGCGCATGCCGATATTGACGCCCTCGGGCGAGGTGATATTCTCCAAAAAGCGCATCACTTCGTTCAAGCAAAGTTGTCCAGCGGCTCGCCGATGCCCATGAGCACGATATGGGAGATGCGCTCGCCGATATCTTTCTGGGCGGTGTAGATCTCGGAGCATATCTCGCCTGCTTCAAGGTTGCGCACACGCCCCGCCTGTGTGGAGGCGCAGAACCGGCAGCCCATGCGGCAGCCCACCTGTGTGGACACGCACACGGTATTGCCGTAGTGGTAACGCATGACAACGGTCTCGATGCAGTTGCCGTCAGCCATGCGCAGCAGATACTTCACAGTACCGTCCTTGGCCTCCTGACGGCGCTCGATCTGCGGTGCAGCGATATAAAAAGTTTCTTCCAGCTTTGCCAGCAGGGTCTTGGGCTGGTCGGTCATGGCAGAAAACTCGGTGACCAGCTTCTGGTGTACCCAGTGGAAGATCTGCTTTGCCCGGAAGCCCGGCTGTCCCAGCGCTTTTAGTTCATCAGTCAGTTCTGCCAGCGTCAGGGAAGAAATACAGCGTTTTTGTTCCATTCTGTTCTCCTATAACAGGATACGACCCATAAAGGTCGTGCTTATTGTGTTCCGGTGGCTTTTTGCAGCACGCATAGGAAAAAGCCGTCCATGCCGGTACGGGTGGGCACCGAAAGGCAACCGTACTCCCCTGCCGTCATTCCGGCGGGCAGCGGTACATCCGGTGCGCAGACCGCAAATTCCGGGTGGCGCTGTAAAAAGGCTGCGATCTGCTTCTGATTTTCTGCCGGGTCGATGGTGCAGGTGGAATAGACCAGCCGTCCGCCCGCCTTGAGCAGCGCCGCAGCGGTATCCAGAATTGCCGCCTGTGTGGCAAGCAGTTCTGCCTGCCGGGCAGCTTCCAGCTTTTTATAGCGCAGATCTGGCTTTTTTGCCAGAATGCCCAAGCCGCTGCAAGGCACATCCGTCAGGATGCGGTCTGCCATGGGCAGTGCGGGGTTCGGCTTGGTGGCATCATTACAAAGGGTATGCACCCCAGTAAAGCCCATGCGGTCTATCTACCGCGGTGCGGATCAGCCCCACACGGTTCTCTGCTGCATCGCAGCTGTACAGCTCTCCTGTACCCTGCATCTGCTCGGCCAGCAGAATGGTCTTACCGCCGGGGGCAGCGCACAGGTCCAGCACCGTCTCGCCGGGGGCTGCGCCCACGCAAAGGGCTGCCAGCTGGCTGGCCTGTCCCTCCACATGGTAGTAGCCCTGTCGGAACAGTTCGTTGTCTGCCGGACTGCCGGCAAATCGTGCCAGCACGCTGCCGGGCACAATACCCTGCCGCACCTCTGCTGCGCCCTGCTCTGTAAGCAGCGCGCACAGCTGTGCAGCGCTGGCCTTGAGGGGGTTTGCACGCAGACTGGTCAAACCGCCATCGGCCTGATAGGTCAGGATGCCCAGTGCTTCATCCGGGTAATTTTTGTGGAGAAATTTCGCCACATCCAGTCCGGCAGAGCCAAGCACCATCAGGCGCTGGATCTCGCCCGTAAAAACGGCAGCGTCCAGATCATAGACGCCCGCAGGCCTTGCGCAGCACGGCATTGACAAGGCCGGAGGCGCTGGATTTTTTAAAGGTGCGGGTCAGCTTGACCGCCTCGTTCACCGCAGCAGAGACAGGCACCTGCATATAGCGTGCCTGTGCCAGTGCAGCGCGCAGAATCTCCCGCACGGGGGCATCCAGCTTTGCCAGCCCCTTGGGCAGAAACTGCTCCAGAATATAGTCCAGCGTGCCGCGATGCTCCAGCACAGTGTAGAAAATGGCACTGGCAAAGGCCTTATCCCGGCCTTCCAGCTTCTGGCGCTTGAGCTCTGCGTCCAGCACCAGATTGGAAAAACCGTCCTGCTCCTGCCGTACCAGTGCGGCGACTGCCGCCGCACGCGGATTTGCGGCCATCAGAGGCTATCCCCCCCGTTTTCAGGCGCCGACCCGCTGCAAAGGCAGTGCCGTCCATGGGCTTTTTGCCCTCCGGTACGACCTCCAGCAGCTGGATAGCACCCTCGCTGCAGGCTACGGTCAGGGGTTTTGTGCCCAGCACCGTGCCGGGGGCTTCGCCATGAGCGGTAGCCACACGGCAGGACATCACCTTGAGCTTTTTGCCGCCGGAGGTGACGAACCATGCACCGGGCCACGGGTTCATGCCGCGCACCCAGTTGTGGATGTGGGCAGCCGATTCGGTCAGGCGGAACTCTGCCATCTCCTTGTTCAGCATGGGGGCAAGGGTGGCGTTTTCGTGGTCTTGCGGCACAGCCGTCAGAGTACCGGCAGCGATCTGCGGGAATCGTTTCACACAGCACCCGGCACCCACGGCAGTCACGCGGTCAAACAGCTGGCCGCTGGTCTCTTCCGGGGTCAATGGCGATCTTTTCACAGCAGAGCACATCGCCGGTGTCAAGGCCCTCGTCCATCTGCATGATGGAAACGCCGGTCTCGGCATCGCCGTTCAGCACGGCCCACTGCACCGGGGCGCTGCCGCGGTACTTGGGCAGCAGCGGAGACATGCAGGTTGATGCAGCCGATACTTCGGCGCTTCCAGCACAGACTTCGGCAGGATGCGGCCGTAGGCCGCCACCACGATCAGTTCCGGGGCCAGTGCGCGGATATTCTCGTCCTCGCTGCCGTCCCGCAGGGTACGGGGCTGGAACACCGGCGTGCCGTGGGCAAGGGCCACTTCCTTAACCGGGGGTGCGGTAAGCACCTGCTTGCGGCCAACCGGCTTGTCCAGCCGGGTGTACACCGCGCAGATGTCATGCCCGGCGGCATACAGGGCTTTGAGGCACTCTGCGGCAATATCCGGCGTGCCCATGAACAAAATGCGCATTACTTGTTTCCTTTCGCTTCGCGGGCAGCTTTTTTGCCCTCCTCGGTATCCTCATAGAAATACTCGCTGGACTGCATGATGGTAATGCCGTCCAGATGGTCGTTCTCGTGCTGGATGCAGCGGCCCAGCAGATTCTCAGCTTCCAGCTCGAACCACTCACCGTGGCGGTCCTGTGCGCGCACCTTGACCGCGGCGGGGCGGGTCACAGCGCCGTTGTGGCCCGGGAAGGACAGACAGCCCTCGTAGGCGGTCTCCTCTTCCTCGGATACAGCCAGAATTTCCGGGTTGACGAAGTCGATGAACTTATATTCGTAATCTTCGGGGATCTCCTCGGGCGCGTCGGTGGTGTCCCACACCACGAACAGACGGCGCAGCATGCCCACCTGCGGGCCGGCCAGACCCACACCGTCGGCGGCGATCATGGTCTCGTGCATGTCGTCCAGCAGGGTAGCCAGACGGTCATCAAAGGTGGTGACGGGGCGGCAGACCTTGTTCAGGATGGGATCGCCCTCTTTTACAATGTTACGGATAGCCATTTATGGTACCTCCTAATCAGATGTCACCGTCCGAATGCAGGTCCACCGCAACGGTGGCCTTGGACGGAAGTTTTTCCTGTTCGTATCTATTCCAGTGCGCTGCGCACGAGGTCGCGGAAGCGGCGGTCGTTGCGGCACTTGATGGTGAGCTTGTAGCGGTAGGTGTCGTTGATTTTTTCAATGTTGCCGGGCGGTGGGGCCAAGCACCCGCAGAGGCAGGTCCGGCTGTTTTGCTGCCTGCTGGCCCAGCAGAGCCGCAAAGCGCGCTGCGGCCCTGGCCACCTCGATCTCCTTTGCACCTGCAAAGCCAATGACGCACAGCCCGCAGAAGGGCGGGTACAGGCCCAGCTTGCGGTAGGCGATCTCCTGCTCAAAAAAGGCATCGTAGTCCTGCGCGGCGGCAAGGTTCAGCACCGGGTTATCGGGGTCGGTGGTCTGGATGATGGCAAAGCCGGGGTCTCTGGCCCGGCCGCTGCGGCCCACCACCTGCGTGATGAGGCTGAACACGTTCTCATACGCGCGGAAGCCCTGCGCAAACAGCAGCGAGTCGATGCCCAGCACGCCCACAAGGGTCACATCCTCAAAATCCAGTCCCTTGGCCACCATCTGGGTGCCCACCATGATGTCATATTCGTGGTTCGCAAACCTTGCCAGCAGCTTTTATCGTGGGCATCCTTTGCCGCAGTGGAATCCTGATCCATGCGCAGCACCCGCGCATCCGGGAACAGCTTTGCCAGCTCTTCCTCGGCTTTCTGGGTGCCGAAGCCCCGGTACTGCAGCTTGCCGCCGCAGGCGGGGCAGACGGTGGGCGGCTCCATCTGGCTGCCGCAGTAGTGGCACAATACCTTGTGCGCCGCCTTGTGGTACACCATCGGCACGCTGCACTTTGTGGCACTTGAGTACCTCGCGGCAGTCCTCGCATTGGGCGATGGTCTGGTAGCCCCGGCGGTTGAGCAGCAGGATGGTCTGCTTGCCTGCATCCAGATTGCGGCGGATGGCGTCCTCCATGGCGAGACTGATCTCCCGGGGGTTGCCCGATGCCAGCTCGGCCCGCATGTCCACGATCTGCACCTTCGGCAGCGGGTTACCGCCGTAACGCTGAGTGAGCCGTACCAGCTGGGTGCGGCCCTGCTGGGCCGCGTAAAAGCTCTCGGTGCTGGGGGTGGCACTGGCCAGCAGGAGCAGTGCACCGTTCTCCGCTGCGCGCTGTCGGGCCACCTCGTGGACAGAATAGCGAGGCGCAGACTCCGAGCGGTAGGTGTGCTCCTGCTCCTCATCGATGATAATGAGCCCGATGTTTTCCAGCGGCGAAAAGATCGCGCTGCGGGTGCCCACCACAATGTCTGCGCCGCCGTCCTGGATCATCTGCCACTGCAACAGGCGTTCGGTGTGGTTGAGGGCGGAGTGCTGCACGGCCACCCGGCGGCCAAACTGACTCTTGAGCCGCAGGATCATCTGCGGGGTCAGGCTGATCTCCGGCACCAGCACCAGCGCATTCGCCGCCCAGCGCCAGACAGCGGGCAATGAGCTTTAAGAACACCAGCGTCTTGCCGCTGCCGGTCACGCCGTAGAGCAGCGCCGAGTGGGGTGCATCATCTTCCAGCTTTGGCAGCAGAGCATCGTAAGCCGCCTGCTGTTCTGCTGTCAGGCAGATGGGGCTCGTTTTTGAGCGGAATGGACGAATACAGGTCGATGGACTTGTTCACCTTGCTGCATTCCAGCACGCCTTTGGCGCACAGGTTATCCAGCACGGCACGGCTGATGCCCTTGTCCTCCAGCTCGTTCAGGGTGCGGGGCCCGCCGCCCAGCAATGCCACTGCCGCCAGCTGCTTGGCAGTCGGTTTCGGCTTTGGCGGCAGCCCGCCCACAAGGCGATAGGAGTTCTCGGTGTGGCGGGTGAGCTGCTTTTCGAGCACCGGCGTTACACCGTCCGCCGCCACGGCAGGCTTGTACTGTGCGCCATAGGGAATGACCGCCTTGACCGCTTCATAATAGGTGCAGAAGGTGCGTTCCTTCAGAAAGTGCACCAGACGCAGCAGCTCCGGGGTCAGGCAGGCCGAAGCCGGGGCCACGTCGAAAAGATATTTCAGCTTTGCACTTTCCGGCTCGGCGTCACAGGCCAGCACCACGCCCATGCGGGCGCGGCTGCCGCGGCCAAAGGGCACCAGCACCATGCTGCCAAGTTTTACCGCATTCTGCTGATCCGGCATGACGGCATAGGTATAAAGCTTATCAAAGTGGAAGGTCGCATTGCTGACGGCAACGCCTACCGTTTTGGGCATTCGTCCAGCTCCTTCAAAATATTATTCTGCGCTTCCGATGCGGCGGCAGATCGCCTGATACAGTGCATCGGCGCAGGTATCGACCCGGTCGTTGACCAGCTTCAGGGTGAATTTATCCTGCTGGGCCAGCTCCTGCCGGGCGGTGGCAAGGCGCTCCTGAATGCTGTCCTCGGTCTCGGTGCCGCGGCCCCGCAGACGGCGCTCCAGCTCCTCCACCGACGGCGGCAGCAGGAACACGGTGGTCGCGCCCGGGAACATGCGGCGGATGTTCGCTGCGCCGTGCACATCGATGACCAGAACGACCACCTTCCGGGCTGCAAGGCGCTTGTCCACTTCCTTCGCGCAGGGTACCGTAGTAGTTGCCGTTGTAGAAGAAGTTGTGCTCCACCACCTGATCGTTCTCGATCAGCTGCTGGAACTGCTCCCGGGTGCGGTAATAATAGTCCACGCCCTCCTGCTCGCCGGGGCGGGGTGCGCGGGTGGTGGCGGAAACAGTCTTTTCGATCTCAGGGTGGGCCTCGCGCAGGGCCTTGACCACACTATCCTTGCCGGTACCGGCCGCGCCGGAGACCACAAACAAATATTTATCATTCGCCATGGGACGGTTCCTCCTCTGCTGTCACTTGCTCTCCTGCCCTGCCGCACGGTTGGCCACCGTTTCCGGCTGAAGCGCCGAGAGCACCACATGATCGGAGTCCATGATAAGCACTGCACGGGTGCTGCGGCCATAGGATGCATCGATCAGCATTCCGCGCTCCCGCGCTTCCTTTGACAAGGCGCTTGACCGGGGCCGAATCCGGGCTGACCACAGCCACCACGCGGCCCGCACTGACCATATTGCCAAACCCGATGTTAATGAGCTTCATAAACCCCTCC
>VOFJ01002809.1_pt1 | contig 20688 bp, 35 predicted proteins | sample 5384081 | NCBI WGS metagenome assembly VOFJ01 (sample SAMN12384729, study PRJNA508395) | human gut metagenome | isolation source: healthy gut I | host: Homo sapiens | reverse complement strand
CGGATATTTCTGATTATTTTGGTTGTTCTATGGTTATAAATACAGTCTGATCTTAAGAACAAGTTTTGATTATTACATTTTTTATGGTTGTGTTATTGATTCCAATACTTCTTTAGCTTGTATACACCCTTGTTCCGCTGCTTTTGAAACCATTCCACGGCTTTAGTTTTATTCATCGCCACTCCATCACCCTCATAGTAACAAACTCCTAAGCTGCCTTGGGCTTGTGCATATCCTTGTTCCGCTTTTTGCTTTGTAGGCTTTAAAAAGTTTGAGCATTTGTTATCATATTGCCTATGAGAATTATCGGCAGGGTAATCAGTTTAATTATTATTCTAAATGTTGTCTTCATACAGTTGTTATTTTTATATATTGTGTCCTTATTTCCCTTTTTATGGCTCCAATGATGCAGGCAATAATTCCAATAATTAGTAAAATGCTCCAGATTGATGCCGCCATACCTTCTACCCATTTTAATTGTAATAGTCAAGAACATCCTACAATTTTAAAATCGATTCTAATGTTTCTATAACTTCTGCATTCCCTTGTTCCGCCGCTTTCTACCACCATTCCACCGCTTTGGCTTCATCCATAGATACGCCGTCACCCTTAAAATAACAAATTCTAAGTTGTATTGGGCTTGTGCACATTCTTGTTCTGCAGCTTTTTGCAACCATTCCGCAGCTTTTCGCTTTGTCCATAGGCACTCCAAGAGCATCAGCATAATAAATGTTTTAATATTTATAAATATATCAGTGTTGTAGTCAAACATGTGTAGGCCGATCTCTTTGATTTACCGTAGGGATGACGGATGGTTAATCCATAATTTAACAAAAGGATTTAGATACCAGTAAATAGAATGTATGTATTCCCCATTTCCGCATTTATGTTTCTTTAGAGATGAAGATATTTCTCCAATATTCTCAATTATAGGATCTAATCTTGCCATATTATTATTGCTAATAGAAAACCAATAAAGCCACATCCAATAGCTGCAAATCCACTATATAATATTACATGTGCTAAAAAGAGTTAAGATTATTCGTTTATTTATTCTGTTTTCTTTTTACAATTCATGGTTAAAATCAGAAATTGTAAATATTACATAGTTTATTCCCTTCACCATTTTTATCTATATAATACCATTTACAATGCTCTTTTTCTACAATAGCCAATCCATCTTTAAAAATCCTCATAAATACTCAAATACTGAGGTGTGATAACCATATTCCCTTTTTTATCAATAAATCCCCATTTATCTACAATGCGACAGGCTGATAACCCTTCACTAAATTTACGCAATTCGTCATATGCCGGAAATATTACATATTCACCTTTTTATTTATTACACCACATTTCCGCCACACACAGACATAAAAACTTGAGAAGCTGTTGGGCTTACAATTGCTACGTCCTCTTTAAAATCACTTGCATATGAATAAATTAAAGGAATAATTAATTGTCCTGAAGCATCAACAAAACCATATTTTTTCTTTCCTTCTTTATCTTTTCTACTAACACGTGCTATGCCCTCTTGTAATTTTCAACAGACTCATATTCATTATGTAATTTAGATAAAATTTCCATATCAAAATCCATTTTATTTGTTTGAGGATTTTCATTTTTCCAAATGCTTTCTATTAATGCGCTTCTTTCATCGGATCTCCTTTTCTGATAATTCAATACTAAACGTTCATATTCAGAAACTTCTATCGTTTGAGATATGTTTTTTTTCTGCTTTGAAAACATGATTATCTGCCTGTAATTGATTATTTCTAAGAAATAAAACTACAATTACAAATATTAAAATTATGATTAAATATCCCATAAAAGTAACATTGTTTTAGCATCTGCATAACCTTGTTCTGCACTTTTTCTCCACCAATATATAGCAGAGGTCTTATCATCCTTAATTAGGTAATAATGCCCTAATAAAAAATTGAGCATAACTATTGCCAGCTTCCGCTCCTTTTTTTATACCAAAATAATGCCTGTTCCATACTTTGCTCTACTCCACTTCCCCAAAAATAGGCTTTTCCTAAATCACCCATTGCTATTGTACAGCCTTGCTCTGCGCTTTTTTTCCACCAATATACAGCTTGTTCCTTATCACACTCCACTCCTAAACCCTCGTTATAGCAAGAACCTAAATAAGCTTGTGACATCGCATCGTTTTTGCAATGCAGCCTGTGTAAACCAGTACACACTTTGCTGAGGATCAACCTCAACACCTTTCTCCCATATAATAACCATAACCTAAAAGCAAATTGAGCATTAACATCGCCTTTTTGTGCTAATTCTTTTTGCCCAAATAATCTTGTCTTTTTCCATTTTACTTAAAAATTTTCGTTACAATTAAAAAAGATAGATACACAAAATAATATTATTAATAATGTACAACCTGTGTTTTTTCGCCCTACTTACATTTTCGTGAGCGGCAGCTTGTTTTGCATACAATGTTTCCAATTCAATTTCACTATCAATTTGCTTATAAACTTGCTCCCGAATGATTTGATCAGATTTATCTGGATTGTCCTTATGCAATTGCTGGTATAGAGATATTTCTTTTTTGCTAAATAGTGTTCAAAATTTGTTGCCACATGGTATAAATCTAATTTCTTGATTTTATTCAAAGCAAGAATATAATCTTCTTGTGAACACTTACCTTCTGTATAAGATTTATGTGCGGAAATATAATTTGTAATGTCATTTTATCCCATTTGTTTAAATGCAATAGATGGCAATAATGTTCTAAGCGTAGTATTTCTTGTTCCTGCATTGTAGATTATATTTAAATTAAAAAATTTTTAGTTTCATGCTTAATCTTGTTCCAAGTTTCCAAATCTATCAAACTTGCTTCTCATCCAGTGAGAGCGTTTTCGCCCTTTGTACAATTTTTTGAAGCACAACAGAATAGGTCTTTCTTTTGCGCATCAAGGAAAATGTATGAGATTATAAATGTCTTGCGCCATTATTTGCTGATTTTATGTGTAATGACAAGTTTTTGTCCATAGTTGTCTATCTCTATCTTTCCGAGACGTCCAAGTACCGACTGACCGAGCAGAAGTGGAGCCTTCTGATTACGAATTACCGCCGCACGTACATTTTTCAAGTTCAAGACCACCAATATTCACAGTCAGCAAATTCACAACCGTCCCTCGATTATATCTCCGTTGGCATCCATATAACGGGGCAGAGCCGATAATGTCGGTCGGTTTTTATATAAGCATTCTTTAACATGAAGTTTGCTTCAACTATCGACATGGTTACATCTGCAGCTCCGTGTCAAAGACAAAATATAAAGGCAGACCGTTGATTGTACATTTTACTTTTTGTTATATCTCCATCCTTTGTAAACGGAACTTCTACGTTCTCAGTCTGTTCTTCTGCATGAGTGTTGGCAGATCCATTGACAGCCTTTGTCTCCTTCAAATATTCGTCAATCAGGATTTTATATTCAGGCATTTCCCTTAAGCAGTCGAGATCATAATCCGTCTTGATATGCGCAATATGTGAATAGCCATTCTCGAGGTGCGTCATGCAGGTATTTGATAGCTGATTCCTTTTGTCCGAGTCTGGCATATAAACAAGCCATATTATAAAGTGAGCCATTTCTGTCTGTCGTATCATTGTTGACAATGTACTGCATTGTTTCTATCGCCTTTTCTGCATTTCCAAGGCCGGAATAGGCAAATGGCGTCCATGCTTCACTATTAAGAACAGAATCTTTTTCCACCTCCAATAGTTTCTCATAATCAGCTTTTGCTTCTACTTCTTTTCCTAAAAGACGATATGCATCACCTCTACGCATCAATAAATAAGGATATTCTGCAAGTTTTGGATCAAGAATTATTGCTGCATTGTAATCTTCCACAGCATCATTATATCTGCGAATAGACAGCAAATCATTAGCTCTTGACAAGTAAGCACTGGGAAGTTCTGGATATTTGGTAACATATTTATCTCTCTCGGCAATACATTCATCAAACCGACCGAGACCACTTAATATATCAGCTTTCAAGTCTATTACATCATAATCTTCAGGACTCATAGACAAAGCTCGTTCTGCATAATCCAGTGCGTTTTGATAATCCTGTTGCATCATATAACATTTTGATATATTCTCCAAAAACAGAGAGTTGGCATCAAGAGCGTTGGCTTTCTGATAATACGATATAGCATTGGCATATTCCTCTTCAGATTGAGCAATTATAGCAAGACAACAAGGCCAATATTGATTGGTCATCTGTTTTGCCATTTGCATCTTCAGTTTTGATTTTTAATAAAACAGATGCCTCCTTGGGTAGGTTTTTGCATAAGATAGAAAGCCTTGTTGTCGCAATCTATATCCAATGCTTTAACAATATCATCAGTCGCTTCCGCCCACATGTTTTTCCCAATGTATGAATCTGCTCTGAATGAATATCCCAAAGAATAATCAGGCGCAAGTTTGATTACATGATTGAATTGATCGATAGCGTCATCCCAGCGTGATTCTGCATTGGCATTTCGTCCAATACCCATGTAACCCATGACATTACCTTGATCAAGACTTATCATTTTCTGATAGTCTGCATCAGCGAGAGCATAATTTTTTAATTCATAATTGAGTTCAGCCCTTGCGTTATAATATTTGGGATTGGTAGGTTCTATTTTAATTGCTTGAGCTAAATCGGCAATCGCTTTTTTTGTCGTATCCTGCAGCACTGTATAAAGTTTTGCACGTAATGCTAATGCTACGGAATACCATTCCTTATCTTTTTTAGGCAAATGTTTCAAAAGCTCTATCAATTGCAGACAAGGCTTTTCCGTATTCTTGATTTCCATGACGGAGAATCGAGACATAGACATACGCATAGCCATTGTCGGAATGTTCAGACAGTTCACGATTGAACCAGTCCAATGCATCGGCATATTTCTCTTCTTCAAAAACCTCAACACCACGGGTGTACGCATATGTGTCAGGTTGCTTTATCTGCGACTTAACCAATGATATATTAGCCGTCATAAGTACCGTTATAATATAAAATATTTTAAGTTTCATGCTATAATGTTGTTTTTGTTGCGATATAATTACTACTTTAAGATCTATTTTACATTTTTTTTTTTTTTTGCATCCGCATGTCCTTTTTCCGCCTTTGCTTTATATTCGAAAGGTTTGTCCAAAGATTTCTGCTACAAGACCGATGGTGAGCAATAACAATAATGACTCTTTCATATAAATTACTTCAATCATTCCTTCTTAAAACTTCCCCATTGCTAAATACAACTGCAAGAGGCCTTAGGATATACTTTACTTCGTTGTGTTTTTTGCATAATTCCTCACCTGCAATAGTTTTTTGAGTCATACGTCAAAAAATGATATATAGCTATGATAGAAAGTCATTCCCTGGTACATTGGATGAATATCAACTCCTTTACGGGCATCTTTTACAATATCTAATGTTTGAGGAGTACTTCGATATAATATTTCACCATAAGCATCTTTCATGATTATTTCATAACGCACAGAGGTAATAATTCGTTGATCAAGATTTGCCGGTCTTCCAATTGTTGTATATGCAAACCAACCATAATCTGTCAATAATTTTGAGAATTTGGTGTATCTCCAAAACCATATAGATTTAAATATACTAAATCACTAATCTGGTAAGTTTTGCAAATAGAATCCACTATATGTTTTCTAACCTCCTCATAATTGTGCATCTGATAATCGATCTCAGCTCCTTCGCAATATAAATCGGTAGTATCATGAATATATCGATATTTGAATGGATAAGAGAAACTCACTTGATAATTCTCCGTATTCCAAAAATGCCTTGCGTTTAATATTTGTCCTGTCTATAATCATTGTATCAATATTGAATTTGCATATTGTTTTTATGATATCATATCCAAGACAACAAAAACACTTATTAGATATATTAATTAATTCTTGAGAAATACCCTGCTAAAGATGTCGTTGGGAAAACCAGGATAACGGTGACCATGGGCTACCATTCCTCTACTTATATAAATTGTATCTGCCTCTTCCCACAAGTAGTCCGGAATGCCATACCATTTATGGTACAAATCCCATAAGGAGTCTATTGCTGAAGAAGGTAACGGACCAGGGTAGTGGTATTTTTTTTTTTTTTTGGATATTTTCCACATAGACTTCAGAAGAGCAAAAAGTTTGTGGCCCCTTATTATAGATAGGCCATAGTGATATTTCGCTGCCTAAATAGGAAGAATCAGAAGATAGCACAATACTTACTTGACTGACTATTTGATTGTCATAGTTATCATATACATATTTGGAGTATTTCTGTAATGCCCAGGAATTATCCATCTCATCAATGATTTTTCTTGCATAAGATATGCTATCCTGTCCGAATTTAATCACTCTTAAAGGATCTTGACTTTGTCCACAAGAAAATGTTCCGGCAATAAGTAACAAAAACATTCCAAACCTATGAGACTTTTTTAATATACCTTTCATAAACAAAACAATTTTATCAAATTACACTTTTTTAAAGTAAAATTCAGTCATCAGAATTTCCGACAGAATTTTGTAACCTATACCAATCTTCAAGAGACAGGAATATCTGATTGCTTTTTAAGCCGGGTATTCCGTTGCAATATTTGTTGCAATCTCCTTGAAAACGAATAATTTTTGCTATGAACTTGATCATCATGTCCAGTGTAATCTTCCATGGAATATCCCAATTCACACAATTCTTCATAAGTTAAGCCTAAAATTTTTTGCTAAGGCACGGTCAAATTTCTCTTTTTTTGCAATTCAAGATACCTCTCGTCTGTACTCATAATAAATAACTTTTTCTATGCCCTCAGATTCCCGGACGAGGCAGGTTTATAAAATGCAAGAAGCGTGGGAACTTTCAGTTTATCTGATAGAGGTATCGCCAAACACCTGGTAAGAAATAAACAGTCACCCCACGCCCAACCGATATATGGTAAGAACTACCTATATGGCAAGCATGAACGTTTGTACTGCTATCCTTCTACTAAAATTTTGGCGAATTTTCTATCAAGGATAAGCTAAACGCTTCATTTAATATGTCTGTCACGAAAATTTCTTTTCGTGTTGTGACAAATATAGTGAAAGCCGGGGAGCAAAAGCAATAAACTTATTTAATTAATTTTGCTGAGACATATCCTATATTATCCCCATATAAACAAATTTAAACATCCTGCAAACGTTATGGGTGACTGATTTGTCGGAATAAAAGTACGGAGGATTTTAATATGGAGAGATGATTTGCAAGACTTGCAAATAGAGTTTTATCAGAATAGAACTTTAATATTAGGTGAAAATGGACAAAGTGGGTGGAAATAAATTAAATCAAACCACCAAATTCGGTAAAATCGGCGAGTACGAAAATAAATTACGCGATAAAAACATTTATTTCTCCCCAATACCTATATTTTTTTAATATTTCTGCTAAATTCATTACCATATAGTCTTCCTGCGTTATGAGGGTTTTGATATTTTTTAATGCGTCCGGTAAACTGATCATCCCGGTGGGTAATGAAATATGTTTCGGTCGTTTCAGATGACCGTCGACATAGTAATGTTGCGCCAGTTCCGCGCTGAATTTTTCAATAAATGCCCGTTTTATCCGGGAACATTTTTCATAAATTGAATTATCGGACGGATCCGTCAGTTTTTCGAATGCTTTCATCCATATGCTGCAAGTTCTCCCGGTTGGATAATAGCCTGTAAATCTGTGTCAGTTCATCACGATATCGTGGTAAATTTTTAAGAAAAAAATCCCTTCCGGATGACGTAAAAACAAGAAATAAACCGCTTTTGACAGAGGATTCAGGATTATTTCCATATCATCATAATCAGGTAGGTGTATCCTGAAATCTTCAGTAACACAAAGACGACTGAGTTTAGGGGGTCAGCATCGGAGCGATGGTGTCTGACAATATACGAAATAAACCTTTCTCTTTTAGAAACCGGATCCGTTCGTCTATTTCGGAAACAATCCGGTTCACCTCCGCATCAAAACGTTCTTCCGGATCGGTTGAATTATTTCCGGGGAATAATCTCCTAAAAACTCGTGAATACTTGACATTATTGTAATTATAATGCTCATATATCCTTGCATGAGTCTGGAAAAAATTGTTGGACAGATATTTTACCTTTTTAATATGGGTGATTACCCAATTGGAAGAGTTGTTGCCGTATTTGTTGGAATAGGTCAGGAGCATGGGCCCTTGTATTTCCGGTGAAATATTCAGTTCGGCCAGTAATTTCGCTGTAACGGTCGCAGTGATGTTTTCCGGTGTTACAGATTGATCGATGGGCAAGCCGGGATAAACATACCTGAAGACATCCGCTCCGTCTTGTAATAACTGTGGTAAATATAAGAATGTCTGATCGTGAATTGCATATATTTTTTTTTTGAATAATCTCTAAATTCTTTTGCAATCATTTGATTGGCCTGCAAATGGTGGGCCGTTTCTATGTACAGCACAACAGATTGTGGTAAGTCCCCTAGGTATCCGGATTTGATTGGCGGGCATAAAATGGAATTGGCTTCGATTAAAGCCTCTGCTTGTTGTATGCTTAGTTCAGGCATTATATTCTCCTTCCGTGTTTAGAATCGTTTTTCTATGATTTCCGGGAAATACCGGTATTCCAATTCATGTATCCGGGCGGCAAGGTCGTCGGGGGGTGTCTGTCGGGAGCACCGGGCATTTGGCCTGAAAGATGATAGCGCCCTGGTCGTAGTGATCATTGACATAATGAATGGTGATGCCGCTTTCCTTTTCGCCGGCTGCAATAACGGCCTCGTGCACATGGTGTCCGTACATGCCTTTACCGCCATAGGCCGGAAGAAGGGCCGGATGGATGTTGACGATTTTGTTCGGCCAGGCTGCGGTGATAAAAGAGGGCATTAGCCATAAAAAGCCGGCTAATACGATAAAAATCGATCTCCTGTTCCTGGAGCTGGCGGAATACTTTGTCCGGATTCCGGAACTCTTCCCGGTTGAAAACAAAAGCTGGAATACGGTATTTTTTAGCCCGTTCCAGAACATAAGCATCCGGGACATTACAAAAGACAGATTTTACGCAGAATTGCGGTTTTTGAGCAAAATATTGAATGATATTTTCAGCGTTAGAACCTGATCCTGAGGCAAATATTGCTATTTTTTTTTTCATGGTGTAAGCATTTAAAAAAAATCAAGACGATAAAGGTAATAAAAGTTTATTCTTGGCAAAAAATTTTTTAGTGAAAAAAAATAAAGTCTAAATTTGCCATCTGAATTTAGATAATTATGCAAATCTTGTTGCATAGAGTGTTAAAGTAAAAAGAATGTCTAATTAAAATTTTAAGCTATGTCTGACATTACTGAAAGAGTACAACGGATTATTGAAGAGAAATTAGGTGTAGATGCATCAGAAGTTAAACCCGAAGCTACCTTCACAAATGATCTGGGTGCCGACTCTTTGGATACTGTTGAGCTGATTATGGAACTGGAAAAAAGAATTCAACATCACTATTCCGGACGATCAAGCAGAGAAAATTGTTACTGTAGGTGATGCTATCTCTTACGTGGAAGCTAACGCAAAGTAATTTAATATTGTTTTTATGGATTTGAAACGAGTAGTAATTACAGGTCTTGGAACAATCAACCCTTTAGGTCATAATGTGCCTGAGTTTTGGGACAATTTATTGAAAGGCGTCAGCGGCGCCGGTCCTATTACTCGTTTTGATGCATCTAAATTTCGCACACAGTTTGCTTGTGAGGTGAAAAATTACGAACCGACCGGATATTTCGATAAGAAAGAAGTTCGGAAGATGGATCTTTATACTCAATTCGGTATCATCGCTGCAAGAGAGGCGCTTAAAGATTCGGGTTTGGACCTGGAAACAGCGAACAAAAAGCGGATAGGTGTAATATGGGGAGCAGGAATCGGTGGCTTGCAGACTTTTTCGAGGAGTGTGATACTTTCTCGAAAGGAGATGGTACGCCTCGATTCAATCCTTTTTTTTATACCTAAGATGATCGCTAACATGGGAGGAGCCATGATCGCTATAGAAAACGGATTGAAAGGTCCGAACTATACGACGGTCTCTGCATGTGCATCGTCGGCTCACGCTATTGTTGATGCATTGAACTTAATTCGCTTAGGAAAAGCTGATGCCATTGTTGCCGGTGGTTCTGAAGCTGCTGTCACCGTTCCTGGTGTAGGTGGTTTCAATTCGATGAAAGCCCTTTCAACCCGCAACGATGACCCGAAGACAGCTTCCCGTCCTTTCGATGCAGACCGGGATGGTTTTGTGATCGGTGAAGGTGGAGCTGCCCTGATTCTTGAAGAGTATGAACATGCTGTGGCCAGAGGTGCACATATCTATGCAGAGATTGCAGGGGGGTGCCGGAAACTGTGACGCTTATCATATGACCGCTCCGGATCCGGACGGGGCCTATGAAGTGATGTTGCTGGCTCTTGAAGATGCAGGTATGAAACCCGAAGATATCGATTATATCAATGTACACGGTACTTCGACCGGGTTGGGAGATATCTCCGAACCGACAGCTATCCTGAAAAGCGTTTGGCGAGCATGCTTACAAGTTGAATATCAGTTCTACGAAATCTATGACAGGTCACCTTTTGGGGGCTGCCGGTGCTGTAGAAGCGATCGCTTGTACGTTGGCTGTAAAGAATGATAATTGTTCCTCCGACGATTAATTTCCATACTTTGGCTCCGGAGCTCGATCCGAAATTGAATTTTACGTTCAACGAGCCGCAAAAGAGGGAAGTGAAAGTGGCCATAAGCAATACTTTTTGGCTTCGGTGGACACAATGCATGTGTCGTAATCAAAAAATAATCACATACTAAATTCTTTAGGGCTGTGATTAGGCAAATCATTCAATCCATAAGACTTTACCTGAATCGTAACGGAAGTTTTATGGATTGTCTATTTCTCAGATCGGCTTTGTGCCCAACAATAAGAGTCTGTATCGTTTGGCTCTGCTGCATAAGTCGGCATCGAAGATGACTTCCAAAGGGGTTGTGCTCAATTACGAACGTCTGGAGTTTTTAGGAGATGCCGTTCTGGGAGCTATTGTCGCTGAATTATTGTATAAATTCTTTCCTAAAAAAGGACGAAGGTTTTTCTTACCCGTGTCCGTTCTAAAGTAGTCAGCCGCGAATCTTTGAATGAATTGGCCATTAATATCGGTCTGGATAAAGCTGTCGTCGCAAAATCGGATATCTCCCGGAATAAGCATATTTACGGAGATGTATTCGAAGCTTTATCGGGGCGATGTTTCTGGATCAGGGATTCGTTAATACCAAACGGTTTATCGAGAAGTTTATCTTTCCCAATTTCTTCGATATCAAAGATCTGGTGACGATCGACACCAACTACAAAAGCCGCCTGATCGAATGGGGACAAAAAAAAAAGTCGATATCCATTTCCAGACAGACGAAGTGGCTCGCGGACGTCGTAAATTCTGTTGCACCGTGATGCTTAGCGAGGAAGAAAAAGGAAAAGGGAAGGTACTTCCAAAAAGAAGCCGAACAAAATGCGGCTAAAATTGTTATCGATATCTTATCGAAAGAAGCTGACGGAAATATAGAAATTTAAGATTTACGATTTACAATCGATTCTGAACGTAAATCGTAAATCGTAATTATGAATTATCTTACTCTTTCAACATAAGAGCCATCGGCTGTCGAAATCCGGATTTTTCTCCCCCCATTTCAATGAACAGGGGAACCATTACTTTGGCGCCGGTTTCCACTTCTGCCGGTTTCAGTGCGGTAGATGAAGCGGTATCGCCTTTCAGGCCCGGTTCGGTATAGGTCACTTCCAACACGACACTCGGCATCAACTCGACATACAACGGAGTTTCGGTATCGGCATGTACAACCATTTCTACTGCATCTCCTTCTTTCAGAAATTGAGGGGCATTGATCAGTTCTTCCGGGATGTTTACCTGTTCGAAAGTCTCGGTATGCATCATCACATAGTCTTCGCCTTCTTTGTACAGGAATTGATACGGACGTCTTTCGATACGGGCCGTGTCGATTTTAACTCCAGAGGTGAATGTGTTTTCAAGTATACGGCCGGTTTTTACGTTTCTCAGCTTGGTTCTCACGAATGCCGGACCTTTACCGGGTTTTTACATGCTGAAACTGTACGATTGTATATAAATCGTCTTTGAATACAATACATAGTCCGTTACGGAAATCTGCTGTTGTTGCCATTGATTCTGTATTTTTTTTGATTATAATTTTATTTTGAGGTTGCAAATATAGAAAAAAGGGATCAAAATGCCAAGTGAATCGCTTATGGATTTCATTCTGAGCTGTTTGGAGAAAACTATTTTTCAATGCATCCGGGGAATGTCGTTCGTTTGCGTTGGATTGTGTGAAATAATACTGGCTATTTTGAAAAGTGAAATAGATGTAATTTAACTAAGGAAGAGTTTTGAAATGACCCCTAAAAGTTTTGTATCCAACTTTTTAGGGGTCATTCCCAAAAATTTTACTTTTCTGCCAGCCTTTTTTTATTATGGCTCGAAAGATTATTGAGCGGCTACTTCATTTTGATAAGTGTAATCACCGAAACCTAAAATCGGGAAGAAAACGAAAGGTAAAAGAATCAGACCGATGGTAAAGCCGATTCCCTGACCGAATTTTTTTGGCTATTTCATTGTAAAAAGCATGATAGCGAATACAATATTTACCAACGGAATGAAAAACATGATCACCCACCAGGCCGGTTTGGCTGCTATCTTAGTCATCAGATAGATGTTGTAAATCGGAATGATACATCCCCAACCCGGCTGCCCGGCCTTTTCAAATGTTTTCCACATGCCTGCGATGACGATCACGACAATCGCAAGATAAATAATAGAACCAATCATAATTTTTAGTTTTTAGTTATAAAAGTAATGATGCACACCTAAATCTTGATTAGATTATGCAAATATACATATTTTGGGAATCGGTTACGTCTGATTGGAATTTTTTTGAATTTGATATCGGTGTCTGATCAAAACTTAATAATTCATAAAATTTATGGTATTTATATACATGTTTATCCTAAATGTAGGTTTATTTTTTCTTTCTATTCCGATTCCGGTTTTTATACCGTCGGACCGGTTCGCCTGGAACGGTCCGGTAAGGCTTTCCTTCACTGACCGGCGGAACTCCTCGCAAGCTCGTCAGACACCACCGGTCGGGCGTTCGGAAAACCTAACCGGATCCTCGTCCCCGCTCCAATGGTCTTCCGGCATAAAACCCTCCATCTCACGGCAGAGCTAACCGGTAAAGAAAATACAAGCGGAAATTTACAACAATAGGAAGCCTGATCATCTTTTATCAAATCAAGACCGGTCTACAATTCAGTGATAACGTTAGGCGAAGGTGATCGGGATTGGAGACCATTGGAGCTCTGGCGAGTGTCGTCTTACTTTTTTCTGAACGCCCGGCCGGTGGTGTCTGACGAGCCTGCGAGGAGTTCCGCCGGTCAGTGATAGAAAAAAGCCAGACGACCGACAGAAGCGACCGGGTCTCCAATCCCGATCACCGGAGACGAATTAGTAACGACGAAATAAACCTACGTTTATAAGTGTAAATATGTATATAACTACCAAATTTATTTCGTCAAATGAATATAGTCCGTCAATATAGTTTGGATGAATTGTAAATTATTCATATGAGTTTCTATTCCGGTCAATTCCTTGATCTTAGCCGATAAAGGCTCCAGGAGTTTATACTCTTTGTTTTTTTCGAATTCCCGGAACACTTCCCGGACAATGGCCATGTCTTTATCCGAAAGCATAGCGATTTGGGGAAAAGTCGGCTGGTAAGATTCCTGTGTTTCGAAAAACGATCCGTCTCAGATCGGTGTCCTTTTTTTCATGAATGACCGTGGTACCTGCTGCCAAATCCCGAGACGCTGCATTTTCGAACTGATGATAATGCTCAGCATAGCAAGAATACCCATACTGGCACTGATGTCTACCAGACGCAATATCCAGCGCAACAGACAATTCCAGAAAGAGAGCTTTCGGCCGTCGAGCCGTACGACCCTTAAATGTAAAGTTAGTTTACCCAGACTCCTGCCATGAAAAAAGAATATTCACAAACAAAATGGTAACACATTAAAATGACCAATAAGATAATGGCTGTCGTGGTGTTCCTGAAAATACTACTGAGGGAAGCCAGGGTGAAACAGAGTATGTATATTCCGCCTAAGAAAGCCAGGTCGATGAGGGTTGCCCCTATCCGGTTCACCAATCCTGCCGGCTGGTATACAATATTGACGTGCTGGGCAGTACGTATAGATATATCCATATAAGTTGAATTTATATTCTATTTTATCTTGCAAACATATGTTTTTTTCTGAAAAAAATATACTTTTATGCTGTTTAACTGAGAGTATGAAAGAAGCCCGGTTTATTTCACGTAATAAAGATAAATGGAAAAATATGGAAAACGGACAGCAACCGGATGCGGAGCATTTGGCTGCTAATTTTATCGAATTGTCCGATGATCTGGCTTATGCCCGTACTTTTTATCCGGGAAGCGAGGTGGAACGCTACCTGAACCAGCTGATTGCCGGTTATCAAACCGATATCAACTCGCGGCCTGTGCGGAAAAATAAACCGATATGGTATTTTTGGAAACAAAATTGCCTTTACTGTTGGCCAGCGAATACAAAACCTTACTTTTTGCCTTTTTCTTTTTCGTGTTGTCGGCTTTTGTCGGGGTATTTTCAGCTGCTCACGATGAGTCGTTCATCCGCTTGATTTTGGGAGATACTTATGTGAATATGACCATCGATAATATCACTTCCGGTAAACCGATGGGCGTTTATAACCAGGGAGACGAATGGGAGATGTTTTTGCGGATTACGACGAACAATATCCGGGTGTCTTTTTATCGCTTTTGCTTTCGGGTTATTTTTTCGGCCGGAACTTTGTGGATCCTTTTTCTCGAACGGGATGATGATCGGTGCTTTCGAATATTTTTTTCTATAAATACGGTTTATTGGCCCACTCCGTCATGTCGGTATGGGCACACGGTACTTTCGAGATTACTTCGGTTATTATTGCCGGAGCTGCCGGTCTGATTATGGGGAATAGCTTTTTGTTTCCCGGGACTTATCCCCGTTTGTTTTCTTTCAGGCGGGGGAGCTGTTCGTGGGGTGAAGATCGTAGCAGGATTGGTTCCCTTTTTTATTCTGGCCGGCGTGATCGAGAGGTATATTACCCGTTATGCAGATGCTATGCCTGTCGTCGGTGCACTCTGTATCGGGATTTCGGCTGTCGGCGTGATCGGTTATTTTATCGTTTATCCTGTGATCATCGGGCGCAGACAGAAGTTGAACGAAGGAGAAATAGATTGATTGATATTTTAAATATACATGTGAATGGAAAAGATTAATTTTAATCAGGTACGTGGGTTCAGTGATTCGATTACCCTGACTTTTTAATTTTATTAAACAGGAATTTAAGCCTTTGCTGAGGTCTTTTGCGGTGATTGCCCTGCCTGTTATTTTTATCGGATTGTTTTTTTATGAGCTATTCGGCTCGTGAGAGCTTGATTGCGATCGTACAGCCTGATCAATACGCCGGATCGCCGCTCGATATGCTGACCAATAGCCTGTTGACCAATCTTTCGACGATGGTGATCTATTTCTGGATGGCGCTGATCGGTATCGCTTATATTCGTGTTTATCAGGATAAAGTTGCTGCGGCCGACGAGGCAAGAATCACTCCGGGAGAGGTTTGGCAAGTGATGTGGCGTAATCTGGGTAAATCCCTGTTGTGGGCGGTTATCTATTTGCTGATGGTTGTTTTCGGTACGATACTCTTTATTGCTCCCGGGGTTTATCTGGGAGTCGTTTTTGGTTTCGTATTCTATTATATGATACTGGAAAACCGGTCGATTTCGGCGGGAATGAGCGGTTCGAGAGAGTTGTTGAAGGGAAAGTGGTGGAATTTCTTCGGGTATGTGATCGTTTTTTACAGTTGATTGTCGGCGGGCTTTCTTATATTTTTCCCATTCCCTACCTGGTTTTGACTTTTTAAGACTACTTTTACCCAGCAGCTTCCTGGAATTTACGAAACGACTTTTAGCCTTTTGTTCGCCAACCTGGGACAAAGTCTGTTGCAACTGATCTCCGTGGTGGGTATTGCAGTCCGGTTCTTCACTTATCTGGAACAGAAAGAACATATCGGTCTGTTGAGTAAGATCGGACAGATCGGGAATAGGGATAAACAAATGCCGGAGCGTGAAGAAATGCATTGAATATATTGTTTTTGTCGTCGTTCTGCTTGTGGGACGGGGAGAGGGGGCTGCTTCGGTTTCGGCGGAGTCGGTATCGGTTTCTGGTCGGATCGCTTATCGGGAACGTACTCCCGGAGAAAACTTTTTACAACAGTACCGTGACGATCCGGCATTCGATTATTCGGTGAAACCGGTTGCCGAAACCGGTGATTGGTGGCAGAGATTGAGGTGGTGGCTCATGCAGCATATCTTCGGTAGTTACACGCATAAAGATATCGTATGGCTGGACTTGTTGCTGAAAGTGCTGGCAGGGCTGATCGTCGTTTTTGGCATTTATAAACTCGTACGCAGTAAGTTTTGGTTGACTGCAAAATCGAAACCGGACTTTCAGAAAACGATGGACCCCTGGATAGGTGAAGCCTGGAACGAACTTTCTTACCGGCAAATGCTGGAACAAGCCGTGGCGGAAAATGATTTCAAATTGGCTATACGCATTCGCTATGGAGGCCTGCTGCATTTGATGGATGAAAAAGGAATGATCCGCTGGGATGCCCATAAAACGAATAGATCCTATTACTATGAATTGAAAGATAAAGCCTTAAGGGATGATTTTGAAAAGCTCGCTTATATTTTCGATTGCGTGTGTTACGGTGATTTTGAGGTGAGTGCTTCTCTGTATGGGCAACTTGAACCGGTGTTCGACGAATTCCGGGATAAACTGAAAAAATGAAGATTAGAAATTTTGTCGGTATTGCATTATTGTTGATCTTATCACTGATCTACACCTGGTATGAGGCAAATCGTCCCCGGCCGGTAGATTGGTCCGAAACGTATTCGCCGAAGGATAAGATCCCCTTACGGTACTTTTTACATTACATACCGGAGCTTGCCTGAATTATTCCCGGATTCAAAGATCAGGACTTCGCGCTTGTCGATAGCCGAAGAGTTCGGAAGTGGGCGGGATACATCTGCCGGGACATACATTTTTTGTCGGTTCGACTATCGGATCGATGCCCTTGAATTGAAAACATTTGATGCAGTGGGTAGAGAAAGGAAATGATATGTTCGTTGCCGCCGGGTGGATTGCCGACACGCTGTTGAATGCTTTATCCCTGAAGCTGGAACAGAATTTGAACCCCAGCGGCAGTAAATTGCTTTTTTGCTCCCGGGCACGTATATCCGTTTTATAAAATCCGGCACGGTAGCTATTTTGTCTTGCCGGCTGATTTTTAAAGGCGAACGTTTGGGGATCAGGATCGATAACGATTCCACCGATTTTATCCGCCTACCCTATGGGCGGGGGACAGGTATTCCTGAATTTGAATCCCTGGGCTTTCACTAATCGCTGGGTTTTGGATAGTGTCTGTGGCGATTATTATTACAAGGCGTTGTCGTGGTTACCGGATAAAGGTCGAACAGTGATTTGGGACGCCTACCACACGTTGGGAAGGCAGGAAGCACAAACACCTTTGCGGGTGATTTTGCAATACCCCTGCCTTCAAATGGGCGCTTTATCTGTTGCTGGCAGGAGCTTTGTGTGATGTGCTGTTCCGCGCACAGAGAGAACAACGTCCGATTCCGGTAATCCACCCTCCGGAAAATAAAATGCTCGAATTTATAGCTACCGTGAGTTCACTTTATTATAAACAGAAAGAACATTCGGCGATTGCTTTAAAACTGACCGACTATTTTCTGGGAGAGGTCAGGACCAGATATCAACTGGCTACCGACCGGCTGGACGAACCCTTTATCCTCGGGTTATCTGCACGCTCCGGGGTAGAGGAGGAAGATACCCGCAGACTGGTGCAGCTGATTACGAAAAATCAGGACCAGCCGGCAGGTGAATGAAACCGAATTGCGTAATTTGGTACAGGGAACAGAACTTTTTAACAGGAAATTAAATCAATAAAATATGGATACTGGTTTTGAAACGAGAATAGATTTTTTCAGCGTTGAATGAGAAAAATTGGTTTGTTAAGAGAACAAATGGCCCGGGTGATTATCGGGCAGCGGCAAGTGGTCGATTTGTTACTGACGGCCTTGCTGGCCGACGGCCATGTTTTGATCGAAGGAGTACCCGGAGTGGCTAAAACATTGATGGCTAAGGTGTTGTCTCATTTGATCGAAGCCGGTTTCTGCCGTATTCAGTTTACCCCCGACCTGATGCCGAGTGATGTCCTCGGGACTTCGGTATTTTTACCTTCTACAGGAAAAATTCGAGTTCCGGCAGGGGCCTGTATTTACCAATATTTTATTGGTGGATGAGATCAACCGCTCGCGGGCAAAGACGCAGGCTGCCCTTTTTGAAGTTATGGAAGAAAGACAGATTACCAATGATGGTGTAGAATATGCTATGGAGTTTCCATTTATGGTCGTCGCAACGCAGAATCCGGTAGAACACGAAGGCACTTATCGCCCTGCCGGAAGCCCAACTCGACCGGTTTATGTTTAAAATTTTAGTGGATTATCCCAGGAAAGAAGAAGAGATTGAAGTATTGGAATTGCACGATAAAAAGATCGTCCGAAAGTTGGAAAGAACAAACACCGGTAGTATCGGTCGGGGAATTGAGCTATTTACGGGAGAAAGTACATGATGTGCATGTCGACGGAAAAATAAAAAGCTTTTATCGTAGATATCGTCGGTACAACCCGCGACAATGCCTGGTTGTACCTGGGTGCCTCTCCCCGGGCATCGATCGCTTTGATGAATAGTGCAAAAGCATTTGCTGCCATCAGCGGACGTGATTTTGTCGTTCCTGAGGATGTATTGTATCTGGCTGCTCCGGTATTGCGGCATCGCGTGCAGCTTTCGGCCGAGAAAGAGTTGGAAGGGGTTGTGGTGGATCAGGTCATTCAACAATTGATCGCTAAAGTCGAAATTCCCAGATAATGAAGGAACTCTTTTTGAACCGGCGTTTTTTTATGTTCCTGTGGGGTGGGGTATTCGCTTTACTGCTGACCTTCGTATTTCCTCGGGTATATCCCTGGGTAATTTGGGCTTTGGGATGCGGAGGGGGACTCGTCGTTGTGGATATCACCTTGTTGTATGGATTCGGAAAGGCATGCGGTGCACAACGTATCGTAGGGGGATAAATTTTCCAACGGGGAAGAAAAAATCCGGTACGGATCCGGGTGGAAAACAAGTATCCTTTTGCGGTCCGGGTGCGTGTCGTAGATGAAGCGCCGGTCGAATTTCAGGAAAGAAACAACAGTTTGAATTTTTGTCTGTCCTCCCACGAACACAAAGAAGGTACTTACTTCCTCCGCCCTGTAAAACGGGGGGCTTACCGGTTCGGGCAGGTCAGGGTATTCGTGACCTCCCGTTTGTCGCTGGTCGAACGCCGCTATTCCTTCGGAAAGAAAAAGGAAGTGGCGGTTTATCCTTCCTTTGTCTCTATGCGGAAATACGAATTACTGGGCATTTACAGGCCGGCAGTCCGGTAACGGGATAAAACGGATACGGGTGGCCGGTATTTCCACGGCTTTCGACCAGATAAAGCCTTATATCCAGGGTGATGATCCCCGTACCGTAAATTGGAAAGCGACCGCCAAATGCAACCGGCTTATGGTCAACTCCTATACCGAAGAACGTTCACAATCCGTGTATTGCGTGATCGATAAAGGACGGACCATGCAAGCTCCTTTCGGGGAATGACGACTTTGGATTATGCGATCAATGCCACTCTGGCCTTGGCGAATATCATTCTGAAAAAAGGAGATAAAGCCGGATTACTGACTTTCTCTGATAAAGCCGGAGCGTTGATAAAAACAGATAACCGCCGGTTGCAGCTGAATAGTATCAGCGAGGCGCTTTATAGTCAGCAGACTTATTATCTGGAGTCGGATTTCGAGCAATTGTGCGTCACGGCTTCCCGGCAGATCCATAACCGGAGTCTGCTGATCCTTTTTACAAATTTCGATACCGTCGACGGATGAAGCGCCGTTTGCCGGCCTTGAAAAGGTTGACGGATAACCATTTGCTGCTGATCGTTTTATTTGAAAACACAGAGATCAACCGGGTGGTGACCGAACCGGCCTTGAGCATCCGGGATATCTATTTCAAAGCTTTAGCCGGAAGTTTTATTACAGAGAAAAGGCGTATCGCCCACGAGCTGAGAAATGCCGGTATTTATACCATTCTGACCGAACCCGAAAAACTGACCGCTACGGTGATCGATGGCTATCTGGAAATGAAGGAAAGGGGGACTTGTTTAAATCTGCTCTTCTGCTGTGTATCGATCCCCGTTGCAATTTCCTGGATAATCCCTTTCCGGATATAGACTTGCCGGGCATGTTTCAAATAATGGGCGGCAGTATTCTCGAAAATAATTCCTCCGGAGAAAGCACAGGAAACACCTGAAATCAGGATGATAGCCGGTAAAACCGGTTTGCTTTTTCCAGACTGCCCAGAAACATACTC
>VOFJ01003363.1_pt1 | contig 20701 bp, 40 predicted proteins | sample 5384081 | NCBI WGS metagenome assembly VOFJ01 (sample SAMN12384729, study PRJNA508395) | human gut metagenome | isolation source: healthy gut I | host: Homo sapiens | reverse complement strand
CCATGTACGGCTTGATGTCCTCTGGCTTTGCCCCAGCGGGCAGATCCGTATTCTTCGCCCTGCCGGAACTTCTTGCGGTTCTTGCCCTTGACATAGACCGCCAGCTTGAGCAGCGCACCGGCAATCAGACCGACGAGCAGATCGACGGGATGAAAGCTGGGAAGCGGATTTGCAAAGGCAGTGCCGAATACAGCAAAGCCGTTTGTCAGCTTGTCGATGAACTCCGTGCCGGGAGCGAGACGAAACACGGCGGCAATCTTATCCGCAAAGTAGAAGGCGAAGACATACGGAAGGTTCAGAAGAATGAGCTTCTTCACATCGGGTTTGCTCACAGCTCCACACCCCGATCCTTGGTCTTGACCTTGACTTTCTCCTTGTGCTGCGCCTTGCTCTGGGCTTTCTCCTGATCCAGCTTGTGCCGGATGGACGGCTGTTCCTTCTGCTTGACAGTCTTGGCAGAGAACTCCTTGAAGGCGGCGGTCATGACATCAACGTCCCGTCCCTTGAAGAAGACAAGATAGCTGGGCGGATCTACGGAAACGTCCTTCTTGAGCGCAAAGTCCAGACCGTATTTGCTGGCAGTCCGCTCAAAGGACTTGATATTGCCATCCGTCACTTCGATGTTGGAGATGGCGGCATTCTGGCTCATCAGATGCTTGATGGACTGCTTGCCGCGATAGGTTTTTGGTTGCTGCATCTGCTTCTGCGCCTTCTCAATCTCCTGCACGAACTTGTCCAGTGCCTTTTTCAGCACCTCGGCTGAGATTTTGCCGCCCTTGATCATGATTGCAACAACTTTGGTGTTGACTTCATCCTGCAATGCAGTGATACCTCCTTTCCTTGGAATAATTGAGGGAATGCTGCCTCAGCTAAGGCGGCACACCCGGCAGATGAATGAATATGACCATGTAAAGCCCTCCTTTCAGGCATAAAAATAGCCGCCAGCGTTTCGCTTGCGGTTTACCAGCCGTTGAAATCATGATTGACCTTTGCGGAGTAGAAATTGTCCATCGTTGCCGGAGCGTTATAGAGTGTGGTCAGGAGATATGCCCTGATGTTCCGAATGTTGGACGGACATTCCTTCATTGCGTGGAAAACATACTCGATGTGGCTGCTGTCCAGCTTGAGAAAGCGGGACTTGACCACTTGCTGCGGCATATCTTCGCCATTGATGCGGATGGTAGGAGCAGTTGAGCAAACGGCATCCAGCATGATCTCGACAATTTCACCGAGGCGGTCTCCGTCAGGGCGGTCTTTCATAATCTCGTATTCGATGTTCTCTTCGATGATTTCTCTATATCGCTCTCGCTCATCCATCCAATCAGTCCCATCATTTCTGCGTCCTGTGCCTGAGTGATTGATAGATGGAGTATTGTTCAAGTGAGTATTTTCTTGGTGTGTAATTACTTGGTTCGTATTTATTTGCATTGGGTTTCCCGATGTCGGGACATCCGTTGCCGGTTTTACCGGTATCGGCTTTTCCGATGACGGTGAATCCAACGCCGGTTTTGACAACTCCGGTATTTCAAAGACAAGATACTCGCTTTGCGCCATTCTGCCGTTTTTGTCCCTACGCTGACGCCTGATGATATAACCGGCATCTTCCAATTCCTGCACAGCAGAGCGAACGCCGTCGATGCCGTCCGCGTTGAGCTTGGCAAGCCCCTTGAGGGAGTAGTCCCATTCATCCGGAAGGCTGAGGATTTTCGACATCAGCCCAACAGCCTTGAGGGAGAGCTTCTTGTTGCGAAGATGGTGATTGCTCATCATCGTGAAGTTCTCGATCTTGGGGACTCTGAAAACTGCCATAAAATCACCTTGCCATCTTGGGAAGCAGCTCTTCGCTGCACTTTTTCTGGAACTTCATTCGGATGACATCCTTGCCCTTCGGCGTGAAGTAGGTCTGAGAACCGGTGTAGCAGTACGTCACAAAATCGCGGACGATGAACAGTCCGGCATTGCTGTCCTTGTTGTAGGGAAGAAGCTGACCGGAGGGAGATCGGAACAGGTACTTCTCCCTGAGAAGAAACTGGACGAACTTGCGCTCCGGGATTTTCAGTTCCTTTGCCGTCGTTCGGATATTGGTGCAGTCATCCGGATTGATGAAGGCGTCGTAGTAATCGGCTTTGGGCTTTGCCGTGTTCAGCTCACACTCAAGAGCCTTTACGCGATTCTTTTCCAGAATCAACGCCTGAGCAAACTCCACAATGACCGCCGGTTCCTTCTGAATACGTTCCAGAAGGGAGTCTGTCATGTAGCCGCCGGTCTTGCGGATGGTGGGAATGACCTCATCAAATACCCAAAGTTCAAACTTTTCAGCCGCAGGAAGTTTGCTGCGAATAATGAGCCGATAAACGTCTCCTTCCGGGATGAAGTTGATACTCTGAACTTTCCCGCTGATAGGGGTAGAACGTTTCGTTATAGCCCTGCAATGGTCGTTGACCGCCTTGTTCGGGTTGGTGTAACCGAGTGCCTTTGCAACATCTGCCGCACAGAACAGAACTTTTTCTCCTTCGAGGATCGTTCTTACCTCACCAAACTGTTCATTCTTGAAGACTTCGATTTTGTTATCCATGACTGGCTTCCTTTCCGGCATCAGATGTGCCACTTTGATTTTTAAGGGTTGAAACGGGCTTGCAGCAGTAGGGACACTCTGCAAACACGCAGGACTGATATTTCCAGTGAGGACGGTGAAAGCGGCAGCTTCGGCACTCAGGGAGAATGCCATCCGCGCCGCTGTCAAAATGCTCAAAGCCGGGTATGGTCTGCATCAGCAATTCCAGTGCTTGCAGATTACCGGCTGTCATGCGTTTCATGCTTAAAAACTCCTTTCCTTAGCCGCATCGCCAGCAAATATTCCGGCTTTTGGGCAACAAAAAAAGGGGTTTGCTTCTTACTCCAAATTGGAGAAGAAACAAACCCTCTTCGTTATAAAAGGCAGTACATGCGGTCTGCGGTCTGGACTGTCAGATCGGTGGATGAGGTATTTTTTGCATCTGATACGATTATTGGAATAAAAAAGAAAAAAACAAACAAAAACAACACGATAAAACCCGTAAAAACAACATAAAAACAACGGAAATGTATTGACTTTTTATGACCGATAGTGTAAAATCACAGGTAGAAACGTCAAAAACTATATCAATGCCTTAAGGAGGAAAATGAGCATGGTAAACGAATATGAAATCAAAAAACAGATCTGCGACATCGGAAGAAGAATCTACAGCCGCAACATGGTAGCTGCAAACGATGGTAACATCTCTGTAAAACTGAACGACAACGAATTTCTTTGCACACCTACAGGTGTATCAAAGGTTTTATGACACCGGAGTATATCTGTAAAGTAGACAGAGAAGGAAATGTGATCCAGGCTAACCCGGGATTCAAACCATCCTCTGAAATCAAAATGCATATGAGAGTTTATGAGAAGAGACCGGACGTAGGTTCTGTTGTGCATGCTCATCCGATTTATGCAACATCTTTTGCAATTGCAGGTATTCCGCTGACACAGCCGATCATGCCTGAAGCAGTTATCTCACTTGGATGCGTTCCGATCGCTGAATACGGTACACCATCTACAATGGAGATTCCGGATAATCTTGAGAAATACCTTCCATATTTCGATGCAGTTCTTCTTGAGAACCATGGAGCATTGACATGGAGCACAGACTTAAACGCAGCTTACATGAAGATGGAATCTGTTGAGTTCTACGCACAGCTTCTGTATCAGTCAAAAGTTCTTGGCGGACCTAAGGAATTTGATGAGAAGAACATTGAGAAACTTTATGAAATTCGTCGTAAATTCGGTATGGCTGGTAAACATCCGGCAAACCTCTGCCTGAACAAAGACGGCAAGAACTGTCATAACTGCGGTGGAGCATGTCAAGACGGAGAATTCAAGAAATTCCCTGGATATCAGTATGATTTCGTAGGTGGAGATTCAAAACCGGCAGAGAATAATGCTGCATCTGATGCACAGTTAGTTGCTGAGATTACAAAACAAGTAATGGCTCAGTTAGGAATGAAATAAGAGCATAGATAATCAAGGGAGGACAGTCTCATGCCAATTAATGAGAATATGGTACAGGAAATTGTACAGGAAGTTATGGCAAAAATGCAGATAGCAGACGCTCCGACTGGCAAACATGGCATTTTTTAAAGAAATGAATGATGCAATTGAAGCTGCCAAGAAATCACAGCTTATTGTAAAGAAAAATGTCCATGGATCAGAGAGAAAAAATATTACCTGCATTCGTAAAAAATAAAAGAAAATGCAGAAGTAATGGCACGCATGGGTGTGGAAGAGACCGGTATGGGAAATGTAGGAGATAAGATTCTCAAACATCATCTCGTAGCTGATAAGACACCGGGAACAGAAGATATTACAACAACTGCATGGTCAGGAGACAGAGGATTAACTCTTATTGAAATGGGACCTTTCGGTGTGATCGGTGCGATTACTCCATGTACCAATCCAAGTGAAACAGTTCTGTGTAATACAATCGGAATGCTGGCAGGAGGTAATACAGTTGTATTCAATCCTCATCCTGCAACGATCAAAACTTCCATTTATGCAATCAATCTTTTAAATGAAGCATCATTAGAGTGCGGTGGTCCTGACAACATTGCAGTTACTGTAGAAAACCTACACTTTGAGACAAGCAATGTGATGATGAAACATAAAGACATCCCGCTTATCGCTGCAACCGGCGGACCTGGAGTTGTAACTGCAGTTCTTTCTTCCGGCAAACGTGGCATTGGTGCAGGTGCAGGAAACCCTCCGGCACTTGTTGATGAAACAGCTGACATCCGTAAAGCGGCAACAGACATTGTAAACGGATGTACATTTGATAACAACCTTCCGTGTATCGCAGAAAAGAGATTGTTGCAGTTTCTTCTATCGTTGATGAACTGATGCATTATCTTGTAACTGAGAATGATGTTATCTCGCATCTAAAGAAGAACAGGATAAACTTACAGAAGTAGTTCTGGCAGGCGGAAAACTGAACCGTAAATGTGTCGGACGTGACGCAAGAACACTTCTTTCCATGATCGGTGTCAATGCACCGGCAAATATCCGCTGTATCGTATTTGAAGGACCGAAGGAACATCCGCTGATCACAACAGAGCTTATGATGCCGATCCTTGGTGTAGTAAGAGCAAAAGATTTTGATGATGCAGTGGAACAGGCAGTATGGTTAGAACATGGCAAATCGCCATTCTGCACATATCCATTCAAAGAATATTGATAATATTACAAAATATGCAAAAAGCAATTGATACAGCAATTCTTGTAAAGAATGGACCATCCTATGCTGCATTAGGATTTGGCGGTGAAGGATTCTGTACATTTACAATCGCAAGCCGTACAGGTGAAGGACTTACAAGCGCAAGCACATTTACCAAAAGAAAGACGTTGCGTAATGGCAGACAGCCTTTGCATTCGTTAAAGATGATGAGTTAACGAGAGGTAAGAACATGGAAATGAATTCTGCAAACGTTGAGGAAGTTGTAAAACAGGTTCTTTCCGGTATGACAGGAAATCACCGGCAGCAGCAACAGTTTCTGCACCGGCACCAGCAAGCAACAGAATCCCGAAAACAGCAGCAGAGTAGCTGTATTGCTGAAAAGGAACATTTGAACTGAAAGAATTAATCCGATTCCTCCGATTGGAGATGACGACATCCTCGTTAAAGTTGAGGGATGCGGTGTGTTTGTGGTACAGATGCACATGAATTTAAAAGAGATCCATTTGGCCTGATCCCGGTGTAGCACTTGGACATGAAGGTACAGGTGAGATCGTGGCTATGGGTAAGAATGTTAAAGTAGATACAGCAGGAAAACCTGTAAAGGTTGGAGACAAAGTTGTTACCTGTATGATCTTTAAAGATGATCCGGAAATCACAATGTTCGACCTGAACAAGAAGAACGTAGGTGGAGCTGATGTATACGGACTTCTTCCGGATGATGATGTACATCTTAGCGGATGGTTCTCCGATTACATCTTCTTATCCGAGAGGAAATTTCGGAACTATTCTTTAATGTAAGTGATCTGGATCTGATTCCCGAATCCTCATCGAGCCATGTGCAGTACTTGTACATGCAGTAGAAAGAGCAAAGACAACAGGAATCCTTAAGATTCAACTCAAGAGTTGTTTGTTCAGGGATGTGGACCGATTGGACTTATCTGTATCGCTATCCTTCGTACTATGGGTATTGAGAATATCGTAGCTGTAGACGGAGACGCAGAAGAGACTTGACTTTTGCTAAGAGAATGGGAGCTGAGAAGTCAGTTAACTTCATGAACTTCAAAGGAATCGAAGCACTGACAGAGGCTGTAAAAGATGCATTCAGGCGGACATGCAGCAGATTTTGCATTCCAGTGCACAGGAAACCCGAAAGCTCATGCAAATATTTATAAATTTATCCGCAATGGCGGCGGTCTTTGCGAACTTGGCTTCTTCATCAATGGTGGAGATGCAGTGATCAATCCGCATTTTGATCTGTGCTCCAAAGAAATCAACCTGGTTGGCTCCTGGGTATATACACTGAGAGATTATGTTACTACTTTTGATTTCCTTAAGAGAGCAAAAAGCAATCGGACTTCCGATGGATGATCTGATCACACACGAGTTCCCATTGGAGCAGATCAACGAAGCTCATATTACAAACCTTAGGCAATGAAGGGTCTTAAGATTGCGCGATTGTGAACAAATAAATAAGGTGACAGCCCCTTGAAGGAGAAATGATATGGGAGAAGCAGTAGGCATGCTTAGAAGTATTTGGACTTGCAACGGCATTTGCAGCGGCTGACGCCGGATGTAAAGCAGGAAATGTAAGACTGGAGAACTTCGATAAAAATAAACCTGCGAATGCAGACGAATTGCCTGTACCGTTGATCGTAATGGTCAAGTTCCGCGGAAGTGTATCTGATGTGGGAGGCAGCAGCTGTGGAGGCAGGCAAAAAAAAAGCAAACAGAATGACAGGAATTGTCGCAGAATATGAAATCCAAACCCGACTGACAGAGGATACAGAGAAAGATGCTGAAAATTAGCGCCCTTTGATAAAGGAACGCCAAAAATCCCTGGGCATAGAATTTATATAAGAAATTTAGGAGGATATAAAAATGGCAATGGCACAGGAAGCTTTAGGAATGGTAGAAACCAGAGGGACTGACAGCAGCAATCGAAGCAGCTTATGCAATGACAAAAGCAGCAGAGGTTACACTAGTAGGAACAGAGAAAATCGGATCCGGACTTGTAACAGTTATGGTTCGTGGAGACGTAGGAGCAGTTAAATCTGCAGTAGAAAGCGGAAGTGCAGCAGCATCCAGACTTGGCGAACTAGTAGCTACACATGTAATCCCAAGACCTCATACAGATGTAGAAAAATCCTTCCAAAGCTCTGATTCAGGCTTTGATGAAATCAGAAATTAGTTAAGGAGTTCGCTCATGGGAAAATCATATGGATTTATAGAAATCACTGGTGTCGTTGCGGCAATCAATGCCCTGGACATCATGTGCAAAACGGCAGACGTTGAGCTGGCGTCATGGGAGCGTAAGCTGGGCGGACGACTGGTGACCCTGATCGTACAAGGCGATGTATCAGCAGTTACAGCAGCTGTCAATGCGGCAGTAGAGCAGGCAATCAAGAAACCTGCCAGCTACCTGCAGTAATTGCCAAGTCCTCACGAGGAAATCGTCAAACTGGTTGAGCTGAGTGCAAATCGAGTGGAAAAAAGGGCAAAAATGGCAGAGAAAAAACCGGAAGAGACTGGAAAGCAAAAACAGCAGCGAAAAAATAAACTGCTGCACCAAAAAACTGTCAGAAGGAACAAATAAAGCATTAGCAAAATCCATAAGGAGGAAATAATCATGACACAGGAAGCATTAGGAATGGTTGAAACAAGAGGACTTACAGCAATCGAAGCAGCAGACCAGATGTGCAAAGCAGCTAACGTTGCACTTGTAGGAACAGAAAAAATCGGATCCGGACTGGTAACAGTTATGGTTCGTGGAGATGTAGGAGCTGTTAAATCTGCAGTAGAGAACAGCGGAAGTGCAGCAGCATCAGACTTGGTGAGCTGGTAGCTACACACGTAATCCCGAGACCACACACAGACGTAGAAAAAATCCTTCCGGTACTGAAATAATTCCTGACGGAAGCAAAGAAAGCAGGGCCATTGGTGTATCCTTGGAATCAAAAAACATCGAACTGATTACAAAGATGGTTATCGATGCCATCAATAAATCAGAAGACAAAGGCAATGGCTTCATGGTTCCAATCGGTGTTTCTGCAAGACATATTCACCTGACACAGGAGCATGTGGAGGCACTGTTCGGAGAAGGTTATCAGCTTACCAAGAAAAAAGATCTGATGGGCGGACAGTTTGCATCAATGAAACAGTTACCATCGTAGGACTGAAGCTCCGTGCGATCGAGAAAGTTCGTGTACTCGGACCAGTCCGCAGTGCAACACAGGTTGAGGTATCTGCGACAGATGCTATCAAACTTGGAATGAACGTTCCGGTACGTATGTCCGGAGATATTGCAGGAAGCGCACCGATCGCGATCGTTGGACCGAAGAGGTGCTATTTATCTGAAAGAGGGATGTATTGTGGCCATGCGTCACATTCATATGGCTCGAAGGATGCCCAGGCTGCGGGTGTACATGATGGTGATATTGTTTCTGTTAAAGCAGACAATGAACGCGGAACAATCTTTAATCAGGTTAAGATCCGTGTGGATGACAGTTTCACACTGGAGATGCATATTGATACAGATGAAGCGAATGCAGCAAAGATTGCCACAGGCAATACAGTTACCATAATCAAATAATATTCCTCCTTTGGGGATGCCATTTCTGGCATCCCTAAGCAGAGGAATATGGAAAAAACGGAGGCTCATATGATTCGTAGGCAAAGTAGTTGGAAGCATTGTTTCCACACGAAAAAGTGAAAAACTCATAGGAAATAAATTCATGATTGTAGAGCCGGTGCATCATATGAAAGCCGAGCACAGCCAGATTGTTGCCATCGATATCATCGGTGCGGGAATCGGCGAGTATGTATTGGTGGCACAAGGAAGCGCAGCAAGAATAGGCTGCGGCGTAGAAACAGCACCGGTAGATGCCGCAATCGTCGGAATCATCGATGATGGTGCAGGATTGGAGTAACGCCATGGAAATCAAAAGATTTACAGAAAATTATGCAGGAGAATGGTGTTGTCGGGCAGGTGGTGCAGGTTTCCCACATACATGAAACTGACAGACAAAGCGGATACCATTCTTATGAACTGTGCAGAGTGTGAACCATTGCTGAAATTCACAGACAGTTGTTGGAAAAACGCATGAGATCATGAAAACATTCGATATGGTTGCGGAGACGGTAGGAGCTTCTCAGGCTATTATCGGAATCAAAAATCTTATGTACAGACGATCAATGCTTTAAATCAGCATATTGAAGAATTCCCAGGTTAAGATCCATCTTCTGGATGAGGTTTATCCGATGGGTGATGAGGTTGTTCTTATTTATGAGGCAACCGGACGTGTGGTACGGCCAGGAGGACTGCCAATCGAGCAGGGAGTAGCCGTATTCAATGTAGAGACACTCTACAATGTATACCGCGCGGTAGAAGAACACAAACCGGTTACAAGCAAATATGTTTCCGTTGTTGCAGTGGAAGTTGAGAACCTGTTACAGTGAAAGTTCCACTGGGATGCACACTGGAAGAGGTTGTTGCCCAGGCAGGCGGAACAACTGTGAAAGATCCTGTATATTTTCGTAGGCGGCCCCGATGGGGACGTATCGGAAACGGTTCTGATCCGGTTACAAAAACAACGAACGCAATCCTGGTTCTTCCAAAGGACCATGTTATTGTCATGAAGAAGCAGCGGACTTCTTCCATACTTGAGAAACATGCATATGAGATCGTGAAACTTTCCATATGGTTATGGAGCCGTTGGAGTTGCATCCGGAATCAAAAATCTGTGTTCAGACATTCGGGGCACTGCAGCAGCACATTGAAGAATTTCCACAAGTATGAAGATTCATCTTCTCGATGGAATTGTATCCGATGGGCGATGAAGTTGTGCTGATTCATGAAGCTACCAGACGTGTTTGCAGACCCCCGGTGGACTGCCGATTGAGCAGGGCGTCATTGTATTCAACGTAGAGACTATCTACAACGTATATCAGGCTGTGACATCACAGAATCCTGTAACAGAAAAATACGTATCAGTAGTTGCAGAAGTCGGTCATCCTGTAACAGTTAAGGTTCCTCTGGGCTGTACACTGGATGAAGTCGTTGCACAGGCTGGTGAGAGAAAAGCCTAAAGGATCAGAGTCTATTTTGTTGGCGGACCTATGATGGGACGTATCGGCAGCGGAGCAGATCCGGTGACCAAAACAACAAACGCTGTTCTCGTTCTTCCGCGCGATCGCCCAGATCGTTATGAAAAAACAGAGAACTTCAGCAATCGATTTAAAACGTGCAGCATCCATTTGCTGCCAGTGTAATACCTGTACGGACCTTTGCCCGAGACATAATCTTGGACATCCGATCGATCAAGCCCGCTTTATGAGCAGCATCTGCCGGAGATTTCAGAGATGTAAATCCATACATCGATTCCGCATTCTGCAGTTCCTGCGGTGTATGCGAAATGTATGCCTGCCCGCAGAGTCTTTACGCACCAAGATCACTTCTTGCAGACATGAAGGGCGGACTTCGTAAAAAGCAGGTATCAGACCTCCGCAGGGGAGTTCAGCCGGTACCGGTTAAACCTTCAAGAGAATATCGTAAGGTTCGGAAAAACGTCTGATGGCTCCGCCTCGGACTGACGAAATACGATAAGGATGCACCGATGGATGAGAACGTAGTTCCGGTATCCAAGGTTAAGATCCTTTTTGAGCCAGCATATCGGCGCACCGGCACAGGCAATTGTGAAAACAGGCGACATGGTGACCAAGGGACAGATGATCGCACAGCATGCAGACGGATTAAGTGTGAGCATTCATGCAAGTATCTCTGGTAAAGTAACTGAAGTAACAGACCGCCACATCATAATTGCAGCAAAGTAGAAAGGACGTGCAGAACATGAGTAAAGCAATCGGAATGATTGAATTTAAAACGACTGCCACAGGTATCACAGCAGCAGATGCCATGGTAAAGACCTCTGATGTAGAGATCGTCGAGGCACAGACCGTATGTCCGGGAAAATATATTGCAATTATCACAGGCGATTTAAGTGCAGTTAAAGCTGCAGTTGATGCAGCTGTAACCACATATGAGGACAAATGCATTGACAGCTTTGTACTTGGTAACCCACACGAATCCCTTTTCCCGGCAATGTATGGAACAACACAGGTAGAAGGAATCAGTGCTCTGGGGTATTCTGGAGACTTATGATGCAGCTTCCATTATCGAAGCAGCAGACCAGGCTGCCAAAACAGCAATCGTAGATGTGATCGAACTGCGTATTGCAAAAGGTATGTGTGGAAAAAATCCTACATGCTTCTCACAGGAGAAGTTTCAGCAGTAGAAGCTTCCATCGAGAAAGCAAAACAATTCGTGGCAGAGAAAGGTATGTATCTGGATTCATCTGTCATTGCACATCCGGATAAACGAATGATGGATTCTCTTTTTATAAAATGTTCTCAGAAGGGGGGCAAAGCAGATGCTGGCATTAGAAAGACGGAACTTAATTCTGGAGAAACTTCAGGCAGAAAAAAAGTTGTAGTTAGTGAACTGAGTCAATTATATGAGGTTTCGGAAGAAACGATCCAAGCCGAGATCTTGACAAGCTCGAAAAAGAAGGACTTGCGATCAAGAGTTATGGCGGAGCAGTCATAAATGAGGATGTAAGTATTGATTTGCCCTTTAATATCCACAAGAACCAGAATGTAAGCGGGAAACAAAAAATGGTAAAGAGATCGCGGCTTCTCTGGTACAGGAGGAGACCATATTTTTTCTTGATGCAAGTACCACAGCTGTATTTGTGGCAAAGGCACTCAAAGAAAGAGCGTCTCACTGTAATCACAAATTCCATGGAAATTCTTCTTGAATTATCAGATGTATCCGGTTGGAATATCATTTCAACCGGAGGCGTCATGAAAGAAGGATACCTTGCCTTTTGGGAGCCAGAACAAAGAAGCAATCCGTTCTTATTTTGTGGACAAGGTTATTTTTTTTCTGTAAAGGCACTTGATCATGAATGGGGGAATTATGGAATCAAAGAATCCTTTGGAACAACCAAAAAATCCATGATCGCGTCAGGGCGCGAGAAGATTCTGGTAGTAGACAGTACAAAATTTGATCAGACCGCATTTTCCTGTTGCAGGAGGAAACTGCGGGATATAGATGTGGTTGTAACAGACAGGAAACCATCTGACAAATGGATGGGATATTTTGAGGAGGCAAATGTCAAATGCCTTTATCCTGATATGCAGCCATAGAAAAGGAGCAGCAATATGAAGACCTTTGAAATGAAAAAACAGCCATTCATTTTGGGGATAATGCACTGGAACGTCTTGAGAGCATTCCATACAAGAGAGTACTCATCATTACGGATCCTTTTGTAGTGCAGAGCAAAATGATTGACCTGATTACCAGACCACTGGAAAAAGCTGGTAAGGAATATGATATTTTCCATAATGTTGTACCGGACGCACCGGTAGATAAGATTGCAGACGGAGTTAAAAAGTTCCTTAGCTATCAGCCGGAAGCAGTTGTCGCTGTTGGCGGCGGTTCCGCTATCGACTCTTCTAAAGCAATCCGTGAGTTTGCACTGAAGATCAACCATTATGGAGATGTTGGTCTGATTGCAATTCCGACCACAAGCGGAACCGGATCAGAAGTAACTTCCTTTGCAGTTGTAAACGATACGGAAGCAAAGAGTAAAATATCCACTGGTTTCTGACAGCCTGACAGCAGATGAAGCTATTCTGGACGCAGAGCTCGTTAAGAGTGTGCCTCCTACTATCACAGCAGACACAGGAATGGATGTGTTCACACATGCACTAGAGTCTTATGTAAGTACAGGACACAATGAGTTTTCAGCAGCACTTGCAGAAAAAGCGATGGAGATTTGCGGCGTATTCCTTCTGAGAGCTTATCTTGATGGAAGTGATATGCATGCAAGACAGAAAATGCATGTAGCATCCTGCCTGGCAGGTCTTTCCTTCAATACAGCAGGACTTGGGAATTACACACAGTATGGCTCATCAGCTTGGTGCAAAGTTCCATATTCCTCATGGAAGAGCTAATGCAATGCTTTTACCTCATATCGTTGAGTTTAATGCAAATATCAACAAGAGAAGCAGAAGCCAGAAAACATATCTTCCTGCAGTAGAAAGATATGCATCGGTAGCACATATCCTGGGACTGAGCAACTACAACCAGGTATTGAGCGTTCGTTCTCTTGTAAACTGGATTAAGTTTATGCAGAAGGAAATGAACATTCCTATGACAATCCAGGAGATTGGAACTATCACACCGGATGCTTATTTTGCGGCGGTTGATAAGATGGCGGATATGGCACTTGCGGATGCCTGCACACCGTCAACCCAAGAACACCGACCAAAGAGGACATCATTAAGATTTATACCAAACTTTGGTCCATTCTAACAAAATGACACAGGAGATGCCGAGATGAGCATTTATACAGCAAATGGTGACAAGGGAACTACGAATCTGTCACACAAAAAATGTCTCAAGTCAGATGACCGTATTCAACTGGTAGGAACGATAGACGAACTGAGCAGCCATCTGGGACTTATAAAGACCATGATGAGTGAAGCAGAAGATATTCGTTTTATCGAAAACATCCAGAGAACGCTGAATGCGGTGTGTTCAGGCGTGGCGGATCCTTTTAACAGAGAATTCAGGACAGAGGATGACCGAACCGGACAGCTTGAAGAAGAAATCAGCCGTCTGGAAGGGGCTGTTCCATTGTCCCAAAGAAGAAAATATTCTTCCGGGCAGCAGTCGTCTGTCAGCAGAACTGGATATTGCAAGGGCAGTTGCAAGGAGAGCAGAACGTGATCTTGCAGCTGTCAGTGTGAAATTTGGGGCAGACAATGGTGCAAAAAAAATATATGAACCGTCTGAGTGATTATCTGTATGTTATGGTAAGATATATGGAAACCACAGAGCAGTCGGTGCAAAGAAGGAAGAGATTACACCTTTTGGTGGAAAAGAGGCAGAACCAGTGGCAGCAGTACAGACTCCTATGACAGATGAAGCAGTGATTCAGGAAATTCTCAAAAGAATGGGAATCCAGGGACGGATTACTCTGGATGGTGCAAAACGCCTGATAGACAAGATTGAGCAGGAAGCGAAACGCCGTGGCAAGAATGCGGTGATCGCAGTCTGTGGTCGGATGGAAATCCGGTCGCTGTCCATGTCATGGATGGAGCTTTTCTTGTAAGCTTTGATGTAGCTACCAAGAAAAGCCTACACTGCAGTCGCAGTCAGGATGTCTACAAAGGAACTGGCAGTCCTGGCACAGCCGGAGCGGAACAACTTTTTCGGTGTGGATAAGATGGACAATGGCAAGATTGTTATCTTTGGCGGCGGTGTACGCCTCTCAAAGTCGGTGATACGCATCATCGGCGGTCTGGAATCAGCGGAGGAACCGGTGAAAGAAGCATCACAGTCTGGGCAGAATATGGTTCCCATTCTGGAATGAAGTATTATAAATAAAAAAGAATCTGTTTTCTGAGACTGCAGGAAACAGATTCTTTTTATGCCTGCTTGCCATTGCCGGGGGTCATTCCCTTGTATTTTTAAAGGTGCGGATAAAGTAACTGAGATGCATTAAATCCGTTCCGATAAGCAATCTCCGTAATGGAATCATCCGTAGTCGAAAGCTGGTAACAGGCTCCCTGCTCAATTCTCTGATGGTTCAGATAATCCATCGGAGTCTGATGTCATTTCCGAGAGAAGAAATGGTAGAAATATTTCGGCGACATGGACACCGAAGAAGAAAAAGCTGCTGAAGCGTGAGCGGTGATGCATAATTATGCCTCGATAAAGTGAGTACCTGTTTGAGCTGCAGGATGCGCTGTAGTCGCGCCGTGTTCTGGTACCGCTTTCCAGGTAGTAATGCTTACCAAAAACAATACCGAAAAAAGTGGTAAAATTGTCCAATGACTGTCATCTCATATCCGGCAGGATGCATCCAGAGAGCATCGAAAATACTGTTCACAATGTCACAGATTTCAGCGTATTTTCGGGGTAAAATGATGATATAGATAAGAATTTCTGATGAATAATTTTCTGCATATAAGTGGAACAGACGGAATTGTATTTCAGAAAAGTGTTTCCGTCAAAAACAATACATTGATATACACAATCCTCAGGAATTCCGCTGTGCAGGATGCCGCTGTGTATAAAAATGATATCTCCGGCTGTCGCTGTGAAGCTTTTTCGTCTAAAAGTGACAGAGAGAGAACCTTTCAGGATGCGTATGATCTCATATTCGACATGCCAGTGATAGGACATGACATAGCGGGGGATGGCTGGGTTCTATATGATGGAATTCAAACGGAAATTCATAGGTTCCCCTCAGGCGGTCTTCGTTACGGTCCGATCGTGCAAAAAATCCCTCCTTATGTGTTTTTTTCAAAAAAATCATATCCACAGTCAAAAAAGTGAATATTGTACTATTTTTTTGCCATTATAACACAAAGTAATTACCCTTTGGCAATTGTATACTATGAAATATAGGAAACAGAGAGGATTTTAGTGAAACTGTTCACAACCCAATAAAAAAGACAATTATAATTTATTTATGGAGGTAATTTTATCATGGCAAAGAGCAGATTAGTAGGCAGCTATCCGGTTATCGGTATCAGACCAACAATTGATGGACGTAGAGGAGCCCTGGATGTAAGAGGATCTCTGGAAGATCAGACTATGAACATGGCCAAATCCGCAGCAAAGCTTTTCGAGGAGAACCTGAAATATTCCAATGGTGAGCCTGTAAAAGTTGTTATTGCTGATACAACAATCGGACGTGTAGGTGAGAGTGCAGCGTGTGCGGATAAATTCCGTAAAGAGGGTGTAGATATCACTCTTACAGTTACACCATGCTGGTGCTACGGAGCTGAGACCATGGATATGGATCCACAGACCATCAAGGCTGTATGGGGATTCAACGGAACAGAGAGACCAGGAGCTGTATACCTTGCATCTGTACTTGCTACACATGCACAGAAGGGACTTCCGGCATTCGGAATTTACGGACATGACGTTCAGGGAAGCTGACGACACAACAATTCCGGAAGACGTTAAAGAGAAACTTCTCAGATTCGGACGTGCAGCTGTTGCAGCAGCATCCATGAGAGGAACATCTTACCTTCAGATTGGATCTGTCACAATGGGTATCGGTGGATCTATCATCGATTCTGATTTCATCGAGTCTTACCTTGGAATGCGTGTAGAGTCTGTTGACGAGGTGGAAATCATCCGTCGTATGTCAGAAGAGATCTATGACAAGGCTGAGTTCGAGAAAGCTCTTAAATGGGCAAAAGAAACTTGCAAGATTGGTTGGGATAAGAACCCAGAAGAGCTTCAGGCTTCTCGAGAGGAGAAAGAGGAGCAGTTCGAGTTCGTTGTTAAGATGATGGTTATCATCAAAGACCTTATGAATGGAAATAAGAACCTTGATGAGAAGTTCTCAGAAGGAAGCAATCGGACATAACGCTCTGGCAGCTGGATTCCAGGGACAGAGACAGTGGACAGACTTCTATCCGAACGGTGACTTCGCAGAGGCTATGCTGAACACATCCTTCGACTGGAATGGCGCTCGTGAGCCGTACATCCTTGCTACAGAGAACGATGTTCTCAACGGACTTGGAATGCTGTTCATGAAACTTCTTACAGGACGTGCTCAGATCTTCGCTGATGTTCGTACATACTGGAGCCCGGAGGCAGTTAAGAAAGCTACAGGATATGACCTTGAGGGTGTTGCCAAAGAGAGCTGGCGGATTCCTTCACCTGATCAACTCCGGTGCTGCTTGTCTTGATGCATAACGGTGTTGCTAAAGACGAGAATGGTAACGGCGTTATGAAAGAATGGTGGAACGTTACAGAAGAAGACCAGAAAGCAATCATGGATGCTACAGAGTGGTGCATGGCTGACAACGGATACTTCCGTGGAGGCGGATACTCAAGCCGTTACGAGACACGTGCTCCAGATGCCAGCTACAATGATCCGTCTTAACCTTGTAAAAGGCCTTGGACCGGTTCTTCAGATTGCAGAAGGATGGACACTTGAACTTCCGGAAGAAGTATCTGATAAGCTTTGGAAACGTACAGACTACACATGGCCATGTACATGGTTTGCTCCAAGATGTGATGGTAAAGAGGGAGCATTCAAGACAGCTTATGATGTAATGAACAACTGGGGAGCTAACCACGGTGCTATCTCCTATGGACACATCGGAGCTGACCTGATCACAATGTGTTCAATGCTTCGTATTCCAGTATCTATGCACAACGTACCGGAGAAAGATATCTACCGTCCGGCAGCATGGAATGCATTTGGAATGGATAAAGAAGGTGCAATTTTCAGAGCATGCAAGAATTTTTGCGGACCTCTTTACAAAATAATAAATAAAACCGATATGTAAGAATGTATATCGGCCGCCCGGGGTTGGAGATGATCTGACTTTGGGCGGCTGTTTGTATCAGGGGAATCAAAAAAACAAGCCGATATCTGTGTCTTACAGATACCAGCCTGTTGTATATATATGTATGTGTGATATTGTGTACAATGTGTAAAATGATATTTGGCATGAATATGCCAAAATCCCAATTTATACAAGTCAAAATTCCATTGCCGCAGGCAATCTGGAATAATTTTGGCTACGTTACTGTGAACAGTAACGAAAGATAAAAGCAAAATCAGTTGGTGATTACAGCACCTTTCTGAAGCATTATATTTGCATACAGAGCTTTTCGCTTGTGGAAATAATGCAATATGCAGTTTTTGGCTTCTTCATAGAAAGCAGAAAACGTTCAATATTTCCAACCGCTTTATCGCCGCGCTCGTCATGTTGGCAACGATTTCTTTATATGTATCCCAGATTGGTGTTTCTACATTATCGCCAGGCATAACTTCCATGGGGATTTACAGGATGCTCTACATAAGTATCCAGTGGAAACAGTTTGAGGATCGCATCCAGGATTTCCGGTACACCATGTCCGTCACAGCGGATAGTGATGGCATTTTTTCCCATAGATTCAACAGGGGAAGTTACCGTCTGCGATAACAAGACGATCGCTGTGTCCCCATTTCACATAAAACTTTTAATAATTCCGGTGATAAAATTTCAGGAATTCCCTTTAACATAATTTGTATTCTCCTTTCAAAATTCTGAAAATCATTGTAAACAGTTTAATGAAAAAAAAATCAGATTATTCAAGGCAATATTTTACGCAAAAAGTAGTAAATTTTATAGTTTACAGCGGAGGAAACAGTAACACACAGAGTTGTATGAAATGCACAAAAAATATATTGAAAAATTGAAAAAATAGTATAAATATGCTATTATCATTATAGTGAATCACGCAGATATTCGAAACCTGCTTTACTGTTCGCTTATAACCGAATAGCTGCTTTGCCGGAGGTTTTACCTGATTCGGTTAAATAAAAAAAGGAAGTAGTAATTTTTATTGGGTTATCAGGCAGGGGATGATGCCTGATCTTATGGGGATAAAATTTAATATGTACAAAATATTATTGGTAGACGACGAAATCCTGGTCAGGGATGCAATCAGGGAGAACATTGACTGGAAAAGCCTGGACTGTGAGCTTGTGGGGGGATTGTGAGAATGGCAGACAGGCAGTGGAATTTGTGCAGAGCCACAAGGTGGATGTTGTATTGACAGATATCTGTATGCCTTATATGGATGGTATGGAACTGAGCGAGTTTCTTCATGATAATTATCCGGATATTCTTATTGTTATATTCAGCGGTTTTGGGGAATTTGAATATGCAAAGAAAGCAATCCGTTATAATGTAAGTGAATATATGCTCAAACCTGTCACAGCAATGGAACTGACAAAAAGTGCTCCGGAATATGAAAGAAAAGCTGGATTCAGAAAAAAAAACAGAAAAAAAATGGAATCCCTGTCGCAGACTTCAAAGGATTATCACAAGAATGTGGATGTCATCCGGTCGAAAAAGCACTGGGAGACTCTTGTAAATTGTACAAAGAGATGTACAGGTAAGTCTTCTGGAACTGAAAAAGCTGGGGATCAGCTTTGACTGTTCGAAACTACAGAATAGCTGTTTTTTGGATATGGACACTTACTCAGAAATGTATCAGGTAGATATGCATAAACAGCAGGAAAGCGCACTGATGTCCTTTGTACTTTTTAACATAAGCAATGAAATTGTGACCAGAGAAACACCCAGGTGTTGCTTATCAGGAAGGCAACAATCGGGTATGCATTATATTTACAGGATGCAAGATCCAGAGAATTCGGAGACAAAATACATAGTATCTGTCAGGAAATCCAGCAGAAAGTAAAAAGAAGTGATCGGGATTGAAACCTCTATAGGAATCGGAAGCTGGGTGAGATCACCTCAGGAACTGGTCTATTCCTATAAGCTTGCTGAAAAGCCATTGGCTATCGGTATCTGCTGGGAGGCAGCCTCCTTTTTTGATATGGAAGAAAAAAAACAGACAACAGTATTAATCTTATAAAATCTCTGGAAACACTGACAGAGGAGATAAAAGGTCAGGCAAAGACAGAGAGTGACAGAAATCCTGCAACAGATCGAGCATGAGATCAAAGGGGCACTGGTGGAGAAAAGCTATGCCTGCATTTATCTTCCCTTGCGGTGATACGTGCCATCGAAATACCTGCCAGTCCCTGGTGATGATGATCCGGAAAAATGATCATTGCTCAGAGAGAAGTTTCTGAAAAAAGCAAGTTTCTCAGGCAAAAAAGCACGATAAAGCAGTGACATTGGTGAAGAGGGGTATGCTGAAGGAGTATTTGAATCACTTCAGGATCTGAAAGATAGTTCCAGCGGCCAGAGGCAGGGGAATGCTGGCAATGGATTATATACAGAAAAATTATATGGATCGGATCTGGGTCTGAACAGTATCTGTTCTTATCTGAATATCAGTACCAGCTATTTCAGCACTATTTTTAAGGATGACAGGGAAACGTTTATCGAATCACTTACCAGGATAAGAATGGAGAAGGCAGAAGGAACTTCTGGAGAATACAACGCTGAAGAATTATGAGATTGCAGGAAAAAGTAGGATTTTCAGATCCACACTATTTCGAATTTCCTTTAAAAAGATAACAGGGAAAACACCTACTGATATGCAAGGGAGAAACGCCGATGAAGATTTCTTCAAAATTTAAAGTATTCAGAGTTCTATTTTCTGTGCGGTGTCGATCCGGTATTAAGTGCTGTGCTGGTTGTGACAGTGGTATCTCTGAGATATACAACGAATTCATCTATTTATGAAAATTCTGTCGTAGCATACACAGACGATCATCAAACAGCTGAATCAGAATATAATTCATATCGATCAGTTATATGGATAATATTGCGTCAGTGATCGCGCAAAGCGGTGATGCTTATAAATATCTGTACAGTGAAAAAAAGGATAATGGAGCCACAAGGATGAAATTACAGTGAATACAGACAGCGCCTTGTGGAACAGTTTAAAA
>VOFJ01003126.1_pt1 | contig 20726 bp, 18 predicted proteins | sample 5384081 | NCBI WGS metagenome assembly VOFJ01 (sample SAMN12384729, study PRJNA508395) | human gut metagenome | isolation source: healthy gut I | host: Homo sapiens | reverse complement strand
GGGCGATGTACCCGGTCAGCGGGCGATTGATCGTCCGGAATTTGGTCCCTGTGGTCGTCCGGGTCGTTCGGCTCTGTCTGTTCCATCACCGTATGTCGTCTGTCGCCGCATGAAGGCAGGCATCCCAAAATCCCGAACATCAGCAACATCCATGCGAATCTAAAGTGTTTCATAGCGTAAAAGGTTTTAGTGCCGGGCCTACGGCAGGTTTTTAATTTTCGGCAGAAACGAGGCCGGTCTTAAAAAAAAGCGCTTTCTGCTTAAGTGTTTTCTTTCATGTAATAGATGTTGTTTTTTCTTTGTTGGAAAAAAAAATAGATAAAATATTCGGTATTTGCAAATGTTTTTGTCTTTTTAATTTATTGTGTGTTTTTTATTGGTTGAAAAATTGGGACTATCTCGTTCGACGAAGTTTGAAACGATATTTTTAAGTGAGGAGACGGTCGAGATAGTCGTCTGTCGGTTGTTAAGAAAGATCAGTCCGGACTGAATGTCCGGACTGATCGGGAATTTTTCGTATGGAGCCGGTCTGATGCTTTTCTCCTGAATGGTAGTTTTCAGGAGAGGCGTAGCGATCGGTGTAATTTCGACGGTTTGCCGTCGTCAATGTTGTATGGATGTGTCGTTTGTCGTAATAGGGATGAATACGATGTCCGAACAGCGCAGGGCTTCGTCATCGACGGCAAAGGCATAAATGTAGTATTTGGAGTTCGGTTCGAGCGTTTCCTGGATTTCTCTGGATTGTTGAAAGGTATATTGGCTCAGGATCATTTTTCGGCCGTGTAGCCCATCCATCCGTAGATCTGTACGTTGTCGATCCAACTTTCCGATATTTTCTCCAAAACGGTCGCATCCGTATCGGCCGCATCGACGCTGCCGTAGATCTTTGCGACAAAATGGCCGTCGTAATCGTTCGCTTTGACAAGAACGTCGATGTTGAGACCTTCGGTCGAAACGATCTGTATGTCGAATTTTTGTGTCGATTGTTTGGGGTGCCAGGGTTGTGAGCGTCTTTTTTTTGAGATCGGGGTCAGCCTTTCGATCGTGATGGGATCCACGCCGTATGCGTAAACGAGGTATTCGGTATTGGGTTCCATGTTTTCGATCAGCCTGTCTGCAATAGTCCCCTGTTCGAGGTATTCTTGTGCCCAGCTTTGCCAGCCGCTGCCCGTTGCGTCCATGTCTGTATAGAAGTCGATGTCGTATTGGTAGAGCTCGTCATCCGTCTTGAAATCGGCGGCAGCCCGGGAGGGGATGATGTTCAACAGATAATACATTTCCTGGTCTCCGGGACGGACTGTAGTTCGAATGTTTTTGTGGTGATGTCCGAAATCGTTATCGTAAATGCCTCCTCCGGACGGGCCGCCTGTTTTGCTGTAAAGGAAGGCGCCGGCTGGATATCCGCGTACGAAACTTCGATGATTGCTTCTCTCTTTTCCGCTGTTTCGTTTTTGGTTACGTTGAAAGAGATGACCCCTGCGGTTTTGGTATCGATGTCCGTTATCCAACTGTCGTTGCATTTGGCAGACAGGGTCGCATTTGCGACGGGGTTTTCGATCGTGTATTCGATTTGGAAAGGTCCTCCTTCGGCCGGAACATCGAGGCTCTCTTTGGCGAATACGATTTCAGGCTGTGCATCCGGTGTGACGGGATCGTCGTTGTTACACCCGGCAAAGAGCGAGGAACCCAAAATCCCCCGAAGATCATCAACAACCATACGAATCTAAAATATTTCATAGTATAAAAGGTTTTAGTGCCGGGCCTACGGCGGGTTTTTATTTTCGGCAGAAACGAGGCCGGTCTTAAAAAAGCGATTCTGTCCGGGAGTTTTTTGTGTGTGAAGAGAAATGTGTTTTTATCTATCTGAAAAATAGATAAAATATTTTGTATTTGCAAATGATTTTTATTTTTGATTTGCAGGGTGCTTCATATTTTATTCGGGGTTTATGCGGTATCAGGTCGGGAGCGTGTTGCTCCGAACGATGGCGGAACTGCAAACTTTGTCTTCGTTTTTACTGTTTTTGTGGGAAAAATGTTAATTTTGTGGCTCGGAAGATATTGCTTGTTATGGAATCGAAATTGACCCTTTACAACACGCTCGACCGCCGCAAGGAAACCTTCGAGCCGATCAATCCCCCGCATGTGGGAATGTATGTCTGCGGACCTACCGTATATGGCGATCCGCATCTGGGACACGCCCGGCCGGCGGTGACCTTCGACCTGTTGTTCCGTTATCTCCGGTCGCTCGGCTACAAAGTGCGCTACGTGCGCAACGTGACCGACGTGGGACATCTGGAGCACGATGCCGATGACGGTGAGGACAAGATTTCGAAGAAGGCGCGGCTGGAGCAGCTCGAACCGATGGAAGTGGCGCACTATTACACGGAGCGTTACCACCGGGCGATGGACGAGCTGAACGTGCTGTCCCCTCGATCGAACCCTGCGCCAGCGGCCATCATCGAGCAGATCGCCATGGTGAAGGAGATTCTCGACAACGGTTTCGCCTACGAATCGAACGGGTCGGTCTATTTCGATGTGGAGAAATACAACCGGAAATACAGCTACGGCCGTCTTTCGGGCCGCAACCTCGACGATATTCTGACGAACACGCGCGAGCTGGACGGGCAGGGCGATAAGCGCCATTCGTACGACTTCGCGTTGTGGAAGAAGGCGTCGCCCGAACATATCATGCGCTGGCCTTCGCCGTGGAGCGAGGGATTCCCCGGCTGGCATATGGAGTGCTCGGCCATGAGCACCCGCTATCTGGGCGAGCGTTTCGACATCCACGGCGGCGGCATGGACCTGATGTTCCCGCACCACGAATGCGAGATCGCGCAGTCCACGGCGGCGCTGGGCCACGATTCGGCCCGCTATTGGGTACACAACAACATGATTACGATCAACGGCCAGAAGATGGGCAAGTCGCTGGGCAACTTCATCACCCTCGAAGAGCTTTTCACCGGCAGCCACAAACTGCTGGCGCAGGCCTATTCGCCGATGACGATCCGTTTCTTCGTGCTGCAGGCGCAGTACCGCTCGACGCTCGACTTCTCGAACGAGGCGCTGCAGGCCGCCGAGAAGGGACTCGACCGCCTGATGAAGGGCGTCGAGGCGCTCGGCAGGATCAAGCCCGCCGACGTCTCGACGGTCGATCCGGCCGAACTGGAGGGACGCTGCCGCGCGGCGATGGACGACGACCTGAATTCGCCGATGGTCATTTCGGCGCTGTTCGACTGGGTGCGCGTCATCAACCAGCTTGCGGAGGGCCGGCAGACCATCACGGCCGCCGACCTCGAAACGCTGAAGACGACCGTTCGCCGCTATGCGTTCGACATCCTCGGCCTGCGTGACGAGAAGGCCGCCGGCTCGGCTTCGGGCCGCGACTACGTGACGCCGCTGGTCGAGATGCTGCTCGATGAACGTCTGAAGGCCCGCGCCGCGAAGGATTGGGCCGCTTCCGACCGTATCCGCGACGGGCTGGCCGCCGCCGGAATCCGCGTCAAGGACCGCAAGGACGGCAGCGACTGGGAGCTGGAATAGCTGTCTCCCGATTTTCGGGCGCCGCCTGCCGGAACGGACGCCGGAGTGCGGTGCACGGTTTTTGCCGCCCCGGCAGTGTCCGGGGAGTTGTCCGGTTGTGTCCGGGCGGTATGCAGGATGTCCGCCGTGCCGGCCGGTGCCGGGCCGCATGTCCGGGACGATTCCGGGAAATCGGCACCCTACAGAAATATGAACAGGAAATTATGTCTGCAACAATAAAGGGAGCGGCTGCGGAACTCGGAACGGAGCGTATCCGCAAACTGCTCGTACAATATGCCGTGCCGGCGGTCATCGCCATGACGGCCGCTTCGCTCTACAACATGGTCGACAGCATCTTCATCGGCCACGGCGTGGGGCCGCTGGCCATTTCGGGGCTGGCGCTGACCTTCCCGCTGATGAACCTCGCCGCGGCGTTCGGTTCGCTGGTGGGCGTGGGCGCTGCGACGCTGGTGTCGATGCGTCTGGGCCAGCGCGACTATGAAACGGCCCAGAACATTCTGGGCAACGTGGTGGTGCTGAATCTGATAATCGGTCTTTCGTTCGGACTGGTGACGCTGTTGTTTCTCGACCCGATCCTCTATTTCTTCGGAGCCAGCGACGCGACGATAGGCTATGCGCGCGACTACATGACGATTATCCTCTTGGGCAACGTCATCACGCATATGTATCTGGGACTGAACTCCGTGCTGAGGGCTTCGGGCCACCCGCGCAAGTCGATGTACGCCACGATCTATACGGTGGTGATCAACGCCGCGCTCGACCCGCTGTTCATTTACGGTTTCGGGTGGGGCATCCGCGGCGCGGCCGTCGCCACGATACTGGCGCAGGTCATCGCGCTTGTCTGGCAGTTTCATATCCTTTCGGATAAGAGCGAACTGCTCCATTTCAGGCCCGGCATCTACCGCCTGCGCCGCAAGATCGTGCGCGACATACTGGCCATCGGCATGTCGCCCTTCCTGATGAACCTCGCGGCTTGTTTCATCGTGATCCTGATCAACAAGGGGCTGAAACAATACGGCGGCGACCTGATGATCGGCGCCTACGGCATCGTGAACCGGCTGGCGTTCTTCTTCGTGATGATCGTCATGGGCATCAATCAGGGCATGCAGCCCATCGCGGGGTATAATTTCGGCGCCCGGCAGTACGAGCGCGTGCTGCGCGTGCTGAAGCTGACGATCATCGGCGCCACGTGCGTCACGATGGCCGGATTCCTGATGGGCGAGCTGGTCCCGCGGCTGGCGGTGTCGGCCTTCACGAACGATCCCGAACTGATCCGGCTGTCCGTCGAGGGCATGCGCATCGTCTTCATCTGCTTCCCGATCATCGGGTTCCAGATGGTGGCCACCAACTTCTTCATGAGCATCGGCATGGCCGGCAAGGCGATTTTCCTGTCGCTTTCGCGCCAGCTGCTTTTCCTGATGCCGGGACTGATTTTCCTGCCCCATATTTTCGACGTCTATACCCGCTGGGACGGCAGCTGGGGCGTGTGGTGCTCGATGCCGCTTTCGGACCTGCTGGCGTCGGTCGTGGCCTTCTGCATGCTGGCCTACCAGCTGCGTAAATTCCGGGCCAAGATGGATGCGGCCCCGGCAACGAACAATCCCGAATAATCCGCGACTATGAAAGATAAATTCGTCATCAATATCGGGCGGCAGCTCGGAAGCGGCGGCAAGGCCGTCGGCGAGGCCGTGGCGGCGAGACTCGGAATCGGCGTTTACGACAAGCAGCTGATCAATCTGGCCGCCGAGCAGAGCGGCATCTGCCCCGAAATTTTCGAGAAAGCCGACGAAAAGGAGTCGCGCAACCTGTTCGCGACCTTCATCGGCTATCTGCGTTCACCGTTCGTCGGAAGCGAATATTCGGGGAGCAACGTGCTGAGCAGCGATGCGCTGTTCAAAATCCAGAGCGACGTGATCCGCGACCTCGCTTCGCGCGAATCGTGCGTTTTCGTGGGCCGCTGCGCCGACTATATCCTGCGCGATCATCCGCGCACCGTGAATATTTTCATCGCGGCCGGCCGTGCCGAACGTATCGAGCGGCTCTGCCGCCTGCACGGCATCGCGCCCGGAGAGGCGGAGAGCCTGATGGACCGCACCGACGCTCGGCGCGCCGCCTACTACAATTATTACAGCAGCGGCACGTGGGGAATGGCCGAGACCTATGATCTCTGCATCGATTCGTCGGTGCTGGGAATCGACGGCACGACCGGTTTCGTGCTGGAATTCGTGGAACGCAAACTGGGCGTGAAGCCCTGAGCGGCCGCATTTTTTTGTTAATTGATTGCCTATGATACTTGCAGATCAGATAAAGGATTTGGAACAGCGCAGCGGAGCGCTGGAGCGCTGTCTGAACATCGAACAGAAGCGCATCGACCTGCTCAACGAAGAGGAGAAAACCCAAGTGCCGGATTTCTGGGACAACCCGGATCAGGCGCGCGAACAGCTGCGCCGCGTGGCGGCCATCAAGGCGTGGGTGGACGATTACGACGCCGTTGCGAAGGACGTCGAGGATCTTGCGCTGATGCCCGAATTCGTGAAGGAGGGCGTGGTGAGCGAGCAGGAGATGGACGTCCATTATGCGCAGACGCTGGAGCGCATCGAGAAACTCGAAATGCGCAACATGCTGCGCCGCGACGAGGACAAGCTGGGGGCGATTCTCGACATCAACGCCGGGGCCGGCGGCACCGAAGCGCTCGACTGGGCGTCGATGCTGCTGCGCATGTATACCCGCTGGGGCGAGGCGCACGGCTACAAGGTCAAGGTGCTCGACTATCAGGCCGGCGACGAAGTGGGGGTGAAGTCCTGCACGCTGGAGTTCGAAGGCGAGTATGCGTACGGCTACCTCAAGAGCGAGAACGGCGTGCACCGCATGGTGCGCCTTTCTCCCTTCAACGCCAACAACAAGCGGCAGACGACTTTCGCGTCGGTGTTTCGTGTCGCCCGCCGTGGACGATACGATCGAGGTGACGGTGAATCCCTCGGACATCGAGTGGGACACGTTCCGAGCCAGCGGTGCGGGCGGTCAGAACGTCAATAAGGTCGAAACCGCCGTGCGCCTGCGTTATCACGGCAAGGATGCCGATACGGGCGAAGCGGTGGAGTTCCTGATCGAGAACATGGAGACCCGTTCGCAGCTGATGAACCGCGAGAACGCCATGCGCATCCTCAAATCGAAGCTCTACCAGCGCGAGCTGGACAAACGCATGGCCACGCAGCAGGCTTTGGAGGCGTCGAAAAAGAAGATCGAATGGGGTTCGCAGATCCGTTCCTACGTCTTCGACGACCGCCGCGTCAAGGACCACCGGACGGGGGTGCAGACCTCGGCTGTCGAAGCCGTCATGGACGGGGGGCTGGACGAATTCATCAAGGCTTACCTGATGGAGTACGGCGCCGAAGCCTGATCCGGGGTTTCGCCGTACGATAAGATCGCTATCTTTGTTCCATGAAGAGACTACTCGTTTTTCTGACGCTTGCGGCTTTTGCCGTCATGCCGCGCGCTGCGGCTCAGGGGGCGCAACCCGTATCGGCCTGCGGCGCACTGCTTCCGCATGCTCCGGTGCTGGTCGGCATGACCGACACTGCGGCCTACTTCCCGAAACTGAAGGGCCTGCGCGTGGCCGTGCTGGCGAACCATACCGCCGTCGCGCGTTTCTGCGAACCGGCGCAGGGGAAATACGCGGCAGAGGCGGAACGACTGCCGGGAGTATCCGCAGGCGAAGCGGCGGCTTTGCCGGACAGGGCCGGGTGTCGGCCGGCTCGTTTGCCGGGGGCTTCCGCCGACGGGACGATCCATCTGGTCGATCTGCTGCACGGCCGCGGATTCAATGTGACGGGGATCTTTTCGCCCGAACACGGATTCCGGGGAACGGCCGATGCGGGCGAGCATGTCGGAAACTCGGTGGACGGGCGGACGGGAATCCCGATTCGGTCGCTCTACGACGGCAATACCAAACGCCCCTCGGACGAGGCGATGCAGTCGTTCGACGTGCTGGTGGTCGATATGCAGGACGTCGGACTGCGGTTCTACACCTATTATATAACGATGCTCCGCATGATGGATGCCTGTGCCGAATTCGGCCGTACGGTCGTCGTGCTCGACCGGCCCAATCCCAACGGGCATCTGATCGACGGGCCGGTGCTCGACATGAAGTACAAGTCGGGCGTCGGAGCCTTGCCGATTCCCGTGCTGCACGGGCTTACGATGGGCGAGATCGCCCGGATGGCCGTCGGCGAGGGGTGGAGCCGGAAATGCAGGCTGGATGTGGTCTGCTGCCGCAATTACACCCATGCGACACCTTACGGGCTTCCGGTCGCGCCGTCGCCCAATCTGCCGACGCAGCGTGCCGTCTACCTCTATCCGTCGCTCTGCCTTTTCGAAGGGACGGTCGTCAGTCTTGGGCGCGGAACAGACAAGCCGTTCGAAATCTACGGCCATCCCGATATGAAGGGGTATGGATTCTCGTTTACGCCACGGCCGACGGCAGGGGCCAAGCATCCGCCGCTGGAGGGACGGCTCTGCTACGGCGCCGACCTGAGCCGAATGCCGCTCGACGAGGCGCGGCAGGTGGGACTGACGCTGCGCTACGTGATCGAGGCTTATCGCAATCTGGGCTTGGGCGAGCGGTTCTTCACTCCGATGTTCGAAAAACTCATCGGCGTGGGCTATGTCCGCGAGATGATTCTCTCCGGGGCTTCGGAAGCGGAAATCCGCGCGTGCTGGCAGGAGGACCTGCGCCGTTTCCGCCGCCAGCGGCAGCCGTATCTGCTCTATGCGGAGTGAAGCGCATGCGTCGAAAATAAATTTTTTGAAAAAATCTGAAAAATATTTTTTCCTTCGGAAATATTACTGAATATTGCCGTCGATGATTGGATTTTGTAATCAAATGTCCCGGAATTTCTCAATATTGTAATCAAACGGCCTGAGAAACCCGATCCGGCGTTCCGTTTTTCTTGTATCTGAATGATACAATTACAAATATAAATACTTATATTTGCTAACGTAATATAATTTTTAGCGTTCCTTGCCGGACGAATTGTTATATCTTGTCAATTTTATTAATTTAATTTTAAGCCTATGACGCTCAAATCTTACTTGCGCATGTTATTGGCAGCCGTGACTCTTCTGTTTGTCACCTCAGGCTGTAATGACGACGACGACAAAGTCGGACCCCCCCCCTCTTATTCGTTTAGTGTCGCTGTTTCGGATGTAGCCCAGACCGAAGCTACCGTAACTGTAACTCCCAGCAACGACCAAGCTACCTACTATTATGCGGCTGTAAAGAAGGCCGAGTTCGACACGTTCGAGTCCGACGCGGCCTATGCCCAGCATATTCTCGACAATCTGAAAGCTATTGCGGATAAGAAGGTGCTGCCGCTCAGCGAATATCTCGCAACGGCCCTCGTCAAGGGAAGCGCACCGCAGAAAATCACCGATCTGACGGCCGGCACCGACTACTACGCCGTTGCGCTCGGCATGCTGACGGACGGCCGCTTCACCTCCGATCTGGTGAAAGAGGCGTTCAAGACGGACGATGCTCCGGAGCCTGAACTTGTAATTTCTAAGGCCGGCGGCTATTTCTTTGGCACTTCGTTCGGGGCTTTTGATAATTTTACGTTCTGGATGTCTGAAGATACTGTGACGGAGGATATGATGGATTTCACGGGCGAAGGTACTTATTTGCTTTTCGACTTGAATGTTGCCGTTACGGGAAAGGCAACGCTTCCGGCTGGAACATTCCCGGTGGCAAGCGGTGCTGATGCCGAGGAGAATACGATTGCTCCGGGGGCCGATTATGGCGGAGGCATGATGACCGGATCGGCTATCGTGAAGATTAATTCAGACGGAACGAAAAATTATCTCTATATTGATGGCGGTGCACTTATTGTTGAAGGTGCTGGTTCTTCGTATGTCATAACGGCAAAAGTAACTTCTGGCGGAAAAGAATATGAATTTAAGTACGAAGGTGGTGTCTCTATTTATGATACAACAGGCGGTGGCGGCGATTTCGAATTATCCATTGACGTTACCAATATTACTGCTACAACCGCTACGGTAAACGTTACTTCGAGCGATGAGACTTCGTCCTATTATTTTGATCTGTTTGATGAAGAGGATTATCAGGGGTATGGTGGAACTCCCGAAGGGATTGCGGAGTTCATATCGGATTTGTTAGCTTATTATCAGGCGCAATATCCGTCAATGACTCTTCCGCAGATTTTATCTCAGATTGTTTCGGTTGGAAATGACAGTTATGATTTCGACGGACTTACTCCCGGAACGAAGTATTATACTTTCGCTATCGGTGTTGATGCGACAACTGGAGCTACGACTACCACTGCCGTTGTAAAAGAGTTTACTACTCAAGCAGGCGGTGAAGGTGATGGACCGGAACTGACTTTGACACTTCGTGCTGGAGATGCTAATGGTGCAAATACGGACACTAAGGTTTATATGGGAGCCTATGCTCCGACTGCAACAGGTGCGTATTATGGAGTATTTTTAACTTCGGATGTTGAAAAAGTACTTGCTCAGGGAGCTTCTTATGATGCTATAGTTACTCAGAACGGAACAGATATGTCTACTAAAGACGGATGGTTGGACGGGCTTGTTAAGAATCCCGGAATTGGAGTAACCTTTAGTGGATTAGATCCCGCTACTTCCTATACTTGTATTTTAAAAGTTACGGATTCGGCTGGTAAATCGACTACAAAGCATGTCGCAGCTACTACTGAAGGTGGTGGGGAGGCTTCGGATGCTTACAAGGCATGGCTCGGTACGTGGACTTTAACCAGCACTTCGTCTGAGGTGAATGCTGCGCCGCTTTCCTTCGATGTTACGTTCATTCAGGGGGTTGCTAATTCATCCTATAAATTACAAGGATGGGGCATTACTACGATTCGTGACCAGTCGCAGATTCTTCCGTCGGCTAAGTTCGATAGTGCTACCGGAAATTTTGAGATATTGGAAGGTCAGAGTTTATATACCGATCCGGAGGATGGAAGTGTACTGACTCTTACAGGACGGGCACTTTTGCAGGGAAAATATTATATTATTAACGGTGGTTATCCCGGATTTACCGGAAAGCTTAATGCAGATAAAAACTCGGCAACGATTACTCTGTATCAAGGAAGTGTCGACGGAATGGGTAATTTTACTACCAGTTCGATGGACTTCTTCTGGGTTCTTGGACAAGATATTTATTGGCAAAAGGCAGCTGAAGGATATACCGATAGGGATTATCCGATAGGTCCTTATACAATGACAAGGAAGAGTTCAGGTGCTTCTGTATCTGCTTCGAAGTCTGCCGCTACAATCCTGCATGCAAGTAAACTGTCAAGTGTACTTTCTGAAGGTATAGCTCTGTCAACTTCAGTTAAGCAGAATGGCATGGTATTCGAAAGCCAAGTAGCAATGCCGAGTTCGCTTGTATTCGATCGTCCTGCGGCGGTATACGAAGCTTCTATTGGTGATAAGCCTTTGGGACTGAAAAAGCATTTTATCAAGAAATAGCTCTTTCTCAAAGAGAAGAATTCTGACGCCATTTCGAGGTTCAGAGATTCCGATAACCGAACTGCGGTCCAATTTGGACCGCAGTTTTTTTATTTCAATATATACGTATTTCGGAAATATGAAGGTCGGTTTGTGAAAAAAAAAACTAAAAAAAATGAAATAATGTGCCTAATTTATTGTATATTTGAATAATTCAGATGTTTTCCCTGCGGCTTTTTATTATTCACCCACTTAAATAATTTAAGCTATGAAAAAATCCTACTTGTTCCCCAATTTCGTACTGCCGCTATTCGGTGCATTGGCGGTAATGTGTGCGGGTTCCTGCTCGCAGGAAATCCTCGAATCAGAGGAGGTGATGCCTGATGGCCAGACGCGTGCAAGTACGTTTGAGATTAGTCTGATTGTCGATCCTGCCGGGGCCGGTCCCGGCAATGAATATTATGCGCAGAACAGAGATTACAACTTTCAGGCTGTATATGACGAACAGTATTTGGATCTGATGCAGGGTGAGATAACAGTCCGCGCGATAGAGGGAAATGACGATGCGGTTAAAATAGTTTCTCGGACAGATGATCGGGCAACGCTCCGTTTCAAAGCTCCGGGAGTTTACGTTGTCAGAGCGGAATTGCAATTGGCTGAACGTTTTACGGGGCCGGGACTGCATCCCGTGCTGATTCGTGAAGCAGAACTGATTTGCCGGGTTGTATCATTTACGGAAAAAATTGTCGGTCCGAGTACCGTGGTGCTTGGGGGAGAATATAGTTTTAAATTGAGTTTCACAAATCCCGATTATCCCGATCCAATTCTGAAAATAACGGAATCTGTATTCAACGACCCGAAATATACGATTCTGAGTAACGACGGAGCCGGGAATTATCGGATTCGCTTCGACCAGCCGGGAGATTATCGGATCGCGCCGGGAGTAGGGTGGGATAATCCTGCGGAATCACCTATCATTAAGTTCAGTCCGTCTTATCATGTAAAGGTATTTTTCAGGCCAGAGATGAAGTTTGGATTGCGCGTTACATCGGGAAGTTTGCAATTCAGAAGTTATATTTATTTATGTGATTCTCAACATGCAGAATATACCTCTTTGCCTTTTAGGACTTATTTTAAGTATAAAATGGTTTCAATAGCAGATTTGTTGCAAAATCTTGAAATAGATACCGTTGTTGGTGAAGAGGGAGAGGTGCGTAGGGACGACTGGTACTTGGGGAATGGTTGGCTTTGCTGTTACATCTTATCCTGTCAATGATATTTTTTATACTGGAAATCCTCCTCAGGATCCCGGAAGTTATTGGGAAATAACCATTCCGGGCGACACTTGCTATTTAAAGACTTGTTATAAACATGCAGCCGAACTAATTGTTAAAGACCCAGATTAACCGATAATTGTCGCTCCGAAGGGCCGATAAAAATGATTGAATAACCGTCTCACGCTAACGCCTAAAAAACATGCCCGAAGCATTATGCTTCGGGCATGTTTTTCCATGTTATAACCGTGCGTTATTCCGGAATGATCGCCTCGCTGGGGCAAACGCCTGCGCAGGTGCCGCAGTCGATGCAGGTGTTGGGGTCGATTACATAGATATCGCCAGCCGAGATAGCCTCTACCGGACATTCGCCGATGCAGGTACCGCAGGCAACGCAGGAGTCGGTGATTTTGTAAGCCATTTTTGAAAAAATTTATTTGTTAATGTGTGGTATGTAATGACAAATATAGAAACTTATTTTGATAATATCAAAACCCGTATAGGGAATCAGCGCTTCGGGAATGCGGATGCCTTCGGGCGTCTGGTTGTTTTCGAGCAGGGCGGCAACGATGCGCGGCAGGGCCAGCGAACTGCCGTTGAGCGTATGGGCGAGCCGGGTCTTCTTGTTCGCATCGCGGTAACGCAATTTCAGACGGTTGGCTTGGAACGATTCGAAGTTCGAAACCGAGGAAACCTCCAGCCAGCGCTGCTGTGCGGCGGAGAAGACCTCGAAGTCGTACGTGAGCGCCGAAGTGAAACTCATATCCCCGCCGCACAGACGCAGGATGCGGTAGGGCAGGCCGAGCGACTTGACGATCGACTCGACATGCGCCACCATGCCGTCCAGCGCTTCGTACGAGTTCTGGGGCAGGCTCAGCTGCACGATCTCGACCTTGTCGAACTGGTGCAGGCGGTTCAGGCCGCGCACGTCCTTGCCGTAGGAGCCGGCTTCGCGGCGGAAGCAGGGGGTGTAGGCGGTCATTTTTACGGGGAAATCCTTTTCGTCGAGGATCACGTCGCGGTAGATGTTCGTGACGGGAACTTCGGCCGTGGGGATCAGGTAGAAGTTATCGACCGTGGCGTGGTACATCTGCCCCTCCTTGTCGGGAAGCTGTCCCGTACCGAAGCCCGAAGCCTCGTTGACCATGATCGGCGGCTCGACTTCGAGATAGCCGGCTTTGGTGTTGCAGTCGAGGAAGTAGTTGATCAGCGCCCGCTGCAGGCGTGCGCCCTTGCCCTTGTAGACGGGGAATCCGGCACCCGTGAGTTTTACGCCCAGATCGAAGTCGATGATGTCGTATTTGCGGGCCAGCTCCCAGTGGGGCAGCGGGTTTTCGGGCAGTTCGGTGTAGCTTTCGACGAGTTTTACGACGAGGTTGTCCTCTGCGGTTTTGCCCTCCGGGACGATCTCGGCGGGGAAGTTGGGCAGCGTGACGATCGCGGCCTGCAGCTCCTCCTGCACTTCGCGCGATTCGGCCTGCAGGCGGTTCGATTTCTCCTTGAGGTCGGCGACGAAGCGTTTGCGCTCCTCGGCCTCTTCGCGGCGGCCCTGCCCCATCAGCGCGCCGATCTCCTTGGCGGCTTTGTTCTGCGCGGCCAGCGTATTGTCCAATTCTACCTGAATGGCCTTGCGGCGGTCGTCCAGCGTTTCGATCTTTTCGATGACGGGTGCGGCGTCCACGCCCTTTTTGGCCAGTTTGCGGATCGCGGCCTCTTTGTCATCGCGGATTTGCTTTAGCGTAAGCATACTATCTGTTGATTTTTGAGTATTCGTATTACAAACCGCAAATTTATAAAAATAGCGGCAATATCGCTCCCGGCGGGCGTTAAATTTTCAACCTCCGTGCGAAAAAACGCGTTATGGCCGGGTGGGTGGCGACGAATCCGGCATGGCGTCTTTCCAGACACTCCGCACCCGACGGTCTGTTACCGATGTCTCTGCGCCGCGTGCGGTACGGGCTTCCGAGGTGTTTCCGGGGTGAATTTGGGCCGGCCGGCTTCCGGCGCTTCGGCTTCCGGTGCTTCGTGTTTCAGCGCTTCGGGCGGCGGGACGCAGGGGTACGGGCGGAGAGGGGACAGACGGGGGCGTGGTGAAACCCGGATGAAGGCGGGGCGCTATTCCGGGCGGCGGGGAATGCGGGGCAAACTCCCGCAGGGATATGTTTTTTCGGCTTCGGCTCCGGTTTTTGTCGGGGAATTTGTTATTTTTGCAAAAAATAAAGCATGAACTTCGTCGAACTACTCGCTCCCGCCAGAGATTTGCAGTCGGCCGTGGCCGCCGTGGATTACGGCGCCGACGCCGTCTATATCGGCGGTGCGAAGTTCGGAGCGCGCCATGCGGCGGGCAACAGCGCGGAGCAGATCGCCCGCGTCGCGGAGTATGCCCACCGTTACGGCGTGCGGGTGCATGCCACGCTCAATACCCTGATTTACGACGACGAACTGGAGACCGCCGAGCGGCAGGCCCGCGAGCTGATCGCGGCCGGGGTCGATGCGCTCATCGTGCAGGACATGGCTCTGCGGCGGATGGATCTTCCGGTCGAGCTGCACGCCTCGACGCAGGTGTGCAACATGACGCCCGAACAGGCGCGTTTCTTAGGCGAATGCGGTTTCGCCCGCGTGATTCTCGAACGGGCGCTGTCGCTCGACGAGATCCGGGCGATATGCGCCGCGACGAACGCCGAAGTGGAGTGTTTCGTCCACGGGGCCATCTGCGTGGGTTACAGCGGCCGCTGTTTTCTGTCGCGGTCGATGTCCGAGCGGAGCGGCAACCGCGGCGCATGCAGCCAGCCGTGCCGCCTGACCTATGACCTGACCGACGGCAGCGGGCGCACCTATCTGGCCGGAAAACACCTGCTCTCGGTCCGCGACCTGAATCTTTCGGCACACGTCGGCGAGCTGCTGGATGCCGGCGTCAGGTCGCTGAAAATAGAGGGGCGTCTCAAAGACATCAATTATATCCGCAATACGGTGGCCTATTACCGCCGCGCGGTGGACGATGCATTGGCCCGCGCGGCCGCACCTGCGGCGTGCTTCGGCCGGTGAAAGCGTCGCGGACTTCACGCCCGATACGGCCAAGAGTTTCACCCGCGGGGAGTCTGAATACTTCTTTGCGGGCAAACGTGCTGGCGTGGCGTCGTTCGACACGCCGAAGGCGGTCGGCGAATATGCGGGCCGCGTGACGCGCGTCGAAAGGACCCGTTTCCGGCTCGACCGGGCGCATACGCTGGCCCCCGGCGACGGCATCTGCTTCCTGACGCCGCGCGGACTGGTCGGAACCAACGTCAATGCCGCCGACGGCGACTGCGTGACGCCCAACCGCATGGAAGGGATCGCTCCGGGATGCGAGGTCTACCGCAATTACGACCACCGCTTCAACCAGCTGCTCGAACGGAGCCGTACGCGGCGCGTGATTCCGGCCGTGGCCGTGGTGACGGTGTCGGCGGAGGGGGTGACGTTCCGCTATACCGACTGCGAAGAGGTGGCGGCTGTCGCCGAACGCCGCGTTGCGTTGGAGCCGGCGAATAATGCCGAAGCGAACGCCGCCGCTGTGCGGACGCAGGCCATGAAGAGCGGCGATACGATTTTTGCGGTGCGCTCGGCCGAGGTGCAGGGAGCCGAATGGTTCGTTCCGGCGTCGCTGGCGTCGCAGCTGCGGCGCGAAGGGCTTGCGGCTTTGCTGCAGGCCCGGCTGGCGCGGGGCGTCGAGCACCGGATTCTGCCTGAGGGCGCGGCGGAGTATCCGTCGGAGACGCTTTCGGCCGAAGAGAATGTCACCAACCGTCTTGCCGAAGCGTTTTACCGCGACCACGGCGTCCGGCAAATCGAGCGGGGACTCGACCTCGCGGCTACGACCGCCGGGCATCGGGTGATGCGCTCGGCCTACTGCATCCGCCGCGAAATCGGCGAATGCCTCAAGGAGCGGCCGCGGCTGAAAGGCGATTTGTGGCTGGAGCGCGGCGCGAACCGCTACCGGCTGGAATTCGACTGCGTCCGCTGCGAAATGAGCTTGGTGGACTGCACCCGGAAAGAGACTGCGAAACCAAAACCATAACCATAACCGATGAAAAAGACTTTCTTGATCCTTGCGGCGGCGCTTTCGGGCGCGTTGGCCGCTTCGGCCCAGACCGGCCGCGAATGGCAGGACCCTGCCGTCAATGAAATCAACCGCCTGCCGATGCACTCGACCTTTGCGGCGGGCGAGAGCATGCCGCTCGACGGCGTGTGGAAATTCCACTGGGTGCGCAACGCTTCGGAGCGTCCCTCCGGTATCTGGCAGGTGGATTACGACGATGCGTCGTGGGGCGCGATGCCCGTGCCGGGGATGTGGGAGCTGAACGGTTACGGCGACCCGCTCTACGTGAATATCGGCTATGCGTGGCGCGGCAATTTCGAGAACGATCCGCCGCACGTGCCCGACGCCGAAAACCATGTCGGTTCCTACCGGCATACGTTCGAGGTGCCGGCATCGTGGAGCGGCAAGGATATTTTTCTCTCGATCGGTTCGGCGACGTCGAACGTCTATGTCTGGATCAACGGCCGTTTCGTCGGCTACAGCGAGGACAGCAAGCTTGCGGCGGAATTCGACGTCACGAAATTCGTGAAGCCGGGCGAAAACTTGATCGCCCTGCAGATGTTCCGCTGGTCGGACGGCACCTACCTCGAAGATCAGGACTTCTGGCGCTTTTCGGGCATCGCCCGCGGCGTGACGCTGACGGCCCGCGACAAGGCGCACCTGAAAGACGTGCGCATCACCCCGACGCTCGACGCCGATTATAGGGACGCCCAGCTGCGCGTCGAAGTGGAGACGACTCCGCGTGTGAAATCGGTCGGCCTGACGCTGCTGGATGCGGCGGGCGAGGCGGTGGCCGAACAGCAGATCAGGCCGGCGGGCGGCAAAGCGGGGTGTCTCTTCCGTGTCGCCGATCCCGCGAAGTGGTCGGCCGAGGCGCCCAACCTCTATACGCTCCGGATCGACGTGTCTGACGGGCGGAACGTGACCGAAACCGTGACGCAGCCCGTGGGCTTCCGTTCGGTCGAGATCCGGAATGCGCAGCTGCTCGTCAACGGACAGCCCGTGCTGATCAAGGGCGCCGACCGCCACGAGATGGACCCGATCGGGGGCTATGTGGTGAGCCGCGAGCGGATGATCGAGGATATCCGCATCATGAAGGAGATGAACATCAACGCCGTGCGTACGAGCCACTATCCCAACGACCCGCAGTGGTACGAACTCTGCGACGAGTACGGTATCTATGTCGTGGACGAGGCGAACGTCGAATCGCACGGCATGGGTTACGGCGAAGAGACGCTGGCCAAGGTGCCCGCCTTCGCGCAGGCGCATATGGAGCGCAACCAGCGCATGGTGCTGCGCGACAAGAACCACCCCCTCGGTCATCGTCTGGTCGATGGGCAATGAGGCGGGCATGGCCAAACTTCGAGGCCTGCTACCGCTGGATCAAGGATTACGACGCGTCGCGTCCGGTGCATTACGAACGCGCCGTGTACGATCGGGACGGTGCGTTTACCGACATCATCTGCCCGATGTACTGGGACTATGCGCAGTGCGAGAAATACCTGAATAACAACCCCTCCAAACCGCTGATCCAGTGCGAATACGCGCATGCCATGGGCAACTCGATGGGCGGTCTGGACCACTATTGGAAGCTGGTGCGCCAATATCCGTCGTATCAGGGCGGATTCATCTGGGACTTCGTCGATCAGGGACTTGCCCGCTACGAAAAGAACGGCCGCGTGTCGTTCCTCTACGGCGGCGATTTCAACAACTACGACGCGACCGACAATTCGTTCAACTGCAACGGCATCATCGCGCCCGACCGCACGTGGCATCCGCACGCCTATGAGGTGAAGCGGCAGTACCAGAATATCTGGACCGAGCTTCTCGATCCGGCGCAGGGCCGCGTGGAGGTGTACAACGAGAACTTCTTCGTGGGGCTGGACGATTACGAACTGACGTGGGAACTGGTCGCCGACGGCCGGGTCGTGAAGGCCGGCCGTATCGGCGAACTCGATGTCGCGCCCCGGCAGCGCCGTACCTATACGCTGGGCTTTACTTCCGCCGATTTCTGCCCGCAGGCCAAGGAGCTGCTGGTGAACGTGGCCTACAAACTGAAAAACAAACGGCCGCTGTTGGATATCGGCCATACGGCGGCGCAGCAGCAGTTCGTCGTGCGTGAGTACGACTGCAAAGCCGGGTTCGGCCTTGCTGCGTCGGAACGTCCCGTCGAGGTGACTGTATGGGAGCGCGGCACGCGGGTTGCAGGCCAGACGTGGGAGATGTTCTTCTCGCGCGACGGCTTCCTCAGCGCCTACGACGTCGATGGCCGCGCACTGATGGCCGAAGGCGCCGAGCTGCGTCCGCAGTTCTGGCGCGCTCCGACCGAGAACGACCTCGGCGCAAAGCTCGACCGCAAACTCGCGGTCTGGAAGAATCCCGAACTGAAACTCACGAAATTCGATGCCGGCGTGAAGGACGGCGTGGCGGTCGTCGAAGCGCTTTACGAGCTTCCCGCCGTGAAAGCGACGCTGGCGCTGACCTACCGGATCAACGGCGCGGGGGAAATGGAGGTGACGGAACGTATGACCGCCGACAAGTCGGCCGAAGTTCCCAACCTGCTGCGCTACGGCATGACGCTCACGATGCCGGCGCGTTACGACCGCGTGATCTACTACGGCCGCGGCGAACATGAAAACTATGCCGACCGGCTCTCGTCGGCCGATCTGGGGCTTTACGAACAGCGTGTCGCCGACCAGTATCACGACGAATATGTGCGTCCGCAGGAGTCGGGCACCAAGAGCGACGTGCGCTGGTGGACCGTGGCCGACAGTTCGGGCACGGGGTTGACGATCCTCTCCGACGCTCCCTTCTCGGCATCGGCGCTGCCCCTATGCGACGGCCGATCTCGATGTGTGTCGAACTTCCCGCCCCAGCAGCATTCGGGAACGCTCACGGCGCGCGACGCAACGTTCGTGAACTTCGATCTGCGGCAGTCCGGACTGGGCTGTATCGACAGCTGGGGACAGCTGCCGGAGGAGCGGTTCCGGGTGCCTTACGGCGACTATACGTTCCGCTTCCTGCTTCGGCCGACGGTAAAATAAAGAAGATTTTTTTATGCAAGAACAGCTGACACCCGCTTTCGGGGATTACGAATTGATTGATACGGGCGATTTCGAGAAGCTCGAACGCTTCGGGCGTTACGTTACGCGGCGTCCCGAACCGCAGGCCATCTGGCGGCGGACGCTCTCCGAGGAGGAGTGGCGTCGCGCGGCCGACGCCTCCTTTCTGCGCGATACGCGCAGCGAGGAGCGCGGCGAGTGGCGTCTCGGTCCCGAAATGCCCTCGCGTTGGACGGTGGATTACGTCTATAAGGGGATGCGGCTGCGCATGCGGCTGGGACTCACCTCGTTCAAGCACGTCGGTATCTTCCCGGAGCAGGCCGCCAACTGGAATTTCATCTACGACAACTGCCGGGCGCTGGCTTCGGGCGGGGCCGCTGCGATGGGGATTGCGGGCGGAAAGGCGCCGGATGCGATGCCGGACACTACCGCTCCTGCGGGCGCTCCGGCCACAACCGCATCCGAGGGCGTCCTGTCCGGAGCTGCGCCGAAGGGCCGGACTGCGCCGCGAAAACCGGTTACGCCCCGTGTGCTGAACCTTTTCGCCTATACGGGCGGCGCGAGCCTTGCGGCGCGTGCCGCCGGGGCGGAGACGACCCATGTCGATTCGGTGAAGCAGGTCGTGACGTGGTCGCGCGAGAATATGGAACTGAGCGGGCTGGACGGCATCCGGTGGATCGTCGAAGACGCGCTCAAATTCGTCCGGCGCGAAGTGCGGCGCGGCAGCCGCTACAACGGCATCATCCTCGATCCCCCGGCCTACGGCCGCGGCGCCAACGGCGAAAAGTGGATTCTGGAGGAGAATATCTGCGAGATGCTCGCCTGCTGCGCGCAGCTGCTGGAGCCGCAGGGGGCGTTTCTCGTGTTGAACCTCTACTCGATGGGCCTTTCGTCCACGCTGGCCCGTACCGCCGTGCGGCAGGCTTTCGGCGCGCCGCTCGAAGAGCAGTACGGCGAACTCTGTTTCACCGACCGAGCGGGCAAGCAGCTGCCGTTGGGGACCTATTACCGTTTCATCCGTTAAAAGATTTCGATTATGGCTATTCTGACTCTGTTGTTCGGTTTGTTGAGCGGCTGCCTGCTGGCTGTTCTGGTGGGTATCATCGGCAGCCGCCGGCGCATCGGCTTCGGGCTGGCTTTCCTGCTGAGCCTGATCTTCACGCCGCTCGTCGGCCTGATCATCACCCTGCTGACCGATCCGCTGCCGGGCGGCGATCAGCGCTGGGGCTGTATCGGCACGTTCATAGCCGTTCTGGGGCTGTTGTGTCTCGGAGTCTTCCTGTTCCT
>VOFJ01001821.1_pt1 | contig 20730 bp, 20 predicted proteins | sample 5384081 | NCBI WGS metagenome assembly VOFJ01 (sample SAMN12384729, study PRJNA508395) | human gut metagenome | isolation source: healthy gut I | host: Homo sapiens | reverse complement strand
TCAGTATGCTTCGTTCAGTTACGTATTGCTGTCACCACGAACGGACGCTCGCCGCCGTTCATGTTGGTATCGAGATTGTACTCCTTCTTGGGGCAGAGCCACGAGAAGTAGGCGCGCGATACGGAGAATTTGTTGAAACGGGGCATCGCCCAGCCCAGCAGCTCGAACTTGTCGCCTTCGGGAATCACCGTCAGCTGGTTGGCATAGAAACCGATGAAGCCGTCGGCCGCGGTTTTCGTACCCGTGAGCACGTTGCCCGAAATGATGCGCACATGGTCGCCCTCCTTCTGAGGCTTCACGTTGCCCTTGAGGATCGAATCGACCTTGGCGCCCGCGATGATGCGGCAGTACTGCGGCTTTTCGATCTCCGAGCCGGCCACGGCGATGATCTTCGTCATATCGACGCGGCCCTCGTTGAACAGACGGCCGATGATCGCCAGATCCTGAATGTTGACCGTCCACACGACTTCGCCCTTGTTCACGGGGTCGATGTGGTGGATCTGCACGCCGACGTTGCCGACGGGGTGCTTGCCCGCGAAGGCATGCGTCTCGGCGCCCTTGAGCGCAGTCATCTGCCCTCGGCCTTGGCGCGCACCGAAAGATGCACCTTGCCCGAAGTGAGTTTGCGCATTACGTCGATACCGGTCTGGAGGTTCTTCTGCTCGGCGCGCAGGACGTAGTTGTAGTCCGGAGCCAGCGGCGCGGAATCGAAGGCGGAGATGAAGACCGCTTTCGGCGTGTCGTTCGGGTCGGCGATAACGCCGTAGGGTCGCTGCACGATCATGGGCCAGAGACCCGACTTGAGCAGCAGCTCGACAATCTCCTCGCGGGAAGCCTTCTGCAGATCGGGCTTCGCGAACTCCTCGTAGCTCTGTACGGAGGCGGGCGTCACGGTCACGGAGAGAATCTTGCGCTTCTCGCCGCGGTTGACGGCCGCAACCGTACCGCTGACGGGCGACGTGAAGAGGATGCGCTCGCTGTACTTGTTGAAGAACAGCGGCGTACCGGCTTTCACCTCATCGCCCACCTTAACCAGCAACTTGGGAGTCACGCCCTCGAAATCGAGAGGCGAGAGGGCATACTCCGAAGCCAGCGGCGCGTCGGCCAGAGACTCCTGAGCCTTTCCCCGGAGATTGATGTCGAGACCCTTGCGTAGTGTAATGATTTTCGACATGGTTAAAGATTTTGATTGTTATGTTTGGATATATTTTGGGTTCGTCGTGCGTTGTTAGTGTGCTAACAGCCATAATTCGCGTGCGAAAATACGAATTTTTTCCGAGAATCCGGTATGCAATATCTATTATTTTTTAATTTACTTAAAATTCGTACATTTGTCGCGATGACCGATCGATTCGTCAACATACACACCCACCGCCCGACCGGCCGCGGCATCGAACTGCGGACAGCCGGAATTCATCCGTGGAATGCTGACAAAGAAGACGTTAGCACGATCGTGCCGTTGCTCGGCGAGGTGCAGGCGGTCGGCGAAACGGGACTCGATTTCGTGCGCGGCGCCGACCGTGCGGTACAGCTGGCGGCGTTCAGGGCGCAGCTCGCGCTGGCGCACGAACGGCAAATGCCCGTGGTACTGCACTGCGTCAAGGCTTTCGAGCCGGTCATGCGCGAACTGGACGCCTGCCGGCCCCGCGCGGTGATTTTTCACGGCTTCATCGGATCGCCCGAACAGGCCCGCCGGGCCGTCGGAAAAGGTTATTACCTTTCGTTCGGTCTGCGCGCCTTCGCATCGCCCAAGACGCTGGAATCCCTGCGCGAAACGCCCCTCTCGCAGCTTTTTCTCGAAACCGACGACAGCGACGTCCCGATCGAGGAGATCTACGCGCGCGCCGCGAAGGTAAAAGGCGTCACGCCGGAGGAACTGCAACGGGCGACGCTGGAAAACTACGGACGGATATTTACGGCCGGGCCGCAAGGGCAGGACAAGGCGGCCGGAACGCCGCCGCTCCCGGCCCGATAAAACGAACACAGCTCTTGAAAATGAATACGGATAATTGGCTTGAACGCACCGAGCTGCTGCTCGGCAAAGAGAAACTCGACCTGCTCCGAAAGGCCCACGTACTGGTCGTCGGGCTGGGCGGCGTGGGCGCCTATGCCGCCGAGATGATCGTCCGGGCCGGCGTGGGCCGCATGACCATCGCCGACGCCGACGACGTGGCGCCGAGCAACATCAACCGCCAGCTGGTCGCCCTCCACTCGACCGTCGGCCGCCGGAAAGCCGAAATTCTGGCCGAACGCCTGCGCGACATCAACCCGGAAATAGAACTCACGGTGGTCGACCGTTACATCAAGGACGAGGAGACCGACCTGCTGCTCGACGCCGCGAAATACGACTACGCAGTGGACGCCATCGACACCCTCTCGCCCAAACTGGCGCTGATAAAGGGTGCTTTGGACCGTTCGCTGCCGCTGGTCAGCTCGATGGGCGCAGGGGCCAAGACCGACCCGACGAAGATGGAGATCGCCGACATCTCCAAGACCCACCACTGTCCGCTGGCCCACATGCTGCGCAAGCGGCTCCACAAAATCGGCGTCCGCAGCGGTTTCCGGGCCGTCTACTCGCCCGAACCGATGCGCGAAGGGGCGCTGATCCTCTGCGAGGAGCAGAACAAGAAGTCGAACGTCGGCACCATATCCTACATCCCCGCGCTGTTCGGCATCGGCTGCGCGTCGGTCGTAATCCGCGGCCTGATCGGAGAAATGAACTAAAACCGCATATCCTTATGAAACCGAACATCGTATTTCTGGACGAGTACACACTCGGAGGCGCCGACCTCGGCCGGCTCCAAGCCTTGGGCGAATACAAGGGTTACGCCCGCACGACGCCGGAAGAGCTTCCCGACCGCTGCCGCGAAGCCGACGTGATAATCACCAACAAGGTGGTCCTGCGCCGCGAAACGCTTCAGTCCCTGCCCCGGCTGCGGCTGATCTGCGTGGCCGCCACCGGCACCAACAACATCGACCTCGAAGCCGCGGCCGAGCTGGGGATCGAGGTAAAGAACGCCGCAGGCTACTCGACGCACTCCGTGGCCGAAACCACCCTCGGAGCGGCCATCGCACTGCGCCGCAACATCGTCTATTACGACCGTTACGTCAAGAGCGGCGCCTACTCCGCCGCCGGACAGCAGTTCCATTTCGCACTGCCCACCCACCAGCTCTACGGCTCGAAATGGGGCATCGTCGGACTCGGCGCCATCGGCCGCGAGGTGGCGCGGCTGGCGGCGGCATTCGGCTGCGAAGTATGCTACACCTCGACGTCGGGCGTCGTGCGCGAAGAGCCTTACCCCGCGCTTCCGCTCACCGAACTGCTGGGCCGTTCCGACATCGTCTCGATCCACGCCCCGCTGAACGACCGCACCCGCGGACTGATCGGCGCGCCGGAATTGTCGGTCATGAAACGCTCGGCCCTCCTCATAAACGTCGCCCGCGGCGGCATCGTCGATGAAGCGGCGCTGGCCGAAGCGCTCGACCGGGGTTCGATCGCCGGCGCAGCCCTCGACGTCTTCTCGCGCGAACCCTTCGCCGCCGACAGTCCGCTGCTCGGCATCCGCGAACCCGACCGCCTGCTGCTCTCGCCCCACAACGCATGGTCGCCCCGCGAAGCCGTGGACGTGCTGGTAGGATGCGTCGAGGAGAATATCAAAACCTTTTATCACATAGGATAATGACCGGGAGACCTCTGCTGACCCTTATCGTTCCCGCCTATAACGCCGCAAATTATCTCCCGAACTGTCTCGACGACCTGCTGGCCCAGACGTTCCGGGATTTCGAAGTGCTGGTGATGGACGACGGCTCCACCGACCGGACGGCCGACATCGGCGAGCAATACGCCAGACGCGATCCGCGCATCCGGGTCATGCGTCTGCCGCACGGCGGAGTCTCCGCGGCCCGGAACCGCGGACTGGAGCTGGCCGAAAGCCGTTACGTCGCATTCATGGACTGCGACGACCGGGTCGATCCCCAATATCTGGCTGCATTTTTCCGCACCCCGCTGCCCGACGGCGACCTGCTGGTCAGCCAAGGCGTCGCCATCGAATACACCGCCCAAAACCGCACGGAGCTTTACGACTACCCCGACACCACCGGCACGCAAGGCGAGCTGGGGAAAATAATCGTCGAAAACCGCCTGCTGCGCGACGGATGGACCTACTGCAAACTGTTCTCCCTCCCGCTGATCCGCCGGGAAGCGCTCCGGTTCGACACCGGACTCTCCATTTGCGAGGATCTCGTCTTCGTACTCGGATACCTGAGCCACGTCCGGCAGATCATTCTGCGTTCGGGTACCTATTACCATTATCAGGTCTGCCCCAACGGAACGTCGCTTTCGCAGCGGCGGCAGCCCGCCGCCGAAACATTTCGCGCCGGAGTGTCGATACTGGCCAAACAGCAGGCGCTGACCGAACGGTTCGGGATCACCGATCCCGAATATCTGGCCGAAGCCTATTCGGAACACGGACTGACAAACCTCGCAAGGTCGATCAGTACGACAGATGCGGTCGGCAACCGCGCTTTGCAGCGCGAAATCATCCGCAACCGGGAGCTGTTCAGGCAATATTTCGACGCCGATTCGATGCATCATCCCATCGTCGGAAAGAAAATCCTGTGGATGTACCTCACCCTTCCCGAATCGCTTCACCTGCTGCCCCATTGGATCGTCCGGTTCCGCCATTTCATCCGGAGAATCAAGGGACGGCCCATATATTACTGAAAAACAGTTTCAATAACGATGGAAACGACCGACCGACGCCAAAAAGTCTTCGACTGGCTCGACAGCCACGGCATCGCCTACACGTGGTACGAACACCCCGAAGCCCCGACCATCGAAATCGCACGCCGATACTGGCGCGACGACGGCTCGAAGCACTGCAAGAACCTCTTTTTCCGCAACCACAAGGGCAACCGCCACTACCTCGTGGCGTTCGACTGCGAGCAGAACCTCGCCATCCACGACCTCGAACGCCGCCTGCGGCAGGGCAAGCTCTCGTTCGCCTCGGAGCAGCGCATGGAGCGCTGGCTCGGACTGCGTCCCGGCTCGGTGTCGCCCTTCGGGCTGATCAACGACCCGGAGCATCACGTACACCTGTTTCTGGACCGGAATCTGGAGAGATTCCCGGCCTATTCGTTCCACCCCAACGACAACCGCGCCACGGTGGTCGTCTCCCGCAGCGAGTTCCTGCGCTACCTCGCCGCCGTAGGCAATACGTACGAATTCATCGAACTCTACTGACTCCGTCATGCGCAGCAGCGATCGCCGCAGACGAAAAACTTCCGGTCCGCGCCATCACCCAAGGCAGCCCCGGAGGTCCGCGGCGCGAATCTTCTGCAGAAGACGGTACGATTGCCGAAACAGCTGACGTTGTTCGAAGGAACCCACACCCACACAAATTTCGTCCGGTTCCGCTCCACCATGCGCCGAAATTTATTATCTTTGACTATTGCAAAACCTAAAAAAAGAATCGGCATGAAGAAATTTACGCTCACCCTGCTCCTGATTTTCGGCACGGTTTCCGCGCTCTTCGCCCAGCAGAGCGTCCGGGAGGATATCTTCGCTTTTCTGAAGCGCGAAGGCTATGTCCCAACGTTCGACGAAGACAGGGACATTCTGTTCAAAGTACAGGGAATCAACTACTACGCCATCATAAAAGAAGTGGCGGACATGGATTACGCCTATGTGGAGGTATCGGCGAATTTCACTGCCGACGTCCCTTATGACAAACTGCTGGCGATTTCCAACGATCAGAACCGGGACAAATTCGTTTGCAAGTGTTCGGCGGAGCGAGACGGAGAGGACAACTGCTTCAAGGTCGCCATGGAATTCATCACAAACAACCGGACGAATACCGAATACCAAATGGCGCACGCCCTGCGTCTCCTACCCGGCTGGATCGAGAAGTTCAAGGAGGAACTCGACTAAGAGCAGCGCGAAGCATCCGGCCGAAAACCGTTCCGCACCCGGGAACCGGATTCCGCCCCGAAACAAAAATCCCGCACTTTACGGTGCGGGATTTTTTGTGTCAGCAAGCGGGCTATTTCAGCTCCACGAGCGCCTTGCCGGTCATTTCGGCAGGCTGTTCGAGTCCCATCAGGCGGAGCACCGTGGGAGCCACGTCGGCCAAGATGCCGTCGTGCACCGACTTCACGCGGTCCGAAACGACCACGATGGGCACCGGATTGAGCGAGTGCGCCGTATTGGGCGTACCGTCGGCATTGACGGCGTTGTCGGCGTTGCCGTGGTCGGCGATCATCACGACCTCGTAGCCGTTGGCCTTGGCCGCTTCGACGACCTTGGCGACGCATCCGTCTACGGCCTTCACCGCTTTGACGATGGCCTCGTAAACGCCCGTATGGCCCACCATGTCGCCGTTGGCGAAGTTCAGGCAGATGAAGTCGAATTTCTTCTCGCCCAGCGCAGCGACCAGTTTTTCAGCCACCTCCGGGGCCGACATCTCGGGCTGGAGGTCGTAGGTCGCCACCTTGGGCGAAGCGACGAGGATGCGCTCCTCGCCGTCGAATTTCTCCTCGCGGCCGCCGTTCAGAAGAACGTGACGTGGGCGTATTTCTCGGTCTCGGCGATGCGCAGCTGCCGCAGGCCCAGCTTCGAGACGTACTCGCCGATGGTGTTGGGTACGTTCTCCTTGTCGAAGAGGATGTGCAGGCCCGTGAACTTGGCGTCATAGGGAGTCATGCAGCAGTAGTAGAGCGGCATGGTGTGCATCCCTTCGGCCGGCATGTCCTCCTGCGTCAGCACGACGGTAGCTCCTTGGCGCGGTCGTTGCGGTAGTTGAAAAAGATCACCACGTCGTTCGGGCGGATCGGGCCGACGGGCTGTCCGTTCCCGTCGATGCGCACGAAAGGCTTGATGAACTCGTCCGTAACGCCCTCGTCATAGGACTTCTGGACGGCTTCGACCATGTCCGACGAACTTCTCGCCGATGCCGTTGACCAGCGCGTCGTATGCGATCTTCACACGCTCCCAGCGCTTGTCGCGGTCCATGGCGTAATAACGGCCGATCACCGTAGCGATCCGACCCGTCGTGGCGGCGAGGTGCTTTTCGAGGTCGGCGATGAAACCCTTGCCGCTGCGCGGGTCGGTGTCGCGGCCGTCCATGAAGCAGTGCACGAACGTATTTTCGATCTTATATTCGGCGGCGATGTCGCAGAGTTTGAAGAGGTGCTCCAGCGACGAGTGTACGCCGCCGTCCGACACCAGCCCCATGAAGTGCACGTTCACGCCGTTCTTTTTGGCATATTCGAACGCCGCTTTCACTTCGGGATTCTCCATGATCGAGTTGTCGCGGCAGGCGCGGTTGATCTTCACGAGATCCTGATACACCACGCGGCCGGCGCCGATATTGAGGTGTCCGACCTCCGAGTTGCCCATCTGTCCTTCGGGCAGGCCGACGTTCTCGCCGTCGGTGCGCAGCTGGGCGTGGGGATATTTCTCCGTCATGGCCGAGATATATTCGGGATGCACGGTCGAAATCACATCGGCCTTGTCGTGATGGCCGTTGCCCCAGCCGTCGAGGATCATGAGAAGAACTTTTTGTGTGCTCATATATGCTTCATTTTTAATTATTAATTCATTTTCCGTACCTTTTGGTGGCAAAAGGTACCCAAAACCATCCGCATGTCGTTCTCCGTGGGATCGTCCTCCGGCCCTCAGACGCCCTTTTTCCGCTCCGAACGAGAATGCGGAACCCAATGCCGCCTGCGGCGGCTATTTCAACTGTGCCCCGATCAGCTCCACGGCCTTGTCGATGGCCGCCTGCAGCCCGTCGGGATTCTTGCCGCCGGCCGTGGCGAAGAACGCCTGACCGCCGCCGCCGCCCTGCATCAGCTTCGCGGCTTCGCGCACGACGGCTCCGGCATTCACGCCCTGCGCCGTGATCTCGTCGCCCAGCATCACCGTCAGCGTCGGCTTCCCGTCCCAGACGGAACCCACGACGAAGACCAGCTTCGGCAAACGCTGACGCAGGTTGTAGGCCAGGTCCTTCACGAAGTCGGGACGGCGGTCGGTCTGCGTGGCGAAAACCTGCATCCCGTGACGCTCGGGCGTCGAAGCGGCGATCTTGTCGGCCCACTGGGCCACCTGCTCGCGGCGCATCGACGACCTCCTTCGACAGCGCTTCGTTGCTTTCGAACATCTTCTTGACGGCCTGCAGCACCTGCGGGTTATGCAGATAGTCGCTGATGTCGCGCATCGTGTCCTCGGCGGCATAGATGATCTGCTCGGCGCGCTCGCCCGTCACGGCCTCGATGCGGCGCACGCCGGCCGAAATGGCGCTCTCGGACAGGATCTTGAAGAAGCCGATGTTGCCCGTGGCGCTGGTATGCGTACCGCCGCACAACTCGACCGACGAGCCGAAGCGAACCATGCGCACCTTGTCGCCGTACTTCTCGCCGAAGAGCATCATCGCACCGCATTTCTCGGCCTCCTCCTTGGTGGCTTCGCGGTTCTCTTCGAGCGGATAGTTGGCGCGCACGGCGCGGTTGACGAGCCTTTCGACCTCGCGCAGCTCCTCGGGCGTCACCTTCTGGAAATGCGAGAAGTCGAAACGCAGGATTTCGGGCGTCACCATCGAGCCTTTCTGCTCGACATGCGGTCCGAGGACCTTGCGCAGCGCCTCGTGCATGAGGTGCGTGGCGGTGTGGTTATTGGCCGCGGCCTGCCGCTTCTCGGGGTCCACCTTGACCGTAAATTCGGCCGCGGGGTTCTCGGGAAGCTGGTTCACGATATGGATGATCAGGCCGTTCTCCTTCTCGGTGGCCACGACCGCGATGCGCTCGTCGGCGTTCTCGATATAGCCGATGTCGCCGATCTGACCGCCCGAGTTGCCGTAGAACGGCGTGCGGTCGAAGACCAGCTGGTAAGAGGTCTGCCTTTCGACGTACGCGGCGGTAGCGGGCGATCCGGACCTGCTCGGTCAGCGTGTCGTATCCCGTGAAGACGCTCTCCCTGATGGGAACAGCTCCACCCAGTCGTCGGTATCGACGGCGGCAGCGTTGCGCGAACGCTCCTTCTGGGCCTGCAACTCCTTCGAAGGCCGCGAGGTCCACGCCGACACCCTGCTCGCGGGCGATCAGCTCCGTCAGGTCGATCGGGAAGCCGAACGTATCGTAGAGTTCGAAGGCGTCCTTGCCCGAAATCAGCTCCTTGCCCTCGCCCTTGGTCTTTTCGATCACGCCGTCCAGCAGGTTGATGCCCGTGGCCAGCGTACGCAGGAACGAGGCCTCCTCCTCCTCGATCACCTTTTCGATCAGCGCCTGCTGGGCCTTCAGTTCGGGGAACTGGCCGCCCATCTGCTCCACCAGCCCGGGGACCAGGCGGCAGAGCGTCGGCTCGGTGAAGCCGAGGTAGGTGTAGCCGTAGCGCACGGCGCGGCGCAGGATGCGGCGGATGACGTAGCCGGCCTTGACGTTCGACGGCAGCTGGCCGTCGGCAATCGAGAAGGCGATGGCGCGCAGGTGGTCGGCGATGACGCGCATCGCCACGTCGGCCTTGGCATCCTCGCCGTATTTCTTGCCCGACATCTCCGCGATGCGGCCGATCGTGGGCTGGAAAACGTCGGTGTCGTAATTGGACTTCTTGCCCTGCAGAATCATGCACAGACGCTCGAAGCCCATGCCCGTATCGACGTTGCGGGCCGGGACGTTCCTCCAGCGAGCCGTTGGCCTTGCGGTTGAACTGCATGAAGACGAGGTTCCAGATCTCGATCACCTGCGGATGGCCCGCATTGACCATCTCGCGGCCCGGCTTGGCGGCGATCTCCGCCTCATCGCGCAGGTCGAAATGAATCTCCGAGCAGGGACCGCAGGGACCCGTCTCGCCCATCTCCCAGAAGTTGTCGTGCTTGTTGCCGCGGATGATGTGGTCCTCGGGCAGGAATTGCTTCCAGTAGTCGTAAGCCTCCTGATCGAAGGGCACGCCGTCCTCCTCCGAGCCTTCGAAAACCGTGGCGTACATGCGGTCGGCCGGCAGTTTGTAGACGCCGCCCAGCAGCTCCCACGCCCACTCGATCGCCTCCTTCTTGAAGTAGTCGCCGTAAGACCAGTTGCCCAGCATCTCGAACATCGTGTGGTGATAGGTGTCGTGGCCCACCTCTTCGAGGTCGTTGTGCTTGCCCGACACACGCAGGCACTTCTGGGTGTCGGCCGCACGCGGATACTTGCGGGGCGCGTTGCCCAGAAAGATGTCCTTGAACTGGTTCATGCCCGCATTGGTGAACATCAGCGTGGGGTCGCCCTTGACGACCATCGGCGCCGAAGGCACGATCACATGGCCTTGCTCTCGAAGAAGTCGAGAAAGGCGCGGCGGATTTTATTCGATTCCATTGTATATTGATTTATCCTATTTTTCCGTTATTCGATTCGGGTTGCAAAATTACACAATTAAAGTTAAATTTGCATCCTATTAACAGGAGTTTTTTCCACGATGGGTGAAAAAGGACACAGATTCGGAACCGAAACGCTTCGGGCCGGCGCCGGAGAGCTGACGCACGAGGCGCAGGTCCTCACGCACGACGTGGTGACGGCTCCGTTCCGGCTCCGCACCTACCGCCTGATCCGCAAGATACTCATCGGCTTCATTCTCGTCTCGATCGCCAACGTACTCTTCTCCTACTTCTTCTACACCCCGAAGATGTACCGCATCATCCGCGAGAACCGCGATCTGGTGATCAAATACCGCATCCTGCAGGACCGCATCCGCACGGCGCAGAAGCCACGTGGACGAAATACGCCACCGCGACAACTACGTCTACCGTTCGCTCTTCTCGACCGACACGCTCTCGATCGAAGGCGTCTGGCAGCCCTACCCCGATTCCAAATACGCCCCGCTGCTCGACGACGACTACGCCCCGCTGATGGTCGGCACGTGGCGGCAGCTGGACGCGCTGGCCCGCACGCTCTACCTCGAATCGGTGTCGTTCGACGAATGCAGGCCTTCTCGCAGGACAAGGAGAAGATCTCGGCGGCGGTTCCGGCCATCTGGCCCATCGACCGTTCGGCGCTGTACAACAACCACATCGGCGCCTTCGCGCGCGCCGCACACCCCGTACTCTACATCCGCCCCCACACGGGCGTCGACTTCGGCTGCGACCGGGGTACCCCGGTATACGCCACCGGCGACGGCGAGGTCGAACTAGCCTCGGCAGCGGCTACAACGGCGGCTACGGCAAGCAGGTGCTCGTCAACCACGGTTTCGGTTACAAGACGCGCTACGCCCACCTGACGAGGTGCTCGTCAAGCCCGGCGAGCGCGTGACGCGCGGCCAGATGATCGCCCGGACGGGCAACACGGGGCGTTCGACAGGCCCCCACCTCCACTACGAAGTGATTCACAAGGGTACGCCCGTGAACCCGGTCAACTATTTCAACCGCGACATGCCCCCCGAGGAGTACGAACGCCTGATGGCGCGGATGCGTGAGACCAACTTCGAAAAGCTCTGACATGGCAGGTAAAAAGGATTTAGAGCGTCTGCGCAGGCGCAGGCGGCGCAAGCAGCGGATCATCCGCGCCACGATCCATTTCTTTCGTATGGCTGGGAATGGCGGTGCTCTACTACGTGGGTTTCTCGGTGTTCTTCGACACGCCCGTCGAGTACCAGATGAAGCACTCGACCGACCGCCTGCGCCGCGAATACGAGGCGCTGTCCGCGATACGACTCGCTCTCGACCGTGATGGGCAACCTCTCGGAGCGCGACCGCAACGTTTTCCGCATCCTTTTCGAATCGGAGCCGTACGACTTCGACTCGGAGTACGAGCGCAAGCAGGCCGACCTACGAGAAGATCGTGGGCCGCTCGACGCGCCAGCTCAAACGCGAGCTGCGCGAAAGGGTGAGCGAGATGGAACGACAGCTCGAAACGCTCAACGACTCGTACCTCGACCTGCAGGCGCGCATCGACACGGCAGGCCGCAGGTGCGACAACATCCCCTCGATCCAGCCCGTGATCAACAAGCAGCTGACGCTGCTCACGGCTTCCTACGGCATGCGCATCCACCCTTTCTACAAGACGCTGCAATCGCATCAGGGCGTGGACTACACCATTCCCGAGGGTCGCGCGTCTTCGCCACGGCCGACGGAACGGTGCGCGAGGTGGCCCTGCGCAACTCGACGCAGGGGCAGACCGTCGTCATCGACCACGGCAACGGCTACGAGACTCGTACAACCACCTCTCGAAGATCAACGTCCGCAAGGGCCAGCAGGTGCGCCGGGGCGACATCATCGCCCTCTCGGGCGACACGGGCCTTTCGCTGGCCCCCCACCTCCACTACGAAGTGCGGTTCGACGGCATGCGCGTCGACCCGATCCACTACTTCTTCATGGAGCTGACCCCCACCGAGTACCAACGCCTGATGCGCATCGCCCAGACCGGGCATGCAGTCGTTCGATTGACAGCCTGCAAGCCGCAACTCAAAAACAGCCCTTCTGCGGGTTCCCTAAAACGACCTCATGGAAAATTCCGGCTCCGAAATAAAAACTGATCCTTCTGGACTTCGACGGCACGCTGGCCGACACCCGGCGGGCCAACACGCTCTCCTATGTCGCCACGCTGGGCGAAGCGGGTTATACGCTCACCGAGAGAGGAGTACGCCGCCAACTACTTCGGGATGCGGTGCGACGAATTCCTGAGCTCGGATCGGGATCGCCGACCCCGCCGAACGCGAGCGGCTGCGGCTTCGCAAGATCGCCCTCTACCCCACGTTTTTCGACACCGTGCGGCTCAACAGGACCCCTGTGGGCATTCTGCCGGCAGTTCCGCGCCGACGGCGGCCGCGTGTGGATCGTCTCCACGGGCAGCCGGGCCAATATCGACAACGTGATGCGCCACCTGGGAATCGGCGGACCGCAAGCCGTCCGACGTCTCGAAACGCCGGACGAAGACACGTCACGCAAAGAAGAGACTGCCGGAGGAAAACGCAGTGGACGGAATTCTTTCGGGCGCCGACGTCGCGCGCAGCAAACCCGCCCCGGACTGCTTTCTGGAGGCCATGCGCCGCGAGGGTGCACGCCGCGCGAGACGCTGATCTTCGAGGATTCCGAGATCGGCATCGAAGCGGCCCGCCGCAGCGGAGCGTCGTATTTCAGGGGTGAAACTCTGAGCCGTCTCAGCCCCGTTTGCAGATTATCCGGAAATCGCAGAACTTGCACGTATCGGCGTCCTCGCACTGGCGGAACGGCACCGCGGGGTCGTACATTTCGGCCAGCTGCGCGCGCAGCAGCACCTCGAAACGTTCGCGGTAAAGCGTATAGCGTGCCCCCTGACGCCCAGCTGCTTGTCGTCCAGCTGCGGCGAATAGTCGGGGCGGTTCATGCTGCGGACGTAGTAGAGCGCGGGTTCGGCGTCGCGGCCCCGCGTATGGTGCAGGATCATCGAATAGAGCAGTGTCTGCAGGATATTCGACAGCCGCTGTTTGCCGGTTCCGGTGAAAAAGGCTCTCCACCCCGGCGAACTCCAGGTGCGGCGCCCCGGTCTTGTAGTCCACCACGCGCAGCGTTCCGTCGTCCAGCGCGTCGATGCGGTCGGCAATGCCCGCGAACTTCATCTCCAGCTCGCGCTCCCCGGCGCGGAACGGGAACGAATAAGCCACCCGCTCCTCCAGTCCCGACACGGCGAACGCATCGTGCGCCGCATCGTAAGGATCATCACCCCGCCACGCAGGTAACGCGTGACGATATCCTTCACCAGCAGCAGGTTGCCCGTATAATCTTCGGCCGAAGCGCGTTCGTCCTGCAAATAATTTTCGTTGATCGCCCGCTCGACCGCCGCGGCGACCTCGCCCGAACGGATCATCGCCCGGAGGGTTTCGCCGGGATGCTCCTCGCCCACGATCCGGGCGTAGAGCGTCTGCACGGCGGCGTGGAGGATCGTGCCGAACATCGGCGCATCGACCTCCTCCGAAATCTCGTCGTCGGCTTCGAGCCGGGCCACGGAGTGGAAATAGAAGCGCAGCGGGCAGGCCACGTAGCGGAAAAACGCCGTCGGCGAGAGCGCGGCGGGACTTTCGGCATCGACGAAGCGTTCCAGCCGCCGCATCACCTCCCCGTCCTTCGCCACCTCGATCGGAGCCGTCTCGGCGAGGTTCACGTCCACCCCCACCTCGATCCTGCGCACGTCGAAACCGCTTTCGTAATCCAGCTGGTAGATATAGCGGCTCGGCTCGCCCGTCGATTTGTCGTCGGCATGCGAACAGTAGAGCATGTGCACGCTCTTCGCGCGCTGGATCAGACGGTAGAAATAGTAGGCATAGACCCCTTCGTGATGTTCGGGCGTGGGCAGTTCGTAGGCCGCACGCAGGTTGTAGGGAATGAACGACGACTGCGCGACGTGGTTGCCCGGAAAATTGTCGTCGTTCATCGAGAGAAGGATGACGTTCTCGAAATCGACGTTGCGGGTCTCCAGAATACCCATGATCTGAATCCCCTCCAGCGGTTCGCCCTCGAAGGGGATGCGCAGCGTCTGCAAATGGCGGCGCAGCAGCGAGGTATACACCTCGGTCGCAAGCTCGATGTCGCATTCGTCGAGCGAGTTGCGCAGTTTGGTCACCTGCTCGGCGATGACGGCCAGAAATTCGACCCGCTGTCTGGCGTCGTCGCCCTCGTAGGGCTGGCGCGCCACGGCGGCGATCACGCCCAGCAGGTAATCGGACAGCTCGCGCCACTCCGCCGCGGGCGAAAAGATCCGTTTCAGCAGTCCGTTGCGGCCCAGCCATGCGGCATCGACCGAAATCCGCCGGTCGCGGACGATCTCCTCGTGCATCGTGCGGGTCAGCGCGGCGTCGCACTCGGCGACATAGGGATGCGCCAGAATACCCGCCACGTCGGCATGGTAGAAGGTCCAGCCGCCGCCCTTTTTGCGGCGGTGGTTCTGCAGCTCCACAAGGCGTTCGACGAAGGTATAGGCAAGGCTCTGCCGCAGGGGGAAACCCATCGTGACGTTCACGCGGCCTATATCGGCGGGCAGGGCGTACAACAGCGGCAGCAGCAGGTTTTCGTCGGTCAGCACCACGGCGGTCTCCTTGCCCAAGGCGGGCTTCAGCCCGGCGGCGACTTCGGGGTCCTCCTGCGCGCGGCGGCGCGCGAGGTCCGCGAGAATCGCCGCGGCGTATTTGCACTGCACGGCGTTCGACACGGCGGCCACGGAGACGACCTCCTTTTCGCCCCGCATGTTGTCGTGCGCGAATTCGGTCCGGGGCGGAAACAGCGCGACGTTCGAGCGCACGAACATCCCGGCCTCCTGTTCGGGATTGTCCTTATAATAAGCGTCGTAATCCCAGTAGAAATCGGTTTCGGCGGCGGCAGCAAGGAATTTGAAGAGCTGCTTTTCGCACTCCGACAGGGCGTTGAATCCCGCCACGACATACCTCCGCGGTTCGGGAAAGGCGAACGCGCCTTCGGCGATGCGGTCGGCGGCGGCCCGCTGGACCATGCCGTTGTAGGCGATGCCGAGCGACGCGAGCCGCCGGCGGAATTTGCGGTAAACGGGGCCGAGCGTCTTCCAGATCGCCAGAAAGCGGCGTTTCTCCTCCGAAAGATCGGCCTCCTCGCCCAGCGAAGACCAGAACGACAGAATCTGCAGCTGAGCGGGCGTCAGGTAGGAGATGTCGGCTTCGATCTCCTTTATTTCGGAGATGTTGCGGAAGAGCATCTGCGCGTCGATCCGATACTTGTCGATCGTGTCGAAGTCCGTGAGGAGCATGTCGCCCCAGAAATAGAACTTGTCGAACGGCTCGGTGTGGAATTCCGAATAGACCTTATAGAGTTCGGTGATGAGCCGCACGCGGTCGCCCGCATGCAGGCCCGATATTTCGCTCATCAGGTCGTCGACGGTCACCCACTCCGGCTGCCACATGGGCCGCCCGGCGATGCGCGTCAGGGCATCGACGAAAAACAGCCGCGCACGCCGCGACGGAAAGAGCACGGCCCTCTCGGACAATCCCTCGCCGTATCGGGCATACAGGTCCCCGGCGACCTCTTCCAGAAATCCTTTCATAGCCGCCCTACAGTGTTTTCAGAGCAAAGTTCCGTAAAACAATGGCATCCGCACCGGACACCCCGCCGAATCGGCTCCGTATCCCGGCAGGTGCGCCGGTTACACCGGCAAAGCCAGACAGCTCCGCCGTCCGCCGCAGGAATACCCGTTCCACCCCGCCCGGAGAAGCCGGCAGGCCCCGCCGCAGGAACGCTCCGGCGGACCGATATGCGAAAACCCTTCATCCGCTACTCCACGCGGTTGATTTCGCCGCCCATGAACTTCGCGCCGCCGCGTACGATCTTAGGATCGCCCTTGTAGCTGATCCGCGCATTGGTCGTCGTCTTGCCCACGAAACGGTCGGTGATCCACAACGACACCTCGGCCTTGCTCCGGGCATTGACCTCGGCCGACATCACCTCCAGATCGGATGCGGCCACCTTGCCCGTCGACACATACAGCGACAGGTAACGCACCGAACCCGAAAGGTTCGCCGTGCTGTATCCCGTCTGCTCCATCTTGAGGTCCTTGACGTCCAGCTTCGCCGTCAGCGAAGCCTTGCGGTTGACCGTCACGTCGAGCACCGCGGCGTCGAGCGTCCCCTCGAACGTCGCGGCCGCGCCTGACAGCGAAACGGCCCGCAGCGCGTTGTAATAGACCGTCACCTCGGTGCGTTCGGGACGGCGCGAATCGGGCTTCTCGCTGATGCGCAGGGTCTTGTCCTTGACCTCGGCGCGGAACTTGGTGGTATAGGAGCCTTTGGTGTCGTATACGATTTTCGGGGCCTCGGTGTCGGGAACCCGGACGAATTTGACGTCCAGATCGGCATCGACCGCAACCGCCTCGAAGGTGGGCAGCCACTCGTTGCGCTCTCCGGCGCCCGCAGCGCCCGTTTCCTGCGCATAACCCGATGCAGCCAAAACCAGCATCACCGCGCTCAGAATCATCTTCTTCATACTTTTCGGTTTTAATACGTCGCTAATTTACGAAATTATTGCGAACCCCGGTTTGCCGTTCGGGATTTGTTTTGTACTTTTACTACCTAAAACGACATTTCGGACAGTGAGAGCGAAAATTCTGAACGCGAGCGCCGGATCGGGCAAGACCTACCAGTTGGCATACAAATACGTGCGCGACGTGGTCGAACAGCCCTCCATCTACCGCCACATCCTCGCCGTGACCTTCACCAACAAGGCCACCGAGGAGATGAAGTCGCGCATCCTCAAGGAGATACACCTGCTGGCTTCGGGCGGCGAAAGCTCCTACCTCGAAAACCTCTGCCGCGAACTGGACATGGACGCCGCCACGGTGCGCAGGCGGGCCGCGGAGGTGCGTTCGAAAATCCTGCACGACTACTCGCGCTTCACGGTGCTGACCATCGACACCTTTTTCCAGCGCATCCTGCGCGCCTTCATCAAGGAGCTGGGCATCGACCTCAATTACAACGTCGAGATCGAGACCGCCTCGGTGCTGACCAAGAGCGCCGACACGCTCATCGAGCAGATAACCACCGACCGCGACCTGCAGCGCTGGCTCACGGACTTCGTGCAGGAGCGCATCGACGAGGGCAAGAAGTGGGACGTCCGCGACGGTATCCTGACACTCGGCGGCGAACTGTTCAAGGAGAAGAACAAGGAGGCCCTATCCTTCGCCCGCTCGCGCGAGGAGCTGGGCCGCATCGTCGGCGAAGCGACGGCGCGCGCCGCGGCGACCAAGCAGCAGATGCGGGAGCGTGCGGCCGAGGCCGTACGGATCATGGCCGATGCGGGCGTCGGCCCGGCGGACTTCACGGGCAAGAGCCGCAGTTTCGCCCACTATTTCCTCACGGTCGCGGCCGGAGAGCTGAAACCCTACACCGCCACGGTCGGCAAAATGAGCCTGACGACCGAAGGCTGGGCGCCCAAGGGATCGCCCGCCGCGCCGCTCGCCGGCCGGCTGCAACCCCTGCTGCGCGAAATGTGCGATCTGTACGACGCCAACGTCCGCTCGTGGAACACCTGCGACCTGCTGCGCGAGAACTACCGCAGCTTCGCGCTGCTGTCGGACCTCTACGCCAAGGTGCAGCAGTTGTGCGACGAGCAGAACATGCTCCTCTCGGAGACCAAATACATCCTCTCGGAATTCATCGGCCACAACGACGCGCCGTTCATCTACGAGAAGGTCGGCAACCGCTTCGAACACTTCATGATCGACGAATTTCAGGACACCTCCGTCAAGGAGTGGGAGAACTTCCTGCCCCTGCTGCAAAACGCCATGTCGCAGAGCGAGGCGACCTCGGTGCTGATCGTGGGCGACATCAAGCAGTCGATCTACCGCTGGCGGGGCGGCGACTGGAAAATCCTCCACTCGCAGGCACAGGCGCAGCTCGACCCGGCCAGCACCGAGGTGGAGATACTCAGGGAGAATTACCGCAGCCTGCCCGCCGTGGTGGAGTTCAACAACGAGATCATCGGTCGCGTGGTCGAGACCGACAACCGGGCGCTGAACGAGACGCTCGACGAAGCGGCCGCAAAGGGCGGCATCGACCCCGCGGCGGCGGCCGCACTGCACGACACCCTGCGCGACGCCTACCGCGGACACGCGCAGACACCCCGCCGCCGGAGCGACCGGCCGGGCTACGTCTCGGTCTCGACCTTCGCCGAGCAGCCGCCCGTCGTGGAGCGCATCTGCGAGGTGTGGACAAGGGATTCCGACCGAAAGCGACATCATGATACTGGTGCGCGGGGCCACCGACGGCGCCAAGGTCGCCGCCGAGCTGCTCGACTTCAAACGCCGCAACACCGATCCCCGCTACCGTTTCGACGTGATGACGCAGGAGGCGCTCATCGTCGGCACGGCACCGATCAGTTCGTTCGTCATCGCCTGCCTGAAGCTGGCCATGAATCCTGCGATTCGCTGAGCCGGGCCATTTACAACCATTTTTCAGCCAACCCCTCCTTCGATGCGGAACTCACGGAAGAGGAGGTCGTCTTTCTTAAATCGCTGCGGCTGTTCCCGCCCGAAGAGGCGTTCGAACGCATCGTCATGCGGTACGACCTTCAGGAGCGACGGGAGGAGATCGCCTACCTGCAAGCCGTGCACGAACAGATCATCAACTTCTGCGCGGGCCGCGTAGCCGACATTCCCCTCTTCCTCAAATGGTGGGACGAACAGGGAAGCGGCCGCTCGCTGAGCGTCGAACAGGGCGAAACGACCATCGAAATCACCACGATACACAAGGCCAAGGGATTGGAAAAAAAGGTGGTGCTGATCCCCTACTGCAACTGGCCGCTCAATCCCAAATCGCGCGGACTCTCGGCGAACATCGTCTGGGCCGAAGGCACGGACGGGGGAGCTGGAGGAAATCGGCCGATTCCCGGTGCGGTATAAAACCAGCATGGGCGAATCGCTCTTCTCGGCCGACTATTACCGGGAAATGATCTACGCGCACGTGGACAACATCAACCTGCTGTACGTAGCCCCTGACACGGGCCGTGGAGTCGCTGCACATCTTCATCCCGCAGAAGGGAGCCAAAGGGATAATGAAACGTCGGTTTCCGATTGATCCCTGCGAAACATCGCCCCGGAGGAACGGCACGGTCGGCTGGACGAATGGGAGGGGCAACTTTACTCCCAGGACAGAAACGCCGGAGTGCGGCAAATTCGCCGAGACCGGGCCGGACACGCACCAGGCGAAACCGCGCACGTCCTGCTCAGGGACTACCCCACGTCGGGCCGCAGTTTGCAACTGCGGCTGCCGGTACAGGAAACTGCCGAGGAAGAGGGTCCGGGCCGAACTCTACCGCGACTTCGGCATCCCTGATGCGCAGGAACTTCGAAAACGCCGCGACAACGGATGCCAGAGATCTACATGGCCGTACGAAGCGATGACCGCACGGCGTACTCGATGAAAGAGGCGCCTGCGGGAGCGCTTCGAAAAGAGCCTCGCGGATCCGGTGACGGCAGGTGGTTCGAGCGGCAGGTGGCGAGGTGGTGCCTGGCGCAAAGAACGAAATCATCCTGCCGGGCAGCGGAACGACGCGGCGCCCCGACCGCGTGCGTGATGACCGACGGCGAAGCGGAGCAGTAGTGGTGGATTACAAGTTCGGCGACCGGAAACCGCCACCGCAAACAGATCCGCGCGTACCCGCTGCGCCTGCTGCAGCGATGGAGTTACACCGGACGGAAGGCTATCTCTGGTATGTACGTCTGGGACGCACGGAGCGGGTGGAGGGCGAGGATTGACACGGGAGAACAGAAGCGAATACCGACAGGGGACAAACGGCAGGAATTTTTCGAACAGATAATCGTAGATACGTTTTTGGGACGCATCCACGGCAAGAGCGAGCGTCCCGACTTATACAAAAATGCAGGCCGGCTCTTGCGGAGAACGACAATCGCAGACCGGTCCCGAAAACAGCTTCATGGGGATCAATCCTGCTGGACATGATTCGCCGCCGAACTGCACCTGGTTTCCGGCACGATCTTCCTGCGGGCCCGCAACTCCAGCTTCGCAGGACTAAGGCTCTGCTGATTCGGTACTGCTGATCGACGGCGAGAACGCATGCACACGAACCTGAGCGCTCGAACGAGCTGTACCAAGCGGGCGGATTCGAATCCGGACCGGGCGTTCGCCTGACCGTATGCGGATGCTGTCGTCGCGCATTCAAAACCTGCTTTGAACCTCTTTGCTACGAACGGCGGTATATTTACGACCTCTACCGGTGTATGTCGCGGCGGCTCCTATCAATATCACGACCGTGC
>VOFJ01002007.1_pt1 | contig 20788 bp, 28 predicted proteins | sample 5384081 | NCBI WGS metagenome assembly VOFJ01 (sample SAMN12384729, study PRJNA508395) | human gut metagenome | isolation source: healthy gut I | host: Homo sapiens | reverse complement strand
CACTGCCGCTGATGCTGTCCGGAATCCTGCAGCTGATGTTTAATGCTGTGGATATCATAGTGGTGGGAAGATTTAGCGGAAGTCAGGCACTTGCAGCCGTAGGCTCAACCACAGCACTGATCAATGTGTTTACCAATCTGTTTATTGGTATCTCACTTGGTGCGAATGTACTTGCTGCCCGGTTCTATGCGGCAGGAAAAGACCGGGAAATGTCAGATACCGTTCATACGGCTGTAACTCTTGCACTGGTAAGCGGTATCGTCATGGCATTTGTGGGACTGATTTTTTTTTTTTCAGATGGGCTCTGGAACTGATGGGTACCCCGGACGATGTGATCGGACAGTCTGCACTGTATATGAAAATCTATTTTCTGGGTATGCCGTTTTTTATGCTTTATAATTATGGAGCTGCGATTCTGCGGGCTGTAGGAGATACAGAAACGTCCACTGATTCTTTGGTTATTTCGGTGTTGTAAATGCAGTACTGAATCTGATCCTCGTGATCATGTTTCATATGGATGTGGCGGGCGTAGCCATTGCTACTGTGATCTCCCAGTTAATTTCCCTGCATTCTGGTACTCAGATGTCTGCGTACATCGAAAACCAGCTACCAGCTTCATTTTGGAAAACTAGGATCAATACTTACTTAAAACAGATTTTCCAGGTTGGGATTCCGGCCGGGATCCAGAGCACAGTCATTAATCTGTCAAATGCTCTGCTTCAGTCCTCGGTTAACTCCTTTGGATCGACCGCCATGGCAGGGTATACGGCGGCCAATAATTTTCGGTTTTTCTGTATGTGGCGGTGAACTCTGTCACACAGGCATGTATGAGCTTTTACCAGTCAGAACTATGGTGTGCATAAATTTAAACGTATGGATAAGGTTCTGGTCGATTGTCTTATTATTTCCGTAGTTACCTCCTTTTCCCTTGGATGCGGTGCATATTTCTTCGGTTCTGAGATTCTTAAGATTTATACTGCCGATCCGGAAGTGATCCGCTGCGGACTGGAAATCCTGTCTTACACTACCGTACCTTATTTTCTCTGCAGGATTATGGATCTGTTTCCGGGTGCCCTGCGTGGAATGGGACATTCCGGCGTTCCAATGATCCTGTCAGTGATCGGAACAGTAGGAACCAGGATCGTATGGATATTTGGAATATTCCCGCATCACAGATCACTGGCTGTTCTGTTTATTTCCTATCCTGCATCCTGGATGCTGACGATCATTATGCAGGTCACCTGTTTTTATTTTGTCAGAAGAAAAGTGCATAGAGTATAGGTCTTTGAGCTTTTGCGAAAAATAATTACCGGCAGAATATTACCGGCGGTTATTTTCTGTGAGAGCTCTTTTTTTGTTACTGCTGCTTACTCTGTCCACAGTAACTAATCTTTTTGTTTCCGATATGAAAAAAACAGTATTGACAAATACCCCCCATAAGGGTATATAGTGACTACTGTAAAGATACCCCCGTAAGGGTATTTTGAAATCGTTATATGTTTCAGAAATTTATATAAAACAGAGCTTATTTATAAAAATGTACTCTCAAGGTCTTTATTGCACTTGCCTTTGCGGCCGATTTTTCGCCAGTTGCACCCGAATTTCATTAACGTACGCACCGCGTACGCCTCAGAAATTTGGGCACAACTGGCAAAAAATCTTCTCGCAAAATCAAGTACAAAAAATTCCGGAGAGTACATAAAAAATCAGAAGGAGGATTTCCCATATGGCAGATACACAGGAGAAAAAAGTCTGTCCCTGCTGCACAAAACACACAATGCGTTCTGAGGAGGAGAGAAAGAAGCTGATCAATCGTCTTAAACGTGTGGAAGGACAGATCCGAGGGGATTATCGGTATGCTGGAGAATGATGCGTACTGTAACGATATCCTGATCCAGTCCGCAGCAGTCAACGCAGCAGTGAACGCATTTAACAAAGAACTGCTTGCCAGCCATATCCGCAACTGTGTGGCAAGAGATATCCGCGAGGGGCAAGGATGAGACGATTGATGAGCTGGTGGCTACTTTGCAGAAACTGATGAAGTGAAGGCTGTGTGTTCAGACTATTATAGCATCAGAGTACAGCAGAATAAAAGATCTGGGAACTGCAAAGCAACAGAGCAGTAGATATCAGGTAAGGAACAACAAGTCGTAGGAGGAATAGAAATGGAACAATACAATGTAACCGGAATGAGCTGTGCGGCCTGCAGCAGCAGAGTGGAGAAGGCCGTATCCAGGGTTCCGGGTGTAACATCCTGCTCGGTAAGTCTGCTTACCAACTCTATGGGAGTAGAGGGAACTGCCGGTTCAGGTGAGATCATCAAGGCTGTACAGGGTGCAGGATACGGAGCATCCTTAAAGGGGGCATCCGGGGGAGAGCAGATATCTGCTTCTGCGGCAGAGGAGGCACTGGAAGACCATGAAACACCGGCGCTGAAACGAAGGCTGATCGCATCTGTAGGCTTTCTGCTTGTGCTGATGTATTTTCCATGGGTCATATGATGTGGGCCTGGCCTCTTCCGGCATGGTTTAATGATAATCATATTGCCATGGGACTGGTGCAGCTTCTTCTCGCCGGAATCATAATGGTCATTAACCAGAAATTTTTGTCAGCGGATTTAAGAGCCTGTGGCATCGTGCACCAAATATGGATACCCTTGTGGCACTTTGGCTCCATGGCATCCTTTTTGTGGAGTGTTTATGTACTTTTTGCAATGACAAGGGCACAGGTAGACGGAGATTCTGCTGCAGTTATGAATTACATGATGGATTTTTATTTTTGAATCTGCAGCCATGATCCTGACATTGATCACAGTTGGAAAAATGCTGGAGGCCCGATCTAAAGGAAAGACAACGGATGCGCTGAAAGGTCTGATGAAAGCTGGCACCTAAGACAGCAGTTGTTGGTCCGGGACGGACAGGAAGCTTACAGTGCCCATCGAACAGGTCCGAAAAGGTGATGTTTTTGTGGTACGTCCCGGTGAGAACATTCCGGTGGATGGAGTGGTCCTTGAGGGGAAACAGTGCTGTCAATGAGGCGGCACTTACGGGGAAAGTATTCCTGTTGACAAGAATCCGGAGATGCAGTCTCTGCTGCAAACCGTAAACCAGTCTGGATTTATCAGATGCGAAGCTACTAGGGTAGGCGAGGACACTACTCTTTCCCAGATTATCAAGATGTTCAGCGACGCGGCAGCCACCAAAAGCTCCCTATTGCAAAAAAATCAAGACCGGGTTTCCGGAGTTTTTGTTCCGGCAGTTATCAGTATTGCGCAGTTATCACCACCATTGTCTGGCTGCTGACAGGAAAAGAGTTCGGATATGCACTTGCCAGAGGTATTTCTGTTCTGGTCATCAGCTGCCCCTGTGCACTTGGTCTGGCCACGCCGGTAGCCATAATGGTAGGAAACGGAATGGGGGCCAAAAACGGAATCCTGTTTAAAACAGCAGTATCCCTGGAGGAAGCAGGTAAGATCCAGATCGTTGCATTAGATAAGACAGGAACTATCACAAAGGGTGAACCGCAGGTGACAGATATGGTTCCTGCAAAGCTGGGAATCACAGAAAAGAGCTTTTTTTGGCTATGCCTATGCACTTGAGAAAAGAGTGAACATCCTCTTGCAAAAAGCCATTATTAAAAAAGCCAGAGCAAGAAGAGAAAAAAGATTGTTTTGCAGAAGGTTTCTGATTTTCAGGCTCTTCCTGGAAACGGTCTTCGTGCAGCATTAAACAGTGATGTGCTTACAGGCGGAAATATGAAATTTATCAGCAATGAAACCTCTGTATCACCGGAAACTGATGAAGCAGGCAGAAAAAACTTGCAGGGAGAAGGAAAAACACCACTTCTTTTTGCAAAAGGCAGGAAACTTCTCGGCATGATCGCAGTGGCAATGTTATAAAGAAGACAGTCCTCAGGCAATAAAAAGAACTGCAGAACATGGGAATCAGGGTAGTAATGCTTACCGGTGATAATGAACGCACAGCCGCAAAGCGATCGGAGCACAGGCAGGAGTGGACGATGTAATTGCAGGTGTTCTTCCGGATGGCAAGGAAAGTGTGATCCGTTCTCTGAAGGAACAGGGGAAAGGTTGCCATGGTAGGAGACGGAATCAATGATGCCCCCTGCACTTACCAGGGCAGACATCGGTATTGCGATCGGTGCAGGAACAGATGTTGCCATTGATGCCGCAGATGTGGTATTAATGAAGAGCCGGCTCAGTGATGTACCTGCTGCCATACGTTTAAGCCGGGCAACATTGAGAAAATATCCATGAGAATCTTTTCTGGGCATTCTTCTACAATGTGATCGGTATTCCACTGGCAGCCGGTGTATGGATTCCGATTTTCGGATGGACACTGAACCCCATGTTTGGTGCAGCTGCCATGAGCCTTTCCAGTTTCTGTGTGGTAACCAATGCACTGAGACTGAATCTCTTTAAGGTACATGATGCTTCCAGAGACAAAAAATAAAACAGAATGTGGAAGAAATCCATTATATTTCAGCTAATGCAGAAATGAAAAACGTAACAGAAAACAAAAGTCTAAAGGCAGAGAATCCAGACTTTTGCAACAGTGAAATTCATGATCCAAAAGATCAGGAAAATATAAAAGAAAACAAGGAGAACAAAGAAATGACAACAATCACAGTAAACGTAACAGGAATGATGTGTGGACATTGTGAAGCACATGTGACAAAAGGCAGTAAAAGAGGCATTTGGAGTGGAAGATGTAGTTTCCTCCCATGAAAAAGGAACCACGGTGATCCATGCTCCGGAGAAACTGGACGAGGATAAAGATCCGCGAAGTGATCAAAGAAGCCGGCTATGAAGTAACTGGTATCACACAGGAATAAAAAACAAAAAGGGGATTTTATGGAAAACCAGAACCAGACACCACATAAAAGACGTGTCCGTTATAAAGGAAAATATCCGAAGAAATTCGAAGAGAAATACAAAGGAATTACAGCCTGAAATATAAAGATACCATTGAACACGTGATTCAGAAAGGAAATACCCCGGCGGGAATGCATATCTCCATTATGGTTAAGGAAATCCTTGATTTTCTTAATATCCAACCAGGCGAAACTGGATTTGATGCCACATTGGGCTATGGCGGCCATACGAAAGCGATGCTTCAGTGTCTGAATGGCAAGGGCCATATTTATGCAACAGATGTAGACCCTGAGGAATCCGCCAAAACAAAGAAACGTCTGGCAGAGCAGGATTCGGGGAAAGAACTGCTGACAGTAAAAAACTTCAGAACTTCTGCACCATTGATGATTGCCAAAGAGGTTGGAGGATTTGACTTTTTATTCTGGCAGATCTCGGTGTTTCATCCATGCAGATTGATAACCCCAAAAAGAGGTTTCTCTTTTAAAACAGACGGACCTCTGGATCTGCGCCTGAATCAGGAAACCGGCATCAGTGCAGCCCAGCGTCTGGATACCATTTCCAGAGAGGAGCTTGCAGGGAATGCTCTGTGAAAATTCTGATGAACCATATTGTGAGGAACTCGCCAAAGCCATTACCGATGAGATCCGCAGGGGAAAATCATATTGACACTACCACAAAACTGCGTCAGGTAATCGAAAAAACTCTTGATTTCCTTCCTGAAAAGGAAAAGAAAGAGACAATTAAAGAAAACCTGCCAGCGAACCTTCCAGGCATTGCATATTGATGTTAACCATGAGTTCGAAGTATTGTATGAATTTATGGAGAAGCTTCCGGATGCTTTGCGTCGGGCGGACGTGGGCAATCCTTACCTTTCATTCCGGTGAAGACAAGCTGGTAAAGAAAAGCGCTTAAAGCAGGATACAAGGAGGGGAATCTACTCAGACTATGCAAAAGATGTGATCCGCCCCTCAGCCAAAAGAGTGCACACAGAATCAAGGCCCGTTCCACAAAGATGCGCTGGGCTATAAAGGCTGAATAAAGTTCTAATAAATGTTTGTGAATTACTCGGTAACTGAGTTACCAGAGCATCTGAAAAAAAAGGCGGGATACCGCCTTTTTTCAGGAATGCATCCATGACGCCACTACTGTTTGCTCTTTAGAGCTATACAGCTGCTTTATTATTTCCGGTGTTTTCAGTCCGGTTACGGACAGTTCTTTTACACTGTCCACTGTAAGAAATCAGATAACACAGGAAAGTATACAAAGTTGCATTATTTTGTAGAATTGCTATGAACTATGAACAATTGACGTATTTTGTAAACAAAAGTATACTATGCTTATTAAAGAACAAGAAAGGAAAGAAGCCAGGAGATTACACCTGACAACAGAGGAGGTAATATGGGGAAAGGAAAACGGTATGGCTACTGATGAAGAGCTTTTATGGGCAATATCTGAGCGGTGACGAGACAGGACTTGAACTATTGATAAAAAATACGGCGATCCATTGACCTTATATATCGATGGTTATCTGCATGATGTCCACGAAGCGGAGGATTTAATGATGGAAACCTTTTCCTGGCTGTTTACGAAAAAAGCCCCGCATCCGGGATGGATGTTTTAAGGCTTATCTCTATAAAGCAGCGAGGCACATGGCTTTACGCCGCAAAAGCAGACGGCGGATTATCTTCAGTCTTGACAACCTGACCAGAGAAGCGGAGGCACAAACGCTGGTAGAGGAGGTCGTCCGCACAAAAGAGCGAAACCAGATCCTGCATCTCTGCATGGACGAGTTAAACCCGGAATATAGAGAAGCCCTTTATCTGACCTATTTTGAAGGCATGAGCTATCAACAGGCCGCCGAGGTTATGGGGAAAAGCGTGAAGCAGATTACAAATATGGTGTACCGGGGGAAAAGAACGTTTGCGCGGATTATTGAAACGGAGGGTATTACAAATGCTGAAAGATGAGGAACGGATTGCGGAGGTAAAACGGCGTATTGCGGAAAAAAAGAACAACAGCAGAGACTGCGGCGCAGACGGATTATCTCTGCTTTCTGCATAGCGGCATGCCTTTGCAGTAATCGTTGGGGTTTCCTTTGCCATGCCCGGTATTGTCGGACAGATCGAACCCGGTACTTCTTCAGGCTTTGAAACTGCGGCAACAATTTTTAGGCGGCACCGCACTGGGATATATGGTGATCGGACTGCTCGCTTTTTTATTCTCGGCGTGTGCGTGACGGTTCTGTGCTTTTCGCATCCGCCAGCTGGACAAAGAGGAGCAGACGGAGGAACAAAAAAGGGGGACAATGGAGATGGAGCTGATCAATAATCTTTTTCAATTCGCTGTCACCCTGTTGGGCTTTTGTATGAGTGGTATTCGGTATCTAAAAGGTCGAAAACAGACATATTTCCTGCTGACCTGCTTTTTACGGCTGCTTTGCCCTTGGCTCTCTTTACTGGACGCTGTATCTGCTTCTGTTTTCTGAAACGCCGCAGGTCTTTTATGTGTCAGAGTTCGGCTGGATAGCCAGCGTGATTTTTCTTTATCTTCTGCAATACACCCTTTCTTCTGCAGAGGAAAGAGACTTTTCGACACGGAAATCTCTGATAGCTCCTCTGATTGGCATTCCGCTTTGTGTGTTTTACTGTACTTTTGGGGATGTTCTCTCCAATTTGCTCTGGTGTAGCATGATGATCGTTGTTTCTTATCATTCTATCCGGGGCTTGCTTATGCGCAGATACAGACGGGAACAGCGTGTAAGATGCGGTATTTTCACATTGGGGTACTGTGCTATGTGGCGGTGGAGTATGTCCTTTGGATCTCCGGCTGCCTGTGGCCGGGCTATTCCATTTCCGCTCCCTATTGCTGGCTTGATCTTCTGCTTACAGGCTGCCTGTTTGCATTGCTGCCAGGCCACAGGAAAGGCGGTGCAGACATGACATATATTGAAAATGTATTTCTCTGCATTGGCTTCGCCCCTGCTGATCGCGGCTCTGTGTATGGGAAAGCGGCAGAGAAAAATTCTTTCTGTTCTGCCTTGCCGGAATGGGTGTCTGTCTGCTGTCTGCTTACATCAACACCTTTTTGCCGCACTTTATAGAGCGGACACCTTTACCACTACTACAGAGATCGCCCCGGTGGTGGAGGAAGTGATGAAATTTCTGCCATTGCTCTTTTTATCTGCTGATATTTGAGCCGAAAGCGGAGAGCAGATCAAAAAATGCTGCCGTGATCACAGCCCTTTCCTTTGCCACCTTTGAGAATGTCTGCTATCTGATTCAAAACGGAGCCGGTCATTTTTCTTTTTATTTTCTTCCGGGGTATTGGGACTGGAGCCATGCATGTGATCTGTGGAGCCATTGTCGGCGGTGGCCTTGCATATGTGTGGCAGAGAACATGGCTGAAGATTGCCGGGACCTGCGGTCTGCTCGGGGCAGCCATCACCTTTTCATGCAATTTATAATCTTCTGATCGCCTATGGCGGTGCAGCACAGTATATTGCTTATCTGCTGCCTGTACTGATCCTGGCAGCGGGAAAAGTGATCTTCCGCAGTTCAATACAATAATATAACCTGATTTTTTCCGCTTTTGGGAGCTGTTTCGGCAGCTCTCAAATTTTTTTTGAAAAAATTTGATTTTCAGGTGAGAGTTTTTCGCTTTTTTTTGTACCTATATAAGTGAAAGGACTTTTTAGGACTGTTTTTGTGAAAGGAGGATGGAAGGCATGTATGATACAGAAAAGCGTATCGAATTGGTAAAAAACGAATGCATGAATACCACCGCCGCCAGGAGCGGCGCACAGTCTGCCGGCTGTCTGTTCTGTGTACCCTGTTGTTCCTGTCTCTTGGGAACAATGGGGATGATGCAAAAACCAGCCAATAAACGCCACGGGAATGTACGGGCACAATTCTGCTGCATGAGGGCGCAGGCGGCTATGTGTTGGTGGCTGTCATTTCCTTTACTGTGGCAGTTGTGATTACCGCATTATGTATCAAATTCAGAAAAAAGAGAACAAAAGAGTCAAGACGCAGAAGATCATGTATTAAAAAAGAAAGGAAAGGTGGAAGTATGAAGAAAAAAAAGTGTTTCAAAAAACTGTTTCATGGGCATTGAGTATCGTTATGTCCGCAACGATGGCGGTAACTCCGGTATTGGCAGACACTTTTACTGATGGTAGTCAGCTGATCGTTTCCGAAGATGCAGGAGAAGAGAGACTCCGGCAGCTACAATATCCGATGCAGAAGACGAAGGTATGATGGAGCCAGAACATACCTTTGAGATCGAAGATAACTGCGAAGATTCAGGACGTACCGGATTTTCCAGCGAAAATGAGGCAAAGCGGGTTTTCCGATGACAGCGTTCTAGCTGCGCAGACAGAAGAAAAAGCGGCTGTTTACCTGGATCCGTCATCTGGAAACGATGGTAATACTGGAGAGAGTGCTAAGTCTGCCGTAAATACTCTTTCGAAAGCCGTAGAGCTTGCACAAGGTGGCGATATTTTTCTTCTTGATTGTGTGGAGGTCGATAGTGATATCAAACTGAGCAATGTGAGCATTTCGCCCTGGAAAAAGCAATATGTCAGGTATGCTGTATATAAGTAAGGCATAAGGTAACATTAGAAAACATAATAATAAATAATAAAACACCGGATGGTAAGTCTTGCCAGTTCTCTAATTATCCTATTGAAGTGACTGGAAGGTTGGCAACATTGACTATAGCGGATGGTACTGAGATTGACCGTTCCCGGGAAACAGTTGTATTATTGTATCACACGATAGTACTGTAAATCTGAATGGTGGTAAAATCCTGGGAGATAAGCAGAACACACAGTTGAATATGGCGGTGGAATATATGCGGAACATGCAACTGTCAATGTGAATGGAGGTACAATCAGTGGACATAGTGCAACGTATGGCGGTGGAATATTTTCGTCTTACTCAAACATTAAAATAAACGGGGGTACAATCAGTGATAATCAGTCAATAAGAGGCAGTGGAATATATGCGATAAATGATTCAAACGTAAGTTTAAAAAGGAGGCAGTATTATTCATAATAAAAAGTGGACAGGGCGCAGGTGTCTACTTGTCTATTTCTAAAATTGTTTATAAATGGGGAAAGCTGCCAGATCACCCAAAATACAGTAACAACAGAACCTTCTCCTAAAGATATGCGCGGCGAAGGTGGCGGAATTTATCTGATTTATTCTGAAGCAGAAATTGAATCTGGAACCATCAACAAAAATACAGCCATTGCAGCAGCTCCTGACGAAAACGGTAATATCCAGGGCGGATTAGGTGGTGCAATTTCAGCAAAGTATTCAAGAGTAACCATCAAAGGAGATACAAAAAAATCCGTAATAACAGTGCGGGTAACCGTGGAGGTGCGATATACACAGAGGGAACGAACAATGATTCTAGTCTGCTTAATATAGAAGGTGGAACTATCAGCGGCAATCATGTGAATGGAAGCGGAGCCGGTATATTCGCTATATGTTCTAAAGGGGAAACAAACATAATATGGATGTGAACATTTCCGGTGGAACGATAACAAATAATTACAGCGGAACAAAGGAGAATGAAGAAGAAAGAAAATGCGATCGTCTTGATGGGGTGGGATCCGAATCTGACTGAAGATACCGGTTTCGCAGATCTGCATCTTAGTGACAGTCCGGTAATAACGGGAAGCGTAACACTTTCAGATGATAATAATTATGGGCCTCGTATATATGTAGGTAAATCTTTGCAATTATCAGACAAACATATTTTGGTGACACCTACATATGGAAAAGCTGATTTAATTGCGGTTGAATATGAGAATGATTCAGCAGCTGAATCGTTTGAGTCACAATTCTATTCAAATGGTATGAGCAAACTGGTAAGAGATGGAAAGTATTTAAAATGCGGGCTCTGGTAAAGCCAAAAGTCCAAGTTTCAGCGGACAAAGAAAAAGGCTGTCCGTCTTCTAAAATTGTTTTAACGGCAAAGGCAACGCATGCTTGACGATAAAGGCATTACGTACAGCTATCAATGGTATAAAGATGATCAGATCCTGAATAGTCAGACAGGAGAAACTCTTACAGTCTCTGAGGCGGGAACCTATAAAGTGGAGGTAACAGCTACAAGTCAAGCAGGAGTGAATTCCACAGAGACAGCATCTATTGTAATTCCTGCGTTTGAACATTCTTATTCCTGGCAGTTTGATAAAACAAATCACTGGGAGCACTGCAGCATTGGAAATGAGAATACAACTCAGGAAGCACATACATTTGGTAACTGGGTAGTGACAAAACAGGCATCAATCGGAGCAGAAGGAGAGAAGGAACGAACCTGTACGGTTTGTGGATACACAGAAAAAGAAACAATCCATCGATCTACATCCCAAGCTACCCTGTAACAAGGTATCAAGGTATCTCAGGACACCCTTATGCTTACAAAGAAGGACGAGACTGCACAGCTTTCCGCGGAAGTGGTTCCATCATATGCAGATAATACGCGGGTAACATGGAGTCCAGTGATGAAAGTGTGGTAACTGTAGACGAAAAGGGGTAAAGTAACCGCCGTTGGAAATGGAACAGCTACAATCACAGTCACATCCGTAAGCGGAAATTATACCGCAACGGTAGCCGTAACCGTAAAGATTCCTGTAGAAATTGAGAAGATCTCGATTGAAGCAGAGAAGGAAAACACTGACGAAGATTGGTGAATCCACAGAACTGAAAGTTAAGATCGAACCTGAGAACGCAGACGCTCAGAAGCTGATCTGGAAGTCTGACAATGAAATGGTTGCTGCTGTAGATGAGAATGGTAAAGTAACAGCAATCGGAAATGGAATGGCAATAATCACAGTAACTACAGGTATGGAAAAAAACACAGCTTCAATAATAATCACAGTGAAGATCCTTGATAAGCCTGTAATTAACAAAACAAAAAAGGGTTCGGACAACAAAAGTCCGTTCTGTAAACCAGACGAAAACTTCCATAACCTTAGAATGGAGGTAAACTTGATGGTGTGGACGGATGTTTGGTATATGGAAACCGCTGCAACAAGTACAAAGACATACAAATACAAAAAAGCACTAATTATTACAAACGGACGTACATGGACACATAAAAACCTGAAGAAAGGCACTTTCTATAAATATATCGTAAAAAGCATATAAGATAGTAGATGGCAAAAAAGGTAGTGACAGATACATCTGCCTCCATACATGTAATCACAAATTGCAAGATCTGTTTCCGTAACTTAAGATCGGAAACAAAAAAAATGTTTCAAAAATAACCCTGAAAAAAGGAAAAAACAGCACAGATCACAGTAAAAGAAATAAAAGGACAAAAGATCAGACACCACAGAAATCTCTGCTATGAAAGCAACAATACAGCAGTAGCCACTGTTACCCCAGGAGGGGCTTATCCAGGCAGTTGGTAAAGGAACCTGTACGATATGGTATATGCACAAAATGGTGTATATGCGGCACTGACGGTTACTGTGAAATGATAAAAACATGATATCATCTGAATATATATAAACTACGGCCACCAGCTAATCCAGTGACCATAAGCAACGGGCAGCAGCACACATTTCAGCAAGAGTTGGATCGAAGCGTTTTGTTTTTTATATCAAGTACTGATGACAGAAAAAAACCATAAAGTGACTCAACAGCTATCATTTGTTCTGATTCTGTTTTCTACAAAGAAATAAAAATATTAAGATATTAGAAAATCATAGGTGCGTACCTTTTAAAAACCGGATTGAGCTTTGCCTGGTTTCAACCTGGTTTCTAGTTCTATTCCCTTCTCTTTTAAAGTTTAACTTTTCAGATGAAGAAAGGCCGCCATATACAGAACGCTATGGAAATGTTGTTATACCATGATGCATTACAAAGCTTTTTCAGCTTTAATATATCCTGATTAGTGCTATAATATTCTAAATGTTAATAGACATACATTTTTTTATTTCCAAAATGTTGATTTCTATACATTTTTATTTCCAAAATGTTGATGCTCGAACTATAATAGTTACTGTAGATATTTTTTATATTATTTGTTGGATAGGAGGATTTTATAAGTAACTGAATACATTGACTAATGTGATTAAATGTGTTTAAAAATACTCAAAGGAGTAAATTATTATGAACACATCAAATATCACAAATTACAAGCCAAAAAGATTTTGCTGAACTGTTTAGGTGTATCTGTAAAAACATTACAGCGTTGGGATAGAGAAGGAACTCTAAAAGGCAAACCGGACTCCAACTGATAGACGTTATTACACTTATGACCAATATCTGCAATTCAAAGGAATAAATACTGAAGATGACCAACGTCAGGTAGTTATTTATGCCAGGGTATCTACAAGAAATCAAAAAGATGATTTACAAAACCAAGTTACATTTTTACGACAGTTTTGTAATGCCAAAGGAATTATTGTAGACCAATGTATTGAAGATTATGGAAGTGGTCTTAATTACAACCGTAAAAAATGGAATAAATTATTAGATGAAGTAATGGAACAAAAAATAAAACCATAATCGTAACTCACAAAGATAGATTTATCAGATTTGGTTACGACTGGTTTGAAAAATTCTGTACGAAGTTTAATACGACCATTATCGTGGTAGTGAACAACGAAGAACTATCACCACAAGAAGAACTTGTGCAGGATATTGTTTCAATACTTCATGTGTTCTCCTGCAGGCTGTATGGACTTCGTAAGTATAAAAAACAAATAGAGAGAGACGTGGAAATTGCTAAAGAGCTTCAGGACGGAAATTCATCCGTCAGAAGAGCAGAAAGTTAGGATCCGAAAACAATAGGAACTTGTAGATATATTTACAACTTCTATCTTGCTCATAACAAAGAACTTTATCAAAATGGCGAAAAATTCATGAGCAGGTAAAAAGTTTCAGAGTCTGGCTGAATCATGAATACCTTCCACAACATCCAGAATATTTATGGATTAAGGAAGTGTATTCAAAAAGCAGTAAAAAGGCAATAAAAATGGACAAACTGCATTTACAAGATTTTTTAAACATCAGAGTGATTTTCCTAAATTTAAAAAAGAAAGGTAAATCAGATGTAAAAATGTATTTTGTAAAGAAATAATCCAAAAGATTGTCGTTGCGAAAGGCATAGAATCAATATTCCGTCACTTGGTTGGGTCCGTATCAAAGAGAAAAGGATATATTCCAACAGCTAAAGACGGATATGTGATCAAAAGCGGTACAGTTTCAATAAAAGCTGACAGATACTATGTTTCGGTTCTTGTAGAAATTTCTGATAACAAGATTGCTGATAATTCCAATGCAGGAATTGGCATAGACCTGGGATTAAAGGATCTCGCCACTATTTCTAATGGTAAAACTTATAAGAACATTAATAGATCAGTAAGATTAAAAAAAGAAACTTGGAAAACAGCTTATTCGGGAACAGAAAAATCTTTCTCTCGAAAGTATGAAAATCTAAAGAAAGGAGAATCTACTCAAAGACCGAATATACAGAAACAAAGAGCTCAAGGTACAAAAGCTTCATCATAGGATGGACAATATTCGCGCCGACTATATTAACAAGACAATCGCTGAGATAGTGAAAACCAAACCGTCTTACATAACGGTTGAAGATTTGAATGTATCAGGTATGATGAAGAACAGACATCTTTCAAAGGCTGTTGCTTCGCAGAAGTTTTATGGATTCAGAACAAAGCTTCAGGCGAAATGCAATGAAAACGGAATTGAACTTCGAGTTGTAGCAGACAGATGGTATCCATCATCTAAAAACCTGTCATTGTTGCAAAAATATCAGGAAAGATTTAAAACTTTCAGATAGAATATTTCGATGTCATTGTGGCTATGTCGAAGACAGGGATCTCAATGCTGCACTCAATTTGAGAGATGCTATGACTTTACAAATTGCATAAATAAACGCAAATGTAAGTATGTACCGAAGGCTATTTCGGGAATTAACGACTGTGGAGTGTACATGGATCTACGAGTAGATATGATTTCGGTCAATCCAAAGCATACACGATAAAGCAGTAAGTAGAACTCGTGAGGGTCTACATTATCTCGATGTGCGCGTATATTTGCACACGCTTTGAGTGGCAGGAAATGCCTTATGATAAGAAAAAACAACTCTTAATCGGAATACTGGCAGCTATGACTGTCGCGTTGCCAGCTGTCGGCATATATGCCGGTTCCGCAGAAGCCAGTGAAATCAAAGCAGCAATGAAGACACGGTGTCCGGTAATAAAGGAGCCAGTATCGACAAAGCCGTGACATTACAAATTCCGTAAAAATGACAGACCAAATCTCTGCGGCAGTCAATGGGGAGAAAATATTATGTTCAGTCCCACAAGCCTTAATTTTGCGCTGGGCATGATCGCAGAAAGGTGCAGAAGGAGAGACAAAAGAAGTTCTATGTAATTACCTGGGAACCGATGATTTTGCATCTTATGCAAAGGAATATCTGAACAAGATTAAAGAATATAATACTGAAGATGAGAGTTACGGATATAAGTCAAAAATTAAAGATTGCAGATGCAGTCTGGGTGGATAATAATCTGACATTACAGGAAGAATTTAAAAATTCAGTAACGAACGGTTTTGGGGGCGGAAGTGGAAAATGTAGATTTTTCCGCTGCAGAGAAACATGCGGTATCATTAATTCCTGGTGTGACAAAAATACGGAAGGGCTGATCCCGAAAATCATAACCCCGGATCTGATCAATGATACTACCGGACTGTGCTTTAACTAATTCACTATATTTTGAGTCCGGATGGAGTGGAGAACCCTGGAATGTTTCTGATACAGAAGAAAGTTTGGAAACAATGAAAAACAAAATACATGACCTGTACCGGAGACAGGTATTATGAAAATGATAAGGCAACAGCATTTGACAGAGATTATGCAAACGGACTGAGTTTTTGTCGGAATCCTGCCTGTCGATGAAGGCGATTTTACACCCTTGAGGATCTGGATATTGGTGGACTCCTGAAATCTCAGCCAGAGTATGACGAAGTACAATGTAAGATGCCAAAACTTGATTTTGAGACTACCGCCATCCTAAATGACATACTCTCAAGCCTGGGGCTTGATAATATATTTTCCAGCAACGCTGATTTCTCCCGGTATTGCAGACAAAAATGTAAAATGTAGATACGATACTGCAGAAAACAAAACTGGAACTGGATGAAAACGGCACGAAAGCAGCAGCGGTGACAGCAGTTATCATGGAATGTATGTCAGCTGTAGGGGAAAAAGAACCAGTTATCAAAATGTGGAACTCACTGTCCTTTTGCCTTCTGATCTATGACAGGAGCAATAACGAAATACTGTTTATGGGAAAAGTAATGACCGTTTCCTGATGAAAAGGGGATGCCATGCGTGGCATCCCTCTTCATAATTATTTTTTTCTGTTCTCAAAATAAACAAAAACGGTCAATTGCATCCAGAATATCTTTAAAAGTATCCCTTGGAGCCTCCTCTATATAGGATTTGAGGATTTCAGTTTCGTTTTTTACGGAATCTTCCGTAAAAGATATCATATAAATTATGTCCGCGGAGACAGATACGGATTTCTTCCATATGTTCTCTGATATCTGTAGTATTTTTGAGAGCATGGCCGATCATTTCTGTGAGATGCTGACCGCTTTTTAATTTGTATAGATATTCATTCCACTTTTTCAACAGGATTTCGTAGAAATCATCCTCACTTTTTTATCACTCGATTTTTCCATTATCTTCGGATCCAGGAAATAATTCTCAAAGGAATAATACTTCAGGATCAGAACATTTTCTCGAGTCACACGCGGTAGTCTGTCCATATCCTCACGGTTACGAGCCTCATAATACCTGCACAGGGAAGAAGCCAGTTCTTCTGCATCTTTACCATCCCCTTATCCCGGATCATCAGGAAATTATCACGCAGATATGTCTAATATTGTGGTTTTATCACAATAACAAATATGATGTGAATCATGAAGTACACGGTATTCCCTTGGTGTACATCCATAACACTCCATAAAATATTTGGAAAAAATAACTCAGGTGATTAAATCCACACAGCATGGCAATTTCCGTAATACTTTTCCGGTGGTACACAGAGAAACTGACAGCTGATTTTCAACCTGTATGCATTCAGAAAGTCAACCGGTGACTGTTGCATATAATGCTTAAAAATCTGGCAGCACTTACTAGAAAAACGACTTCTGAGGAATCCGGCATAAGCTCTGTTCTGATTAAATCCAAAAAAGCTCACCTCGTGTACGATTTTTATAAAAATCAAAGACTATTCTGATAGATTTCCATATATGAGAATACTATAATTATAGCATCTGCAAAAAGTAAAAAATCAATCGGAAACAATGTAGTGATTGGCGCAGGAAGTGTGGTATCAAAAGATATCCCTGATAATATGATCACAGCTGCCCTGGAAAGTAAACTGATCGTGACTACGCTGAAATAAATTATAAAGGGATGGTGAAGGAGGATGTTTAGTAACATATAGTCAACATGATAGAATAAATGTTTATACTCTATCTTGCATCTTCTATTTATTCATGTTAAAATCTTAAGATGTCAAAAAATACAATATATATGAGATAAAAAACAGCAGTGAGCTGTTATGAAGATAGGAGATAACAATTAAATGGCAATGAGTCCGATGATGATGCAGGAATACTGCAAGACAAAGGAACAATATAAAAGACTGCATTTTATTCTACCGTCTGGGAGATTTTTTATGAAATGTTTTTTGATGATGCATTACTTGTCACCAGGGAACTGGAGATTACCCTTACAGGAAAAAGACTGCGGATTAGAGGAGAGGGCACCCATGTGTGGTGTCCCTTATCATGCTGCGGGAGACTTATATCAATCGTCTGATCGAGAGAGGACATAAGGTAGCAATCTGTGAGCAGGTAGAGGATCCTAAAAAAAGCCAAAGGACTGGTAAAGCGTGAGGTTGTAAGGATCGTAACCCCAGGAACCACACTGGATGCTGCTGCTCTTGATGAGACAAAGAATAATTACCTGATGTCTATTGTGTCTATGGAAGAACATTTCGGATGCGCTATTGCAGACATTACCACAGGTGACTGTTTCCTTACAGAGGTGGACAAACCTCAGAAACTTCTTGATGAGATCAATAAATTTGTTCCTGCAGAGATTATCTGTAATGATTCTTTTTATATGTCTAATATAGATACAGACGATGACTTGAAGAACCGTCTTGGGATCTGTGTTTTTTCATTGGATTCCTGGTATTTCGATGACGAGTTGTGCCGCCGCACACTAAAAGATCATTTTCATGTAGGTTCTCTGGAGGGCCTTGGGCGTTGGTGATTATGACAGCGGGATCATTGCTGCCGGAGCTCTTTTCTTATATCTAAAAGAAACCCAGAAAGACAGCCTTGTCCCATATGACAACTATCCGTCCCTATGCAGCAGAGAAATATATGCTTATCGACAGTTCCAGCCGCAGAAATCTGGAACTTGTGGAAACCCCTGAGTGAAAAACAGAAACGAGGTTCTCTTCTCTGGGTATTGGATAAGACAAAGACAGCCAATGGGAGCCAGAACTCTTCCGCAGTTATGTGGAACAGCCACTGATCGACAGAGATGAGATTGAACAACGTCTGGAAGCACTGGAAGAGTTAAATAAAAACGGAATGCTCCGGGATGAGATCAGGGAATATCTGGGACCTGTTTATGACCTGGAACGACTGATCAGCCGTATCAGTTATAAATCTGCGAAATCCAAGAGATCTGATCGCATTTGCTTCTTCGCTGGAAATGCTTCCTTATATAAAACAGGTTTTAAAAGAATTTAAAAACACCTCTGCTTCAGAAAATCTATGAGGATATGGATTCGCTGGAGGATGTGACAGATCTGATCAAGCGTGCCATCGTGGAAGATCCGCCTCTTGCACAGAAGGATGGAGGCATTATTAAAGAGGGCTATAATGAAGATGTAGATAAATTCCGCCGTTCCAGGACAGATGGTAAGAAATGGCTTTCAGAACTGGAGGCCAAAGAGCGGGAGCGTACAGGCATCAAAACAATGAAGATCAAATACAATCGTGTATTTGGTTATTCTCTGGAAGTTACCAATACTTTCAAAGATCTGGTGCCGGATAATTATATCCGTAAACAGACGCTTACCAATGCAGAGCGATACATTACCCAGGAGTTAAAAGAACTGGAAGACCTGATCCTTGGGGCAGAGGATAAGCTGTATGCTCTGGAATATGAACTGTTCTGTGATGTGAGAGATGCAGTCGGGAAAGAAGTTATGCGGATCCAGAAGACTGCCAAGGCAGTGGCTGCACTGGATGTGTTCGCTTCTCTTGCACTGGTTGCGGAAAGAAATCATTTTGTACGTCCGAAGACAAATACAACAGGTTGTGATAGATATTAAAAACGGCCGTCATCCTGTTGTGGAACAGATGATTGAAAACGATATGTTCATTCCAAATGATACGTATCTTGACAACCACAAAAAAAGGGTATCCATTATCACAGGTCCGAACATGGCAGGTAAATCCTACCTACATGAGACAGACTGCCCTTGATCGTACTGATGGCACAGATCGGAAGCTTTGTTCCTGCTGAAAAAGCAAACATTGGAATTGTTGACAGGATTTTCACCCGTGTGGGTGCCTCTGATGATCTGGCAAGTGGTCAGAGTACCTTTATGGTAGAGATGACAGAGGTTGCCAACATTCTTCGTAATGCCACTTCCCGAAGTCTTCTGATCCTGGATGAGATCGGACGTGGAACTAGTACCTTTGACGGCCTTTCCATTGCCTGGGCAGTGATCGAGCATATCAGCAATACAAAGCTTTGCGGTGCAAAGACATTATTTGCCACCCATTATCATGAGCTTACCGAACTGGAGGGTAAAATTCCGGTGTTAACAACTACTGTATTGCTGTCAAGGAAAAAGGGGACGATATTGTATTTCTGCGTAAGATCGTTCAGGGCGGCGCAGATAAAAGCTATGGTATCCAGGTTGCCAAGCTTGCCGGTGTTCCGGATTCTGTGATCCAGAGAGCAAAGGAACTGGTAGAGGAACTAAGTGATGCAGATATTACGGCAGCAGTAAAAGACCTGACATCTGCGAAAAAAAAAGAAGCCTGTATACGATCAGATGGATATGGCACAGATGTCTCTGTTCGATACGGTTACAGGATAACGATATCATTGATGAGATAAAAGGTCTTGATATGGGAATATGACTCCATCGAGGCAATGAATACACTTTATAACCTGCAGAACAAGATTAAGAACAGATGGTGATAAAAGTTGAGAAAAAAATTGCAGTATTAGACCAGCAGTACCATAGATAAGATCGCTGCCGGTGAGGTAGTGGAACGTCCCTCCTCCATTGTGAAGGAGCTTGTGGAAAATGCAATTGATGCAGGAGCAACTGCTGTAACAGTGGAGATCACAGACGGCGGCAAAAAGATGATCCGTATCACGGATAATGGCTCCGGGGGATGGAAAGAGATCAGGTTCCCTGGCATTTTCTCCGTCATGCCACCAGTAAGATTGAGAAGGTTGAGGATCTGGAACACATTGCGTCTCTTGGATTTCGCGGTGAGGCTTTGTCCAGTATTGCTGCTGTTGCACAGGTGGAACTGATCACAAAAACCCCATCTGCATTAAGCGGCGTCCGTTATGTGATCAACGGTGGTGTACAGGAGTCTTTAGGAGGATATGGGGAGCACCGGAAGGGAACTACTTTCCTGGTGAGAAATCTTTTTTACAATACACCTGCTAGAAGCAAGTTCCTGAAATCAGATACTACGGAGGGAAATTATGTCAGCACTTTGATGGAGCAGCTGGCATTGTCCCATCCTGAGATTTCTTTTTAAATATATCCAGAATAAACAGGTGATG
>VOFJ01002384.1_pt1 | contig 20793 bp, 39 predicted proteins | sample 5384081 | NCBI WGS metagenome assembly VOFJ01 (sample SAMN12384729, study PRJNA508395) | human gut metagenome | isolation source: healthy gut I | host: Homo sapiens | reverse complement strand
CAATTGTACTTCGTTCGGTACGTATTGCTGCAACTTATCTTTGAGAACAGTGCGGAAATATTTACGAAGTAAAAGAAATCTTGGGTCATAGCTCTGTCAAAACAACCGAACGATATGTTCATGCCAGCTTTGAGCAGCAAAAACGCATATTGACAACTATGCATCCGAGAAATACCCTAAAAATCGAATTTTAATTTCCCTATTGAGATTTTATTGCAATCAAGTGTATAATAGAATTATAAATAAGTATCCGGCTTTTTCGGTTCGTTCTTTGTCCATGTCACTTTAGCTTACGCTCCCCCACCCTTTGTTGTAGCTTTTGTATTACTGCCTATTTTTCAAATCACCATCATACATACTTTTACGTAGGGATGTGTTGTTCCTACATTTTACTGCTGTTAAACAATAAAGGATAACTACTTATTATCCTTTATTATAGGGATTCAATAAAATAAGAAAACACACTTGAAAGGATGATAAAGTATGACAAAAATATTTATAAGCTGGTCAAAGGCCAAAAGCAGAGATTTAGCCTTTGAGCTCAAAAAGCCTATTGGAAAAAATGGCTCCTGACATAAATGTCTTTTTATCGGAGGACAGTATCGCTGCAGGTGAACATGTACAGGAGAAGATTATTAACCAAATTGTACATTGCGATAAGCTCCTTCTTTGCTTCACAAAGGAAAATAAGAAATCCCCCTGGCTTCTTTATGAAGCTGGATTTGCATGCGGCCTTAACAAAACAGTCATCCCGATTCTTTTTGATAATGATCCCAATTGGCATTCGTGGATGGATAACCCTATGAATATTGCGAGAGAAATAAGTGCAAATTCAGACGAATTTTATTCCGATATCATTAACAGCCTTGGAATAACCGATACTAAGTATACAAAAGCAGTTTTCTTGGACTTTACAAGGAGAATTGAAACAGTTAAAGAAAAATATCGACAAGTAGATGTTCAATGTGAGGATTTTGTAGATGCTCTCATCGAAAATGATTCCTTTCATATTGAAAGCCCAATATATAGAGATAAGACTGCATACTTTTTAAATGGATTTGAAACATACGATTTGTGGAAAACCATTGTCCATTCATTTTATATACGGGAAAATATTTATGTGGATGGCGGGAAAATGGTAATTACGTAATAAACCTCAACGCCCATTTGGGTGCATTTTGTTGACCGTTTCGCAGACCTTTGACATGAAGTCAAAGTCAAAGCCGGTCTTTTTATCCCCGGCGAGCGCCTCGCCGCTTATTTTGATAAGTATTCTCTTATAAACAGCGGGGTCAGACATATTCGATCTCCTTTATTAAATATCAAGTATACCCAATATCACTATGCCGGCAACCACGAGCAGTATGGAGGCGTAGTGCTTAAGTGAAAGCTTTTCCTTTTTGAGGAAAATGCGGCTCCACACGACGGAGGCCACGCAGTATGCCGATATCATGGGGCGGCAAGCGCGGCGTGCGCCGTATCGGCAAGTGCATATATGTACGCAAACTGGCCGGCCGTTTCAAAAATCGCGCCGGTGTACTTGGGAGCCTCGCGCTTGGGGATGAGCTTCTGCTTTTTAACGCCGAGAACGTACACGGCGCATACGATACCGACGACCAGGAAGGTCAGCTCATACGCAACGTTTGCCGAGTCCTCATTGAGGGGCTTTCGAGCACGCGGCTGTCGGCAAATGTGCCGAGCGCATCCAGCAGGCAGTAGATAACGGGAAGCGCTATTGCAAGCCAGCTTTTTGCATAGTGATGATTGCTCGCATCCTGACGTGCGCGGCGCAGCTCCTCATCCTCGTTTGCCTCGGTAAAGCCGAGGGCGATAACGCCGATGCAGACAAGCGCAACTGCCGCAAGAGCCATCGGCGGCAGGCCGTTTATGCCCTGCGTTGCGAATATGAGCACCGCAACTATCGCGCCGGACGAGTTGCATATGGGCGAGGATATCGAAAGCTCGATATATCTAAGCCCGACATAGCCGACCGTCATTGAAACGATATACAGCATTGAAACGGGCAGGTATTTTAAAATTACCTCTCCGTTTATCGTAACGCCGCCGACGAATATCTCATACGCGGCATGAAGACCCATCACAATGCCGACTGCCATGACCATCTTCAGGTGACTGTATTTATCATCAGAATCCTGACAGCCGATCTTTGAAAAAGATCGGAACCACTCAACACAAAAAAGCGCTATCAGCGCAAACCAAAAACCACATAGCTTATCCTTTACAATTAATATAGTATTACCGCAGACCGGGCGTCCACGATCAAAACTAATGTATTTTACCATACCAAAACGCATTTGACAATTAACAAATGACAAAATTGTGCGCCCGGAGGCGCTTATAATTTCGTTATGGACATCATTTACATAGACCGGCTGTTTTTACTTAACCTCGTTCTCGATTATCTCATCGTCTTATGCTCGGCACGCCTTTTGCGGAATAAAGCTCCGACGGGCAAGGTACGCCGCCGCTGCCGTTTTCGGCGCGCTCTACGCCGTGCTCAGTCTGCTTCCGGGACTTGCTTTTTAAAGCTCTGGCCGGTTAAGCTCATATGCGGCCTACTTATGGCGCTGATCGCCTTCGGCAGCGAGGATAAGCTTTGTCGCTGCTGCCTTACTTTTTTTTTGCCGTTTCCGCATTATTCGGCGGAGCTGTCTGGGCAATATCGCTGCAAAAACGGCGGAAACTTCGGCTCGGGAGCATACATACCTGTTTCGCTTCCGGTGCTTATTTTTGTCGTTTGCGCTATCTACGCCGTTTTGAGCTTTGTGTTCCGCAGGAGCGTAAAAAGTGCCGATGCCTGCGTTTCGGATGTTGAGATCGAATTTATGGGAAACCGTGTTTTTTGCGCTGTCTGCACGACAGTGGGAATGCACTTCCCTCGATCCCGTGAGCGGTGACAGTGTGCTGATAGCACCGGCATCTCGTCTGGCTCCGCTGTTTCCAGGCTGCGAGGATGAGCTTTCGAGCACAGATTGCACAAGGCTCATATCCCTGCCGCAGCTTTCGGGAAAAATGCGGCTTATACCGTACAGCGCCGTCGGCACAGAGTCCGGCATGCTGGCTGCGTTCAGACCGGACGCCGTTTACGCTGACGGAGAGCAGCGCGACGATGTGATAGTTGCCGGTCCCCCCACTCCGCTCGGCGGAGACGGGTTCGATTCGATCATATGAAAGGAGAATGAATGTGGATATTATAAGCATTATAAAAAGCTGGCTTGAGCGGCATCTTCTGCCCGAAAAAAGGGCTGTTTACATAGGCGGCAGCGACACTCCGCCACCTCGCTTGACAAGGCCGACGAGGAAAAGGCAATAATCGCAATGGAAAACGGCGACGAGTGCGCCAAAAACTGCTTACGGAACATAATCTGCGCCTTGTCGTCTATATATCCAGACGGTTTGAAAATACGGGCGTTAACCTTGAGGATCTCATTTCCATAGGAACTATCGGCCTTATAAAGGCAATAAACACCTTCCGCAGCGACAAGAACATAAAGCTTGCCACCTACGCTTCACGGTGCATAGAAAACGAGATATTGATGCACCTGCGCAAGATCGGCAATCAGCGCAGCGAGGTGAGCTTTGACGAGCCGCTGAACACGGACTGGGACGGCAATGAGCTGCTGCTCTCGGATGTTCTCGGAACCGATGACGACGAGGTGAGCCGTCCGCTTGAGGACGACGCCGATCGTCAGATGCTTTTAAACGCCGTAAATTCCCTCGGCGACAGAGAAAAAGAGCATAATCACCCTGCGCTTCGGCCTTGGAGGCGGGAAGCGAATACACGCAAAAGGAGGTAGCAGACATGCTGGGCATTTCACAAAGCTACATAAGCCGGCTCGAAAAAGCGCATAATCCACCGCCTGAAACGCGAAATTATACGTCAGCTCCAGTAAATAGTATCTGTCCCTTTTAAAACTAAAAAACTTTTGTTTATACATCGCATAATTTGTTGACAATTTGTAAACCAACGGTGTAAATTATGTTTAGGAATAAGCTTGCACCGCAGCTATATAATAACGTGTTTTTTGAGAAGGAGAAACAACATGAAAAGATCAACAAAACCGATCAGCTTGCTTCTTGCGGTTCTGATGATCGCCGCTCTTCTGCCCACTGCGGCTCTCGCCGACGATGCTGACACACAGTCCATCGGCGATACCGTCGGCAGCGTCGTTGACACCGTAAACGGCATCAAGCTCCCCCACTTATCTGGTTTACTGCTCCCCTGATGAGCAAGCTGCCTGCAAGCGGCGCTCAGGTCACACTCACCAATAACCTTACCGGCGAGGCCAGCACATACACCGCTAACCTGCTCGGTCTTGCTCTTATCCCCAAGAGCATCGTCGGCGTATACACTGTTGCAGCTACCTGCGACGGCCCCGTATCCGGCATAAAGTACAGCACCCTGCCCGGCATCAAGTGGTCCTTCAGTGCAAAGTTTGATTCCGACAAGCTCATCCTCTACCCCATGCTCAACATCGGCCTTAACTACACCGATCACTTTGCATACATGATAGGCTACAAAGACGGCACCGTTCGTCCCAACGCCGACATCACCCGTGCCGAGGTCGCAGCCATTCTCTACCGTCTCATGACCCTCCCGAGACCCGTGCAAAGTACCAGAGCACTTCCAGCACCCTTAAGGACATCAACGCAAACAGCTGGTGCAACAAAAGAGGTCTGCACCCTCGTCAAGGCCGGCGTTATCTCCGGCTACAACGACGGCTACTTGTCCCAACAAGAATGTCACCCGTGCCGAGTTCTCCGCTATGATCGCTCGTCTGTTCTCCGTCTCCTACGTCGGCAACAACAAGTTTGAAGATCTCAACGGCCACTGGGCTGAGAGCTACATGAACCTCCTTGCAAAGCTCGGCATCCTCAACGGCGATGCAAACGGCAATGCAAATCCGATGATCTCCCCTGACCCGTGCTCAGACCGCAGCACTGTGCAACCGCCTCGTCGGCCGCAACTCCACCAGCAGCAGCATGAACGGCTGCACCGGCGTCAAGGGGCTGGCCCGACAACGCAAATTCCGCATGGTACTATGCAGACATCCTCGAGGCTACCAACGCACACAACTACACTTGACGCTCAACGTTAAGAACGTTGTCAGCGGCGAGTTCGTCGTGACCGAGCAGTGGACCAACATCCGCACCGACGCTCCCGACTGGACCAAGTAATTTGAGTTTATAAGCACAAAAAGTCCCGACCGACGGTCGGGATTTTTTTATTGCATTTTCAGCTTTCAAGCTCCTTATACATCGCAGGAGCTTCCTCTTTTTTGCCGTTTCATTCATTCACAGACAGCACCTCAACTTTAAGCTTGCGCTGTCCGAAAGCGACCTCAATAACGTCGCCGATCTTCACCTGGTAGCTTGCCTTGACCTGGCGGTGCTTTACGCTCACGCGCTCGGCATCGCAGGCGTCGTTGGCAACGCTTCTACGCTTTATAAGCCGTGAAACCTTAAGGTATTTATCAAGTCTCATGATCCTATCTCCTTTAGTATGGCAAAATTCCCACGATACCGACGTATCGTGGGAATCATATCAAATATTACTGCGATGAAATTACTCTGCGACTGCGTCCTTGAGCGCTTTACCTGCCTTGAAGAAGGGAACCCTTGCTTGCAGGGATCTCGATCTCTTCGCGAGTCTTGGGGTTACTAATGATCGATACGAACGCCGCGCTCCTTAACATCAAAAACGCCGAAGCCAACCATCTGAACCTTTTCGCCGGATACCAGAGTCTCAACGATGGTATCAAATGCGGCGTTGACAGCCTTCTCGGAGTCCTTCTTGAAAGACCGGTCTTCTCTGCGACGGCTGCTATAAGTTCTGCCTTATTCATGTAATCCTCCTAATTTATGCGGCATTTATTGCCTTTTTTCTATATAGCCCGGTGCGCCGATTGCGCTGTGCCGGGTTATTTACAATGAAATGCGCCTTGCGGCGCGGATTAAAATTTATCACAAAATGCTGCAAATATCATTTTTTTTGAAAAAAGCCAATTTTTTCAGGGAGATATAATTATCAGGCCATATGCAGAAGCTTTTGCTATCTTCTCCCCCTTGGGAATGAGCTTCATATCTTCGGTGGTTATGACGCGAAGCTTTATGACCGACACCGCGTAAACTATTACGGCAACACCGGATGGCAATGCACATAACAAGCGCCATCATGAGTCTGCGTTGCCTACGGTAGAAAGCAGATTCATTACGCCGTAATATACCGCAAGCGCTATGACACCCATGATAGCGCTGGGCACGGCAGGACGGACGAAAATATTCTTCATTGACAGTCCCTTTTCAAAGCTGCGGTTAATGAATATAAGATTCAAAACGCACATTGTTACGTAGCAGCAGATCGTTCCGATCGCGGCGCCGTAGATATTTATTGACGGGATCGCGACTATAAACCAGTTTATTGCGATCTTCACAAGCCCACCGGCAACGATGGAATAAAGCGTGAGCCGCTCCTTGCCCGTTGCCTGGAGAGAACAGCCGTGCTCATAAGCGAAAAGCAAACGAAAACCGAGGCAACACCCAGCAGGCACAGAAGCAGCGGGCCGGACTCATGGGCATTTGGGTAGATAACGTTCATAATGGGCTCACACAAAAACTGCAAGTCCGACGCCCATAGGCAGTGCAATAGCCATCGCTATGCGCAGTGAATCTTCGGATATTTTGCCTGCCTCTTCCTTTGCGTCCATTACAAGCTTTGCGGAGATCGCAGGAACGATGGACACCGTCAGCGGAGTAATGAATGCCGCTGGAAGATTGAACAGCGTCTGAGCTTTTCCGTAGACGCCGTAGAGCGTTTTTGCGTGCGAGTAAGTGTATCCGACAGCGCTCTGAAGCCTTGTCATGCACAGCCCTGCGTCAATAAGGTTAATAAGCGACAGCGCAACTGAGCCGAGCGCAATAGGGATGCCGATGCTCAGCAGGTTTTTTGAATATCGTTCCGGCGCTTTCCGGAACATCGGGCTGCGAAACGGTATCAAAGCGGTAGTTGCGCATTTTGTATATGAGCATGTACAGCAGCGCGGCAAGCGAGCCGACTGTAACGCCGAATATGGCGCCGGCGACCGCAACGGGCTTATCATAGCCTGCCTTTATCAGGTATGCCGCGAGAGCAAGTCCTGCCGCGACCTTGGCCAGGACCTCGAGTATCTGGCTGATAGTGGTCGGGGTCATGTTGCCGTAGCCCTGAGTCAGTCCTCTGTAGGTTGCGGTGATGCAGCACAGGAGCACCGCCGGTGCGAGAGCCTGGATGCTGAAAGCGGCATCGGGACTGTTTATAAGAGTGTCTGCAAGCCAGTCGGGGAACACGAACATTACCGTCGAGCAGACCGCGCCGAGGACAAAGAATGTCCACCATGCCACGCGATATGTACGGCGCGCCTGCATCTGAAGTCCGCGAGTCTGCGCCGCGCTTATCATGCGCGAAAGCGCCACCGGAAAGCCCGCCGTCGCAAGCGTCAGAAACAGGCTGTAAACATAATAAGCCTGAAGGAACAGACCGTATCCGTCGTCGCCGAGCATATTGCCCAGGGGGATCTTATACAATGCGCCGAGGATCTTCATTATTATAACGCCGGCGGTCATTATAGCTGCGCCGTGCAGATAATTCTGCTGTTTTGCTTTTGCCACCAAAAAAGGCCTCCAATCATGTAGAAAGAGTCGTTTTCAGACTTTGAAACTATATACTATAAGAGCAAATAAATCAAGCGGAATTTGTAAATTCCCTTGATTTAAAACCAAAGCTAAATCATTTAATTTTTCACATTTTTCCGGGCATGAATTTAAGTACTGCTACCTGGGCCGGGGTGTCTTTTATCTATCGATATCGTGTTCGTATCATAAAAATGAACTATCGGCAAAGGCATATACGATCCGTAAACGCCGTCACTCTTTCCCATCCGGCGGCTGCCGCAGCCGTCATGCGCATAGTGCATCGGGATAACGACGTTTGCACACAGCTCATCTGCCAGAGGCTTGGTTTTGTCGCTGGGCATTGCGCGAAAGCCGCCTGCGTTTATCATCAGAACATCGGCTCCGAAGAGCATGTCCTTCTCCGCATCCGTCAGGAAGCTGCCGTGGTCGCCCATATGGACGAGCTTGAATTCGCCCCAATTTATAATATGTATCTTGTTTTTGCCGCGCAGGCTGCCATAGCTTGTGTCGTGAAAGGTATCTATCACCGTCACCTCATACGGGCACTCTCTCGCCGTGCCGGAGAGCTTGACTCCGGCGCGGTAATTGTGTCCGCGGGTGCTCATGGCTGCACAAGACGGCATCTGCGCTCGTGCTCATGGGCGGATAGTTTGCATTCGTAAAGATCATAAGGGTCTATAACAAGACTGTATCCGTCATGGCTTATCTTAAAGCAGGAATGTCCGAGCCAGCTTATCTGCATATTTTTTCTCCGTTTCAGGTCTCGTAATCGTCGGCCAGCAGATGCTCGCCGATCTTATACACGTTGCCGGCTCCGACCGTGAGGATAAGGTCGCCAGGCTGCGCGGTTTTGCGCAGGTCGCGCTCGATCTCTTCAAAGGTCTTAAAGAATTTTGCGCCCCTCAATTTTTCTCCGCGAGGTCTGCCGAGGAGATGCCGAGAATATTCTTTTCACGGGCGGCAAATATCTCCGCAAGGTACAGCACATCCGGCGCAGCGCAGCGACGGACAAAATCGTGGAACAGCGCCATAGTGCGCGTATAGGTGTGCGGCTGGAAAACAACGATCGTGCGCTTATATCCAAGCGCTTCGGCAGCATCCACAGAAGTGCCTTAAGCTCGCCAGGATGGTGCGCGTAATCGTCGTACACATCCGCGCCGTTGAATTTGCCCTTAAACTCAAATCTTCTGCCCGCGCCGAAAAGCCTGCAAGACCGTATTTTATTGCCGTAGGCTTTATGCCGAGGCAGATGCAGGCCGCAGCTTTGGGCCAGAGCGTTTTTAAGGTTATGCACGCCGGGAACATGGATGTTCACTGTGTCACACAGTTTTCCCTTGTACATAATATCAAACTTAGTCAGTGAGCCGATACGGATAACGTTTTTAGCGTAAACATCGGCCTTTGAAGTGAGGCCAAAGGTCACGATATTGCGCTCAAGTCCCTTGACGGCATCCATTGTGTTCTCGTCGTCATGATTTACGACAACATAGCCGTCCTCCGGAACATGGCTTGCAAACTCGCGGAAGCTCTTTTATATCCTCAATACCGGAAAAGAAGTCAAGGCGATCCTCCTCAATATTAAGTATGACGGCGACGGTCGGGTAAAACGACAAAAAACGAGTTATAATACTCACACGACTCCATAACGATGGTGTCGCCCGTTCCGACTCTGTGCCCTGCCTTTAAGAAGCGGCAGAGTTCCGCCTATCATGACGGTGGGGGTCCTTTTCGGCCATGAAGATATGGGTGCACATGGAGGTGGTGGTGGTCTTTCCGTGGGTTCCGGCAATGCACAGGGCGTTTTATAGCCCTTCATGATAGCGCCCCATGCCTGGGTGCGCTCAAACACGGAATGCCCATCTCATGCGCGCGGACGATCTCGGGGTTTTTCGTCATGCGCCGCGGCATGTGCGCACAACGAAATCAATGTCGCTTGTTATATTCGCCGCGTCATGGCCGATGGATATGACTATTCCCTTTTCGCGCAGATGCGAGGTCCGCTCGCTCTCCGCGATATCGGAGCCGCTTATTATAAGTCCTGCATCGGAAAGCACCTCGGCCAGAGGCGACATGGAAACGCCGCCTATGCCAATGAGATGGCCCCTCTTTTTCCTCGCACTAAATATTCACTGAAATCCGGCATAATTTCTCCAATCACGCTTTATATTAACAATTTGATGTTGATGTTGCATTTAAGCAAATGATATTATAATACTGTAAAGTCAACTTGACAAGAATTAAAAATCTTTGTACATACAGGAACTCGATCACTATGCCTCAAATCAATCCTCCCAAATATGTCAGGCAAATACTGTTCGGTCTGCAGGCGCGAGGGCATCTTGCCTATCTCGTCGGCGGCTGTGTTCGCGATGTTATCATGGACATTACACCGCAGGACTGGGATATATGCACGAGTGCCCTGCCTGAAGAGGTAATGGAGCTTTTCCCCGGCTCGCGTCCTACGGGTCTTGAGCACGGAACGGTCACGGTCATCATCGGCAGCAAGAGCGCCGAGGTCACGACCTTCAGAACAGAGGGCGACTATCGCGATCACCGCAGGCCGGATTCAGTCACCTTTGTTTCCGACCTCATCATCGATCTCAGCCGTCGCGACTTTTCAATGAATGCTATTGCTCTTTCTACCGACGGTATGCTTGCCGATCCGTTTGACGGAGTGAGCGACATTGAAAGCGCTGCATTCGCTGTGTCGGAAATCCTAAACTTAGGGTTTACCGAGGATGCATTGCGAATGTTCCGTGCTCTGAGATTTTCCGCAAGGCTCCGGTTTTACCATTGAATACGACACGCTCAGCGCAATGAAGAGTGCGCCGAGCTTGCTTCCGAGCTCGCGCCGGAAAGAAGTGCGCGATGAGGTAGAAAAAATTCTGCTCACTACACGTCCGGAGACCATGAGCGCCGCAATTAGCTTTTGGGCTTATGAAAAGGTATATAAGCGGCGCAGGCTGGAAAACGCCCAATTTTGCCGACCTTGCAAAAGCATGCCGCGCAAGCCGCTTTCGCGTTGGGTCGCATTCAGTATCATGCTCCGCAAATACGGCTATATTCCCTCGGCAAGCGAATTTCTCAAGCAGCTTCGGCTTGACGGGCGCACAATACGCTGCTGCTGCACGGACGCCGAGGTGCTTTTTGAGTCAGGATCCGCCGACGGACAGTCTAGGCTGGAAAAAAGCTTTTGAACCGCTACGGCGTCGATACCGTCACCTGCGCCGTGCAGGCTTACTCTGTTATAATGGGCATCGACTGCTGAAAAGGAGCTGAGAGCCGTTCTCAAAAGGGGAGGGAGTGCTTTTCGCTCAAGCATCTTGCCGTCACGGGCGACGATCTGCTATCGCTCGGTCTCAAGGGGCCGGAGCTTGGCGAAATGCTGAAGTTTTGCTTGAATATGTTATGGAATACCCTGAAAATAACAAACGCGAAATTTTGCTCGAGCTTGCAAAATATTCGGGAGGAGCTGATGGATAAGGCAATGGAAGAGCTGCGCGGCCAATGTCTCGGCTGCGAGGGCTGCATTCTCGGCAAAAACGCGCACGAAGCTCGTCTTTGGCGACGGTAACCCCAATGCTAAGGTGATGCTTGTCGGTGAAGGCCCCGGCGAACAGGAAGATCTTCAGGGGATTCCGTTCGTAGGCAGAGCCGGCTTTCTGCTTGACGATATGATGAAGATGATGATAGATCTCGATCGCAGTCGCGTATATATAGCCAACATCGTGAAGTGCCGTCCGCCGCACAACCGCGATCCGCTGCCCGAGGAGGGACGCATGCTCGCAGTGGCTTAAAAAACAGATCGAGATAGTTGATCCGCTTATTAAATATGCCTCGGGCGCATTGCTGCCACCTCGCTTATCGACGAGGATTTCAGGGATCACCCGGCAGCACGGCCAATGGTTTGACGTTGACGGCAGGCGCTGCCTTTGCAATATACCACCCCTCTGCTCTTCTGCGCGACGTTTCCAAACGTCCGGAAACGTTTACGCATCTCAGAGAAATAAGGAGTGAGATCCGCAGGCTATGCCCGGAGGTGTACGAATGATATACAACATCCGCGAGTATACACGGGAAGACACATCCGCGAGGTCGCTCTTGGAGCGACGCCATCGGCGATCCTTCTGAGCTTATCGACTTTTTTTTTTTTCGAACTGCTGCCCTCGATGGGAACAGGCTTTGTCGCCGAGCTTGACGGTGAAATCTTCGGTGCAGCATATGTGCTTTGACGCATTTTTGCATCTGCCCGAGGCGAGACAAAAAGCTTGCGTATATCATGCCGTTTCCGTTGATGAAAGTGCGCAGGGGCGCGGCATCGGCGCCGAGCTTTACGAGGGCATGCATGCGAAACGCATGGGACTACTGGCAGATATCTGCTGCATCGCCGCCGGCAGAGGATTCGCTTTATGATTTTGGTAATGAAAGCCGTTGCGGTCTTTCGCTGCAAGCTATTGCCGATACGAGGGGAGACTGTGGCCTCTGCCGAAATTGACGGCATTATTGGCGTCTGTGCGCCGACGAATACGGCTTTTTGCGTGAGGATATGCTCAATGGACACGCGCACGTCAGCTTTTATTACGGTTATTTGCGCTTTCAGGAGGAAATATTCACATCCTCCGTCGGCGGTTTCTTCGAGTATCAAGGCGGACTTGTCTGCGGATATGTAAAACGGTATTTTTTATGTCAAAGAAGCGCTCGGTGATACGCCCGAGTTTATCCCGGCGCTGTGCGCATCACTCGGAGCCGGAAAAGCCGTGATAAGACGCGCAAGCGCGCATGGCGAGCGCTATATCGCGGCATATCAGAGCAAGGACTTTCCGCCCGACACTGTGTGGAACTTAACATTGGACTGAAAGAAGCACCCGGATGGGTGCTTTTTTCAGCATATTGAGAACTTATAGCTCGTTTTTGAAAAAATATCGCTCCCCGGCGCGCAAAAGCGGAGACGGGAACTCGGGATGGTTCGGGCTGTCGGGATAATACTGCGTTTCAAGGCACAAGCCCGAGTTTTTGCCGTAAAAACCGCGCCGCCCCTTTCCGGGAGCCGCAGCCCCATTGCGCCGCCGGCAAAAACTGCACTGCCGGCATATCGGTAGCGAGAGAGTCATTGCTATGCCGCTTTTTTACGCTACTCAAGTCTCGCGCACGGCTCGCATCCGCTTAACACGAAGCAGTGATCGTAAAAAGCCGTTTTCAATTTTTTCGCATTTTTCGGAAATCAAATTTCGTACCCGAAAACGGAGCATACCTCGCCTGTAGGGATAAGCTCCTCATCAACAGGCAAATAGCCGTCGGAGTTTATCATCAGCTCATGGTCAATGATATCTCCCCTGCCGGAAAGGTTAAAATGGCTGTGATTTGTTAGATTTAAATATGTATCGGCATCGGACACGGCCCTCGTAGCTTATGCTTAAGCTCGTTATCCTCGAAAACTCCTTACGTCGCAGGCCTTGACTTTTTCCCCAGGAATCCGTCGCCGCCGTCGGGGTCGGATATGCCGAGAGTAAGTGCGTTCTCCCTACCGCTATCTCGGTAAAGCGGCGCTTGCTCAGGCCGTTTCCGCCGTGGAGCGTGTTTTTCCCCTCATTTGCGCTTATCTTATATTCTCTGCCGTTTAGCATAAACGCGGCATTCGCTATTCGATTTGCGTATCGACCGACGAATGCGCCAAGTAGCCGTCATTGCGCAGGCCTCCCCGGCGTGTCGTATCCGAGCACAAACATTTGCCCGTTCCTGTTCGGAACGACAATGCTCACCGCAGCGCCGAGGCTTGTTGTAAGTGCGCATACGCCTCGACGAATTTTTATCGTAAAAGCGAACGCGTGCTTTTTGTTACCGGCATGTTCATCTCCTCCGTTTCTTTGCCCCATTATAAGTCGGAACGGCGCGCTTATCAAGTATTCCGTCAATTGCAAAGGCGCAATTAAAATCTGAAAAAGCAAATTTTAGTTAATATTTTATCATAATATTTGAAAATTCGTTTATATTTCAGCATAAATATAATTATGAGGGTAATGTATGTTGACAATCATATGCAATTGAATTAGAATAAATTTTTGTTACAAATGGCTTGAACAAAATAATTATAATGATAAGAGGTAATAAGATGTTTAAAGTCGTACAAAAAGATTTCTGAACGATGCAAAGAGCATTTGCCTGTTCGAGATCGAGTTCGCTGCTGGTCGCAAAGCACGCGCAGGCAGGTCAGTTCGTCATCTTCCGTCTGGATGAGCAGGGCGAGCGCACTCCTGTTTCCGTAGCAGGCTATGACCGCGAAAAAGGCACCGTTACCGTTATGGTACAGGCTGCCACTGCACCATTCCTGATGCTGCACACCGTGCAGGAAGGCGATTACATCACCATGATTCGTCGGCCCCCTCGGCAAGGCTACCGAGATGGACGGTCTGAAGAAGGTCTGCGTTTGTCGGCGGCGGCGTCGGCTGCGCTATCGCATACCCCATCGCCAAGGAAATGCACGAAAAAGGCATTGACGTGACCTTTATCGCAGGCTTCAGAAGCGCTGACATCGTCATCCTGAAGGACGAGCTCAAGGCCGCTTCCGACAAGCTCATCATAGTGCACCGACGACGGCACCTACGGCGAGAAGGGCTTCACCACCGAGTATCTCAAGCAGGAGATCGAGGGGCCAACATCAAAGAGGGCAAGCCTCAGTTTGACCGCAGTTATCGCCATCGGCCCGGATATCATGATGAAGTTCCTGGCTGAGGTTACCCGTCCTTACGGCATCAAAACCATCATCTCTCTCTCGACCCGATCATGGTGGACGGCACGGGCATGTGCGGCGGCTGCCGTGTAAATGTCGGCGGAGAAATCAAGTTTGCCTGCGTTGACGGTCCCGACTTCGACGCACACGAGGTCGATTTCGACTCGCTTATAAAGCGTGCAGCGTTCTAGCAAGGAAGAGCAGGACGAGGCTGCAAAGCATATCTGCAATATGACCGGAGGTAAGCGCAATGGCTAACATGAGAATGGATAAAAACCCGATGCCCGAGCAGGATCCCGTAGTCGCGCCGGCAACTTTGAGGAGGTCGCTCTCGGCTACACTCCCGGAGATGGCAATGGACGAGGCAAAGCGCTGCCTCAACTGCCACAACATGCCCTCGCCGCACCGGCTGCCCCGTTTCGGTACGCATCCCGAGTTCATCGCCAAGGTCGCAGAGGGCGACTTTGACGCAGCATATGAGATCATCACCTCCACCAACTCCCCTGCCCGCAGTCTGCGGCCGTGTTTGCCCGCAGGAGAAGCAGTGCGAATCTAAGTGCGTTCGCGGTATCAAGGGCGAGAGCGTCGGCATCGGCCGCCTCGAGCGCTTTGTCGCCGACTACCACATGAACAAGGAAGTCAAGGACGAGGTCAAGGCTCCCGAATCCAACGGTCACCGCATCGCGATGCGTCGGCTCGGCCCTGCCAGCCCTCACCTGCGCAGGCGATCTGCGCAAGATGGCTACGACGTCACCATTTTTGAGGCATTCCACAAGTCCGGCGGCGTTCTGGTCTATGGTATCCCCAGTTCCGTCTGCCCAAGGAGATCGTTGCTGCCGAGATCGAGAACCTCAAGGCCATGGGCGTTAAAGATCATAAACAACGCCATCATCGGCAAGAGCGAGACTGTTGACGAGCTGTTCCGAAGATCATGAGGCAGTGTTCTCATCGGCTCCGGCGCCGGTCTGCCCCAGATTCCTGCATCCCAACGGCGAGAACCTCCTCGGCGTTTACTCGGCTAACGAGCTTCTTACCCGTGGTAAACCCTTTCTTTAAAGGCTTACCGCGACATACGATGCCGCCGATAAAGCACTTCCACAATGTCTGTGTCGTCGGCGCAAATGTCGCAATGGACGCAGCGCGCGTTTCCAAGCGTCTGGGTGCAGAGCATGTTTACATCGCTACCGCCGCGGCAAGGATGAGCTGCCCGCCCGTAAGGAAGAGGTCGAGCACGCAGAGTGCCGAGGGCATTGAGTTCAGACTGCTCAATAACCCCGTAGCCATCCACGCCGGCGAGGACGGCCACGTCACCGGCATCGAGCTTCAGAAGCAGGAGCTCGGCGAGCCGGACGAAAAAGGGTCGCCGCAAGCCCGTTCCCGTTGAGGGCTCGAACTGGATCCCTCGACGTTGACACTGTCGTTATCGCCATCGGCACCAGCCCCAACCCGCTGATCCGCAATACCACCAAGGGTCTGACCTTCACCCGTAAGGGCGGCATCGAGGCAGACGAAGGCGGCGCAACGGCTCGCGAGGGGCGTTTTCGCAGGCGGCGATGCAGTCACCGGCGCTGCAACCGTTATCTCGCAATGGGCGCAGGCAAAACCGGCGCAAAGAGCATTGACGAGTACATAAAGAGCAAAAATAAGTCCAGATAAGCTAACATAAGCACCGATGCAATCGCGTCGGTGCTTATTTCTTCGCGATTTTTCAGACAATTTCAGATAACGCTGTCGAAATTTGCTTGTATGCCGGGAATATTACTAAAATTTTTATTAAAAAAAAATGCACTCAGGTCTTGAATTTCGGCAGCATCTGCCGTAGAATAGCGGATGTATTTGAGTTCATTTTATATTTGACATATTATATTTTGCTTCTAATCAAGCAACGAAAGGATTGATTTCATTGAAACGCGATCAGTTTCAGATATACCTTGACGCAAACCCGAGCGCGAAGCTGCGCGACATCGTTTCGCAGATGCTTTATGACGAGATCGTCTCGCTGTGCATAGCTCCGGGAACAAAGCTCAACGTCAACAGCATTGCATTGCCTCCGCCCTCGGCATATCACGCCGCCTGTTGCCGAAGCAATAATGAATCTGTGAGCAGGGCTTTGTTGTTTCAAAGCCGGATACGAGCGGTTTCTTTGTAATTGATCTGAGCCTTAAAGATATGATGGGATCTTTTTACGACGTGCGCGCTGCGATCGAATGCGAGGCTGCCGCCCTGTGCACAGAGCGCGCCGATGCCGGCACCGTAAATGAGCTTGACAGGCTTGCCGGTGAATTTTGCCGACTGTGTTATCCGCAGGGACTATGACGGCATGATCGCAACAGACATGCCATTCCACGGCCTTATAGTCGAGTCCTGCGGCAAATGAAGTATATCCCAGAAGTGCTATAAGATGCTGCTGCTGAACCTGACGATGTATCAGTCCTCCATGATAAAATTCATCAGCAATTCTTCCGGAGGATAACATCCTGGTCTCCAAGCGTTATTTAAACCACGTTGCGGTCGTGGAGGCGATAAAGATGCATATCCCCGACCTTGCCAAGCGAGGCCATGGCAGACCATGTTAAGTCAAGCCTTAACTTCACCATGTTCTCCGGCGGCGGCGCATCCTTTCTCGACCGTCAGGAAGCCCAAGCCCGGCAAAAGTGAATAATTTAAGCAGACGCATTTGCGTCTGCTTTTTAGTGCTTATTCTTGATATCATGCAGAAATCTGCGGTTGTATTTCATGGCTGCATAGCGAGGATACGGTCAATGTATATCGGGTCGTACGCTCCTCCCACGGCGCCGACGATGGGTATCCCCCTGCAAAAACTTCATGTACAAAAGCTCGCCCGACAAGCCCTCGGCGGCGATGCTTCACTTCGCTTCATCGCGTTTTCCTCGTCGGCTCTGCGCCGTGCTCAATGAAATAGTTAACTCGCTCGTCGGCGGCTTTCAGCTCGTCTCCGCTGCGGAGAGCCGCACCTATCAGCAGCAGGATGAAATACTTTTCATCCATTCTGTCATAATCATAGCCATAGCCGAGCGCAGTCTCATACAGGCTCTTGAGCAGCATTCCCGTGAAAACCGGGATATCCGGTATGCCGACGCCGATAAGCCCCATGCCGATCCCTGAAACGCCCGATGCGACCGTGTTTTTCAGCTTTTTGCGAGTATGATCCGCGCGAGGCCTCGTTCAGAGCGCGCCCGGACGGATTGTTTTCGGCTATTATGCGCCGCACACGGCTGCTGCGCTCGATATCGCGGCGGTTGAAGGTTTTTCGATAACTCCCGTTCCCTTTGCGAAGATAAGCTCAAAAGCCTTTGCAAAGCCCGTGTCGAGCGTATCCTTGAGCTTTTCAGGAACCTTTTGGTCTGCAAAAAGCGGTTCAGGCGGCTGTCGCTGCGCCGCGAGCGCTCATCTATATATTTTTCTCGGCTGCAAGCTGCTTGCGCCACGCACGTTCAAAATCATCCATAGTCTCAGCTCCTTTGCTGCGATTATACAATAATTCGAGAAAAATAAAAGACCGGCACGGGCCGGTCTTTTATTGTCTGTCAGTCTTCCAGCACTCGGTCTTGCCTTTAAGGCCGATGTTGGAGGATTTAAATACGGGATCCTTCCCTCTTTTGCGCTGGCTCATGTAATCGCCAAAGTGCGGCAAGGCAGGCTTTGATAATGATAGGAACGTTTATGATGACCATGAACGCCTGGAGCATATCTGCGGTATCCCATACGATGCCTGCCGAGCAGTGCGCCGTAACCCAAAGCCGCAGTAGCTATCAGGCCGGAAAGATGAGCATAAACGCCTTGGACGGGGCGCTTGAGGGATGGGACTTCGGGCGGCCCTCGGTGGCAATAATGGTGCCGATGAGCGTTATGAACACGCAAACAATTGCCACGGCAATGGCATATCGGGCCGAAAATCATGGCGCAAAGCTGCATGGACTGCTGAACGCCAATGCAGCTCCGGCGGCGTCGGCAACAAGTCCCTCCGGGGTTTGCACATGTGCACATCATTGCGGTCACGGTACGCGAAGCAGCGTGTCGATAAAAACGGACAGCATCTGGACAAGCCCCTGCTTTACGGGGTGCGATGTCCGCCGACGCGGCGGCGTTGGGCGCAGAACCCATACCGGCTTCGTTGGAGTAAAGGCCGCGCTTGATGCCCCACATCATGCAGGGAGCCTGCAAAGCCGCCGAAGATTGCCTTGAAATCAAAGGCCGCGACGAATATGTTCTTGAGAACCAGCGGCAGGTTCGTGATGTTCATGATGACTACTATGAGCGATACGACTATGTAAATAAGGCCCATGACCGGAACGAGAACGCCGGTTATATTGGTAAGGCGCTTGCCGCCGCCGAGGACGGCATTGCAAACAGAACGGCAAGTATTGCGCCGATAATGATCGGAGTCTTGCTCGGGTCATAGAAGCTGAAGGTCTTAAAGGTGTCCTGAGTGTTGAAGGACGCAAGCATATTGTAGCCCACAACGTAGGTCAGGATGAGGATAACGGCAAAGATAACGCCGAGCCAGCGCTGCTTGAGCGCATTCTGCATATAGTAGGACGGGCCGCCGTAATAAGTGCCGTCGGGATCCTTTGCTTTGTATATCTGAGCCAGGGTAGACTCGATGAACGCGGATGCTCCGCCGAGGATAGCGGTTATCCACATCCAGAAGATAGCTCGAATCCGCCGAGGCAGATAGCCGTTGATACGCCGATGATGTTTCCTGTGCCGACGCGCGAAAGCAGTCGATACCATCAATGCGCCGAACGAGGATACAGATTTCTTATCTTTCGGCTTTTCGTTTACGACCTTGATTGACTCGCCGAACAGGCGAATCTGCAAAGTCCGGTGCGGACGGTGAAATAAAGTCCGGCGCAACAAGGAACAGCGGCACTATGTACGGCTGATATAAAAAGCCGCTTATGGCGTTGATAACGCCGTGAATCGCTTCGATCATTAAACATACCTCTCTCATCTGATATTTTTGTCGAAATTTTTCGCGATGTTTACATTATAGACATATTCGTGTGCAATTGCAAAAGCTTTATCGGCTGTGAAAACCGCGTTTCTGCGCAAATTTAAGTACAGTTTTTTGATATCGCTCTTTTTGTACCGCAAAAAGCGTATTGTAGTTTTTAGATAATGATGCTATAATTTTTAAATCTCAAAAACCATGCGAAAGGTCACGAGATTATGAACCTGTCAAGTAAAAAAGCTTAATATCGACTATGCGCTTTTTTGCAAATGTCATACTGGGTAACGAGTGCTGTTTTTGTTTTTTAGCTTTACGACCATATTTCTGCAATTTAAAGGTTATTCCAACTATGAGATCGGCATAGTATTTGCTGTCGGCAATATTATCAGTTTTATTGCGCAGCCGCTCATTGCCAGGCTTGTTGACAAGAGCCAAAAGCGCATTCTGCTTCGCTGCATATGCATACATCGATACTCTCGGCGTTGCTTATGCTGGCCGTGTGTCTGCTCCCCATCCGGCGGCGTTACGATAATTGGCGCATATGCTCTGCTCGCCAGCGGGCAGCACGCTGCTCAATCCACTTTGCATCATCGCTCAGCTTTTTATGTTGAAAGCTGGGGCAGCAGCGTGAATTTCAGCCGTGCGCAGGCAATCAGCTCGTTTTCGTTTGCGGTATGCAACGTAGTTATGGGGAATTCTCGTTCAACAGGTCCGTTCCGGTATCATTCATAATGACCTGCTCTTCTCGGACTTATAACGCTTCTTTTTTATCCGGGCAGCGTGCGTCGCTCGGCTAACGCGGAAACATGAGCAGGCAAATATCGCCAGGTATGCCGTATTTGCAAGGAAATGGCGTTTTATGCTGTTCTTGCTCGGAACCGCAGCGCTGTTCTTTTCCCGGCATGATCAGGCTTCATGATAGAGTTATCGAAACATCGGCGGCGGCGGAGACATAAGGCGGCATGCTTTACGTTCATGACCCAGTCGCCGAGGTTCCAGTAATGCTGTTGTTCGGTAAACACAAAGCGCTGATGCTCTTCCCTGCTCAGCAGATTTGCCCGTCATCATGTTTTCCATAAAGAGCTTGCTGATATATTTTGCCTCGAGCATACCGGCACTGCGCGCTGCCGAGGTCCTGCAAGGCATTCTCGTTCGCGATATTCGTCCCTGCGTCCGTGCGGTATGTTGACGAGGTGATCGCTAAGCGTGACGCCGTGCGCGGTCAGGCACTTGTAACGGCGATGATAACCCTCGGCAGCATATTTTGCAAGCTACATCGGAGGTCTGCTGCTGAATGCCTCAACGCCAAAGTATACACTGCTTATCGGCGTGATAGTATCCATTGTCGGCACGCTCATCATGCTCGGCGCAATACAAACGACAGAGAGTTAAATTCTTT
>VOFJ01002129.1_pt1 | contig 20800 bp, 30 predicted proteins | sample 5384081 | NCBI WGS metagenome assembly VOFJ01 (sample SAMN12384729, study PRJNA508395) | human gut metagenome | isolation source: healthy gut I | host: Homo sapiens | reverse complement strand
TCAGTAATACTTCCGTTCAGTTACGTATTGCTATTGTTTTGATGGCCGTTCACCTCACAAAAATAGAAATTTCAGGCCTATTGTACCATCTCAATGGGCTGCGTGCAACGGTAAACGGTCCGAAGGGGGCAGGAATCAGAATGACTGAGAATGATTGTCCTGGAGTTGTTACAATGGCGGTATCAAACGATTAGGAGGACACCAATATGAGAAGAAGTTGCACCCTGACGCCTGAACAGATCTGCGGCTGGGCGTGCGGGCTGAGAGAGCAGGAGCACAGCCCGGGCACCATCAAAATTACCTGCGGCATGTGCGGTCGTTTTCAGCCCTGGCTGGACGGCAGAGAAGTGACCAGAGAAGCTGCCGGGCAGTGGAAGGCTGCGCTGGTGGAGGCGGGTATGCGCCTGCCACAGTCAACGCCATGCTGGCTGCCCTGAACCCGTTTCTTTGTGTTCCAGGGGTGGGAGGAGTGCCGGGTAAAAGCCCTGCGGCTCCAGAAAAAGAAGCTGTTCAAGGTCATTCTGAGTTTTTCAGATCAGGTAGCATCCACATACCTTCGTCGGCGTGGATGATAAGAGTTGCCAGAGAAAAAAAATAGCAAATAGGATTTGTTTTCTCATTTATTCTACGATTGTCATTTCATTAATCAGGTGTCCGCAATTTCCTAGTTTTTCAAGGATGAACAATACATAACGGATATCCAGGTTGATACAGCGTTGCAGGTCATTATCGAAATTGATATCCCCACTCAATGATTCCCAGTTGCCGTCAAAGGCACAACCGATCAGTTCCCCATTCTCATTCAATACTGGGCTTCCGGAGTTACCTCCGGTAATATCGTTTGTAGATAGGAAGCAGACAGGCATATCACCGTTGGGTAATGCATAGCGACCATAATCTTTCTTCTCGATCAACTCTTTCAGTTTGGCGGGTACTACAAATTCGCGGTCTTCCGGATTTTCTTTTTTCAAGAATACCTTTAGTTGTCGTATAGTAGTTGTAGTGTACTCCGTCTTTCGGATCGTAAGGTTTCACGTTACCGTATGTCAGACGAATGGTAAAGTTGGCATCCGGATAAGAAGGAACTGGCTGTTTCATTTCGCCAAGACCACGGATATAGGTCTTGTGAAGTAAAGTCAACTCTTTATCCATATCTTCTAATTGAGAAACAATTTTCTCAAATTGGTCATATTTAGACTGACAGTATTGCAAAGCCAAATCATTATCGATAGCCTTTACAGACGGTTTCTTGACAAACTTCTCAAAGTTCTCACGGTTAGAGAAAAATAGAGTTGTCATACATATCATCGACAAACTTGTCATAGTTACCTTTATATTTCTGCTCAATGACTTTGTAGATAGACAGACGCTGGTCTGCCGGAATCATTTCTGCATAAAGGGGAAATAAAACTTTAGCTACTTTACGGTCTACCTCATGGTCATAGTCCTTATTGTGAATACTTTCATACGTATCTTTCAGCGCTTCGATACGTACTTTTTATCAGAGAATCATTCTTCTCTATCAATGCTTCACGTGTCTTAGCCAGCATGACACTTCCAAATTCGATTGCTCCGAAGAACGTTTCTCTTAAACAAGTGTACTGATAGTTGAGAGGAGCTGTCTTAGCTACCAGATCATCTATTTTTTTCACTACCGTTGCATAATCAGCATTATTCTTTTTCCTTTGCAAATTCTGCAAATTTAGCTTCTTGCGCAGCTTTTCGTACCCAATACATCGTTGTCGATGATTGCCTTGTTCATTCCGATAGAATTTTTCCAGTAGTTACTGGAACCGGCATATTTGTTTGCATACTGGATGCGGATTTTATCACTTGCATTCATCACTTCCTTCAATACAGCCAGACGGGCACCGCGGATACGGATACGCGGGTCGTTTTCCGATTCCATGCGTTCTTTTACTTCCGATACGGTCAGATAACGGCTTGTACTTCCGGGGAATCCCATAATCATTGCATAATCTCCTTCTTTCAAGCCTTTGAGCGAGATAGACAAATGTTTTTTTGTTTTCAAGGGAGTATTGCTTGTGCTGTATTCTGCCGGCTCTCCGTTAGCATCCGCATAAATACGGAACATGGAGAAGTCACCGGTATGACGGGGCCACATCCAGTTATCCGTTTCGCCACCAAACTTACCGATAGAGGAGGGGGCGGCAACCATACGTACATCCGGATATATTTTCTTATAAAATAGATAGAATTTGTTTCCGGCATAAAATGGAAGTGCTTGTGGAACGATTCCTTTTTTATCTTTCAGATCGCTTTTATATGTAAAAGCTCGTTGGCCAGTTTCTGGAGAAACGCACCGCTGAATGATTCAGTCTCAGTGATTTCTTTAGCAGCAATCTTTGCATTGACAATATCCGTGATATCTTCGATACGTTCGATAAATGTGAACTTCAATCCCGGAGTCGGAAGCTCCTTGTCTCTGGATGTAGCCCAGAAACCGTCTGTCAGGTAGTCATGTTCTACGCTACTGTGCTGCTGGATGGAAGCATAACCACAGTGATGATTTGTCAGAATTAAACCTTCAGGTGAGATAATTTCCCCCGTACATCCTCCTCCGAAGATACCGACTGCATCTTTCAAAGAGACGCCGTTCGGGTTATATAAGTCCTGGGCTTCCAGTTTCAATCCTTGTTTTTTTCATCATATCTATGGAATGTTGCTGTTGCATTAATTGCAATAACCACATACCTTCATCCGCTTTAGCGGAGCACACGATGAGCGCTGTCAGCGCCAATAAATAAAGTCTTAGTCTGTTCATTTTTTTAATGATAAAATTTGAATATATGATTGTTAGTCTTCAATTTCCAATTCTCCGTTTCTCAATGCTTCCATAATATTGGCGGGCGGACGTTGGTTCATCAATTCGTTTTCATGTAGTCCATGTAGGGGAGCTACATGTTGGAAGAACTGATAGTATCCTTTACATAAGTAATTCAACCCGGGTTCGCCGTCGGCTGTCTGGCTGAAACGGTTCTTGGGACATTCTCCGTTGCAGGCAAAAAAAAGGGAAATCACATTCTTTACATTGGGTGGGTAGAGATTGATATTTCATGTTTCCGAACTTGAGTTGACGTTCGCTATGCATCATTTCTACGAGTGTCTGGCTGTATATGTTTCCCAGTTTATATTCAGGGAATACGAAGTGGTCGCAAGAATAAACATCCCCGTTGAATTCCATAACACCAGCGTGTCCGCAGGTCTTCGCCATTGTACAAATGCCAGGTTGTTCACCTACCCAGTTTGCTAAGGTCGAGTCGAATATCTCTGTATGTAGTAGTTGCCTACGTCTTCTTTCACCCATTCGTCGAAAAAGGGTACAGAGAAATTTACCCCATTGTTCGGGGGTGATAGAGAAATCTGCCAGTTCACCTTTTTGGTTTTCTGCAAGAGAAGCGAGGTGGCGGCCGTCCTGATGTTCAAGGATACGTTCAACGATAGGTGCAAATTGGATATATTTGCAGTCTATCTCCTTGAAGAAATGATAAAAATCCAGTGGATAGTCAGCATTGAAGTCATTAATAACCGCCATTGCATTCCATTCTACACCATGTTTTTTCAGAAGATTAATCCCTTGCATCACTTTGACGAAGGAGGGCTTCCCCATTTTATTTTTTTTACGATATTCATCGTGAAATTCTTGAGGTCCATCAATCGAAACGCCTACCAGCCAGTTATTTTCTCGGAAGAACTCGCACCATTCATCGGTCAGCATGGTTCCGTTGGTTTGGATGCAGTTATCGATCGTTCGTCCGCGGGCGTATTTCTTTTTGCAGTTCCATAGCCTTTTTTTGTAGAAGGAGAGCGGGCGCATAAGTGTTTCTCCTCCGTGCCAGGTGAAAAGTACCTGTGGCATGGTCTGAGAGTTGATGTACTCGTCGATGAATTTTTCCAAAAGTTCATCGCTCATTACGTGTTTCGGGTTGTCTTTGTATAGATTCGCTTTTTCCAGATAGTAGCAATAATCGCATGCAAGGTTACATACGGCACCTACTGGCTTTACCATAACGTAAAGCGGTTTGGCAAAAGGCATAAGTTGATGTTTTCATAGCTGCAAAATTAGATAAACTAAATGAAAAAAAGCGCCTTACACCTATGTTTATAAGGATTATTAAAGAAAAGACTCTTACAAGTTTTAAATATTGATAAAATGTTTCTTTGAAGATCCGAATCAGTTGTACCTTTGTACCCGGAATTTAAATGAATGGACGAACGTGAATAAAATTTTGCCTTTTTACTTCTGCTTCCGTTTCTGGCTTCGTGTACTAGTAAGTATAGGATAGAAGGAACATCTTCAGTAAACAGTCTGGATGGAAAAATGCTGTATCTAAAGACCATGCGTGACGGGGAATGGGTGAAGCTGGACTCTGCTGAGGTAGTGCATGGACTGTTCTCTATGGAAGGAAAAGTAGACTCCGTACAAATGGTGACGCTTTATATGGATGATGAGAGTATCATGCCGATTGTATTGGAAAGCGGTAAGATTAAAGTTACCATTAGCAATACGGATTTAAAAGCAGCAGGAACTTCCTTGAATGCAGCACTGTATGACTTCATTGACAAAAGAAATGCATTGGAAGAAAGTATTGGGGAGCTGGAACAAAAGGAAACTCGTATGGTAATGGAAGGGAATGATTTGGAAGAAATTCATGCACAGCTGATGGTGGAAGGTGATTCGCTGATGACGGCAATGAACCAGTATGTGAAGACGTTCATTTCAGATAATTATGAGAAATGTGTTGGGACCTAGCGTATTTATGATGCGATGCTTTGTAGTTCTTTGCCATATCCTATTATGACACCTCAGATTGATGATATCATAAAAGACGCTCCTTATTCTTTTAAAAGCAATAAACTTGGTAAGAGAGTTTTTTCGAAGGCGAAAGAGAATATGAAACTGATAGAAGAGCACAAGCGTCTGAAGAAAATGCTTATATTTGTAAAGAAGTGAATATAACTTCTCTATTATCGGTCTTGATTTTGTGTTATCGTTCTTTATCATTCCCTTTGTTTTTCTCCGGTAAAAAGCATTTCAACGGCGGCGTATGCCTTCCGCCATAGTCGCTTTGATATTTTCCATACCTTTCCTTTTAGGCGGAATAGGCTCATGAATCGTGAGAATCATGCGGTGACGGTGTATCCATTTGCCTGTACGCGGAAGGATCTCAAATGAGCCGTCACGTGACGGGCACTACTGCCAGTTGTAAGTCATCCGCCAATTGAAAAGCTCCTTTCTTGAAATACCCCATGTGTCCGGTAAAAGTACGAGAGCCCCCTTCCGGGAAAACGACCAAAGATACTCCGTCTTTCAAAGAGTCCTTCGCTTGCCGGATCGTTTCCAACACTTTCTTCGGACCGGACCGGTCTACAAAAATGTGCCCTGCGCTTTCGCAGGCTTTTCCAACGAACGGTAGTTTACGCAGACTTTTTTTCATCATCCATTTAAAGTTTCTTCCGATAAAACCGTAGATCAGAATATGTCGAATGAACCTTGATGGTTGGGTACAAAAATATAGGAAGTTTTGTCATGCAGCTTTTCGCGCCCTTGAATCTTCACGGGAATCAACAGGAACAGACAAATTAATTGTGACCATATCTTTCCCGGATAATATCCCCAGAAGTGGGCTCCTCCCAAGAGGAGAACCTACAATAGTGACGATTGCCGTAAGGATGGTCAGCACTAATAAAATAGGCAAAGCGATGCAAATCTGATAAATATAATAAAGTATCTTCATAGGGTTGGATTTTTTACATTGCAAATATACATGATTATTGTAAAAAAGAGAGGCAGATGCGAGATAATCTTTCCGATTGTGTTATTTTTGCCTCTTGTTAGTAGAGATAGCTGTTATAAAATATGATACGTATATTACATACTGCCGATTGGCACTTGGGGCAAACGTTCTTCGGTTATGACCGTACAGAGGAGCATGAGGCGTTTTTAGATTGGCTGGCGGGAGAAATCCTCCGGCAGGAGATTGATGCATTGATTATAGCCGGAGACGTGTTTGATGTTTCCAATCCTTCGGCTGCTTCCCAAAGTATATATTATCGGTTTATATACCGGTTACGGCGGAGAATCCCAATCTGCAAATTGTGATTGTTGCCGGAAATCATGATTCGGCGGCACGTCTGGAAGCTCCTTTACCTTTGTTGCAGGCTATGAGAACAGAGGTCAGGGGGTGGTACGTAAAATTGGAAGTCGGAGCGGTTGATTACGATCATTTATGCGTGGAACTGAAGAACCGGCAGGAGAAGTTGAATTACTTTTTGTATGGCGGTTCCTTTTTGCGTCAAGGAGACTATCCGGTAGTGCAGACAGAGGGGAATCCATATTCGGAAGGGTTCGTGAACTTTATACGCAGCTTCTGCGAAAAGTTGTGGAAACGCCGTAAGCCGAATCAGGTAGGTTCTTGCCATAGGTCATCTGCAAGCTACCGGTTCGGAGATTTGCAGAAAAGGATTATAGTGAACGCACAGTGATAGGCGGACTGGAGTGCGTGTCACCGGAGGCTTTTTCCCGAACAGATCGCTTATACGGCTCTAGGACATATTCATAAAGCGCAACGGGTATCCGGCAGGGAGAATGTACGCTATGCGGGAAGTCCGATTCCGATGTCTTTGCCGAAAGGCATTATCATCACGGAGTGGTAATGGTGGCTTTTTGACGGAGGGTGTGCGGTAGACATCCGACGGATAGAATGTCCGAAATCAATACCTTTTGATAAGTGTGCCGAGCGGTGAGCCGGAATTGCCTGAAAAGATATTGGAGATGTTGGGCGAATTGCCGGAGACGGAAGGAAACTGCTCCCTATCTGGAAGTGAAGGTTTTGCTGGAAGAGCCCGAACCCATGCTCCGGCAGGAGATAGAGGATGTTCTGGCGGATAAAAATTATCGCCTGGCACGCATTGTCTCTTTTACCGTACCGGTGCGGAAAATGTGGAGAAAGAGGAGACAGACTGGAAAAAAGGATTACAGGAGATGTCACCGTTGCAGATTGCACAGTCTGCATTTGAGAAGATTTATCAGTCAGAAATGCCGGAGGATTTGGTTGATTTGTTTCAAAAAGCCTATTTGGCTGCCACCGTAAAGAAGAGGAGGAAAGATGAAAAATATTAGCTATACGATTGAAGAATCTTTTACTTCCATTGAAGGGACGGTGGGAAGTGGATTTCACCGCTGAGCCATTGTGCTCGGCTGGTATATTCGCTATTTCTGGTCCTACGGGAGCGGGAAAGTCAACCTTGTTGGACGCGTTATGTCTGGCGTTTGTATGATAAAGCGCCCCCGTTTCGCCGCTTCGGTGGAAAGTGTGAATCTGGCGGATGTAGGGGGATAACCGGATTAATCAGTCCGATGTGCGTAACCTGTTGCGTCGTGGCACGACAACGGTTATGCAGAAGTTGATTTTCTGGGAGTAGACGGACACCGTTACCGCTCTTGTTGGTCGGTGAGACGTACACGGAAAAAAGTGAGCGGTTCTTTGCAGCCGCAAACGATGGAGGTGAAGGAGCTGGATACAGGGGAAAAGAAGGGACCAAAAAGTTGCTGGCACAGTTGGTTGAGTTGATCGGGTTGACGTATGAGCAGTTTACCCGTACCATGTGTACATTAGCTCAGAATGACTTTGCCACTTTCTTTGAAATCTAAAGGAGCGGCTAAGGCGGAGTTGCTTGAAAAACTGACGGGGACCGGGTGTATTCTTTCATTTCGCAGGAAGTGTTTGCCCGGAATAAGGCAGCGCAGGAAGAGGTAGCTTTGATTCATAATAAGATGAAGTGTGATTGAATTGATTCCGGAAGAGGAACAGCTTTTGCCTTGCAGAAAGAAAAAAGTTGTTGGCTGAAAAGCGTTCAGGAAGGAATCAAATTGCTGGCGGAACAGAATGCGCAGTTGAATGTTGTCCGTTCATTGAAGACGCAAAGAGGAGCTCCGGACAAAAGAAGCAGAAAGAGGAACAAGGAGAACAGCCAGACTCAAAAGACCGCTTTGGACATATTGGTCGCAGGAGGGAAAGGCTTGGTTCGTTTCAAAGCCAATGGGAAGCTATACAGCCGGACTGAAGCGAGCCCGTCAACTGGATGTGCAGATACAGTCCCAACAAGAGGGTTATATATGTCTCAACAACTATTGCAGGCAGCCCGCAAGCAGGTGCGGGAGCAGGACAAGAGAAAACAGATGGTTGAGGAACAGTTGCATTTGTCTTATCAGACCTTACCGCCGTCTATTGAATGTTGCAGGGACGGGAAGACAGTCTGCTGCTTGAACAGGTGGAAGAAACGTTACGGCAGGAAGAGGGAAATTTGTCTGCCGGAATAGAAACGAACGAAAAACGCCTGGAGCGGTTGAATGCTTTCGGATATCCGTCGTTAGCTGACGAACAGGTCAAGTTGCAGAAAGAATTGGCACGTCAGCAGAATATCCGGCAATTGACGGAAGCGTTGAAGAAGGCGATGTCGGAAATAGAGCATTTGGAAAAAAAAGAGGCGGCAGATTGTTCAGAAGGAGCTTTCGGAACGGGAAGTTGCCTTGAAAACAGTACAACGTCTTTATGAAAACGCCCGCATGGCGGTAGGGAAGGATGTGAAAGCTTTGAGGCGGCAGTTGAGGAAGGGAGAAGCCTGTCCGGTTTGTGGTAGTACTTCGCATCCGTATCATCGGGAAACAGGAAGTGGTGGATACTCTTTTCCGGAATATGGAGCAGGAGTATAATGCGGCAACAGCGGTTTATCAGCAGGTGAACAACCGAGCATTGCCTTGCAACGTGATTTGGCACATCAGAAGATGATTGCGGGGCAGGTACGTGAACAATTGTCGGCTTTCCAAAAAGAAAGCGCTGACACCGGAAATGAGGAACAGATACAACAACGCTTGGGAGAACTGGCGAAGCTTATTTTTAGAATACCGTAATCTGTATGCGGAATGGCAGCGGGGTGATGAAGAGATAAAGAAGCTGCGTTCGCATTATGAAGCCTTTTGCGTGAGAATGTTTCCCGATGCCGTTTAGCCATGCAAAAGGTATCGGCTGCCAATGAACAGTCGGTGCTATTACAGAATGCCGCGATTGCCGAACAAAAGCGTTTTGAGGTGATAGAGAAAAGCATTGGATACACTTCGTCAGGGAACGTTCGGGCTTATTGAAAGGAAAGAGTGCCGATGAGGCGGAAGCCGCCGTAGCAAGGCAGGAAGGAGAATTGAATCTGGCGTTGGAGAAAGCCCGTAAGGAGGTAGAGACGGCTCAAAACGGACTTTCCGGCTTGCAAGGAGAGCTGAAACACCAGATTGCTTCGTCTATTGAAGAGTTGCAAGTGCGGCAGAAGCAAATTGAATTCCCCCGAACAGCTTCCGGAAGCAATAAAGAAACAACAGGAGGAGAAATCTGAATACGGAACGCAGCCTTTCCATTATTGAAGCCGTTTGTTGCAGCAGGCTAAGAATAAAGCGGTGGTGGAGCAGATAGCAAAAAGAACTTTCAGAGAAACAATCGGTTGCCGACCGTTGGGCAAAGTTGAATAAGCTGATTGGCAGTGCGGATGGAGCAAAATTCAAAGTCATAGCGCAGAGTTATACCTTGAATCTGTTATTGCTTCATGCCAACAAACATTTGTCTTATCTTTCCAAACGCTATAAATTGCAACAGGTTCCCGGTACATTGGCCTTTTGCAGGTTGTCGACTGTGATATGTGTGATGAGATACGAACGGTTTATTCCCTTTCCGGAGGCGAATCATTCTTAATCTCGCTGGCATTGGCATTGGGATTGTCATCTTTATCCAGCAATAATTTGAAGGTGGAGTCGCTTTTTATAGACGAAGGGTTCGGATCTTTGGATGCGGAAAGCCTGCGTACGGCTATGGAAGCATTGGAGCAACTGCAAATGCAGGGAAGAAAAATAGGCGTGATCTCTCATGTGCAGGAAATGAGCGAACGGATTTCCGTTCAAGTGCAGGTACACAAGAAAGTGAATGGAAAAGAGTGTGCTTAGTGTTGTAGGATAAGCACACTCTTTCCCTCTTTATTATCTGAATTCGTTTAATTCGTTCAGATTCTTTTTTGATTTCGTGGATACGGTTTAGGAACTTCTTGCGGTAAATCCATAAGATCAGTCCTAGACCGCCTCCCCATAACAAGACAAAAAAGGGAAATCATGCCTATACCGTATTGCCATACTTGCCAGTAAATGAATGAAAAGAACAGCCAATACCAGAAGGAAAAAAAGATGGCAAACAGACGCTCTCTGATGGTCCATCGGTGGATGCGGTTGACACGGCTGATTACTGCTTCTATCAAAGGCATTTCGTCTATTCGGGTCCGTTGGAGGTAGCGGGTAGTGACGATATCCCAGCAAAGTGCGGGAATCCAGGCTAGAAGGATAATGATATAGATAGGGTTCAGCCTGTTGTGCAACAGGACTTCCGCCAGGAACAGGATCAGTATCGGCAGGGAAATCAGAATCAGCTTTGTAGCCAGATTGGCAATGGCATGAATGCCCTTGCCGGTATGTCCCAGCAATTTCGAAAGTTCCTCTTCTTTAATGAGCTCTTTGTCTTTCAGGTGCTCATCGAGTGCATTCCAGGATTTCTTCAATTCTTCCAGTTCCATATATCTTTAGTCTTCCTTTTTTCATTTTTTTAGTTTGTCTTTGATGCGGCTTAACTTGGTAGCGCACATTCGTTACCGTCAGTCCGGTAATCTCCGCAATCTCCTCGTAACTCTTCTCTTCGAGATAGAGCAGGATGATGGATTTGTCGAGTTGCCCCAATTGATTGATCATCCGGTAAAAAGCTGTTTCAGCATTTCATTGACCGGATCATGCGCTTCGATACTCCAGTCAATCTCTTTTGGTGAGGCTGACAATTTCCGGTATATTCTTTTCCTTGCGATAAAAAAGCTGATGCAGGTGTTGAGGGCAATACGATAAATCCATGTCGATATTTTACACTCTTTCCTGTATTTTGGATAGGCTTTCCAAAAGGTTCAGCACAACATCCTGGTAAAGGTCGTTGAGAGGGGCATTGGGATTGGCGTACAGATAACACACCTTATAGATCACCCGTTCATATTCACGGATGACTGACAAGAATTCTTTGTTCAACAGGCCTGTCTGTTTTCTGCCGACTGTTCCCTCATGAGCGTTATTGTAAATTGGCAGCCAGGAATTTGCGTATCTCTGCCACACTCTTATTCCGGCGGCGGGCATAATCTTCGAGTTGGTCTTCTCCAATCTTCCCTACTGAAAAATATTCGGAAGCCGGATGTGAGAACATAAGTCCGCAGACGGACGCGAGGATACATTGCTCCGTTTTCGGTCAGTGAGATACCTATCCGTTTCATATCCAATAGTTCGTCCAATAGGAAATTGACGGATTGGTCGGGCAAAGACGGATAACCGACCGCCGGACGAATACCTTGATATTTTTCAACTAGAAATCCTCAATGCTTAAATTCTCATCTTTCGCATATCCCCATACTTTCGTACATACTCATGCATCTTTTCCGTAGCAGCTTCAGCCAGACGGTCGGAAAGAGTTTGGACAAGCAAATGTTTGTAGGGATCTTGTTCGTAAAGCCCTTCCATTCCATCCGCATCGATGGAAGCGGCGAAAGCGCCGAATCGTATCGGCATATGCCGGAAGATGACGGGCGCACAAAAGTCACTTAAACAAAGGAATGGACTGCCGTCTCTTTTAGGTGTTTGCTGGCGGAGTAAAGGAAACGTGATGTATTGGTTTTGTTCCTTTTCAATCACCAGATTGTCTCCGTCGGAGTTTGCTTTACAGAGCTTGAAGATTGTCTTTACTTCGTAATCCTTGTCGAGCAGATCCAGCATACGGTTGGTCTTTGAAAAAGCTGCATGGCTTCGGAGGCTTTTATTCCGTTCTTCTTCCGGAAAAGTGGTCAGCCATACGGCACGGCAGGCATCGCATCCGTGAATGTTGGTGATAGCCGCGAAACGGTTGGAACCCCCCATGCGTGGAAAAAGTAAATCCAGTTGATGTAGCGACCGTATGTATTTTATAAAGATAAGACTGTAGGGTTGCATAATGTGGCTTGTTTTTTTCTGTTTGAGAAATTCACTACTATCTGAACCTAACTCTTGTCCACGATAATTCTCGTCTATCTCTCCGTTATTACATAGCAGATGCCCGTTTGCAAAAAGTCTTTTCTACTCTCCAATTGAATGTATGTCCCTCCAACGGGCTCCATTTGCATTTACTTAAAATGCAGTCTGCCGTTACCGTCCAATTGCTGTCCGGACAGTACTAACACAAAGGTCTGCCTGATAACCGCTTTCCGGATGAATCCCCGATTCTGTATTTCGTACATTTGGGCAGGAGCATGAGCCATCTTTTCTACCACTTTCTCTATTGTAAATACTCCTTTGTCCACTAGTTCCAGCATACTGACCAGTGAAAAACTGAATCATTGGCATTCCCGACATTGCTTTCAATGCTCCTCCTTCTTTCTCGCTTAGTAGGTGCGGGCGTGGTCTGTTGCGATGGCGTCTATCAAACCGCTACAGCCTCCTGCAGGGGCCTTCCGGTCTTTGCTGTTTTTTGATGGCGGGGTTGCATTTGATGCGTGCGCCCAGTGTCCGCGTAATCTTCCTCTGTGAAAAGCAGATGAGAAACACAGGCTTCTGCCGTGATTCGTTTTTGTTGCCAGAGGAGCGGTTGAGAACGACTGAGTTCTTTGGCAGTAGAGATGTGCATGATATGCAGGCGGGCATTTTGTTTCACGTGCCAGTTGCACCGCCAGCCCGAAGAACGGTAACAGGGGCTTCTTCCGAACGTAGGAGCGGATGAAGGGACAGCGGGACATCTTCTCCGTACTCTTTTCTTAAATTTATCCGTATTTTCTTTGATGATTCCCTGATCTTCTTCTACAATGGGCGGCGATAAGCAAATCGGTACCGCCAAAGATATTGCGCAGACTGGTAATCCGGTCTACCAGCATATTACCGGTACTTGAACCCATGAACAGTTTAACGCCACAGACACGGTGTTTGTCCAACTTTTGCAAACTGAGTGTAATTGTTGTTGGTTTGCTCGAAATAACAGGAATAGTTGACGGCGGATTTCTCGCTTAATAAAGCGAATTTCTCATCAAGAGCTTCCAAAGTGGTGGTCTGTGGATTGGTATTCGGCATATCCATGATTGAGGTGACGCCACCTGTCGCAGCAGCACGGCTTTCGGTGATAATATCCGCCTTATGGGTAAGACCGGGATCGCGGAAGTGTACGTGCTCGTCAATATGGCACCCGGCAAAAAGATAACATCCGGTTGCATCTATTATTTCATCACAGGGGCAGACGCTTTTTCTTCACCAACCAATATCTCGGCGATTTTCTCGTCTTCAATCACAACCGAACCCGGAACAGTTCTTCCTTCGTTGACAATAATGGCATTTTGAATCAGTGTACGTTTCATTTCTTTTTGCGGGAATTTATGGAACCAACTATTTACTTTTTAATTTAATCACACCGAATATGGCTTCTCCAAAGATACTGCTATTCATCTTGGGAAGTACCCAATTCGCGATTGATGAATATTACCGGAACTTCAATGATTTTGAAGCCGCACTTATAAGCCGTAAACTTCATCTCCACCTGAAAGGCGTATCCCTTGAAGCGGATGTGGTCTAAATCTATCGTTTCCATACCTGGCGACGGTAGCAGACGAATCCGGCGGTAGTGTCGTGCACCGGGATTCCCGTGATAAACCGACATACTTGAAGCGAAATAGGACATGAGCACACGTCCCATCGGTTAAGTTTACTACGTTTACCCCCACTGACGTACCGGGAACCGATGGATACGTCGCCTCCCTGTTCCGCACAGGTATATGGTACAGACAGGGGCAAATCGTTCCGGATTATGACTGAAATCGGCGTCCATCTCAAAGATATATTCGTATGTATGTTCCAATGCCCATTTGAATCCGGTGATGTAGGCGGTTCCTAATCCTAACTTCCCTTTACGCTCGATCATAAACAAGCGTTCGGGAAAACTCTTGTTGCAGGGGTTTTTACAATAGTTGCCGTTCCGTCCGGGCGAACCGTCTTCTATTACCAGAATATGGAATACTTTGGGAAGTCCGAAAACGGCACGGATAATATTTTCGATATTCTCTCGTTCGTTATAAGTAGGAATAATTACAATGCTGTCTGATGTCTGCATATAGATACTATAATATTTAAGAACAAAAGTAGTTCTTTTCCTTTTAGTTATAGATGAACTAAGGAATATTTAACGTGTTCTGCGGCTCATTATGGATAACTCCGTACCTCACCGGAATTAAGCCCACACCCTTACGGGAGGTAAGCCCACGTCTGACTGATACTAAGCCCACGCCTGAGCGATACTGAGCCCACGCTTCACCGAGACTCAGCCCACGTCTCAATGGCGCTGAGCCCATAGCTCGGTAATTCTTACTGTGTATTTCTTGATAATACTTCCATTTTTTAAAGTATGTACTCCCAATCTTTTTTTGTACTTTTGCGGTGAAATTTTATAGGTATGACAATAACTGAGTTGCAACAACAATATGCTGCCCACCCCAATACGGCAGTAATGAAGCGCTTGTTGAAGGACACTTCTGTTCAAACTGTTTTTGTGGAGGACTGTATGCGTCTGCTGCTTCCCTTTTTTCTTCTGTATTGGTGCAAGGGTGGTTGCCCGTTTGTGTTTATCTTGGGTGATCTTGAAGAAGCCGGGTATTTTTTTATCACGACCTGACACAGATATTAGGCTCGGAAACGGTGCTTTTTTTCCCATCTTCTTTCCGGCGTTCCATCAAGTACGGACAGAAAGACGCAGCCAATGAGATTTTGCGTACGGAGGTGCTGAGCCGTCTGCAGAAAGGGAGAAAAGGATTGTGTATCGTCACTTATCCCGATGCGTTGGCTGAAAAGTGGTATCCCGTAAGGAACTGAGCAATAAGACCTTGAAACTGGTGTGGGTGAAAAGGTGGATACTACTTTTATAACGGATGTGTTGCATAGTTATGGTTTTGAATATGTGGATTATGTATATGAGCCGGGACAATATGCCGTTCGTGGCAGCATAATCGATGTTTTCTCTTTTGCTTCGGAATATCCTTATCGTATTGACTTTTTCGGTGATGAAGTAGAGAGTCCGTACCTTTGAGGTGGAGTCTCAGTTGTCCCGTGAGAAGAAAAAGGAAGTGTCTATCGTTCCGGATTTGGCAGTGACGGGAGAGGTAACCACTTCTTTTCTGGATTTTTATTCGAAAGAAACCGTGCTCGCTCATTATGCGTGACTTTCTTTGGTTGCGCGAGCGAATCCAAGTGGTGCATGATGAGGCGTTGACTCCGCAGGCAATAGCCGTTCAGGAGGCCGAAGAGAATGGGGAATTACGTTGGAGGGAAAATTGATCGATGGCAGTGAGTTTACTGTACGCGCTCTTGATTTCCGTCGGTTGGAATTTGGTAACAAAGCCAACCGGAACGCCGGAAGCCAGTGTCTCTTTTCAGTACATCCGCCCAGCCTATCTTTCATAAGAATTTCGATTTGGTGGCTTCCTCTTTTTCAAAGAGTATCTGGAGAAAGGTTATCTGCTTTTATATATGTAGCGACAGCACGAAGCAAACGGATCGTATCAAGGCTATTTTTTTTGAGGATCGTGGTGATAAGATACAATTTACTCCTGTTGAGCGTACCATTCACGAAGGATTCGTTGATAATACGTTGAGGCTGTGTGTGTTTACAGATCATCAGTTATTCGACCGTTTCCATAAGTATAATCTGAAGAGAGTGATAAAGCCCGTTCGGGAAAGGTGGTACTTTCCTTGAAAAATTGAACCAGTTTACTCCGGGCGATTATGTGGTGCATACGGATCATGGTATCGGACGTTTCTCCGGTCTGGTGCGTATTCCGAATGGAGATACTACGCAAGAAGTCCTGAAACTGGTTTTTCAGAATGATGATGTGGTATTTGTTTCTATTCATTCTTTGCACAAAGTTTCCAAAATACAAAGGAAAAGAGGGAGAGGCTCCCCGACTTAATAAATTGGGCACGGGTGCGTGGAGAAACTGAAAGAGCGTACAAAGAGTAAGATAAAAGATATTGCCCGTGATCTGATTAAGCTGTATTCGCAGCGCCGCCAGGAAAAAAAAGGGCTTCTCTTATAGTCCGGATAGTTTCTTGCAGCGTGAGCTGGAAGCTTCCTTTATTTATGAAGATACGCCCGACCAGAGCAAAGCGACAATTGATGTCAAGGCGGATATGGGAGAGTGATCGTCCGATGGATCGCCTTGTTTGTGGGGATGTGGGTTTTGGAAAGACGGAGGTTGCCATCCGTGCGGCTTTCAAGGCGGTTACCGATAATAAACAGGTGGCTGTGCTTGTGCCGACTACGGTGCTTTGCTTACCAGCATTTCCGACATTCCGCGACCGCTTGAAAGGATTGCCTTGCAGGGTGGAATATTTGAGCCGTGCACTACGCACAATCCAAGGCAGTATTGAAAGGATTGAAGGAGGGGGGGGATGTCAATATACTGATAGGTACTCACCGCATCTTGGGGAAAAAGACGTCCAATTTAAAGACTTGGGATTGCTGATTGTTGATGAAGAACAGAAATTCGGAGTCTCTGTAAAGGAAAAGTTGAGGCAGCTGAAAGTGAACGTGGACACATTGACAATGACCGCTACTCCGATTCCCCGTACGCTTCAGTTCTCGCTGATGGGTGCGCGCGATCTGAGGTGTTATCTCTACGCCTCCGCTAACCGTTATCCGATTCAGACAGAGGTGCATACCTTTAATGAGGAGGTGATTACGGATGCGATTAATTTCGAAATGAGCCGTAACGGTCAGGTGTTCTTTGTCAATAATCGGATAGCTAATTTGCCGGAACTGAAAGCGATGATTGAGCGTCACATTCCGGATTGCCGTGTGGCTATCGGTCACGGACAGATGGAAGCCGGCGCAATTGGAAAAGATTATTTTGGATTTTGTCAATTATGATTATGATGTCCTTTTTGGCGACTACCATTATTGAGAGCGGTATTGATATCCCGAATGCAAATACGATTATAATCAATCAAGCGCAGAATTTCGGCTTGAGCGATCTTCATCAGATGCGTGGGCGGGTAGGGACGTAGCAATAAGAAAGCGTTCTGTTATCTGTTTAAACCCTCCGTTAAGCAGTCTTACCGCAGAGGGAAAGCGGCGCCTTCAAGCGATTGAGAACTTTTAGCGATTTGGGAAGCGGTATTCACATTGCCATGCAGGATTTGGATATTCGCGGAGCCGGTGATAATCTGTTGGGGGCGGAACAAAGCGGATTTGTTGCCGACTTGGGATATGAGGCGTATCAGAAGATTCTCAGTGAGGCTGTTCATGAACTGAAGAACGATGAATTTGCAGATTTGTATGCGGAGAAATCAAAGGGGAAGAACGGGCAGATCAGCGGTGAAGGATTTGTGGATGAATGTCAGGTGGAAAGTGATTTGGAATTGTTATTACCGGCGAATTATGTGACCGGTAGCAGTGAGCGTATGTTGCTTTATCGCGAATTGCACAGTCTGACATTGGACAAAGACGTTGCAGCTTTCCGTTCTCGTCTGGAAGACCGCTTCCCCTGTTCCGCCGGAAACGGAAGAATTGCTCCGTATCGTTCTCTCTGCGCCGGTTGGCGGCACGTTTGGGAGCGGAGAAGATATTCTTGAAGGGGTGGACGCATGACATTGTTCTTTGTGTCCAATCCGGATAGCCCGTTCTATCAGAGCCAGGCTTTCGGAAAGGTGATTGATTATATGATGAAGTATACCCGCCGTTGCGATCTTCGCGAGCAGAACGGGAAACGGAGTATGCTGATTAAAGATGTGTCGAATGTGGAGACAGCGGTTAGCGTATTGCAGGAGATTGTTGCGTTACAACCGAATGGGCTTTTAATAAATTGCCTCCTTTAGTGAGATTAAACTGAATAAGTTTGTTTTTGAGGAAAGTCTGTCTATCTTTTTGGGCTTATAATAAACAATAGAGATATGACTGCAAAATATAAATCACAGGAAAATGAAAAGCCGGAACAGGTAAATGATCCGGTAGTTGCTTATCAAAGGGCCAGGTTCTGATGTATGTCTTTGTGTTCCTACAGAATACGAACGGGAAATTATAATGCGTTCGGAAAAAGATTATGAAGAAGGTCGGTTGTATACTCAAGAAGAGGTTGACAAGCAAGTGAGACAATGGCTGGATTAAAGATTGTGTGGACGGAAACTGCTACAATCGTTTTTGCGACAGATTCTTACTTTTTATTATGTTAGAAATGGAAATTCAAAAATATAGCCGTTCCATCTATACAATGATAAACGATGTGCTAAAGTTAGTTGCCAAATACCCATATATGTATAAAGCTACCTCTATACCTAACGTACGTGTTTTTCATTGTGATTACTTTAAGGTGTATTATAGGGTGCTTGAAGAACAGATTCTTGTGGAAGCTGTTTTGATACTAGACAGGATCCGGTAAAGCCCCTTTTTAAGAGCGATCTCTTTTTTTTCCGTATAGCTTATCTATCAAATCCCCCGTCCGATGCGTCTCAATTCATTAATGATATGTTTCCGTTCTTCCGGCTTGTACCAGAAGAAGAATTGACGTTGTGCCAGTTTTTCCCGTTGAGTCTTTGCGCTGAATATCGGTTCCAGCGTGTAGGGATGGTATCTGTGTACCATGCTTCCGTGGCTACTGTCATGGAGTGGGGGTAAAGTCCTGCACCCTTGTTCCAAATGAAAATCCAGCCGTTTGGTAATAACGGCAAGTTCCGCCATATCTTCTTCTTTGCATCCGGGATGCGAGGAAATAAAATACGGAATCAGTTGCTGGCGCAGGTTTTCCTCTTTATTGATTCGGTCGAATATCGCTTTTGAATGTTTCAAACTGCTCGAAAGGAGGTTTGCGCATTGCGGATAATACCCGTTCACTTGTGTTCCGGAGCAACTTTCAGTCGGCCGCTAACGTGCTTGACAATCAATTCGCGGGTATATTCGGCGGCAGTACTGCGGTTGATGGGCCTCATCTTTACTACGATGCAATAATAAGTCATAACGTACCCGCTGCCTATAAATGATTTCTTAATGCCGGGCAAGGCATCTACCGCGTGATAAATATCAATAACGGACGATGGTCTGAGTTCAGGTTCGGGCAGACTTTCGGATGGATACAGGACGGACGCTTGCATTTCTTACAGATAGACTCATCTTTTCCCTTTCATCTGATACATATTGGCGGAAGGACCACCCAAATCGCTTAAGTATCCTTTTTAAAGTCCGGTAACTGAGTTACCTCTTTTTACTTCCCTCAGAATGGATTCTTTGCTGCGGCTGACGATGAATTTTTCCTTGATGTGCGGAAATGGTGCAGAATGCACCCGCCAAAAGCATCCCCGATGGATATTGATGGAGAACTTTTATCATATCGTATGCCGGAATCCGCTTCCCCCTTTATATTTGGGATGAGGCATACGGGTATAGGGCAAATCGAAAGAACGGTCAATTTCTTCCTGGCTCATCGGGGGATAAGGAGGATTGACGACTACGACTTTGTTTCCGACAGCTTGCGTGATGCGTGAAGCCGCATATTTATTGGACTCTTCTTCGATATGCCGGAAATTGCTTGCCTGTTTCTTTTTTTGTCTGCAAGGCATTCCTCATGCGAATAGAGTTGTATATCTTCCGTATCGGAAGTCCACTCAGAGGCATGGCAAAAGATAGGCTGTCTGAGGAATCGTTCCGATGATTGTTTTTAAATCGTTGACAGTGCATACGGTGTCTTCTGTCGGCAGCAAACCTTTTATTTTACGGGTTAATTCGACAATCGGCTTTTTCGCCCATTCCATAAATAAGCAAGTCCGCTCCACTATCGCATAAAATGCTTTTCTGTACCTTATCCTGCCAATAATCATAATGGCTTAACCGCCTCATGCTGGCCCCATCAATTCCTCCCAAGATGACAGGAACATCCGGATAAAGTCTCTTGAGAATCTGACTGTAAAACAGTAGAAGGATAGTCCGGCCGCATATCCGGACGCCCGTCCGGTGTATACGCATCTTCGCTACGCAATCGTTTGTTGGCGGTATATTTGTTTACCATCGAGTCCATGCACCCGCCGGAAATGCCAAAAGAACAGGCGCGGACGCCCCAACTTCTTGAAATCGCGCAAGTCATCGCGCCAGTTAGGTTGGGGTACAATGGCTATTTTCAAACCTTCCGCTTCGAGAATGCGGTAGATAACGGCTGCACCAAAAAGAAGGGTGATCTACATACGCGTCCGCACTGAAAAGGATGATGTCCAGTTCATTCCATCCGCGAAGTTCTATTTCTTTTTGGTAGTAGGTAACCAGTCAGTCAATCGATATTCTTTCATGCTGCAAAGATACGCATTATACGGTGAACTGTACTGTCATTTGTTCTCCGTCATAAATTTCGCGGAAACCGATGCCTTGTTCGGACAGATATTCCTTCAGATCCTGAAACGCATCGGCATGGTTCATGATAATCTCCAGTGTTTCACCGGGAGACGCATTTACACATCGCTTTTATTGCAGGAATCAGCGGACTATAGGCTGTGATTCCGCAAGTATTTACTGTAATCATTATGCCTCCTCTTCTTCCGTTTCCGGACTGGAAAGCCACGTCAGATAGAGCTTGATAAGCTGTTGCAAGCCGAATGCCTTCATATTATTGTGGTAAATCACATCAATACAAAAGGTCCAGCAAGTCCTTGCTGTCTTCTTCCTGACTGGCGATGAGG